>Ga0209571_1000022_pt1:92500-402833 | contig 402833 bp, 370 predicted proteins | sample EBPBio102011_DNA_FD_185866 | JGI IMG/M metagenome (GOLD analysis project Ga0209571, IMG submission 185866) | Wastewater treatment Type I Accumulibacter community from EBPR Bioreactor in Madison, WI, USA - Reactor 1_1/10/2011_ DNA (SPAdes)... | ecosystem: Engineered > Bioreactor >...
CCGGGCGGCGGGACGACGGCACGTTCTCGCTCATCGACACCGCGCGCCCCGCCGCCCCCGCCCGCAAGGCGGATGACGAGGACGGTGAAAGCGAAGGCGGGTTCACCCTGTTCCAGAGCCTGCACGAAACCGCCCGCAAGCATAACGTTCCGGTCCAGATGATCGACGACATGGTGCGGGTGCTGTTCTTCGATGTCGACCTGCAACGGGCGGTTGCGCCGGGCGATGCCATGGAAGTTCTGATCTCCAACGATGACACGGACAATCCATCGGAATTGCTGATGCTGAGCGTGACGCTCAGCGGGGAGACGCGGAAATTTTTCCGGTTTCCGCTGCCGGAAGATGATGTTGTCGATTATTTCGACGATCAGGGACGCTCGGCCAAGAAATTCCTGATTCGCAAACCGATCGCTGAAGGCGAGTTGCGCTCCACCTTTGGCAGCCGTCGCCATCCGATTCTCGGGTACTGGCGGATGCACAACGGGGTTGACTGGGCAGCCCGCATCGGCACGCCCATCATGGCGGCCGGCAATGGCACGGTGCGCTTTGCCGAATGGGATTCGGGATATGGTCGCCGCGTCGAGGTGCAACACACCAATGGCTATGTGACGACCTACAACCACATGTCGGCCTTCGGGCGCGGTATCACGGCGGGCGTCCGCGTCCGGCAGGGGCAGGTCGTCGGCTATCTCGGCAGTTCAGGCCTGTCGACCGGTCCGCATCTGCATTACGAGGTGATGATCAACGAGCGCCATGTCGATCCTCTGGCTATCAAGCTGCCGCGCGGGCGTGAACTCGAAGGCCCGCAACTGGCGGAGTTCAAACGCCAGCGCGAGCAAATCGACCAGATCCTCAAGAAGGCGCCCGGCGCAGCAGCGACGGTCGCCGCGACGCCGGCGCCGCGGCGCTGAAATCGCTCCGGGTCTGCTGCGGTCTTACGCTGCGCAGCGATGGACAGACAGCAATCCCGTCGCCCGCAAGGCCTTGCGCAATTCGTGAATGGTCAGCGGCTTGTCCACCCAGGCATCGCAGCCAGCAGCCTTCAGCGCCGCATGATCATCGGCGGACGTATGCCCGGATACCGAGATGACGGGGAGACGGGCCGCTTCGCCCGGCAGGGACCGAACGGCCGCGATGAATTCGAACCCATTCATTTCCGCCATGGAAATATCGGTGCAAACGCCCGCAAACGAGCCGGTTTCCAGCCATTCGAGGGCCTGACGCGGCGATTCGGTTTCCCGAGTCTCGAACCCGAGGTGATCGAGCACGGTCCGGAGCAGGCGACGCCCCGTTGCATCGTCATCGACCAGCAGGATCGGACGACCGGCGTTGATGTGGGTTGCGGTCGCAGGTTCATCCTTGGCAGCTTCGCAATACCCGATCACCGGCAACGTGAACCAGACCATGGCGCCGGGCCGGTCCGGGCGCGGCGAGGCGCCGCACGTGCCGCCGTGGCTGGCAGCGAGTTTGGCGACAATCGCAAGGCCAAGGCCGGAACCACTGGACCGGTCATCGAGCGTTACACCACGGGCAAAAATGCGCTGTGCCTGTTCGGTCGTCAGGCCCGGGCCTTCGTCCAGAACATCGAAGCGGACGACCGGCGCGCCATCGGGGGCGAGAGCCGGCGTGACCCTGAGTGAAACTACGCCCTTTTCCGCATGTCGGAAGGCATTATCGACCAGATTTTCGAGCATTTGACGCAAGACGACGCCGCTTCCCACCAACGCGGTTTCGCACGGAGAAGCGACCTCCTGCATATACAGTAGCTCGCGCGCGCGGGCACGCGCGACCCCCGCGACCGAAAACTGCTGGAGCACCACGCCCACCTGCGTTGCCTCACTCCGCGGTTCAGCACCGGGCACGATCACTTCGCGCGCCAGCGAACGCATATGCGCCGAGGCTGCGCGGAGCCCGGAGATCAAACGCTCCTGTTCGGCGTTCGGCTTGGTCGAAGCGAGTAGCTCGATCATCGCATCGATGCCACCGAGCGGCGAGCGCAGCTCATGCGCCATGTCCGCCAGCCGTTCAGCCAGAGCAGCGCCACTCGTACCACGCGACTTTTCACGTTGTCCCGTCATTGAAAAACTCCCACAATGCCGCGCTTGCCCTGCTTGTCCGGCCAGCGCCCCCATCCGCGAAAAGATGTAGCGGACGGAGTTTAAATGGCGGCCAACGGGATCGATAAAATGCCGTATATCGGCGGCGGAAACTGGCGATGCTTGAATCCTTCCTGACCGTTTTCCCCATTTTTGCGCTGATTCTGATCGGTTGGGCCGCAATTCGGACCGGTTTGGTGCGTGAAGAGACCGGTAACGGTGTTGCCGATTATGTGTTCATGATCGCCATTCCGCTGATGCTGTTCCGCACCCTGGCCACGGCCCCTCTGCCGGCAAGCCCGCCCTGGGCCTTCTGGGCATCCTATTTCATCAGCCTTGGCCTGATCTGGGTTGCGCAGACGCGGATTGCATCGCACACCTTCACACGTGGACAACAGGAAAGTGCCATCATCGGCTTCACGGCGGTGCAGTCGAATATGGTGCTGATGGGCATTCCGATGGTGCTGCGCGTGTTCGGTGATGCGGGCGCCATCCCGCTCTTCCTGCTCGTCGCGGTAAACCTGCCGATCACCATGACCCTGGCCATGCTCCGGATCGAATCGACCGGCGCAAGCGGATCGGTCGGCCTGACCATCCTGAAAAAGCTCGCCACCAACCCGATCCTGATTGGCATTTTTGTCGGCGCCGCTTTTCGCCAGACGGGGCTTTCCATCCCGGCACCGGCTTTGGCCACCCTGAAATTCATCGGTGACTCGGCAGCGCCCTGCGCCCTTTTTGCAATGGGCGCCGGGCTGGCGCGCTACGGCCTTGGCGGAGAGACCTGGCTGCTGGCAATCGTTGTTGCATTGAAACTGCTGGTCTTCCCGATCCTGGTCTTCAGCCTCGGCACCTTCGTCCTGGGCATTGATCCGTTGTGGGTGGGCGTTGCAACCGTGCTGGCCGCCTGCCCCTGCGGTGTCAATGCCTACCTGCTGGCCGAACGTTACCGCCTCGCACAAGGCATTACATCGGGCGCCATCCTGATCTCTTCCGTGTTCGCGGTCGCCACCACGACCTTGTTCGTCTGGCTGGTGACGGCGCGCTAGCGCGCATCTCAACCGAGGTGCACCAGTCCGCGTCAAGACATGCGGCAACGCTATAGCGCGAACCCCAACGAGGCCCTGATCGCTTCAGGCATCACTCCCTCCGCCCGCAAACTCCGCAGCGGCGTCGAAAACCGGCTCTTGGCCAGCTTGTGGCCATCCGCATCGGTGATGAGCGGATGGTGCCGGTAGCTTGGCTCAGGCAAACCAAGCAGCACCTGGAGCAGCCGATGGATCTCGGTTGCTGCGAAAAGATCTTTTCCACGCACCACATCAGTCACGCCCTGGAAGGCATCGTCGAGGACAACGGCGAGGTGGTAGCTCGTCGGCGTGTCCTTCCGCGCGAGCACAACGTCCCCCCAACGCGCTGGATCAGCCGCCTGAACCCCCGCATCCGCATCATGCCATGTGAGCGGGAGCGTCACGCCTTCAAGCGCCCGCGCCATATCGAGCCGCAACGCAACCCCCAGACCGAGGGGCGGCATGGGCCCTCGCACCCAGCTCCGGCAGCGCCCGGAATAGATGAGAGCTCCGTCCGGATCACGCGGGGGCGGCGCGCCCCTGGCGCGCGTGATCGCATCGGCCTCGATATCGCGCCGCGTACAGGCACAGGCATAGAGAAGCCCTCGCGACCAGAGCTGGTCCAGAGCCGCCGCATAGGCCAGAAAACGTGTCGATTGGCGGAGCACCGGCTCCTCCCATGACAGCCCCAGCCAGCGAAGATCGTCGAGCGCATCCTGAACCAGCTCAGGGGTGCACCGCGCCTGGTCGATGTCCTCGACCCGAACAAGAAAGCGCCCGCCCACGGCCTGCGCGGCTTCGGCATTCAAGAGCGCCGAGAACGCATGGCCGAGATGGAGATGTCCATTCGGGCTAGGCGCGAAGCGGAAAACGGGTTGCATGGCAAAGCACACGGCGGTCTGATCAGCCCCGGAGTGGAGCAGCCATGAGAATCATCCAGACCGAGGCCGACATTCAAGAGGCAATAGAACACCTTGGCCGGATTGATCCGCGCCTTCGGCCTGCAATCGCATTGGCAGGCCCCATTCCGCTACGAAGACACCGCCCCGGCTTCGTGGGCCTCTGCAAGATCATCATCAGTCAGCAACTCTCCGTTGCCAGCGCCGATGCCATCTGGAGCAAGACGGAAGCCGGCCTCGGCACCGTTGAACCCGCCGCGATTCTCGCCACCGACGATGCCGCGCTGCGCCGCTGCGGCCTGTCCGGCTCCAAGATACGAACTTTGCGTGCCATCGCCGAAGCGGTCGCATCCGGCGCCCTGCCCATTGACGATCTCCACGCCATGCCGATCCCCGATGCGACCGCCGCACTGGTCAGCGTCAAGGGGATCGGCCCCTGGACGGCGGAAATCTATCTGATGTTCTATGCCGGCCACGCGGATGTCTTCGCATCCGGCGATCTTGCCCTTCAGGAGGCGGCAAAGCTGGCGTTTGGTCTTGAAAATCGCCCCTCGGCCAAGGCGCTTTCCGCACTGGCGGAGGCTTGGTCGCCCTGGCGTGCGGTGGCCGCGCGTCTTCTCTGGGCCTACTACCGCGTGGCCAAAAGCCGCGAGGGCGTGACAGGCTGACAAGAATCAGTGGCGATTTCCCCGCCAGGCGATTAAGAGGGGCAGGAATTTTCCCGTCAGGTTGCCATGATCCCGAACGAACCGAAAATCACGCCCGAACTCGTTGCCCAACATGGGTTGAAGCCCGATGAATACGCGCGCTTCCTGGCGCTGATGGGACGCGAGCCGACGATCACGGAACTCGGCATCGTCTCGGCGATGTGGAACGAGCATTGCTCATACAAATCGTCGAAGGTGCATCTGAAGACCCTGCCAACCAAGGGGCCCCGCGTCATCCACGGTCCGGGCGAGAACGCCGGCGTCGTTGATATCGGCGATGGCGATGTCGTTGTTTTCAAGATGGAATCGCACAATCACCCGTCCTATATCGAGCCTTATCAGGGCGCGACGACAGGCGTCGGGGGCATTCTGCGCGATGTTTTCACCATGGGCGCCCGGCCCATCGCCTGCCTCAATGCCCTGCGCTTCGGCGCGCCGGACCACCCCAAGACCCGCCATCTGGTGCATGGCGTTGTCGCTGGCATCGGCGGTTACGGCAATTCGTTCGGTGTGCCAACGGTGGGCGGACAGGTCGGCTTTCACGAGCGCTACAACGGCAATTGCCTCGTCAATGCCATGGCCGTCGGCATCGCGAAGAAGGATCTGATCTTCACCTCGGAAGCCACCGGCGTCGGCCTGCCCATCGTCTATCTCGGCTCGAAAACCGGGCGCGACGGCATCCACGGCGCCACCATGGCCTCGGCAGAATTTGATGCCGATTCCGAAGAGAAGCGTCCCACCGTTCAGGTCGGCGATCCCTTCGCCGAAAAGCTCCTGCTGGAAGCCTGCCTTGAGATCATGGCCAGGGGGTGTGTCGTCGCGATTCAGGATATGGGCGCGGCGGGCCTCACCTGCTCGGCGGTTGAAATGGGCGCCAAGGGCGATCTCGGCGTCGAACTCATTCTCGACAACGTGCCCTGCCGCGAACCCGGCATGACCGCCTATGAAATGATGCTCTCGGAAAGTCAGGAGCGGATGCTGATGGTCCTGCATCCGGAGAAGGAGCAGGAAGCGCGCGACATTTTCACCCGCTGGGGCCTCGATTTCGCGGTCGTTGGCCATACGACCGACACCCTCCGCTTCGTCATCAAGCACAAGGGCGAGGTGAAGGCCGATATGCCGATCAAGGATCTCGGCGATCAGGCCCCCGAGTACAACCGCCCTTGGGTGACGCCGGAAAAGCGGCCTGACAATGCAGCTTTGGCGCCAACCATCGCCAGGCTTGCTGCGGAAAAGGCGCCAGATAGCGCTGCCGCCCTCGTCAAGCTCATCGGTTCGCCCGATTTCTGTTCCAGGCGTTGGGTCTGGGAACAGTATGACCACCTTATTCTCGGCAATACCGTGCAGAAGCCGGGCGGCGATGCCGCCGTGGTTCGCGTCAACGATGGGCCGAAGGGTCTTGCACTCACCTCCGATGTGACGCCCCGCTATGTCGAGGCCGATCCCTTCGAGGGGGGCAAGCAGGCCGTTGCCGAATGCTGGCGCAACCTGACCGCCACCGGCGCCCTGCCGATCGCGCTGACCGACAACCTGAACTTCGGCAACCCCGAAAAGCCCGAAATCATGGGCCAGTTCGCGCTCGCCATCAAAGGCATCGGTGAAGCCGCCCGCGTACTCGATTTCCCGGTCGTTTCAGGCAACGTCTCGCTCTACAATGAAACACTGGGCCGCGCGATCCTGCCGACTCCGACCATCGGCGGCGTCGGCTTGCTGGCGGATGTCGCCGATTCGGCATCGATCAGCTTCAAGGCAGACGGCGAAACCATCATCCTCATTGGCAAGACCGAGGGCTGGCTGGCGGCCTCCGCCTGGCTTGCCATCTGCTGCGGTTCGGAAGAGGGCGCGCCGCCCCCGGTCGATCTCGTGGTTGAAAAGCGAAACGGAGATTTCGTACGCGATCTCGTGCTGAAACGCCGCGTCAGCGCCGTCCACGATCTCTCGGACGGCGGTCTTGTCATTGCGCTGGCCGAAATGGCGATGGCCGGCAATCGTGGCGCCGCCATCACCGCCCTGCCCCCGGGACTTTCCGAACCCGCCGCACTCTTCGGCGAGGATCAAGCCCGTTACATCCTGACGGCCGGCGTCGACGAAGCGCAACGCATCCTGTCAGAGGCCACCGCCGCCGGCGTGCCGGCTCGGATTATTGGCGCGACAGGCGGCGATTCGCTGCGCCTGCCGGGCATCGCCCCCGTATCCGTTGCCGCGCTGTCCGCAGCGCATGAACACTGGCTGCCCGCCTATATGGCCGAGGGCGTGTGAGGACCTGATCATGGCAATGAAAGCTGCAGATATCGAAACCCTGATTCGCGAGGCCTTCCCCGATGCGACCGTGGAAATCCGCGACCTCGCCGGCGATGGCGACCATTACGCCGCGACCGTCGTCTCTCCGGCCTTCAGGGGCAAGAGCCGGGTGGCGCAGCACCAGATGGTCTATGCCGCGCTCAAGGGCCGCATGGGCGGCGAGTTGCACGCCCTCGCCCTGACGACCCGCGCGGAATAACATCCCTCTAAGGATTGGCCGGTCTCGGCCCATATGGAGCCCGTCATGACGGACCGCCTCGCGATTTTTGGCAATCCAGTCCAGCATTCAAAATCGCCGCAGATCTACCACCGATTCGCTGAACAGGCCGGGATCGACCTGACCTACGAGCGGATCGAAGCGCCGCTCGATGGTTTCCACGAGGCATTCATGGCCTTCCGGGCCAGTGGTGCGCGCGGCGGTAATATCACCGCCCCGTTCAAACTCGACGCTTATGCCGCCAGCACAAAGCGGATGCGGGAAGCGGAAATCGCCGGCGCCTGCAACACCTACAAGTTCGTGGGCGACGACATTCTCGTCCAGAACACCGACGGCATCGGCCTCGTCAACGACATCCAGCAGAACCTGAATGTCCCGCTCGAGGGAAAACGCATCCTGATTCTCGGTGCCGGCGGCGCGGTGCGCGGTTGCCTTGCCCCTTTTCTCGATCAGAAGCCAGGCACGCTGACCATCGCAAACCGCACCCTTTCCCGTGCGGACGATCTGGCGGCGCGATTCGCGGGCTTCGGCAAGATCGAGGCCGTGGGCCTCGACGGGCTGGATGGCCGCCGCTTCGACGTGGTGCTCAACGCGACCTCTGCCGCGCTGTCTGGCCAGAGCCTCGCCCTGCCCGCCTCCATCTTCCGCGAGGCGGTGCTGGCCTATGACCTGAACTACGGCAAGGGAAAGACACCATTCCTGAAAAGCGCAGAGGCGAACAGTAGCGCCCGCCTCGCCGATGGCGTTGGCATGTTGGCAGAACAGGCCGTCGAAGCCTTCGCCTGGTGGTACGGCACTCGCCCCGACAGCCGCGCCGTCATCGAAATGCTGACCGTTCCGCTCGTTTGAAGCCCCGGAGACCCCTGCGATGTCACGCCTGATCTACATTCTGAATGGCCCGAATCTCAATCTTCTGGGCAAACGCCAGCCTCATATCTACGGCCACGAAACCCTCGCCGATGTCGAGGCCGAATGCCGGACCCTGGCACGGCAACACAATCTTGAGGTCCGCTTTCACCAGTCGAACCGCGAATACGAACTCATCGACTGGATTCACGAGGCACGCGAAACAGCCGGCGGCATCATCATCAATCCTGCCGCGTTCACGCACACATCGGTGGCCCTTCTGGATGCCCTGAACACGTTCGAGGGACCGGTCATCGAGGTTCATATCTCGCAGGTTCACAAGCGCGAGGCCTTCCGCCACCATTCGTATGTCTCTCACCGCTCCGATGCTGTGATGGCCGGCTTCGGCACGCAGGGCTACACTCTGGCGGTTCTCCGGCTCGCAAAATTGCTCAAACCCGCAACCTGATCCGTCAGGTTATGGCAACGGGGCGGTATTCAAAACCGACACGCGCCCCTATATTCACAGGCAGAAGCCGGACCTTGAACCCGGCAAGGAGATGACAATGAGCGACGTCAACAGCCGGATTGATTCGGAAGTGAAGGCCAACGATGTGGTGCTGTTCATGAAAGGCACCCCTGAGTTCCCCATGTGCGGGTTTTCCGGGCAGGTCGTGCAGATTCTCGACTACCTCGGCGTACCCTACAAGGGCATCAACGTTCTTGATGATGGCGCCATCCGCGAAGGTATCAAGGCGTATTCCAACTGGCCGACCATTCCCCAGCTTTATGTCAAGGGCGAGTTCATCGGCGGTTGCGACATCACGCGGGAAATGTTCCAGGCCGGTGAATTGCAAGGTTTACTGGCCGAAAAGGGGATCAAAACAGGCAAAGCCTGAGCAATATTTGCTGCCGGCGGCGACAGTCTTTCAGGGCTGGCCGCCGGCATTTTGATGTCTCTCAATTAACGATTCAGTAACTCTTTGAATACGTGACGACTTTTCGTGTCTGTTGCGCTTTTGTCACTAGATTGTGGTTAATTCTGTTGTAGGGTGCCTTGCGTTGCTGCTGCAACCGGCATCTGCCGGGTGGCGGCGCAGCGCATGAATCTCACTCGCGAGGACTAAATCATGAAGAAGATTTCGATGGTTGCGGTTGCCCTGCTGGTCGCTTTCAGCGTCAGCGCTTGCGGCACCATGGGCAAGGGCAAGGGCAAGGGCAAGGGCGTCGTCTCTGCTCCGGTCGTTACCAAGGGCTAATCCCCTGAGGCCAGGCTTGCGGGCTTTCCTGCTGGCCTGGCTTCCCCACCTTGCGGAATGAGTGGCCCTTTGGGTCAAATTCCGGTGTGCGCGCGTATTTGCAATTTCCGTGTCCGGTTCCGGGCATTCCCTTTCCGAGCGCATTAAGCAGATCAGTTCCGCATGTTTGCCAAACTCATCCCCGGTTTTCGCCTCGCCCCTGTTGCCATTCTCGGCCTGACCATGGTGCTCGCAGGCTGTGAGAGCCGCCCCCCGGATCCTGCTTTCACATCGACCCTGAGTTCCGGTTCAGCCCAGAAAAAGGCTGCAGCCAAGGGAACCGGTTATTTCATCGACTTCCGCTCGCGCTATGCGATGAGCTACGGCCACACCTTCGTCGTGTTCGGCAAGCTGGGCTCGAACGGTCGCATCGTTTCGAGCAAGGTCGCTGGTCTCCACCCTGCGGGCGATGACGTCGCCCCGTGGTCGCTCGGCCATATCGTTCCCGTTCCGTCGGAAACCGGCGCCAGCGATGGCGACACTGAAGACCAGTATGTGACGGCAAGCTACCGTATCTACCTGACCCCCGCCGAGTATCAGAACGTTAGTGCGTTCATTCGGAAGCTTCAGGCAAGTTCGCCGGTGTGGCATGCGGTTCTTTATAACTGCAACGCCTTTGTCGCCGACATCGCCCATCACATGGGCCTGAAGACGCCTGGCACCATGGCCATGCCGCCCGACTTCATCAATGGCATTCGCTCCATGAACGACGGGATCTCGCGCCTGCCCTCCGGCGCGCTCTCGGCGGTTGCCTCCGAGCCTTCGGCTGGTGACTGAGACCAGCCTGAAAAGGCGCCGGATCGTCGTTCAGCTCGGCGGATATCACCCCATCCCTCCCGATGAGGCCCATGCGAAGGCCTCTCGGGATTTTGCACGTTTTCTTGCGGTTTGGCATCTCAGCGGCACGGTTGCGCCCGGCGCAAGGCAAACGACATCCCAGGTGCAATGGGCCGTGACCTTGGCGGGCCCTGACTGGCAAACCGAAGCAAGCCATCGCATCTTCCGCTGGGATGACCTGATCACGACAGAGCGAAAACGCAGCTGGCTGACGCGGTTTCCGCTTGGAATTACAAGCCTTTTCGACTTTGCCGCCCATGGTGCCCTCGTCCGTTATGTCGGTTCAGCCTGGCGCTATGCCCTGTTCTTTCTCTATCCCGCGATCCTGCTGACGATCATCGCCGCCGCTGCCTGGTTCGTCACCGGCTTCATTCCGGGGATCGGCACGCCGCTGCGTGCTTTGGCCGCGATGGTGACATTCGCGATTTTACTGCCGTTCATCGGCAACCGGCTCTATCTCGATCACCTGCTCGATGACTGGATCCACGCAGCGGCGCTGGTGCGTCAGCCAACGCCTGAGGTCGAGACAAGGCTCGACGAACTCGCCGATGAACTTGCGCCGCAGGAGGGTGAACTCCTCATCATCGGCCACAGTCTCGGGGCAGTACTGGGGCTGCATCTGATCGCAAAACTGCTCGACCGGGGCTACACCCGCCCGGTGCGTTTTGCGTCAGTCGGGTCCTCGGTGCTGAAAATTGGCTTTCATCGCAAGGCGGTGCGACTGAGGGGCGATGCCGCCCGCGCCGCAGAATCCGGCCAGGTCCTTTGGGTCGATTTTCAGGCCCTCAACGATGTGATGAACTTTTACAAATCCGAACCCGTTGCGGCTCTCGGCATCAACGCTCCGCCGGCACATACGCGCACAGTCCGGTTCCGGTCGATGGTCAGACCGGATCGCTACCGCCGACTGGAACGCAACTTCTTTCGCCTGCATAACCAGTTCGTCAACGCGAACGACTTCCGCGCCAATTACGACATGCAGATGATGGCCTTCGGCCCCTTTACGCTGGAAACACTCACCGAATCACCCGATGGCGCCATGTCCATGCTTGACGACAATGGTGGATTGACCGAAGCCGGTCGCATGGCCCTGCAATCGCAGGCCACGTCGCGCGCAAAGCCATAGACGGAGACGGTTGTGACCCCGATGATCGCCAAGCTGGCCTGGGTGTGCCTTGCGGTGGGCTGGTATGCCCTGCGTATCCCCCATGACCGCCGCTCGAAAAAAACCCCCGTTGCCTTCAATGCCATGGATACCAGCGAGCGGACCCGTCTGATGATTTCGATCACCGGGCTCGGGATTTTTCCGTTTCTCTATGTCATTTTCGGCTTTCCGGCCGTCGCGCGCCGCGATTTCAGCGTGCCGCTCTCCTGGCTTGGCATCGCAATCGCCATAGCCGCGCTTGTGATGTTCCACCTCACCCACAAGGCACTCGGGCGCAACTGGTCCGTCAGCCTCCAGATGCGGCAGGATCACAAACTGATCACGGACGGCGTTTACCGGACGATCCGCCACCCGATGTACACCGCCTTCTGGCTGATGGCGATTGCGCAGGCGCTGCTGCTGCCGAACTGGGTCGGCGGACTTTCGGGAATCATCGGCTTTGGCGCACTCTATCTGCTGCGCGTCCGGGCCGAGGAGGAGATGATGGTCGCAACCTTCGGCGAGGAGTATCGGGCCTACATGACCCGCACCGGTCGGCTGATTCCAAAATTGTTCTGACAAAAAAAGCGCGGCACCAGGCCGCGCTTTCAACGGATGCTCTGGCTGAAATCAGCCCTGAAGCGCCTTCATCCGGGTGTTGCACTGGCTGTAATAGCCACCGCCCTTCTGGATCCACTTCAGATCGCCATTGCCGCCATTGGCCTTGTTGGCATTGTACTGGTCGAGACAGGTCTTCATGCGCTGCTTCGCCGGCGTTTCGGTCGCATATTTGCGGTCGATCGACCGGGGAAACACCGCGTTGGAAGCCGGCATGGCCTGCTGCTTGGCAGCGGGGGCCGTCGTCTGCCGGGCGGCCGGCGCGGCCTGCTGAGCCTTCGGCGCTGCGGCGGCCGGGGCATCGTCGCTGCACTGGCTCTTGCGGAAGTCATTCCAGGATTGGCCACCAAGCGCATTGCCGGCTTTGGCGGCATTATACTTGGCGCTGCACTCCTGCATCGTCAGCGCGCTGGCACTGCCGGCGGACAGCATGAGGCCGCCCGCGAGGGTGAGAACGCCGGCGGCGAAAGCGAAGGTCTTGTTGGTCATGGGCCATCTCCCCGTGGGCAAACCTGCTGGCGCGACCGGGCTGGCCCACGCCAGTCTGCCGAACGAACCATGCGGGCGAACGCTAATCGCGTCTCGATGAACCTTCAATGACTGTTTTGCTGCAACGCCGGCCGTATTTGCGGGCGAAAGCCAGCGCCGGCAACGGCTGATAATCACACCGAAAGACCAAAACGCAGCGCTTTTTAGCGGCGGCCGAGGCGCCCATAGGGCTGTGGATCGCGCGTGATCTGAAGAATACTGACGCCGGCATTCTGATATGCGCTGAGATAGCTTGTATCCGACCCATCCACCACCATCGCACGCGATACCCGGCTGGTCTTTCCGGACGCTTCAGCAACCGTTGCATACTGGTTGATCTGGGCGGTGTTCGCGCCTGTTCCGACCTGCCAGAGGCTGGCCGAATTGCTGCGACCCGTCTGGTGAATTTCAGCGGAATTGGCTGCGCCGCTCTGGCGGATACGGGCGATGTTTTTCTTGCCCGTCTGGCGCAGATAAAGCTCGTTCTTGGCCTGATACTGGTCGAGTTCGAGCACATTCACGGTGTTTCCCATGTCAATCCGGAGTGCGGATTGCGCCAGAGCCGGAACGGCGGACAGCACGAGAGCGGCAGCGGTCAGGGCAAACCTGCGCATGGGAACACCTCATCAGTAAGAAAGGACCGCGCGCGATCGGGCGCGCGGCAAGACGGTGGGGGCCAGCCCCCCGCGCTTAGCGGCGGCGACGGTTCTGCGTGACCGAGAAGCCGTTGAAGCCCGCAGCCGACTGGAACGCCGTCACATAGTTATCGCGACCGGACTGGGTGATGCCGAGTTCGTTGTCGGTGAAGCTCGACTGGGCAGCGTTCACCTCGTTACGGCGACCGGACTGTGCCGCAGCGGCATAGTTGTTGCCGTTGGCATCGATGCCCTTCTGATGGACCATGAAATAGTTGCTGCGGTTGTACTGGTTGACCGCAGCCCAGTTGGAACGGCCCTCCTGATAAAGCTCGATATCACCGGCGAAGGCCGGGGCGGCGATGACGGTGGCAATGAGGGCGGCGGCAAAACGGATACGCATGAAGTGAACTCCTGTCCTGTTCGATCAATGGGGCCAATCTTCCGTCGGCTCTCCCGGACCATCATCGATAAAACGAGAACAAGCAAGTAAATGAAATATTAATCGTTAATTTTAGATAGAATATTTAACCAATTTATCTGGACAAATCAAGATTAATACACGTTAAAACGAGAAATAAATAATGCATAAATTAAGTTCTATTAAATTAATACGATTGGTTAATGCAAATAAACTATTCTTAACAGATCTGAAACACCTCAAAATCGACCCGCTTCACACATGATTAGTGTTAAGTCATGCTTAAGAAGGGCTATGCGATTATTTTCGGAGTTTCGCGTTCAGGCGTCTTACGCCGAAGATCAAGGATGCTGTCTTGGCGAGGATCAAAGCAATCACCTGTGCCGCACTTGCCGTGATGATCCAGCAATTTCCGCAGGGTCGGGCACTTGCAGGCGATCTGAAGCCTTCGCTTCCTGGCCAGGCAGAGCCGCTCCGCGCCTGTCCCGAGTACGGTCCGGGGTTCATCCGACTGCCGGGCACTGACGTCTGCCTCAAGACAACCATCGATCTCATCGCCGAGGTTCGGGCCGACATGGCCGAAAAGGACCTCTACATCGAGACAACGCGTGTGCTCGGCAATCCGGTTGCCTTCTACGACAAGCTGAAATTCGACCGCGACGCTGACCGGACGACCTCGCGGGTTGACCCGCGCATGGGATTCATGACCGTAACCAAGGTGATCGAGACTCCGTTGATCACCTACTTCTCCTGGCGATTCTCCCCCACCCTCACCGCCGCAAACGCGCGTGGCGGTGAACGCTTCGACCACACCGCCCATGTCGATCAGGCCTGGATCAAGGCAGCAGGCTACACCGCCGGCCGCCACCCGTCCTTCTTCGATTTTTCGCCCGGCTACACCTATATGGGTGGCTACGCCTCGCAGCGGACGTTGAACCTCTTTGCCTACACCCATCTGTTCGGCAAGTCAGGCAGCCTTTCGGTATCGGTTGAGGATGCGAACGAACGCCGGACTGCGGATGGCGTCTGGTCCGCCTATGCCGGCCAGCGGATGCCTGATATCGTAGCGCAGGCCCGTTACCTCCCCTCCTGGGGTATCATTCATGGCAGCGCCGCGCTGCACCAGATCAATGACGGGCTCACCGCGAAGACCGGTTATGGCTATGCGCTGAGTTCCGGTGTCGAATACCGCCAGAAATGGGCCGATCTCTTCGGGCCGGGCACCACCGACACCTACGGCCGGTTTCTGCTGTCCGGCGCCTATACGCGCGGCGCGCTCGACTACCTCGGAATTCCACGCTTCGGCACGGATTACGTTGTCGACGTCGATGGCCGCATGGAGCAGACCAAGGGCTTCTCGGCAGTCTTTTCCTACGAGCACATCTGGCGCCCGAACTTCAAGACAACCCTGTCCTATTCCGTTTTCAACGTCTCCTCGAAGGTCCCGGATTTTGAGTTCCACGCCCGTGGTTCGGTGGCACAGGTCGGGGCCGAATACATGCCTGTTCCGGGCCTGATGATCGGCGCTGAACTCGACTATTACCGCGACAGCGTGCGGGGCACCTTCTTTGGAGCGCCCGGCACGCGCGATACGGTGGGCAATTTCGTTGGCATGGCCTATATGCGCCGCCGGATCTGAGCCTATTTCCCCAAGGCTGTGCGGATGAAATAGCGCGCATCCTGGCTTGCCCATTCCGCCGGGCCGGCCATGACGCCGAGTTCGCAACCCTTCGCATCGATCAGCAGGGTCGTCGGCATCCCGAACGCCTTCCCCGCCCGTTTAAGATCGGCAAAGATCATCGCGCTCTGGTCGGAATAGTAAGACAGCGACTTGACGCCCACTTCGTTGAGAAAGGCGCGCGGTCGGTCCAGCCGGTTGGTATCGATGTTGATGGCGACCACCTCGAAATCCGGACCGCCAAGCTCCTGCTGCAAACGGTCGAGCGCCGGCATTTCGGCCCGGCAGGGCGCACACCAGGTCGCCCAGAGATTGACGAGAATGGTCTTGCCGGCAAAATCCGCAAAGCTCAGCTTCTTGCCATCGTGACTGGAGAAGGTCACCGGTGTCACCGGCTGGGGCGTGGCATTGATTTTCATCGCCGCCACATCGCCACGCGCGACAGGCTCCAACTTCTCGGCCAGCACCTTTGCCGGGCCGCAATTGCCGCTGACCGCGACATTCGCATTGCGGGAACCGCCCTTCATCCCGTATAGCGCGGCCAGCCCCGCGATAATCCCCAGACCAAGCCCGCCGGCGAGCCAGACTCCGCGGGGAAAAACGCGATAGGCAGGTTTGGAATCAGTCATTGGAGGCAACCTTGGCGAACGCAATGTGGGGTGGTCGGTACCAGGAAGGTCCCGCCGCCATCATGGAGGAGATCAACGCCTCCATCGATTTCGACAAGAGGCTGGCCGCCCAGGACATCCGCGGCTCGCGCGCCCACGTCGCCATGCTGGCAAAACAGGGCATCGTGAGCGAGGCGGATGCAAAGGCGATTACCGAGGGTCTAGCAAAGATCGAGGCAGAAATCGAAGCGGGAACGTTCACATTCTCGCGGGCGCTTGAGGACATCCACCTCAATATCGAATCGAATCTAGCCAAAAAGATCGGTCCCGCCGCTGGCCGGTTGCACACCGCCCGCTCGCGGAATGACCAGGTCGCCGTGGATTTCCGCCTCTGGGTGCGCGACAATCTCGACGCGATCGACGCCGGCCTGAAAGCCCTGCAACAGGCCCTGACCGAAAAGGCGCTGGCCCATGCCGGCACCGTGATGCCGGGCTTCACCCATCTGCAAAGCGCCCAGCCGACCACCTTTGGCCACCACCTCCTCGCCTATGTCGAGATGCTGGGGCGCGACCGGGGCCGCTTTGCCGATGCGCGCAAGCGCATGAACGAATGCCCACTGGGTGCAGCCGCCCTTTGCGGCACCTCCTTCCCCATTGACCGGCACATGACAGCCGCCGCCCTCGGCTTCGACCGGCCGACCGCCAATTCGCTCGATTCGGTTTCGGATCGCGATTTTGCGCTCGAAGCGCTGTCAGCGATGGCAATCTCCGCCATGCATCTGAGCCGCCTTGCCGAAGAACTCGTCATCTGGACGACGCCGCAATTCGGGTTCATTGCCCTGTCGGACAAGTTCACGACCGGCTCCTCAATCATGCCGCAGAAGCGCAATCCGGATGCGGCCGAACTCGTGCGCGCCAAGATCGGCCGCATTATCGGCGCGCTTACCGGCCTGCTCGTGGTCATGAAAGGCCTGCCACTCAGCTATGCCAAGGACATGCAGGAGGACAAGGAACGCACGTTCGATGCCTTCGATGCCTTCGCGCTCTGCGTGGCCGCCACCGCCGGCATGGTCACGGATATGGTGCCCGATGCAAAACGCATGAAAAAGGCCGCTGGCGTCGGCTATGCCACCGCGACCGACCTTGCCGACTGGCTGGTACAGACGCTCAACATGCCCTTCCGCGATGCCCACCACGTCACGGGCCGCATCGTCGGCCTTGCCTCTGCGCGCAACATCGACCTTGATAAACTTAGTCTCACCGAAATGCAGGGCGTGGAACCGAGGATCACGGAGGATGTCTTCCGCGTTCTCAGCGTCGGCAACTCGGTGAAGAGCCGGACCAGCTATGGCGGCACTGCCCCGGCGAATGTGAAGGCCCAGGCTCGCCGCTGGCTGAAGGTCCTGAATCGTGGCTGAGCCATCACCGCGCCATTTTCCAATCGCGTGATGGCCCGGAACCGTGCTATCGCCACGATAACATTGAAACCGGCTGGACGAATGATGACTGCTTCGCGCCCCGACCTTTTCCCGACGCGCCGCGCCGCTTTGCGGCTCGCCGCCGTTGGTCTTGTCCTCGGTCTTGCCGCCTGCGGCAAGCGCGGCCCGCTGGAGCCGCCGCCCGGTTCGGCCGATGCGGCAAAATCACAGAAATCGCAGGACGATCAGCAGGGCATCCCCGGCCTCAAGGGCGCCAAGAAGCGCCCACCGCCGGTGACCCCGCCCAAGCGCGATTTCTTCCTCGATTTCCTGCTCTGACCCCGATGCATCATTTCGCATACCGCAATGGGCGCCTGCACGCGGAAGGCGTCGACATCGAGACCATCGTCGCAGCGGTGGGAACCCCCGTCTACATCTATTCCAGCGCCACCTTTGAGCGCCATTATACGGTGTTCCGGGACGCGATGCCCGCCGGCTCGCACGTCTTTTATGCGATGAAGGCTAATGCCAACCTTGGCGTTCTGGCGACCCTGGCCCGCATCGGCGCCGGCGCCGATACCGTCTCGGAAGGTGAAATCCGCAAGGCGATGGCCGCCGGCATTCCGGCTGATCGGATCGTTTTTTCGGGCGTTGGCAAGACCGAAGCCGAACTCTCCCATGCCGTGAGCGTCGGCGTCTACCAGATCAACATCGAATCAGAAGGCGAGCTCGAAGCGCTCTCACGAGTCGCTACCCGCCTTGGTCGCACGCAGAATGCCGTGTTCCGCGTCAATCCGGACATCGGCGCCGGCGGCCATGCCAAGATCACCACCGGCTCGGACGCCAACAAGTTCGGCATCAGCTTTTCGGAAGCCGAACGGCTTTATGCCAAGGGCTCGAACCTGCCCGGCATTCGCATCAAGGGTCTTGCACTGCACATCGGCAGCCAGATTCTCGAATTTGAATCGATGGGAGAGGCGTTCGCGAAAGTGCGCGGCCTTGTCGAGCGACTGCGTGCCGAAGGCCACCCTGTTGAGCGCCTCGATCTCGGCGGCGGCGTCGGCGTCCCTTACAAGATGCAGCCGCCCTTCGATTACGGCCCCGATGTCATTCACCGCTATGCGGCAATGATTCGGTCCGTTCTTGCCGGTCTCGACATCGAACTCGGCTTCGAGCCGGGCCGCGTCATCGCCGCCAATGCCGGAATTCTTGTGGCCCGCGCGCTTTATGTGAACAAGCGGACTGACCGGCAGTTCCTTGTCGTCGATGCCGCCATGAACGATCTCGTGCGCCCGGCGATGTATGAGGCCTATCACGAGATCTGGCCCGTGCGCGAAGCCGGGCCCGACACACCGACTGCGACTTATGACGTTGTGGGGCCGATCTGCGAAACCGGCGATACGTTTACGACGGAACGCCGCCTTCCGGTGATCCACCCCGGTGATCTGATCGCCTTCAAATCCGCCGGAGCTTATGGCGCCACCATGGCTTCCACCTACAACCAGCGCCTGCTGGTGCCGGAAGTGCTGGTGCGCGGCGACAAATTCGCAGTCACCCGGCCGCGCCAGAGTTATGATGACCTGATCGGGCAAGACAGGCTCGCAGCCTGGCAAAGCTGAACGACCGCCGGTTTTCGCCACCAAAGCGCCGGAAATCGTGATCAGGATCGTACTGGTCTTGGCGCTGCCGCGTGGTAGCCTGTCGGCAAGAGGGATGTGACACGCATGGCAGAACCGGCCCCGCCCAGGGACAATGTGCTTTCACCGACACTCCGGCAGAAGCTTGCGCTGTCCCGCTTTGCGGCGGCCGTTGAGGATCTCTGGCCACGCCTGGCCTTGCCGCTGGTCATTGCCGCGCTGTTTCTGGCGACAGCCTGGTTCGGGCTTTATGGCCTTTTGCCGCGCTGGGGACGAATTAGCGCGAGCAGCCTGTTTTTCGTGGCTTTTGCCGCATCGCTGTGGCCCCTGCTGCGTTGGCGGCCGCCGGCCCTTACCGAAGCCGCGACCCGGCTCGATCTTGCCGACCCCACTCTTCATCGCCCGCTGGCCACGCTTGGTGATCAGGTCGTCGGCAACGACCCCGTCGCCCGGGTAATCTGGGACCAGCATCGCGCTCGCGCCGAAGCCGCAGCAAAGGCGCTTGCCGTTGCTCCGCCGAAAAGCCGGATGCCGTCCCTCGACAGTTTCGCGATTCGCGGATTTGCCGCGGTGGCCGTGGTCGCCGCCGCCTTCTCGGCCGGAAACGAGCGACGCGAGCGGCTGGCGGATGCCTTCGCCTGGGGCGAACTGCGCACGCCCGCCATTCCGCCGCGCCTTGATGCCTGGATCGACCCGCCCGCCTATACGGGCCGCGCGCCGATCTTCCTCAGCGGCGGCAATGCCACGACAGGCCCGGTGCACGTTCCGGCGGGCAGCATCGCCGTCATCCGCGTTTCTCCTGCCGACGGCGTGAACGTGAACGCCCCGCTGACGCTCAGGGAAAAGGCGAGGGAACAGGAGACGGGGCGCCCGGTCACCACGTCGGCATCGGTACCGGCGACAACGGCCCAGGCCCCGTTTGAAAAGCGCTACCTGCTTGATCATGATGCTGTGCTCGATGTTCGCAAGGGCAGTGCCAGCCTTGGCAATTTCGACATCCGAACCATCCCGGATATGCCACCCCGCATCGTTTTTTCAGAAATCGAACCGGAAGAAAAAGGCGCCGGCTTGCGCCTCAAATACATGCTTGAGGACGACTACGGCGTCGCAAAGGCAGAAGCCATCATCACCCGCGCCGACAAAAGCTCGGCCAGGACACTGGTGCCCCCGCCCGAGATCGTGCTGGGCGGTCGGCTGGGCGAAACCGAATCGCTGCTCTCCGTGCCGGAGCACCCCTGGGCCGGCGCGCGCGTTGCGATCCGCCTGCGCGCAACCGATGATCTCGGCCAGATCGGCGAAAGCGATGTGCTGGAGGCGACGATCCCCGCCCGCCGTTTCGAAGCCCCCGTTTCGCGCGCGCTCGTGGAGCAGCGGCGCAACATCGCCCTCAATCCGGACAATCGCCGCACCCCGCAGGTGGCGCTCGATGGCCTGCTGGTTGCCCCCGAGCGCTTCACCCGCAAGTCTGGCGATTTCATCATGTTGTCGATGGCCGCCCGCAAGCTGCGCACAGCCCGCACCGACGCCGATCTCGTCGCGCTGATGGACTATCTCTGGGAAACCGCTGTCGCCATGGATGAGGGCAACCTCACCGCGGCCGAACGGGCCCTGCGTGCCGCCGAGGATCGTCTGCGCGAAGCGCTGGAGCGCGGCGCGAACAATGACGAGATCAGCAAGCTCATGGACGAAATGCGTCAGGCCATGAACGAAATGCTGCGCGAATTGATGGACCGCGCCGACCGCAATGCTGATCGCAATCCCGGCGATCCTTCGCAAAAGACGCTGAACTTGAGCCAGCGCGATCTGAACGACATGCTCAAGCGCATCGAGGAGCTTTACCGCCAGGGCGACACCGCCAAAGCGCAGGAAATGCTGCGTCAGTTCCAGGAAATGCTGAACCAGATGCGGTCTGCCCGCCGCAGCGCCGACCCGCGCATGAAGGAAATGGGCGAAGCGATGGATGAACTGGATCGTCTCCAGCGCGAGCAGGAGGCATTGCGGGACGAAACCTTCCGCAACGAGAACCGCCGCCGCATGGGTCGCAACCAGCAGCGCCCGCAACAGGGGCAGCAGGGCCAGCGCAGTCAGCAAGGCCAAAAAGGCCAGAAAGGCGAGCAGGGCCAGCAAGGCGAACAGGGCGAGGATGGTGATGAGGGCGAGGAGCAGGCCGACAACAGCCAGGGCCTGACCGAGCGCCAGCAGGCACTGCGCGATCGCCTTCAGCAGTTGCGCGAGAAGATGCGCCGGCAGGGCCAGCCCACTGACGAGGGCATGGATGGCGCAGACGAAGGCATGGGCGATGCAGAACAGGGGCTGCGCCAGCGCCAGGGCGGCCGCGCCACACAGGGCCAGCAGAAGGCCATCGACGAATTGGGCCGGGCGGGGCGCGCACTCAGCCAGCAGATGCAGCGCGAGATGGGCCAAGGCAACGAGCCGGGCGAGGGCGAGGGCATGGGCCCGGGGGATCCCAACCGCAACCCGCGGGGCCGCGCGGACCAGAGCACGGATCCATTGGGCCGCCCGCTTTCATCAAGCCGCGATCAACTCGACAATTCGCGCGGCACCATGTTGAACAACAAGGAAACCGAGCGCGGCTCGATCAGTGAGCGCGCCCAACGGGTGCTGGAGGAGTTGCGTCGCCGCTTCGGTGAAATTGAACGGCCCCGCGAGGAACTTGACTATATCGAACGTCTGCTCAGGCGGAATTGACCTCGGCGCTCCGGCGCGCGAAAAGCAACGGAGAACCAGCCGGAGCACCACCATGCAGGGAATTCTGACCTTTCTCATCCCCCTCGCCATCGGCGCGGTGACCCTCGTTCTGGGCCTCGGTCTGTTCAACATGGTGCGTGCCGGCAGTCCAAACCGCTCGCAAACCCTGATGCGCTGGCGCGTCGGTCTCCAGGCCGTCGCTGTCCTTTTGATGATGCTCGCCATTTTCATCAAGACGCGCTGATGGTCCGTCTCAACCGCATCTACACGCGCACTGGCGACGGCGGCACCACCGGCCTCGGCGACGGCAGCCGTGTGCGCAAGGACAATCTCCGCGTCGAGGCCTTTGGCACCGTGGATGAAACGAACGCCTGCCTTGGCCTTGCGCGCCTGCACCTGTCCGACCAGCCAGCACTCGATGCCATGCTGAACCGCGCACAGAATGACCTCTTCGATCTCGGCGCCGACCTCTGCACCCCGGAGACCGGACAACCGCTCGGCTACGAACCCCTGCGCATCGTCGCTTCTCAGGTCAAACGCGTGGAAGAAGATATCGACACGCTGAATGCCGGACTGAAGCCCCTCCGCTCCTTCGTGCTGCCGGGCGGCACTGCTGCGGCGGCCCACCTGCATCTGGCGCGCACCACCTGCCGCCGGGCCGAGCGGCTGATGGTCGCCCTTGCCGCGCAGCCGGGCGAGACGATCAGCGCAGCTTCGCTCGAATACATCAACCGGCTCTCGGATTTCCTGTTCGTCGCCGCCCGTTTCGTAAATGCTGCCGGCCCGGGCGATGTCCTCTGGGTACCCGGCCAGAATCGCTGACGGGAGTGCCGGGTGATCTTTTTGCCGCTAAGCGATGACGCGCCGCTGGACCATCGCTTCACGCCCTATGGCGCCTGGTCTGCCATCGGTTTGTGCACGGTGATTTTCGTGCTGTTCCAGGCCGAAGTGATCTTGTCGCTTGAGCCTGCCTTTTCGCTGGGCTTCGGCCTCATCCCGCAGGTCTTTTCCGGCCATGCGGAACTTTCGCCCGACATCCGTTCCGCGCCCACGCTGTTCACGCCGATCACCTCACTCTTCCTCCATGGCAACATCCTGCATCTCGTCGGCAACATGCTGTTTCTCTGGATTTTCGCCGACAATGTCGAAGAGGCCATGGGCACGCCGGCCTTCATACTGTTCTATCTGGCAACGGGCGCAGCCGCCGGCATCGCCTATGCGCTGGCGACGCCAGAATCTTCCTCACCGCTCATCGGCGCGTCCGGCGCGGTCGCCGCGATTCTCGGCGCCTATCTGGTGCTCTATCCGGAGGTAAAGGTATTCGGCCTTGCGCTGAACATCCTGCCGGTACGCATTCCAGCCTTCTGGTTCATTGCTGCCTGGTTCGTCTTCCAGATCGGCCATGCGCTCTATGATCACGACCGCTCGGTGGCCTGGGTTGCCCATATCGCCGGGCTCGTGATCGGCGCGCTCGCGGTTGTCGCGCTGCGTATCCGTCCGTTACGCGGGTTGCGCGCCCGGCCTGCGCCCGCTTCCACCCGGCAAAGGTAGGATAACTTCGGACAAGGCACGGCGGCCAATCGGCGCGTGCGCGCGTTGACGCTGCCCATTGCTGCCGTTACCGTCGCTACCGAGCACAGAAGGGTCCAGCCACGTGGGAGTGAAGACCAGATGAAGATTCTCGTGCCCGTGAAGCGGGTCGTCGATTACAACGTGAAAATTCGCGTCAAGGCGGATGGTTCGGGCGTCGACCTTGCGAATGTGAAGATGAGCATGAACCCCTTCGACGAGATTGCCGTCGAGGAGGCGCTCCGGATGAAGGAAGCCGGCAAGGCCAGTGAGATCGTGGTTGTCTCCATCGGCCCGCAGCAGGCGCAGGAGACGATCCGTACGGCGCTTGCCATGGGGGCGGACCGCGGCATCCTGGTCAAGACCGATGCGGTAATTGAACCGCTCGCGGTCGCCAAGATCCTGAAGGCGGTTGTCGGAAACGAGAACCCGGGCCTCGTCATTCTCGGCAAGCAGGCCATCGACGACGACACCAACGCCACGGGACAGATGCTGGCCGCGCTGCTCGGTTGGCCGCAGGGCACCTTCGCCTCCAAGGCGGTGCTCGGCGACGGCAAGATCGACGTTACCCGCGAGGTGGACGGTGGCCTTCAGACCGTCTCGCTCGCGCTGCCCGCGATCCTGACCACGGACCTGCGCCTTAACGAGCCACGCTATGCCTCGCTGCCGAATATCATGAAGGCCAAGAAGAAGCCGCTGGACGAGACCGCGCCGGATGCGCTCGGCGTCGACATCGCGCCGCGCCTCACCGTACTCAAGACCGCTGAACCCGCCAGCCGCAAGGCCGGCGTCAAGGTGGCTGACGTGAACGAACTCGTCTCGAAACTCAAGAACGAAGCGGGAGTGCTCTGACATGGCCGTTCTGCTGATTGCCGAACATGACAACGCGGGCCTGAAGGACGCAACCGCCAAGGCGCTGACCGCTGCTGCTGCCATCGGCTCGCCCGTACATGTGCTCGTCGCGGGCAAGGGCTGCGAAGGCGCCGCCAAGGCGGCTGCAGCGCTCGCCGGCGTCGCCAAGGTTCTGGTGGCCGATGATGCCGCCTATGCCCACCAGCTTGCCGAACCGACCGCCAAACTCGTCGTCAGCCTCGCCGGAGGCTACGACGCCATCGTCGCCCCTGCGACAGCCAATGGCCGCAACATCGCCCCGCGCGTCGCGGCCCTGCTCGACGTCATGCTGATCTCCGCGATCACAAAGGTTGTCGCTGCCGATACGTTTGAGCGGCCGATTTACGCTGGAAACGCCATCCAGACCGTGAAGTCGGGCGATGCGAAGAAAGTCGTCACCGTGCAGACCGCGTCCTTCCAGGGCACGGGCACCGGGAGTTCGGCCACCATCGAGGCGGTTGCCTCGGCGGGAGCGGACGCCGCCTCGACCTTCGTTGGCGAGGAATTGTCGAAGTCGGATCGTCCGGAGCTCGCATCCGCCAAGATCATCGTCTCCGGTGGCCGGGCGCTCGCCTCGAGCGAGAACTTCGGCAAATACATCGAGCCGGTGGCCGACAAGCTCGGCGCGGCAGTCGGTGCCTCGCGTGCGGCGGTCGATGCCGGTTATGCCCCGAACGACTGGCAGGTCGGCCAGACCGGCAAGGTCGTCGCCCCGGAACTCTACGTCGCGGTCGGAATCTCGGGCGCCATCCAGCATCTCGCCGGCATGAAGGATTCCAAGGTAATCGTCGCGATCAACAAGGATCCGGATGCCCCGATCTTCCAGGTGGCGGACTACGGTCTTGTCGGCGATCTGTTCCAGATCATGCCGGAACTCGCCACGGCACTGGACAAGGCCTGAGGCAACCAGAACTGAAAAGGCGGGGGTAGCCCCGCCTTTTTTATGACAGCGAAAGCGCAGCAGCCATTCGTCGGTATTGACGGACAGGGTCCCCGCGTCGGAAGCTGACAACAACAGCTGGCAATTCCGGAGCGGCCAAGGGTCCTCACCGTGACATTGCTGACATGATACCGGGTAACGGGGCAGGCGAAATGTCGATCGAAATCAGAAAATTGGGAATTGTTGGCGCCGGCCAGATGGGCAGCGGGATCGCTCATGTCGCCGCACTGAACGGTTTCAGCGTTCTGGTTCACGATGTTTCGGAAGAGCGCATCAACACAGGTCTTGCCACCATCAACGGCAATCTCGGGCGCCAGTTGCAGAAGGGAACCATCGACGAGGCAACCAAGAAGGCCGCCGTGGACCGGATCGACGGCGCTCCGACCCTTGCCGATCTCGCTAGCTGTGACCTGATCATCGAGGCGGCGAGCGAAAACGAAGCGATCAAGCGCAAAATCTTCCAGGATCTGTCGAAAATTGCCAAGCCGGAGGCCATTCTTGCTTCCAACACCTCCTCGATCTCGATCACACGGCTTGCCTCATCAACGGATCGGCCCGAGCGGTTCATCGGCATCCATTTCATGAATCCAGTGCCGGTGATGCAGCTTGTCGAATTGATTCGTGGCATCGCGACCGATGATCCCACATTCCGTTCGGCGCGCGAGTTCATCGCCAAGCTTGGCAAGACCGTCACGATGTCGGAAGATTTTCCGGCCTTCATCGTCAACCGCATCCTGCTGCCGATGATCAACGAGGCGGTTTATACGCTCTATGAAGGCGTCGGCTCGGTCGAGGCCATCGATACGGCGATGCGACTTGGGGCGAATCACCCGATGGGGCCGCTCCAGCTGGCCGATTTCATCGGCCTCGACACCTGCCTGTCCATCATGCAGGTACTGCATGATGGCTTGTCGGATTCAAAATACCGCCCCTGCCCGCTGCTGGTGAAGTATGTCGAGGCCGGCTGGCTGGGCCGAAAGGTCAAGCGCGGCTTCTACGATTATCGCGGCGAAAAGCCCGTACCCACCCGTTGATCCGAACACACTCTTCACAAGCTTGTCGCAGCCTGCTTTCATAGCAAAACAGGTTTGACGACTTCGATTCGGCTTGTCGAGAGGTGGTGGTGTGACGATACACGTCGGCCTGCCAGTCTCGCCGGATGCGTGTCCGGCGCTGGTGCTTAACGCGGATTACCGCCCGTTGAGCTATTATCCTCTGTCGCTGTGGTCCTGGCAGGACGCACTGAAAGCGGTCTTTCTCGATCGGGTGAACATCGTTTCCCATTATGACCGGGTGGTGCATTCCCCCTCATTTGCGGTACGCCTGCCTTCGGTCGTCTCGCTGAAAACCTACATCCGCCCCACACGCAACCCCGCCTTCACGCGGTTCAACGTCTTTTTGCGGGATCGGTTTTCCTGCCAGTATTGCGGCAGCCATGACGAACTGACCTTCGATCACGTCATTCCCCGTTCGAAAGGTGGCCTGACCGTGTGGGACAATGTTGTCGCCGCCTGCTCGCCCTGCAATCTGAGAAAGGGCGACAAGCTGCCAGCCGATGCCGAGATGTGGCCGCGCCACCCGCCATTCCAGCCGAGCTTGCAGGATCTACACGCCAGCGGACGCCACTTCCCGCCCAACTACCTGCATGAAAGCTGGCTGGATTATCTTTACTGGGATTGCGAACTCGAACCCTGACACCGGCACAGCCCCGCAGCAGCCAACGCGGCAACGGCCAGTGAAACCAGCACATTCCAGCCGGCAAAGGACAGGCCAAGTACGCGCAAGGCCGCCTGATCGCATCGGATGACTTTCGTCGCCCGGATACTGGCCTTGAGGTCGAGCACATTGGCCGGCCCATCCGCGATCCGGCCGCCGCAATCGCTCGGGCCAGGCCAGAATGCCCATTCCGCCCCCGCGTGATAGACGGCAAGGCCAGCGCCGGCCAGAAAGACCAGAACCATCGCGCCTTGCAGGAAGCGCCCCATCCCGCCCCCGCCGGCGGCCAGCGCCGCCAGGCCGAGCGGAATGCCGATGTAATAGGGCCAGCGCTCCCACAGGCAAAGCTTGCAGGGCAGGTAACCAAATCCGAGTTCGAAAACCCACGCTCCTGCAATGGCGGCGACTGCCAGAAGAAGTGCAGAAACAAGCAGGCGGTGGTCACGCAGCATCATGAGGCACCCCGGCATTGCATGAGGTCAGAGCAGGAACTTCACCGCGTAAAAGCCGCCAACAATGGCGATAACAAGGACGGCCGCGACAAGGCCGAGATTGTTATCGATAAAACGCTTCATTGGGGCGCCGAAACGATGGAGAATGCCGGCCAGGATGAAGAACCGCGCCCCGCGCGTGATGATCGACAGCACAACGAACCAGAAGAAATCATAGGCGGCGAGGCCGCTGGCGATCGTCACCAACTTGTAGGGAATCGGCGTCAGCCCCTTGATCAGGATGATCCAGTGTCCATGCTGCTGATAAAGCGTGCGGAACGCCTCCAGCTTGTCGCCGAGCCCGTAAACCCGGATCAACCACTGGCCCACGCTGTCATAGAGGAGATACCCGATACCATAGCCGACGATCCCGCCCAGCACCGAGGCAATGGTGCAGATGAGCGCATAGCGCCAGGCATTCTGCGGCTTGGCCATCGCCATCGGCAACAGCATCACATCCGGCGGAACGGGGAAAAAGGAACTTTCGGCGAAGGACACCGCCGCCAGCGCTGTGGGCGCGCGCGGGCTCTCCGCAAGCGCAATGGTCCAGTTGTAAAGCCGCTTCAACATGGAGCGGGGATAACCGGCGCACCCGGCTCAAGTAAAGGTATTTCCGGTTTCATGCCTTGTGAATGATTGACCGGGCGCCGATGCTGGCTATAGTCCGCCTACTTCGGCAGGAACCTTCTGCTGAATGCCCCTATGGCGGAACTGGTAGACGCGACCGACTCAAAATCGGTTTCCGCAAGGAGTGCTGGTTCGATTCCGGCTAGGGGCACCACATCGCCTTCCGTTGACGTTCGCTTACTTCCGTAAGTGTCTGAAAAATCAAGATAAATCGAAATTTTCGCATCCAAAGACATCCTTTGGCGTCCGTTTCCATGCGTTTGAAGCCAGCAAAAATGTTGGACTTTCTGTTGGTCCGGGCCGCTAACCCAACATTTTCGACCCAGCAGAAACCCAACATGCCGCTCACCGACACAGCGTTTCGTTCCCTAAAGGCGACCGACACGAAACAGAAACTTTCAGATGGCGGCGGCCTTCAATTGTGGGTTCTGCCGGGCGGCACCAAGACTTGGCGCCGTGCCTATCGCTTCAATGACGCGCAAAAGGATATCGTTTTGGGGCAATAGTGCCGCGCGCCTGCAACGTCATTATGCCCTCGCCGACGCCACCGGTCATGATCCGTTGAACGTCCGCAACAAGATATCTCATCCCAAGGACTTCATGGCGCTGACACAGCAGGATGTTGCGACAAGCATCCAGGCAACCGTGCCGCCAGCACGCTTTTTTTCCTCCTCCCGCCATATTTCAGCCTGCGCCCACCACGACAATCTTCAATCCTTTGTCAATAGGACCTGGAATATCGGGGCTATTCTGATCGGAGCACGCACCAATGAAGATGTCCCGCCGTGAGATTCTGGCCGGAGGATGTGCGTTAGCCGTTCAGGCCAGAGCCGGCGATGTTTCGGCGCAGCAGCGGCTTGTGATGAATGATGCCAGCCGGCTCAATCCCACACCGCTTTTTCGTCATTTCTATGTGCGCTCCGACGAAGCCGATTTCGTTGCAGCACTTCGGCGGGAATTGAAAGAGGCTGCCGCCGTACGCCGCTCTGTTGCACTTGGTGCCGCCCGCCATTCGATGGGCGGACAGTCCCTGATCCGCAATGGCGTGGCCATGACCTTCGACATTGACCAATGCGAGTTGGACCGCACAGCCAGGATTTATCGTGTCCATGCTGGTACGCGTTGGCATCAGGTGATCGCGCATCTTGATCCCGCGGGATTTTCACCAGCGGTGATGCAGTCAAACAGCGATTTCGGTGTCGGCGCCACCTTCTCGGTCAATGCGCATGGCTGGCCGACACCATACGGGCCGTTTGGATCAACCGTCCGCTCGATCCGGCTGATGCTGGCCGACGGCACGATCCTGACCTGTTCCCGGAATGCGAATGCCGAACTTTTTGCGCTCGCGATGGGAGGATACGGGCTTGTCGGTGTGATTCTCGATCTGGAGGTCGAGATGACAGACAATATGCTCCTTCAGCCACGCTTTGAGGCGATGCCCGCCGGGGAATTCGCCAAGCGCTTCATCGCTGCGTCCCATGACCCGGCCGTCCCCATGATCTACGGTCGTCTGAATGTCGAGCGGGAGCGGTTTTTCTCGGAGGCATTACTGGTGTCCTGGCGCAAGGAGCCGACACCGGCTGGCGGATTGCCGCCGCCCGCACGCAAAGGTGCCCTGACCGGCCTCTCCCGCCAGGTTTACCGCGCACAAGTGGGCCGGGAATGGGGTAAAAGTCTTCGGTGGCATGTCGAACGCTCTATCGCGCCGATGTTGGCCAACGGCACAGCCTCGCGCAACCGGTTGATGAACGAGCCTGCACTCAACCTTGCCAATCGGGATCAGCGGCGCGTCGATATCCTGCACGAGTATTTCGTGAGTCCGGATCGCTTCAACGAATTCCTGGAAGGGTGCCGCCGCATCATTCCAAAAGCAATTGCGGAGTTTCTCAATGTCACGCTGCGGCACGTGAAGCGTGACCCGACGAGCATGCTCTCGTTTGCCACCACGGACAGAATCGCTGCGGTGATGTCGTTTTCGCAAAGGATCGATGCCGATGGCGAGACCGACATGATCAAGGTAACGGAAGCGCTGATTGATTTGGTCGGCTCCATCGGAGGCAGCTTCTATCTGCCTTACCGGCTTCATGCCCGCCCGGACCAATTCGCCCGGATTTACCCCGACGCACAGCGTTTCAGCCAGCGCAAGCGGCACTACGATCCCGGCCTTCTGTTCCAGAACACGATGTGGAACACGTATTTCAATTTTTAAAAAAAGCACGCCGATTGTGGCTATTGTCCCTCCCGACGCACGGCATAAGTGCTGACGGCACTTGAATGGGGGCTCGCCCTCTCGACGTGTCTGTCTGAATCGCCCCTGGATTTCTGGACGCCTTCTTCCCTAATTTTGAGGCAAGGAGGCCATGATGGGCAACGCGAGATTCAGCGACGAGTTCGGGCGCGACCCGGTGCGTCAGATCACCGAACGAGGCTATTCTGTAGCGGAGGTTTCGCAGCGGCTGGGCGTCAGTCAGCAGTCCCTCTACGCCTGGCTGACGGCTCCGCAGAGCAGGCGCGCGCAGGAGGTCGTCAGGCCTCCAGCCAGGTTTTGATCGCAGCAAAGGTCGGCTCGGGCTGTTCAAGGGTTGGCAGGTGACCAGCCCCTTCGATGATGACGAGACGCGACTGCGGCATCATCCGATGCATCGCCTCGTGGCGTTCAAGCGGGCAGAGCCGATCATGCAGCCCCATAAGCACGAGCGCAGGGCCTGTAAAACGGGAAAGCGTATCTGTCTGATCGGGCCGCTCACGCAAGGCGCGCGATTGCCGGGCAAAAATCTCAGGCCCCAGCCCCAGGGCCATATCCAGGCAGAGATCGAGCACCGCCGCATTGCGCGGGCCAGGCGCGAGATAGTGCGGCTTCATTTCATCGCGCATGACGCTTGCGAGTTCGCCCGAGAGCGCGCGGTCGATCTGTGGCTGGCGGCGCGCGCGGATGGTCTCGCTTTCCGCAAAGGGGTTCGTGTCAAGAAGCGCAAGCCGCTCCACCCTGTCGGGCGCCTGCCGAAGAATCTCCATCGCAACAATCCCGCCCATGCTGAGACCCGCGAGCGCAAAGCGCGCGGGCGCCTGGGCAAGAAGCACGCGGGCGATCGCTTCAATGCTCTCGCCTTCCGTGCAGGGCGCGTGGATCACCATGCGTCGCGCAAGCAGGGCCGGCAGATCGCCCCAAAGCCGGGCGTCGCACATCATGCCGGGAATGAGCACCAGCGGGGTCATTGTACGCGCCGCGCGCCCTCCTTCAACGTGGCAAGTTTCGCCCAGGCAATCTCGGGATCGACCGATCCGAAGCCAGCGAACGTGCCAAAGCCACAATCCGAGCCGGCGATGACCCGATCCTTGCCGACGATCTCGGTGAACCGCTCCAGTCGCTGCCGGACGAGTTCCGGATGTTCGACGAAATTCGTCGTCGTATCAACCGCGCCCGGCACAAGAACCTTGTCTTCCGGAATGTCCCTGGCGCGATCACGGAACACCGTCCATTCATGGCCGTGGCGTGGGTTCGCAGTCTCGAACAGGACGTAGCGCGCGGGCACCGCCATCAGCAGCGGGAAGACTTTTGCCATGTCGATATCGCAGCAATGCGGGCCTTCGTAATTGCCCCAGCAGATGTGAAGCCGGATACGTTCCTGCGGCAATCCGGCGACCGCATGGCGCAGCGCCTCGACATGCAGCCCCGCCACTTTCAGGAATTCCTCATCCGAAAGATGGGTGAAGAGCATGTGGCGTGAAAGCGCAAGATCCGGGCAATCGAGTTGCAGGTCGAGCCCTGCCTCCACGATCGTGCGATATTCTTCGCGCATCGCCTCAGCGAGGGCTTCGAGATAGGCCTCCCGGCTGGCGTAATGCACATTCTGCAGGAAGAGCGAGATGACGCCCGGCGAGGCGGCATTCATGAAACCGCGCTCCACGCCATGCACCGCCATCGCAGATTTCAGAGCCTTGATATCCTTCTGCAATTCGCCCTGGCCCTTGGAGACGACCGGGCCAATACATTGCGGTCGCGCGTATTTGGGCGTGCCACCTTCGCGCGCCAGGCGTTCGAGATAGGTCGGGAAGAGTTTCAGATCCGCCGGGGCATTTCGCTGGCTGTCACCGGCAAACCCCGTGTAGCGGTCCTTGACATAGGTCGCATAGGAGATCTTCGAGGTCTCGCCGTCAGAGACGATATCGACGCCTGCCTCCTTCTGACGACGCACGAGATCCATGACGGCCTCAGCCATCGCAGCATCGAAGGCCGATTGATCGTAGTCTTCGCCCCGCTCACGGGCGAAAAGAAAATCCACAACGCCCTGCGAGCGAGGGAGGGAGCCGACATGGGTGGAAAGTAGCGTCATGGCGCACTCCTCAAAGCAGGCGACCGGTCGCACCGGCAGGATCGTCCGTGTTACGCACACGGTACAGTGAGGCCTCGCCCGTCATCGACGGCACAAGGCTGTGCGACAGGCCCGGCGGAATGGCTGCGGTGTCGCCCGGGTTCAGTACGGTGCTGCCACCGCTCCAGCTCAACCGCCAGTGACCACGCATTGGCATCAGAATCTCGTGCTGGTCGATGCTGTAGGGCTGGTCCGAAATCGAGTTGCGCGACAGAAAGTCGACCTCGAAGCCAGGGCGGTCACGCAGTTTGCCCTTCGCGCCAATGACGCTCGCCGGCTGGCGATCCGACAGCGCCATCAGGTCCCAGTAGCGGGCGACGTGGTTGGGGATGACATCAGCCGTGGTCGGCTCGGGGAAAGCCCTGAGCTCTTCCTCGGTCAACAGCGGCATCGGCGGCACGTCATCGGGCAGCCTTTGTCCCTTCTTGGTGTCGTAAAGCCGGCCATTCCTGCCCAGCACAAGGCCGTAGTCCTTGGCATCCGTGATCACTTGCGGCGCCCAGATCACCCCACCACCGGCATCATCTCCGCCGAGAATCGCCATGATCATTCCGTAATCGGTGCCGACATTCTCGAAGGCCCTGAAAATGCCGGTGGGGATGTTGAAGATATCACCTTCCTCGGCAATAAACTCGCCGGCCGTGCCCCAGCGCCCCCAGAAAAAGCGCCAGCGCCCCTTGAGAACAAAGAAGACCTCTGCCGTGCGATGGGAGTGGAGGGAGTTCTTGCACCCCGGAGGCTGCCCGGCGGCACCAATGTTGAAGCCCGGCGTTTCCCGGATATGGACATGCTGATCGGGCGATTCCGACACGCCACCACCGATGATGGTGAAGTTCTCCTTCTGGTTCGAGCCCGGCGTATGCGCATCGATGAAGGCCGACTTGCACGGCTTCAGCTCGCCATAACGAACAATGCGGGCTTCCATCTCTTGCGGGGTCATAGGTCACCTGTCTGTAAGAGGATCTGCTTCCAGATTGCGATTTCGTCGTAGAGTGCAAATTCCCGGCGCAGCCCGATGCCATCCGGGCCGAAGGGCCCGAATTCGGCATGGCTCATGGCCATCACATGCACCCAGGCGCCGGTCGGCTGGCCGAAGGCGCCCCAGCCCTCATGCTTGCCGGTGAGCGACCAGCGAATGGCCGCGCGCGGAGAAAGCATGTCACCATCCATGCCAATCTGATGGTGGATCGCGAAGGTGGCATTGGGAAAGGACGAACGAAGGCCGAGCCAGAAGGCAGCAACAGCCTCGCGGCCCACAGCCTGTTTCGCTCCCGAATATTCGCCCACCACAGCGCGATCATAATGCGTGTGGATATGGCCGAAATCCGCTGCCATGATGCGCGTCAGCATCCCGGCATAGCGCTCGCCCCAGGGGTTCGCATTGCCACGGCCCTTGTAAACCTCCGGCAGATCGGCATCGGGCGTCAGCGGGCGGCTCGCCTTCTCGATGCCGCCCTCGCGGCGGATGAGCATCCGGGCATATTCTTCCGGCACCATACCGAGCTGACGAACGATGCCACCATAATCGCGCACCAGCCACTCATCGTAGATCGTGTCGTTCCTCGCCGCGCAATCCGCGATGATCCGGATCTGGAAGCGCCTGCCCGTTGCAGGACCAAACACACCATCAGCGGAATGCGTTGCCGTGGAGATGATGCGATGCGAGGAGAGAAAGCCGTGGGTCTCATCATCCGAGAAGATCACGTCCTCGGCAAAGAGCTGACGATCAGGAAACTCGTGGCAGGTTGCCATGGTTGCGGCGATGACCGCCTGGTTGCCCCGGCTGACGCCCATCGGCGAACGCACGGGGATATCCGGTGCGTAATAGTGATTCAGCGTACCGATCCCGCGGTGCTCCCAGATCTCCTGGGTGATATCGATGATGTAGTTGCGGAAATCCGGCCAGCGGTTCGAGAATTTCGGGTTCGGAAGGGCGGTCATGGCGCATATCCTTCGGGGATACGGGCCGAGCGGCGAACAACCAGCGGCCCTTCAATACGGTGATGGTGGGGTTCGGTATTGCCCTCGATCTGGTCGAGCAAAGTCGCAACGGCAGCCCCCACCATCGCCTCCACGGGCTGGCGAATGGTGGTGAGGCTGTAGGCAGCCCAACCGGCCATCGGCACATCGTCGTAACCGACGATCGAGACATCCTCCGGCACGCGAAGCTGCATGCGATGCACCAATTCGTCCATCACCGCGAAAGCCATGTGATCATTGCCGACGAAGATGGCATCCGGCCTCTCCGACCCGGAACACATCGCACGCGCCACTTCTGCCGCCCGTTCGCGGGAATATTCACCATCCACCACCGCAAAAGGTTCGAGCCCCGCTGCCGCAAGCCCCTCGCGAAATCCCTCGGCGCGGTCACGCCCGGTGGAAGACCCCTGCCAGCCCATGATATGCGCGATGCGCCTGTGCCCGCCGGCAATCAGGAATTCCGCGACGCGCCGCCCACCGAGACGATTGTCCGAGGTGACTTCGCTGAGGCGCGGATCGTTCTGGCCCCGGTTGAACATCACAACAGGAATTCCAGCCGCCTGACAGCGTGTGGTCAGGTCGTTCGTCATAGCGACCGAGGCTGTGATGATGCCATCCACCTGATAATCCAGCAATTCGTCGAGCACCTTGCCGACATTGTCGGCTGCGTTCTCCGCCATGAAGATGAGGATGTGGTAGCCACGGTCCTGAAGGGCGCTCGAAAGACGCTCCAGCGCCACCGGATAGAACTGGTTTTCAAGATAGGCGACCACCAGACCGATGATGCGGCTGCGACCGGTGATCATCGCTCGCGCCAGAATATTCGGTCGATAACCGAGGCGCTCGGCCGCCGCACGCACCTTTGCGGCCGTTTTTGGCGAGGCCGACGCGCCCGGCGTGAAGACGCGCGACACGGCCGATTGCGACACCCCGGCCAGCCGCGCAACATCCGCGCTGGTGACTTTTTCAAGGAGACGAGAACCACTCATTCCGCTGTCCAGCCTCCATCGATGATGAGATGCGTGCCGGTCATCAGCGCCGAGGCATCGGATGCGAGAAACACGATGGGGCCCATCAAGTCCTCGATTTCACCGACCCGCCCGAGCTTGATCTTCGAGAGGATCCACGCCTTCCGTTCGGGGATGGCGAGCGTCTGTTCGGCCAGTGGCGTTCGAATGAACGTGGGGCAGAGCGTGTTCACCCGAATGCCATGCGTCGCCCATTCCAGCGCCATGGCCTTGGTCATGCCCTCAAGTGCATGCTTGTTCGCACAATAGACAGCGCGATCCGGCCCGCCGATGTGGCCCATCTGCGATGAGATTTGAATGAGCGATCCCGGCTTTTTGGCCGCGATCAGTCCGCGCGCCACCTCACGGGTCAGAAAATAGGCCGCGCGCAGGTTGAGAGCCATCGCGGCATCGTAATCCTCGGGCGTGGTCTGGAGCGCCGGTGCATGCCGCGCGATACCAGCAGAATTCACTAGCACATCGAAGGGGCCTGCCGCCGCGACAAAGTCAGCCGTGGCGGCAAGATCGGTAATATCCAGCGCTTCTGCATCTGCCAGACCGCCCGCCGCGCGGATGGCGCTGGCTGCGGCCTGAAGCTCTTCGTCCCGCCGCGCCACGAGGGTCACCGCCGCCCCGGCTTCGGCGAGCGCCGCCGCTGCGCCAAGCCCGATGCCGGACGATGCGCCGGTGACGAGCGCACGTCGTCCCTCAAGCCGGAAGGAGGGCGTCCGCGGGAGTGAAACCGGGCTTGTCATTCTGCCGCCACACCGTAGGGCACGTTCCGGCGGCCATAGCGCCGCACGCGCATGTTGCATTGCTCGGCATGGCCGACGAACCCTTCGAGCATGCAGAGCCGCGAGCCATACGCGCCAACAAGCGATGCCGCCTCATCCGTGGTCACACGTTGGTAGCTGTGCGTCTTGAGGAACTTGCCGACCCAAAGCCCTCCCGTGTAGCGCCCTGCGCGCCGGGTGGGCAGGGTGTGGTTGGTGCCGATGACCTTGTCGCCATTCGCCACATTGGTGCGTGCCCCGAGAAACAGCGCACCATAGGAACGCATGTTCTCAAGATACCAGTCGTCGCGGTCGGTCATCACCTGCACATGCTCATAGGCCATGTCATTTGCGACCTGGAGCATCTCGTCATGTGTATCGCAGAGAATCACATCGCCGTAGTCGCGCCAACTGATGGCGGCGGTCTCGGCCGTGGGAAGGATCTTCAGGAGCCGTTCCACCTCAGCGATCGTGCCCTCGGCAAGTCTGCGCGAACGGGTGATGAGGCAGGCCGGCGAGTTATAGCCATGCTCAGCCTGCCCGAGAAGGTCGGTCGCGCAGAGTTCCGCATCGACGGTGTCATCGGCGATCACCATGGTCTCGGTCGGACCGGCGAAAAGGTCAATGCCGACGCGACCGTAGAGCTGGCGCTTGGCTTCCGCCACGAACGCATTGCCGGGGCCGACGAGCATATCCACCGGCCGGATCGTCTCGGTGCCCAGCGCCATGGCCCCCACGGCCTGAATGCCACCGAGCACATAGATTTCATGCGCTCCGCCCATGTGCATCGCAGAAACGATGGCGGGATGCGGCTCGCCATTGACCGGCGGGGCTGAGGCGATGATGCGCGGGACACCCGCGACCGAGGCCGTGAGCACCGACATATGCGCGGAAGCGACCATCGGGAACTTGCCGCCCGGCACATAGCAGCCGACCGACTGCACCGGTATGTTCCGATGCCCGAGGATCACGCCGGGCAGCGTTTCCACCTCGATGTCCTGCATACTCGCGCGCTGCGCCTCGGCGAAGCGGCGAATCTGCGCCTGCGCAAAGCGGATGTCCTCCATATCACGGTGGCTCACCTTGGCCATTGCCGCCTCAATCTCGGACGCCGTGAGCCGGAAGGCCGGCGGCGCGTAGCGGTCGAATTTCAGCGCAAGATCACGCACGGCAGCGTCACCCCGCGTTTCGATGTCCTTTAGAATGGCCTCAACGGTTGCGCGGACCTTGGCATCGTCTTCAGCACGCGCTTGCGCTGGCTTGCCGGACTTGAGGGGGGTGATCGCCATGAATCGCTCCTGGAGTGCCTGTCCTCAGAGGGTGTTTTCCGGCAGGGCCGGAGGAATGCGCTCGCCGCGATCGAAGGCTTCCCAGCCCTCGCCCGCAAAGACATCGCGCCCGAGCTGTGCCAGCACCGCGGCGAAATCAACGAAAACCGGATTGTCGGCGATACGACCATCAGCGACCCGCCAGAAATCCATGTAGGGAATGGCGACGCGCCGACCGCTGGGCGGAATACCCATGAAGGCGCCGAAATGGGTGGCCTCGGTCATGGCCTGCCCCCCAGGCGCTGGCCGGTGGTGGCATCAAAAATGTGGCAGATACCCGCCGGCACGCGGGCAGAAAGCGTTGCGCCGATCCCGGCCTGGAAATCCTTGGGGGTCTTGACTGCCGCAAAGGCCCCTCCTCCAAGTTGCAGCGTAACCATCGATGAATCGCCCAGCAGTTCCATCGAATAGACCGGCGCAGTGATTTCACCCGTGGTGGCCACCTGCGCATCCTCGGCACGGAAGCCGAGCGTCACGGCTCCGTCGGGCGCTGAAAGGCCCGGAACCGTGATTCCCGATGCGGAGAAGGTGCCCCCTTGCATGGTGCCGGGAATGAGATTCATCGCCGGATTGCCGATAAAGGAAGCGACGAAGGTATTTGCGGGCCGATCATAGATCTGAAGCGGCGTGCCGACCTGCTGCACCTCGCCTCTGCTCATCACGACCACCCGATCCGCCAGCGTCATCGCCTCGATCTGATCGTGGGTCACATAGATGGTCGTGGTCTTCAGTTCGTGGTGCAGGTTCTTGATCTGCGCCCGGGTGGAGACACGCAGCTTCGCATCGAGGTTCGAGAGCGGCTCGTCCATGAGAAAGACTTTCGGCTTGCGCACGATGGCGCGCGCGAGCGCCACCCTCTGCCGCTGACCACCCGAAAGGGCCGCCGGTTTGCGGTCGAGCAGCTCTGTGAGTTCCACCGTCTTGGCCGCGCGCATCACGCGGTCATGGTGATCGGCTTCGGGAATCTTCCGTACCTTCAGGGGAAAGCGGATGTTCTCGTAAACGGTCATGGTCGGGTAAAGACCGTAGGACTGGAACACCATGGCGATGTCGCGATCCTTGGGATCGAGATGGTTCACAAGCCGGTCGCCGATGCGGACCTCCCCCTCCGACACATCCTCAAGACCGGCGATCATGCGCATGGTCGTGGTCTTGCCGCAGCCCGAGGGGCCGAGTAGCACGAGAAACTCGCCATCCGCGATGTGCAGGTTGAAGCTCTTGACGACGGTGACCGCGCCCCAACGCTTGGACAGGTTGATGAGCTGAATATCAGCCATGGCTTACCCCTTCACCGCGCCGGCCGTGAGCCCGGAGACGATCTGGCGCTGGAAGAACATCACCAGCAGAAAGAGCGGCGCCGTCACCGACACCACCGAGGAGACCGCGAACATCACATTGCCCTCGGTCTGCGTGGTTCCGAGGAAACTCGCGATCTTCGGGATCATCGTCTGGTTCTGCTTGGAGAGCAGCATCGAGGTCACGACGAAATCATTGTATGCGAGCAGAAAGGAAAAGAGCCCAGTGGTGATCACCCCGGGCCACATCACCGGAATGATCACATAGCGGAAGGCCTGGAAGGGTGTGCATCCATCGACCCGTGCGCTCTCATCCAGATCCTTCGGTATGTTTCGGAAGAAAGCCGTGAGCATCCACAGGGTGAAGGGCTGGTTGATGGCCACGAGCGCGATGATCGCCGTGGGCAGGTGCCCCCAGAGGTTCCACTGGTAGAAAGGCAGAAGATAGCCCGAAACGAGCGTCAGCGGCGGCATGGCGCGGAAGACCAATGCCAGCAACAGCAGCCAGAAGGCATAGCGGTAGGTCGAGCGGCTGAGCGCATAGCCCCCCAGCGTGCCGAAGGTGAGCGAAACCACCACCACGCAAACCACGACGACAAGTGAGTTCAGCGCCGCCCGCCAGAATTCTTCCTGCACCCAGGCGCCATAATAGCCGGCACCGGTGAAGGCGCTGCCGTGTTCCAGCCGGGTCAGCGGGCCGAACAACGCGTTCTGCCAGCTCGCTTTGGAGAAGAAATCGCCTTCCACCTTGAAACTGCCCCAGAGCGTCCAGGCAAAGGGGAAGATCGCAATCACGAGCCAGAGGATCAGGAACCCGCTGAGAATCAGGCTCAGGGTCACGGGGCGCTTCTGGGCAACCGCAGTCATGGTTTCCTCCTCACGCCTTGCCGAACTGGCGCCAGGTGCGCACCAGAACGGGGGACAAAAGAACCAGCACGCCGGCGATCGTCAGCACCGACGTCGCTGCCGCTGAGGAGAGAAGCCGCGTCTCTCCGCCGAGATCGGAATAGATGAAATAGGAGAGCGACTGCGCATGTGCGGCGGCATTGAAGCTGACGATCGGCTCGAAAACCCGGAAATTGTCCATGATCTTGATGAGAAACATGAACACCGTCAGCGGCATCAGATGCGGCAGCACGATGTAGCGGATGCGATGCCAGCGCGTCGCGCCATCGAGCATCGCGCTTTCCAGCGAATCCTGCGGCACGGTCTGCAAGCCGGCATAGTAGACGACAAAGGCGAAGGGCGCGGTGGACCAGGTGCCATAGACGATCAACATGATCCAGGTGAGCGTTGTCGAGGCCTTCAGCGACAGGTTGGGGTCATTGGCGAGCCACTGGACCGCCGCCCCGATGATCCCGCGGGAATCGACCATCCAGAACAGGATGAGCGCACCGATCAGCGGTGTCACAATCATCGGCAGCAGCGAGAAGAAGATCACCGGTCCGCGAAAGAGCCTTGGAATGGCATTGACGGCCAAAGCCACCACAAAGCCGAGCAGGATGGAAAGCGGCGTCACGAACACCATGTAGGTGAGCGTGAAGACAAGCGCGCGGTAGAAGGGCAGGTTCATCAGCCGCGCAAAGAAATCACCGGCCCCCGTCGCCTGGTTCCAGGCCTCGCCGATCTCAGAAAAGGCAAGATGCGAGCGGTCCCGATAGATATCCAGCCCCACAAACCGGCCCTGCGGCTTCTCTTCGCGCAGCCTCTCCGTGGCGGCTTGATCGATCACAGTGGATTTCGTGCAGCCAAACGGCGTGCAATTCTCCACCTCAACCACCACGCGATCATGCGGGGCATGAACGGACTGGATCAGCACTGAGACAATCGGCAGCGCGATGAACAGCAGCATCGCGGTCGCCGTGGGTAGGAAGAAGCGCAGGAAAGTCGCGTGTTTCATGCCTCCCCCTTCACGCCAGCTTTGGCGCGGTCATAGTGGTCCGGGCGCCATCCGGAGATGGCCGAAGAAAGCGGTGAATGGTGGCGATGGCGGCCAAACCCGCCATCGCACGCGCTACGGGCTTACTTCAGGAAGCCCTTTTCCTTCGCAGCCGTGGTGTAAGCCTTTTCGATATCCGCAAGCGTCGTCTCCGCATCCTTGCGTCCTTGCAGGAAGGGCGCGATGCCCTCGCCGAGCGCAGTGTGCAGAAGCCCCATGTACGGCAGCATCGGATAGGGCTTTGCGCCCATGGCCATGGTCTGCATCACGCCCTGGTTCACCGGCGCAGGCTTATAGCCGGCAATCATCCACACCGCCTGGCCCATGGTCTCGTCATTGAGGATCGAGGGCGAAATCCCGTTCTTCAGGGCAAGGAACGTGGCACGGGCATCCTCATCAGAGATGTTGCGCGCCACGGTCCAGCCATCCCACCAGAGCGTGGTGGCCGGAATCTTGCCCCCGCCCACCGTCATCGGGGCCCCGACCATGGTGTTTTCGGCGACCTTGGGATCATTACCTTCCTTGACCATCAGCACGCCGGTTCGCGAACCCCACATGTTCATCATCGCGAGATTGCCCGATTTCCATTCGGCGTTCGTCTCGTTGTTGTCATGCGTCAGGAAATCAGGATGCATGAGCTCGGTCAGCGCCTTCATGGTGTTCAACGCCGCGATGCCGCGCGGATTGTTGATGGCCACCTCAGCCGTTCCCGGCTTGAAGAAATCGGCGCCATAGCCGGTGTACATATTCACAAATTCCTCGCCGAGCGCCCAGCCCGACTTGTACGCTCCACCGATCGGGTGCTTCAGGATACCGCGCTCGCGGATCTGCTTGCCGATGCGGATCATGTCTTCATAGGTTTTCGGCGGCTCGGCCCCGACCTGCGACAGAATATCCTTCCGGTAGACGAGGTGTTGGGCATTGGCCATGAAGGCAACAGCCATCACCTTGCCATCGATGGTGATGAGCTGGTTCTTCGGGATGTCCTTGCCGTCGGCTGCCACGAGCGCATCGAGCGGGCGGATGACGTTCTCGTTCATCAGCGCAACGATCGACGATGTGGCAATAATGGCAGCGGTATATTCCGCCGGGTTGCCCTGCATACCGGGCAGGTTGATGCGCTGGTGCGTGGAGGTCAGGTTCGACTTCACAGTAAGCGTGCCTGTCTGGCACTTCGCGGCGTTTGCGGCGACGGTCTTGATGGCCGGGAATTCGTTGCCGACGATGTTCACGCGGCCACTGGTAACGCCGCAGTTCACCTGCGCCTGCGCCGTGCCTGCCGCGAGCAATGCGGCCAGCGTCAGAGCCGTCTTCATGGTCCTCATCATGCGTCCAATCCCCCCTGTGGCATTGCTGACCGTTCTCAACCCCTCGGCCACGTTCCATCTGCAGCCAGATTAAGGGCATGCAAGCATGCTCTGCAATCGTATGCAACAACAATCTTGAATACGATTGCAAAATGGGGAACAGTGCCTCCGCGCGGCATGGTGCCCGCTGCTTTTCCTGTTTTGTCCGCCACCCGGGGATATGCCGCATGGTTCCTGATTTCGCCCCTCTCGCCTCGCCTGATGCAGCCTTGCGCCAGCGCGTTCACCAGCGACTGACAGCGCTTGCAGAATCGCGCGAGAGCAGCATCGGGCAGGCGATGTCCGCCCTGGCCATCAACGATGCGGCCTGGCGCATCGCGCATCCGATCAACGCCTGCGCGAGCTCGGCGGAAGCCCTTGCCAAAGCCTTCGCCCCCCTCAAGAAGGCCTGCCCGGACCTTGAACGACGCGACGTGATTTTCGTCGGCGGCAGCTACCAGAACCGCCGGTACCTCGCGGCAGTCGGCCATTACTGTGGTACGATGCGCAGCGACTGGCTTGGCCTGCCCGCCACCAATCGGCCGATCTACCTGCGTTACGGCGAGGTTTACGAAGTTGATGTCGAAGGGGCCGTGGTGCAGGCAAACCTTCTCTGGGATGTACTCGACGTGATGCGGCAGGTCGGCCTTTGGCCCATCGCACAGCCACTGGGAAGCCCGGAAATGTGGCCCGCCCCGCTGACGGCGGACGGTGTGCGATTTACGACCTCCGATGCACCGCAATCCGTTGAAAGCATTGCCCAGACACTCGCCATGCACCGTTCGCTCGCCGAGTTCGACGACCGGCAGCGGCTCAACCGCGAGGGCCTCATTGCCATGCCGCAAAAGGAATACTGGCACCCGAAAATGATGTGGTATGGCCCGGCGGGCATCGGCACCACGCGCGGGCTCGATGGTTTTGTCGACGGACACCAGCTGCCCTTCCGCATTGCCTTTGCGCGACCGCAGGGCACATTCGCCGAGGTTCAGGCGGAAAAGGCCCGTCATGGCGCCGGCCACTACATTCGCATCGGCGACGGGCCCTATTCGGTCACGGGCGGCTGGCCATCCGTCTATGCCATGCACACCGGCGGCGGATTCTGCGGTCTGCCGCCGAGCGGCAAACCCGTCTTCATGCGGGTGATGGATTTCTATCTGCACCATGAAGGCCTGATCCGCGAGAACTGGGTCCCGCTCGATATGCTGCATTTGATGATGCAAATGGGCTTTGATGCGCTCGGTCGCGTCCATGAGGTGCTGCGGCGCTGATGGGCGCCTCCGGCACCGGACACGGCGCCGGCCCCGCAGCAGGCAACGCTGAGACCGCTCAACTTATCATTTTGCCGCCTGAATTAATATCATTTGGTGACTTTATCTTATGGCCCAACCCGCGCAGTCTCAGGGCAACATAGGAGCGCGCAAGGTCATGAAATACAAGAAGTCCGAAGCTAAATCCCATGCTCTGGCCACGATGAAGGGCATCTGGGCGGCGGCTTTGACCCCGTTCACCGCATCCGGCGCCATCAACGAGGAGGGTGTCCTCTCCAACTACCGCCATTGGATCGATGACCTGAAGATTGACGGCTTCTTCGTCGCCGGCAAGCAGGGCGAGTTCTTTTCGATGTCGCTCGACGAGCGCAAGCGTGCCTTCGATCTTGCGGTCAAAGCCTGCGCCGGCAAGGCACAGACGATCATGTCCTGTTCGGATCAGAACATGGATACTGTGATCGAACTGGCGCGCTATGCCCAGAACTGTGGTGCCGACTACATCGTCGTCCACGCGCCGATCCTGCATTTCCACAAGAAGCAGGACGAGACGCTGATGAACTATTACCGCACGGTCTGCGGTGCAGTGGATATCGGCGTCGCGCTGTGGAGCCATCCGGACTCGGGCTATCTGATGAGCCCGGAACTCTGCAACCGCCTTGCCGACATCGAGAACGTCGTGGCGATCAAATATTCCGTGCCGCGCGAGATGTACAAGGAACTGCATCGCCTCGCTTCCGACCGCATCATCGTCTCGACCGCTTCGGAAGAGGAGTGGCTGGACAACATCGAAGAGATGAACTGGCGGCTCTATCTGTGCTCGTCGCCGCCCTACCTGATCCAGAGCAAGAATGACCGTCGGATGCGCGAATACACCGACCTCGCATTCGCTGGAAAATTCACCGAAGCACGCAAGGTCCGCGACTCGCTCGAACCGGTGCGCCATGCGCTGAAATCGACGCGCCCGCCGGAAAAGCCGCATTCGCATCAGAAGTACTGGCAGGGCTTGCTCGGCCAGGTGGGCGGGCATGTCCGCACGCCGCTGCTTGAGCTGACCGAGGCCGAAAAGGCCGCGACCAAGGCGGCCTTCGAGACCTGCGGCCTGAAACGCTGAATGGAGCAGGCCGGCCCGGGAACCGGCGGTCTGCAATCGGATTGGCTTGTACGGCAGCGCACCGGTGCCGACAGCAAAGGAAGAGGACGTCATCGCCGGTCCGCACCAGGCGTATGTGGGACCGGCGGTGATGGGGGAGACCTGATGACGTTCGAAATGCGTGATGAGGTCAAGACGGTTGCGCCCGCAGCGGCGCAGGCGGGATAATCAACGGATGAGTACTCTAGGAGGACAGACCATGGGACGTCTCAAGGCTTTCAATTTCCAGAAATGGATTGCTGAGAACGAGCATCTGCTCAAGCCGCCGGTCAACAACCAGCAGATCTGGAAGGATGCCGACCTGATGGTGACAGTCGTCGGCGGCCCCAATGAGCGCGCCGACTTCCACGACGATCCGGTGGAGGAGTTCTTCTACCAGATGAAGGGCGACATGGTGCTCAAGGTCATCGACAATGGCGAGCACTATGACATTCCGATCCGCGAGGGCGAGATTTTCATGCTGCCGGCGCATGTGCGCCACTCACCGCAGCGTCCGCAGGAAGGATCGATCGGCCTTGTGATCGAATCGCCGCGCCCTGAAGGCGCGCTCGATGCCATCGAGTGGTACTGCTTCGAGTGCAAGGGGCTGGTTGCGCGCGCCGAGAAGGATCTCGAGTCGATCGTTGATGATCTGCCGCCGATCTACGAGGCGTTCTACAACAACGAAGCTGCCCGTAAATGCCCGCATTGCGGTGCCCTTCACCCCGGCAAGACCCCACCCAAGGGCTGGGTCAAGCTCTGAGCCACGCAACCTTGCCAATCCGTTGATCAGGATGCATCCCATGTCCCCACTGTCCCCGCCCGGCACTCACACGGCAACGCCTTCGGGTGCGCCCATTGCGCCGCTGCGGGTGGCATTGATCGGTTGGGGTGCCATTGCCCGGCGGTTTGTCGAGCTTCTGGCGGAGCGGAACGGGCAGCGCGTGACGATCTGCGCTGTCTGTCTGCCCGCCGGGGTTCCGGCGGAGGATATTCCGCACGGTGCCTCTGTCGTCACCGAGCCGGCGGGGCTTGCCACAGCCCGGCCGGAGATCGTGATCGAAATGGCCGGCCGCGGCGCGGTGGCCCAGTGGGGTGAGGCCGCCCTCACCCACGCGCGGGCCTTTGTGGCCGCCTCGACCAGCGCCTTTACCGATGACGCCTTGCTGGCGCGGCTGGTGAAGACCGCTGAGGATCAGGGCAGCCAGTTGGTCATTCCCCCCGGCGCAGTCGGCGGGATCGGTGCCCTGGTCTCCGCCTCCGCACTCGCGCTCGACGAAGTGTGCCACAGCATCGTCAAGCCGCCCGGCGCCTGGCGCGGCACGGCCGCGGAAACGCTCGTCGATCTTGGCGCGCTGACCGAGGCAACGGCCTTTTTCAACGGAACCGCGCGCGAGGCCGCGCAGCAGTATCCGCAGAATGCCAATGTCACGATCATCACGGCACTGGCCGGTGTTGGCCTTGACCAGACCCGCGTCATGATGGTGGCCGACCCTGCCACGACCCGCAATCAGCATATCATTCACGCCAGCGGCGACTTCGGTGTCCTCGACTTCACCATTCAGGCCCGTCCGCTGGCAAGCAATCCGAAATCATCGGAAATGACGGCCCTGGGCCTCGTCCGCTTTGTCGAAAACCGCTTTCGTCCCCTCGTGCGCTGAAACCCCCGGAGCAAATTTATCATGTCGGCTTATCCCGAAATCAGGCTTTACATCGGTGGTCACTGGCGCAAGACCGCAGAGACCCTGCCGATCCTCAACCCGGCGGACGAGACGGTCCTCGGCCAGTGCCCCGTCGCCACCACCGCCGATCTTGACGATGCGCTGGAGGCGGCGGCGAAGGGCTTTGCGCTGTGGAGCCGCACCTCGCCGCACAAGCGGGCGGCGGTTCTCCTCAAGGCTGCCGCGCTGATGCGCGAGCGGCAGGAGGAGATCGCCCAGTCGATCACACGCGAGCACGGCAAGCCCATCGCGCAAGCACGGCTTGAGGTGATCCGCGGCTGCGAGTTTTTCGAATGGGATGCGGGCGAAGCGACCCGCATCTATGGCCGGGTGATCCCCAGCGAACCGGGCATCCGCTATATCGTCCACCACCAGCCCATCGGCACGGTTGCAGCCTTCTCGCCGTGGAATTTCCCGATGAGCCAGCCCTGCCGCAAGATTGCAGGAGCGATTGCCTCCGGCTGTTCGATCATCATCAAGGCAGCGGAGGAGACCCCGGCAGGAGCAGTGCACATTGCCAACGCGCTGCATGATGCCGGCCTGCCACCGGGCGTCTTCAACCTCGTTTTTGGCGTCCCTGCCGATATTTCAAGCTATCTCATTCCGCGCCAGCCTGTGCGGATGGTGGCCTTCACCGGCTCCACTGCTGTCGGCAAGTGGCTGACCGAACGCGCGGCTCGCGTCATGAAACCCGTGCTGATGGAACTGGGCGGCCATGCGCCTGTCGTTGTCTGTGACGATGTAGACCCCGTCGAGGCCGCGCGCATTTCCGTCATTCGCAAATCGCGCAACCAGGGTCAGGTCTGCACCTCGCCGACGCGGTTTTTCGTGATGAAGGATCTCTACAAGTCCTTCTGCACCGAGTTTGTCGAACGCGCCAAGGCTATCCGCATCGGCAATGGCCTTGATCCCGAAACGCAGATGGGGCCGGTCGCGAACGACCGGCGTCTGGCGGCGCTGGAAGTGCTGACGGCAGATGCCCGCGCCAAGGGCGCCAAGGTGCTGACCGGTGGCGAACGGGTCGGCAATCGGGGCTACTTCTACCCGGTCACGGTGCTTGCGGATTTGCCCGACGATGCGCGCGCGCTCACGGAAGAACCGTTCGGTCCGATGGCGCTGATCAATCCGGTCAATTCGCTGGAAGAAGCGATTGAGAAGGCAAACTCTCTGCCCTTCGGGCTGGCGGCCTATGCCTTCACCCATTCGGCCCGCAATGTCGATCTGCTGACGGACGGGGTTGAATGCGGCAACCTGTCGATCAACACGCTTGAGGCATCGGTGGCCGAAACACCGTTCGGCGGTGTCAAGGAGAGTGGCTTTGGCCGCGAAGGCGGAGCTGAAGGGCTGCACCAGTACATGATCGTCAAGAACGTCTCGCACCGGCTGGAGATGCAGTGATCCGGCATACGCCGGAATGGGCTCCGAGCCGGGCCAGACATCTTGCATTGATGAGTAAAGTCGCTCAATTTCCATCATTGGGCGACTTTGGCGTATGAAATCCAGCGACCGGGGGGGGTGCTCTGAGCGTTTCCTTCAAACAGATCAGTGCCTTTCTCGCGGTCGCGGAATTCGGCAGCTTCACGCGCGCGGCAGAACATGTCGGCATGGCGCAGCCGGCACTTTCGCAGTTGGTTCGCGATCTTGAGGCCACGCTTGGTCTGCGCCTGTTTGACCGGACGACGCGCCGGGTGGAACTGACCGAAGGAGGACGGGAATTTCAGGCTGCCGCGAGCCGGATCCTCGATGATCTCGACTATGCCACGCGCAGCCTGCGTGATCTGGCCGGCCGGAAACGCGGACGCATTGCCATCGCAGTGCCGCCCCTGCTTGCAACCGTTCTGCTCCCCACTGTCGTCAGCCGGTTTCATGCACAGCATCCGCATATCAAGGTGGTCATCATGGATGTCGCACCGAAACTGCTCGCCGAAAGCGTCCGTACGGGGCAGGCGGATTGCGGCATCGGCACATTTCCGCCCGGTGAACCGGGCATCGAGCGAACCCCGCTCGCGCGCGACAAACTCGCCGTGTATTTCTCTGCAAATGAAAATCTTCCCGTCGATACAATCCGTTGGGAAGAGCTTGGTCAGCACCCCCTTATCACACTCACACCGGACAGCGGCATCCGGCGCCTGATCGAAATGGGATTTGAGACCGCGCGGATCCCGTTCGACCCGGCCTTCGAGGTGACGAATGTCGCAACCGCACTGTCGCTCGTCGAGGTAGGGCTGGGCTACACGGTCCTGCCGACCTACGCCAACGCCGAGGCGCGCTATCGCAAGCTTCTGGTCCGCACACTGGTTGATCCAACCATCTCGCGCGATGTCGTCCTGATCCATGCTTCTGGGCGCTCGCTCTCCCCGGCCGTGCAGGCTTTCATTCCGGTCCTTCAAAAATATTCACGCCTGCTTGTGCCCGACCCCGAAGTCTGAATCCGCGCTGGGAAAACGGCTCGCGGCTGTTGACACCACCACGCGCGCCCCCCACTCTGTGGCAACATGAGCACCGCACGCGACGACATTCTTGGCAACATCCGCCGGTCACTCGGCGTGAAGGGCAGCGAACGCATCCGCCAGCAGGCGGTGGATGACCGTATTGAACGGGCGCCGAAAGGGCTGATCCCTGCCCGTGGCCAGCGCGATGACGAGGGCCGGAAAACCCTGTTCCGCGAACGGGCGGAAGCCGTGCAGACCACGACCGAGGTCGTGAAGAAGGCGCAGGATGTGCCCAAGGCCGTCGCCGCCTTTCTCCGTGGTCACAATCTGCCCGCCGCACTCAGGATCGGCAGCGATCCGCTCCTCGCAGCCATGCCCTGGGGCGAGACGGCTATCGACGTCGCGCACGGCCCCAGCGACGGCAACGATCTGGTGGCCGTCAGCCATGCGGTGGCCGGCGTTGCAGAAACCGGCACGCTGGTCCTCACCTCAGGGGCTGACAATCCGACAACCCTGAACTTCCTGCCCGACAACCACATTGTCGTGGTCAAGGCCGCCGATATCGCCGGCGATTATGAAAGCGTCTGGGGTCGCCTGCGCCGCACCTATGGCAAAGGCGAGATGCCGCGCACGGTGAATTTCGTTACCGGCCCCTCCCGCTCCGGGGACATTGAGCAGAAGCTGCTTTTGGGCGCACATGGCCCACGCAGCCTGCACGTCATCGTCGTGGAAAGCTGATCAGCAGCACCTGTGGCCGCACCGCAACACTGCCCCTGCAAGGCTGCTGTGCGCATTAAAATGCGTCACAGGTTGGTGATTTGGGCTGATTTCGGCCATATTCACCCCGTTCGGGTCATCGCGCGATCTGTTTCATTGCGGCGCGCTCTGGCAACGCGATGAAAAGAACTCGGTAAGACTAACATTTTATGGTTCGACAGGAACGGATCTGTTTTCCGTTACTGGCCGTTGAGCGAGTGCAGACCATGCGTAATCGCGTATCCGCAGCCGTGCTTCTCCTGACTTTGGCCGCGCCATCGGCCATGGCCCAGGCGACCGCGCCGGCATTCGACGCCAAGCCGCTCGAAAGCGGCAGCTTTACGCCGCCTGCTGCCCAGCCCTCGGCCCCCGCTCCGACAACGACGGCACCGCAGGCGGTCCAGCCGGAAGCCGCGCCCGCTCCGAAAAAGAAGAAGGTCGTCAAGGCGCCCCCGCCCCGCGAACGCGGCGTCATCACCGATGATCCCACGCCGTCCTTCTCCGCCGACACGGCACGCCTCACTGCCGAAGCCGCCCAGCGTTATCGCGCGATTGCCGAGCGCGGCGGCTGGCCAGCCTTGCCCGTAGGCACCCGGCTTTCACTTGGCGCCAAGGGACCAGCCGTCGCCCTGCTGCGAGAGCGGCTGATGGCCGAGGGAGACCTTGAGCCGGGCGCTGCTGGCAAGACATTCGACAAGCCGCTGCAGGATGCCGTCAAACGGTATCAGCAACGAAACGGTCTGGCCCGGTCTGGCACTGTCGCCGGCGCTACCCTCGCCGCCATGAATATTCCGGCGGATGTCCGCGCACGCCAGCTGGAGCAGAGCGCACTGCGTCTCAACGACCGGACCTTCGGCTTCGGCCCACGCTATGTCGTTGTCAACATTCCCTCGGCCTCGGTTGAAGCAATCGAGAACGGTACGGTCACCCGCCGCTATGTCGCGGTCGTCGGCAAGCCGGAAAATGCCTCCCCCACTGTCGAGGCGAAGATTGGCACGGTCAACATCAACCCGACCTGGACCCTGCCAACCTCGATCATCAAGAACGAGATCATTCCGAAGATGCGGAAGGACCCTGGCTATCTCGCCCGGTCGAACATTCGCATCCTCGACAGGAGCGGCAACACCGTCGCCCCCGGCAGCATCGACTGGAACGGCAACAACGCCGTCAACTACACGCTGCGTCAGGATTCGGGCGCGCGCAATGCGCTTGGCCAGATCCGCATCGACATGCCGAACCGCGATGCGGTTTACATGCACGATACACCCTCCAAGAAGTACTTCGCCGCGCAGGACCGCTTCTACTCGCACGGCTGCGTCCGTGTGCAGGATGTGCGCAGCTTTGCGGCGTGGTTGCTTGAGGGCACCGCCGGCGTTTGGGACAAGCCGGCGATTGATGCGGCCATCGCCATCGGCGAGCGCAAGGATGTCCGTCTTGCCAAATCTGTCCCCGTCGCCTGGGTCTACATGACTGGCTACGTCACCGACGATGGCAAGGTCCATTTCCGCGATGACGTATACAGCCTCGACACTGGACAGGCCGCCCAGGTGGCCGCAAGCAAGCGGCAGATGCGGCAGGCTGCCCGCGAAGCGCAGCGCATCACCGAGGCAACCGGCAGCGTCCCTCCCGGCGCGCCGATGCCGACGGCCGGACCCGGCGCAACAGGCCAGATGATCGACCCGCCTGTGCCCGAAAACGGGCGGCGCGGCTGGCTCTGGTGGTAAAAAACCCCGCGAAAGCGGGGTTTTTATCAAGCCGTTCGATCTCTCTATTCTGCCAACACACGGGTCGGCGGGAAGGTGATTTCCACCAGCGTCCCCTCGCGCGTCTTGCTCTTGATCGAGAAATGCGCACGGTTTGCCTCGACCAGTGCTTTCGTCAGCGGCAGACCAAGGCCGGTGCCGCCACGCCCCCGGGCATTCGACAACTGCCGGAACGGCTCCAGCGCTGCCTGCACTTCGGCTTCCGTCATGCCAACGCCCGTGTCCCGCACACGGATTACCGCCTCGCCATTGTCCGAAAGCGCTGTCGAGACGATGACCTGCCCGCCCGGTTCGGTGAATTTCGAGGCGTTGGAGAGAAGATTGAGGATGATCTGCCGGATCGAGCGCTCATCAGCCACCACCGGCGGCAGCTTGGCCGACAGCTGCGAGCGCATGATCACCCGGTCCCGATTGGCCTGCGGCTGCATGATGCCGAGGCAGCTGGTGACGATAGCGTTGAGATCGACGGAGCCGAAGCTGAGTTCCATCCGCCCCGCCTCGACTTTCGACAGGTCGAGCAGGTCATTGACGAGGCTGATGACATGCTCGCCCGACGTGTGGATGTCCTTGAGATAGTCCTTGTACCGCTCTGTGCCGATCGGACCGAGACGCTCATCGCGCATGACCTCGGCAAAACCGATGATCGCGCTCATCGGTGTGCGGATTTCATGGCTGACCTTGGCAAGGAAATCTGATTTCAGCGCGCTTGAACGCTCCGCCGCCCGCTTGGCTTCGGTCAGTTCGGATTCCGCGCGCTTCCAGGCCGTCAGGTCACGCAGCACCGCGGCGAATTTGCCGGTTTCGGAAATCCGCCCGATGGTCATGAACATCGGGATCCGACCACCCTTGCGCTCGCGGCCCACCACTTCGCGGCCGTCATTGAGCACCGAGGCGACACCGCCGGTCTTCAGCCCATCGATATAGTCGAGCGCGGCGGCATGGCTTTCTGGTGCCAGCAGCAGCGTCAGCCGCTCGCCGGTCAACTCGTTCTGATCGTAACCGAACAGCGCTTCAGCCGATTTGTTGAGCGCCAGGATACGCCCCGCCTCATCAAGCGAGATGACGCCATCGGTCGCCGTATCCAGCATGGCGCGCGCTTCGGCAAGCTCGGCCTGACGCGCCTTCAACTCGACATCAAGCGAACGGAGGCGCGGCCCCTGTTCCGCCTCGACAGCGCGGCGGAAGGTCACCATCGTCGCATGTTCGCCGTTCCAGTCGATGGCCTGGAGGTGGGCGTCGACCGGCATGGTCTCGCCATCACGCCCCATGATGGTGACGGTGTCGAACTCGCCACTGGTAAAGCTCGGCGCCGCTCGGCCCCGGAACAACTTCTCCAGCCCGCGCAGCGCATCGAACTCCGCCAGATCGCGATAGGAGAGCAGGTCGAGCAACGACTTGTTCATATACTTCGGCTTGTCGCCGCGGAACACCAGAACGCCCACAGGCATCCGGTCAATGATCACATCCCCAAGGTGTTCGCCCTGGCCGGACACACCGCGAACGGACAGGCCACGGTCCTGATGCTCATGAGCGGCAGCAAGCGCCTTGGTGATCTCCGCCTGTGCGGCAGCGACATGATTGGCGGCCGGTGTCGGTTCGGATGCCTTGGCCGGAACGACCGGCTGGGCGGCAGGCGTCTCGGCGCCGCTGTCCTGCTCCTCGATGCGTGCACCGAGCGCCTTGGCGATTTCGCGGAAGGCATTGCGCTCGGCATGGCTCAGTCGCTGGGAAACACCGTCCTGGGGCGAAACCTCATGCGGCGGTTGCACGCCGGACTTCAGGGGAATGATCTTCTGTTCCCCCAGCGATGCACCAATCTGCGTCCGGAGAGTACGCAGCGGCACGACGGTTTCGCCCGCCGGGTGCCCGTTGTCTTGCCGCGCGGGCGGATGATCCGTCCGGCTGGAAACAGCCGGCACAGGCACATCTGGCAGGGCCGGCGCTTCAACAGCGTGCTCCACCGGCATCTCGTCCACTTCTTCTGTTTCGAGATCGTCGAGCGAGGGAAAATCGAGACTGAGCGTCCCGTTCGTCTCGGTTGCCTCCGCTTCATCATCGGCATCATTGCTATCGAGCGCCGATTGAAGGCGGGCAATGGCCTTTTCATAGCCATCGGTGTCGACAGCGGGGTCCTCATCGCGGCTGTCAATGTTCGTGACGATGACCGAAGCCGCAGACGGCAGCGCGGAGGCCGGGACTTCCGCCGCAGGTTGAGGGACCGAGACCGCTGTGCCTCGCCGAAACAGGCCGACGCCGCTATAGCCAATCAGCGTGCCATCCGGCCCGATCTGCGGATTGCCCGAAAGCTCCACCACGGCTTCACGCACCTCGCCTTCCGGCGGCCAGTCAAAGTCCAGCCCGCTGAACGAGGTCCGCGTCAACAGTGCACGCGCGATCTGGCCTGCCGCCTCGGCGCCGGAACCAGCGACGACATCGACCAGGCTCTGGCCGATCAACTGCCGCCCGGTCGCGCCGGTCGCGGCCAGAAATGCCGGAGAAAGGCTGATGAAGTGACCATCGTGATCCGTCAGGAACACAAAGCGAATCGGCTTTTCCGCATCCAACGCCGCGATCACGGGTGCCGCTAGGGCAGGTGCAGGGCCAGCAGGCGCAGGTTCCAGCTTTGCGACGGCACGCGGCGGCAGGGTCGGAGCAGCGCCCTCGCCGAAAACAACAAGACCGGCAACGGCATCGTCATCAAGATCGAAAGCCAGCGCCTGCATCCGCAGGGACTCCATACGCCCGCCGACAAAGAACCGCACGGTGTCGGCAAGCGTATCGCCTGCCGTCGCCCGAGCCAGAAAGCCGCGCAGGCGGCTTGCGCCGGGGGCAGGCCCCTTGGTCGGCAATCCGGTGTCGAACAGGTCGCGGGCGGCACCGTTGGCACCGATCAGCGCCCCGTCCCGCCCGAGCAGAAACGCAGCGCGAGCCTCATTGGCAAAGGCCTTTGCCCGCGCGTTTCCGATCAGGTCCGATACAGAATGTTCGTCGTTGCCTGCCGTCATGGCCCGCCACCTCACCTCGCGACTGTGCTGCCACAGCCCAAATCCTAACGAAATATGAATACCCCCCTTGGGCTGATCCGTCCATGAATGGCACAGTTCTGGGGACCAACTTCCGGCAATAACCTTAACGGCCGTGCGTGAAATTTCGTGTGGCTCGCCAACGAAGGACTGGAAAACCGCAACCAGAATGGCATGATCAACCGGAGAATCTTCAGCAACGGAGGACCGCGATGACCAAAAGCCCGTTTGAAGTGCCAAGCGAAATGCGTGATCTGGCCGCCCGCAGCGTCGAGCAGGCGCGCAAGGCGTTCGAGACATTCATTGGTGCCGCCCAGAAGGCATCCGACGCGGTCGGCGGCGGCCCACTGCCGATGCAGAAGAACATGGCAGATGCCTCGCGCCTCACCGTCTCGTTCGCCGAGCGCAACGTGAACGCGGCCTTCGACATGGCCCAGCGCCTCGTGCAGGCCAAGACGGTCGAGGAAGTGCTCAAGATCCAGTCTGAATACATGCAGGCCCAGGCCAAAGCACTGCAAGGGCAGATGCAGGAAGCGGGTGACAAGGCGCGCAGCACCTTCGAGGAAGCGAAATCCAGCGTGACGGACGCTGCGAGCAAGCTGACCGAGATGGCAAAGTCGGCCGCACCGAAGGCGCCGAAAAAGCCGGCGAAATAGGCAAGCCACTCTTCCGGCTGCCTCCGGGTCCCGACTGCCGGTCTGGGGTCTGCTAATTTTGCAACGCAGCATTGATGTGCGATGCAGCATTTTTTGTTGCATTGCACAAAACTTCCATGCTACCTACATCCCATCAGACGGGCACACCAGCCCGTAGCCGGTGAGGGTGACGGGTGGTTCCTCGCAGGGTCTTTGAAGCCACCCATGCGAAGGAAATTTTCATGTCTGCTCCGAAGAAGGCCGCTGCTGCCAACACCGAAGCTGTTGAATCTGCCGTTCAGGCCGCCCTTGGCCCGATGAACTCGCTCGGCGAAAAGGTCCGTGAGACCACCGAGAAGGGCATCGAGCAGGTCCGCGTGCAGTATGAGGCCGTGAAGGAAGCCGCCGAGAAGGCCACCGGCAAGATCGAGGAAAGCGTCAATGCCGCCAAGGCCGGTACGCTCTCGTTCAATCTGAAAGCGCTTGAGCTGGCCCGCACCAACATCAACGCCTCGTTCGACCACGTTCAGGCGCTGTTCGGTGTGAAGTCGGTGCAGGACGCTTTCCAGCTCCAGACCGAATTCGCCAAGAAGCAGGCCGAGACGCTTGCTGCACAGGCCAAGGAACTCGCCTCGCTCGGCCAGCAGGTCGTCACCGATGCCGTCGAGCCGGTGAAGTCGGCCGTCGCTTCGTTCAAGAAGTAAAGCTCCGGGGGGCAAGTGCCCCTGACGCTTAGACGTTGATTTTGAGAAGGCGCCATCCGGTCAGATCGGGCGGCGCCTTTTTTGCGACTGGCGGGCGGACACCGGATGGATGTGTTCGCGACTGCAAAAAACGCTGTCGCACGGGCTTGAATTTCCATCCGAATGCCCATAGGGTCCCGCTCGTTTTCAGGACCGTGCAGCCGTAGCTCAGTTGGCTAGAGCGTCGGATTGTGGCTCCGAAGGTCGCTGGTTCGAGCCCAGCCGGCTGTACCATTCCTGATTGCACCAGCAAAAAGGCCGGATGCGGATAGCGCCCGGCCTTTTTGCTGTCGTTCGCTCCGCCCGGTACGGCGGGGATTGCTCTTCAATGCTGACCACCGCGCCACGCCTTTAAAAAAAAAGCCGCCGGGGATGCCCCGACGGCCTCGAAATTCAGAACCCTGACATGCGTCAGCCTCAAGCGTCGGTTGCTCCGATCCCCTTGTGACGACGCAGGAAATACCCAACCGTCACCACGATGACGGCGCCGATGATCGCCGCCGGAATATGCGGCAGATGCCCCAGGATGCCGATCACGCCACTGTCTTTCACGAAAATCTCGCCGGCGATCCAGCCGAGAAGCGCGGCACCCGCCCAGACGAGGATCGGGAAGCGGTCGATGATCTTCATCAGCATGGCGCTGCCGAAGACAACGAAGGGGATCGAAACGAGCAGGCCGAAGATGATCAGCCCGGGATCGCCCTTTGCAGCGGCCGCAACGGCGATGACATTGTCGAGGCTCATCACCAGATCGGCGATCGCAATCGTCTGCACGGCCTTCCAGACGGAACCATGGGCGGCGATGCCATGCTCATCATGCTCTTCAGGCACCAGCAGCTTGACGGCAATCCACAGGAGCAGCGCCGCGCCAACGGCCATGATCCAGGGGTAGCCCATCAACTTGGCGGCGACGAGCGTGAACAGGACCCGCAGCAGAATGGCAGCACCGGCACCGAGGATAATGCCCATGGTCCGGTCACGGCCCGTCAGCTGTCGACAGGCCAGCGCAATCACGACCGCATTGTCACCCGCCAGCAACAGATCAATCCAGATGATCTGAAGGACAGCAACCCAGTTCACATTTGCGAAGAATTCCATTCCAGCGTCCCCTAGCCGCGCTTGCTTCAAATTTAAATGCTTCTACCAATTGCGTAGATGGACACAGGTCAATTGTAAATATCGAAGGTGCATCCGGGACGCGTTACAGGCGTCAATTGGGGCGACCGGCCTTCACCATCGGCAGGAGTTCGCTGCGAATGTGAGTGCGGATCTTTTCACGCACTGTTCTGTAGGCAGACAGCCGTGTCTCGCGGGAACCGACGGTCAGCGTCGGGTCATCGACCGGCCAGTGCAGGTGACGGGCCGAGACAGCGCGCAATCGCGCCTCAACCACCTCCCTTGCCTCGCGTGACAGAGTGACGATGACATCGAAGCCCTCGACGTCGACATCATCAAGACAGTGGGCTTCATCATCGGCAAATTCGATCCCGATCTCGCCAAGCACCGCCAGGGCGAAAGGATCGCGCGCGGTCTTTTTCAAGCCAGCGGAATCGATGAACAGCCGATGCCCGAGCACGGACTTGGCGACGCCCTCGGCGATGGGCGAGCGCACCGAATTCATCGTGCAGACGAACAGGATCGATTCAACCCTGTGCGGCGCCTCGGTCACGTCTCGCGCCCGGTCCAGCTCAGGGCCGCGATCAGTGTAAACAACCGGCGCGCGGTCTTGTGGTCGATGTCAATCTTGCCCTGAAGACGCTCCTGCACGATCGACGAGCCTTCATTGTGAACGCCCCGGCGGGCCATGTCGATGGCCTCGATCCGGTCAGCGGTCGCATTGCGGATTGCCTCGTAATAGCTGTCACAGATCAGGAAATAATCCTTGATGATCTTGCGCAGCGGCGTCAACGACAGGACATGCACGATGATCGTGTCGCCCTGCTCGCGACGGATGTCAAAGACGAGGCGGTTGGAGACAAGCCCGAGATGCAGCGCATAAGGACCGCTCTCGTCATTGGCCAGCGCGAAGGAATTCTCCTCGATCAGATCATAGATCGCGACCTGCCGCTCATGCTCCTGATCCGGCGTGCCGCGCTCAATCGAATTCTCGTCGAGAACCACCGAATAAAGTCGCCGTGTGGTGTTCTCCTCGCTCATCCCGTCCCCGTCACTTCTCACTGTTCATCCGGATTGCAACAGAACGCGCATGGGCCTGCAAGCCCTCCGCCTCGCCAAGTGCAATCGCCGCCGGTCCAAGCACGCGCAACCCCTCGGCATTGCAGGACAGGATCGACGTCCGCTTGACGAAATCCGCCACGCCAAGACCCGAGGCATAGCGCGCCGAACGCGCCGTTGGCAGAACATGGTTCGAGCCGCCGACATAATCGCCGATGGCTTCCGGCGTATGCGCGCCAACAAAGATCGCCCCGGCGTTGCGGATGCGCGGCACCAGCGCGTCCGGATCGGCAAGGTGCAATTCCAGATGCTCGGGCGCAAGGCGGTCGATCAGCGGCAGCGCGTGTTCCGCATCCGGCACCAGGATGATGGCGCCGAAATCGCGCCAGCTCGCGCGGGCGGTGTCGGCACGCGGCAAGGTTTTCAACTGATGCTCGACAGCAGCCACGGTCGCAGCCGCGAGCGCCGCATCGCTGGTGATCAGGATCGACTGGGCCGCCGTATCATGCTCGGCCTGCGCCAGAAGATCGGCGGCGATCCAATCGGGATGGCCGGTATCATCCGCCAGAACCACCACCTCGGATGGCCCCGCGATCATATCAATGCCGACGGTTCCGAACACCTGCCGCTTGGCGGCGGCGACATAGGCATTGCCCGGCCCGACAATCTTGACAACCGGCGCAATGGCCTCGGTGCCATAGGCAAGTGCGGCAATCGCCTGCGCCCCGCCGATCCGGTAGACCACATCAATCCCGGCGATATCGGCGGCCGCCAGCACCAGCGGGTTGATGACGCCGCCCGGCGTCGGAACCACCATGGCGAGTCGCTCGACGCCCGCCACCCGGGCGGGAATGGCATTCATCAGCACCGAGGACGGATAGGTCGCAAGGCCACCCGGTACATAAAGGCCAGCCGATTCCACCGCCGTCCAGCGCCAGCCGAGCCGGACACCAAGATGATCGGTGAACAGCATGTCCTCGGGCTTCTGACGTTCGTGGAAATCCCGGATCCGCACCGCAGCGAGTTCCAGCGCGCTCAGCGCGGCAGGCGCACACGCCGACCGCGCGGCCTGACGCTCATCGGCGCCGATGACGAGACCAACCGCACCGAGGTCCACCTTGTCGAAGCGCAGCGTGTAATCAGCCAGAGCTGCATCGCCGCGCGTCCGAACATCGGCAAGAATGCCGCGCACCGTCGCATCGACATCTTCCGAGACCTCACGCTTCATGGCGAGCAACGCGCGGAAGGCCTGTTCAAATCCGTCCTGGCGGCAATCCAGTCTCAGCATGACTTACCCGCGCACCCGCTCGATCAGTGCACCGCAGGCGGCAAGCTTCTTTTCAAGTGCCTCGAAGCCGCGGTCGAGATGATAGACGCGGTTGACCGTCGTCACACCCTCGGCGGCGAGTCCGGCAATGACGAGGCTGACCGACGCACGCAGATCGGTCGCCATCACCGGTGCACCCTTGAGCTTGTCCACCCCTTCGACGATCGCCAGATCCCCGCGCAGCGCGATCTTCGCACCGAGCCGGGCCAGTTCAGAGACATGCATGAAGCGGTTCTCGAAGATCGTTTCGGTGATATGCGAAGTCCCCTTCGCCCTGGTCATCAGCGCCATGAACTGCGCCTGGAGATCCGTCGGGAAGGCCGGGAATGGCGCGGTCGTCACATCGACAGCATCGATGCCCTGCCCGTTGCGCTTCACGCGGATGCCCTCGTTGGTAGCGCTGACCTCTGCGCCCGCCTTCTTCAGAACATCAAGCGCCGCCTGAAGATGGGCTGGGTCGGCACCGGCCAGCATCACGTCACCGCCGGTCATCGCGACCGCCATCGCGTAGGTGCCTGTCTCGATCCGGTCCGGCACGACGCGATGCGTTGCGGAATTGAGGCGCGGCACACCCTTGATCTCGATAGTGGAGGTTCCCGCGCCGCTGATCCGCGCGCCCATCTTGTTGAGGCAATCGGCAAGATCGACGACTTCGGGCTCGCGCGCGGCGTTATGGATCACTGTCGTGCCATCCGCGAGCGTGGCGGCCATCAGCGCCACATGCGTGCCGCCCACCGTGACCATGGGGAAGAAGATTTCGGCGCCTTTGAGGCCCTTGGGCGCGCGGGCCACCATGTAGCCCTCCTCGATATCGATCCGAGCGCCGAGGCGCTGAAGCGCCATGATGTGCAGATCGACAGGACGCGTGCCGATGGCACACCCCCCCGGCAGCGACACCCGGCACTCACCCATGCGGGCGACCAGCGGACCGACAACCCAGGAACTTGCGCGCATGGTCGAGACAAGATCATACGGCGCGCAGGTATCGACGATCGTCGAGGCATTGATGACGAGCGTGTCGCCACCGTCCTGCGCATCGCCCTTGCGCTTCCCGGCGATGGTGATGTCGACGCCATGATTGCCCAGAATGCGGGTCAGCGCGCGCACGTCCGACAGGCGCGGCACGTTTTCAAGCACCAGTTGACGATCGGAGAGAAGACCGGCGATCATCAGCGGCAGTGCCGCATTCTTGGCGCCGGAAATCGGAATGCTGCCCTTGAGCGGGTTGCCTCCGGTGATCTTGATCGAATCCATTCGTACGTCTTTCCGAACATGTCCGTTCCGGCGCAGCCCGTGGGCGCGCCAACAAAACCCGGCCCCGCGCATAACACACTACGCAGCAAAAACAGCCCCAATTAGGATGAGCGGTCCGGTTTTTCCTGCATCGTGGCAGATTGGACCTCCGCAGCGGTACGGGCCCGCACCTGAGCCTTCCGCTTTTTCAGATTGTCACGCAGGGCGGCGGCAAGGCGTTCTCTTTTTGCCGCAGTTGCATCCTGCTGCGGCGAAGCGTCGCTCCCGGGCGGAATCGAACCGTCTTTTCCGGCATTTTCTTGATCCATGACAACGAGAACCGCTTGAGGTGACCAATAACCGATAATTGAGGTTGCATTGCCGCTGGAAGTGCGCACTGTCAATCAATCTGGAATTGGAATAGCTTGAGCCTTGCACTGAATGGCGTGTTGAGGGGTCCATGTACGATTATGAAGCCACCTTCAAGGCCGCCCGCGCGGCATTGAAGGCCGAGAAGCGTTACCGCGTCTTCACCGAAATCGAACGCGATGTCACCCGGTTCCCCCACGCCACCTGGCACGGCCCCAATGGCCTGAAGCGCGATGTGGTGGTCTGGTGCTCAAACGATTATCTCGGCATGGGCCGGCATGAACGCGTCGTCAGCGCCATGGTGGAAACCGCGCGGACCACTTCGGTCGGCGCCGGCGGCACCCGCAACATTTCCGGCAACAGCCATGCGGTCATCGAACTCGAACAGGAACTCGCCGAGCTTCACGGCAAGGAAGCCGCGCTGGTCTTCTCGTCAGGCTATGTCGCCAATCAGACCGCGATTTCGACCATCGCCCAGCTCCTGCCCGAATGCATGATCTTTTCGGACAGTGACAATCATAATTCGATGATCGATGGCGTGCGCCGGGCCGGTCGCGCCCGCGCGGTTTTCCGCCATAACGACATCGGCCATCTTGAGGAACTGCTGGCCGCCGCGCCAAAAGACCGACCCAAGCTGATCGTCTTTGAAAGCGTCTACTCGATGGATGGTGATGTGGCACCCATCCATGCATTCTGCGATCTCGCCGAAAAATATGGCGCGCTCACCTATATCGACGAGGTGCACGCCGTCGGCATGTACGGCGACCATGGTGCGGGCTATGCCGAGGAAGTCGGCGCGATGGACCGGCTCGACATTATTCAAGGCACGCTGGCCAAGGGATTTGGCTGCTTTGGCGGGTACATCGCCGGCTCTGAAGCGATGATTGATGCTGTGCGCAGCCATGCGCAGGGCTTTATCTTCACCACAGCCCTGCCGCCGCCGGTGGCCGCGGCTGCCGCCGCTGCGATCCGGCATCTGCGTGGCTCGACCGCCGAGCGCGAGGCTCAGCGGCGTCAAGTGACGCGCGTCAAATCAGCATTGCAGGCTGCCGGCATTCCAGTGCTCGACAATCCAACCCACATCGTCCCCGTCATGGTGGGGGATGCGGCGCTCGCCAAGCTGGCCTCGGATCGCTTGCTCGACCGGCATGGCATCTATGTCCAGCCGATCAACTACCCCACGGTACCGCGCGGCACGGAGCGCCTCAGGGTCACGCCAACGCCATTCCATAATGACGCGTTGGTGGATCAGCTCGTCACCGCGCTGGGCGAGGTGTGGGAGGCGCTGGATCTTCCGCGCGACCGGACGACGGTCGATCCCGTTCACCGCGGTGCATCAATTACGGTCTTCACGCCCGCCGGCGGTTGACATTCGGTTCCGAACACGACATAGCCGCCATGCCTGACGGTCGGCGGCTTGCTGCTTGCCTCGGGCTCCGGGCCGTGCCAATGGTGCGCCCCACTGGTTAAATGCTGCCGTAGCTCAGTGGTAGAGCACTCCCTTGGTAAGGGAGAGGTCGAGAGTTCGATCCTCTCTGGCAGCACCAGTCATCCCTCGGCTTTCAATGGCTTAAGTCCCGAGCGTTCCTATTGTGCGCCAGCGTGGGCGGCACATTTCTATTCACTGTTGACTGAACGGGATCGCCTTTGCCCCGCCGCCCGTTGCGCCTCGGGTTGGACACTGCTTTCCTGATCCCACAAACGTCGGACGGCTTCAAACTGGCGGAACAATCGTCTAACCAGAGTGGGGCTGTCGAGCATGATTGCTGCGACGGCAATTTCAGCCCGGTTGCGACTGTTTCAGGCGGATATGGCGAAGGGAGAAGCCTCAAGATGAACGTGAGCACATTGTTTTCTGATGAGCGCAAGGATGCTCCGAGCCTGACGATTCGCCGCCCCGATGATTTTCATGTTCACCTGCGTGATGGCGCGATGCTGAAAGCTGTTCTGCCCTTCACGGCGGCGCAATTCGCGCGTGGCGTCATCATGCCCAACCTTGTGCCGCCGGTGACGACCTCGGCTCAGGCCGCCGCCTATCGCGAGCGGATCAAGGCCGTGATGCCGGCTAACGCTGATTTCACACCGCTCATGACCTGCTATCTCACCGATTCGACGGCCCCTGACGACATCGAGCACGGCTTTCGGGAAGGCATCTGGGTTGCCGCCAAGCTCTATCCGGCAGGCGCCACCACAAACGCTCATCACGGCGTCACGGATATTCCAGCGTTGTCCCCGGTTCTGGAGCGGATGGAGAAGATCGGGATGCCCGTGCTCGTGCATGGCGAGGCGACCGATCCTGCCGTCGACATCTTCGACCGCGAGGCCGTTTTCATGGAGCAATCCATGCTGCCGCTGCTGAAGCGCCATCCCGGCCTGAAGGTCGTGATCGAACATGTCACCACGGCCGAAACGGTCGAGATCGTGCGCGCCCACCATGGCCGGGCCGCCGGCACCATCACTCCCCACCATCTCGTCATCAACCGAACCTCGATCTTCCAGGGCGGCCTCAGGCCTCATCTTTATTGCCTGCCGGTGGCCAAACGCGAGCAACACCGCCTTGCTCTGCGCAAGGCAGTAACCTCCGGCGATGCGTGCTTCTTCATCGGCACCGATACCGCGCCACACAACCGGTCAGCAAAGGAAGCGCTGTGTTGCAGCGCCGGCGTATTCGGCGGGGCCAGCGCCCTGCAAACCTATGTTCAAGTGTTCGACGAGGAAGGAGCGCTGGACCGCTTCGAGGCATTCGCCAGCGAGAACGGCGCCCGCTTCTATGGCCTGCCACTGAACGAGGGCACGATCCGCCTGGAACGGAAACCGACAACGCTGCCACAGGCCGTTTCGGTGGAACACGATGAAGTCATCATCTTCCGGGGCGGAGAATCCCTGCCCTGGTCGATCGCCGGTTGACGACAGGCAAAAGACGCACTTGCCGCCGGGCGCGCGCTGGCTCTCCAAATGCCACCCCGACATCTCGTCCGCGTTGGAGCGCCGGTGATCTGCAGCTTTGCTCCTCTCCCTTGTCCGCCGCGCGGCTACCGAGCGCCCCGGAGCGCGTTTTTGCACGGTCGAGCGTGTTGACCTTGCAAGCCGGTTTCGGTTAGGAAGAAACCGTCGCGGGTATGGTGAAATGGTATCATGCGAGCTTCCCAAGCTCTTGGCGCGGGTTCGATTCCCGCTACCCGCTCCAACATTACAGCAACGTTTTGACCTGCCTGAAAGACCGGCCGTCCTGTGGGGGCGTCCCTTTTCTGTTGCAGTCCCCTCCGCCGTGACAGCGCTCATCATTCGAAGGCGAGCCGCTGCGTTTTCCCGCTCGCTTCACGCAACAACAGCGGCTAGTCTGCCCCAAACCGGCAACGACTGACCCTGGCGAACGAACCATGAGCGTCCATTCCACCTCGTCCGAATTCAAGGGAAATGCCCACCGCGCCCTTGCCGATGCCCAGTTGCAGAAGGCGATGGGCAATGTGCGCGTCGGCTTCATTGACAAACGCAAAGCAGCAGCCGACGCCCTGCCGGAATTCGAGGCCCTGCGCGACAGCGCCCGCGAGATCAAGAACCACGTCCTCTCCCATCTCGATCTCTATATCGAGCGCTACGAGAAGAAGGTGGCGGAAGCCGGCGGCACCGTGCATTTCGCCCGCGATGCAACCGAAGCCCGCACCCTCATTCTCGATATCTGCAAATCGGTGAACGCGAAGGTCGTCACCAAGGGCAAGTCGATGATTGCCGAGGAAATCGGCATCAACAGCCACCTCGAGGCCCACGGACTGACGCCGGTCGAGACAGACCTCGGCGAATACATCATCCAGCTGCGCGGGGAGATGCCTTCACACATCATCGCACCCGCCGTGCATGTGACACAGGATCAGGTCGAAGCGGATTTCCGCCGGGTCCATACCCATCTCAAGCCGGAACGCGATCTCAGTGAACCGGCAAGCCTGCTCGGCGAGGCCCGCACCGTGCTGCGCGAGCGCTTCCTCAGCGCCGATGTCGGTATCACCGGCGCCAACTTCCTGATTGCCGAAACCGGAACCTCGGTCATCGTCACCAACGAGGGCAACGGCGATCTCACGCAGATCCTGCCCAAGGTGCATATCGTCCTGGCTTCGATCGAAAAGCTGGTCCCGACGCTGGAGGATGTCAGCCAGATCCTGCGCGTTCTGGCGCGCTCGGCCACCGGGCAGGACATGTCCGTCTATACGACCTTCTCGACCGGACCACGACGGCAGGGGGACCCGGACGGACCGGAGCAATATCACGTCATCCTGCTCGACAATGGCCGCTCGGCAATGTTGGGCGGAGAGTTCGAGGAGATGTTGCGCTGCATCCGCTGCGGCGCCTGCATGAACCACTGCCCGGTCTATCACGCTATCGGCGGCCACGCCTATGGCTGGGTCTATCCCGGACCGATGGGCGCCGTCCTCACCCCCTCGTTGATCGGGGTGGACAAGGCGGGACACCTTCCGAACGCCTCGACCTTCTGCGGACGCTGCGAAAGCGTCTGCCCGATGCGGATTCCGCTGCCCAAGATGATGCGGCACTGGCGCGAGCGCGAGTTCGAGCGCAATCTGACGCCGGCCACTGTGCGCTATGGCCTTGGCCTCTGGGCTTTCTTTGCCAGGCGCCCGCGATTGTACGGCCTTGCAACACGCGCAGCCATTTGGGCTATGGGCAAGGCAGGGTCGGCAAAGGGCCGGTTCTCGACCCTGCCGCTGGCGGGGGGGTGGACAAAATACCGCGACTTTGCAGCGCCTGAAGGAGAAACCTTCCAGGCAAGATGGAAACGCGAACGCGGCAAGGCGTGAGGGGCAGGTCTATCAAGCCCCCCAGAGGCGCGCTCAGACCGCACCGCGCGTATTGACGAAGTAGCTGTAAAGCGAGGTCTGGGCGCAGATATAGAGGCGATTTCGCTTCTGTCCGCCAAAACAGAGATTACCGACGATTTCGCCGATGCGGATCTCGCCGATCAGCGCCCCGCCGGGAGCGTAGCAATGGACATCCGTACCGGCAGAGGTCCAGAGATTGCCGGCAACATCGAGACGGAACCCGTCATAGAATCCGTTACGGCATGTGGCAAAAAGCTCGGGTTTCCCGATCCCGCTGCCCCCTGAAACGGGATAGGCATGGATTGTGACCGGCAGGCCAGGCTGGTGCGAGGCACCGGTATCGCCAACATAAAGCACCGCTTCGTCCGGCGAAAAGGCAAGACCATTGGGCTGCACGCGATCACGAATCACAGTTGTGATTGTCCCATGCTCCGGATCCAGCCGGTAGACGAAGGAGCCGCCCGTTTCGCTTGGCGCCCTGTCGCCCTCATATTCACCATCGATTCCGTAGGTCGGATCAGTGAACCAGACCGTTCCATCGGACTTGACGACAACATCGTTGGGGGAGTTCAGCCGCCGCCCCTCGCAGCGATCCGCAAGGATACGGACGGAACCATCGAACTCCGTCCGCGTCACGGCACGGCTGAGATGCTCGCAGGTGATGAGCCGCCCCATCCTGTCCGTGGTGTTGCCATTGGCATGGTTGCTGGGCGCACGAAACACCGAGACCGAACTGTCCGTTTCGTCGAACCGCATCAGCCGATTGTTGGGAATATCGGAAAAAACGAGATAGCGCCCCGCCGGAAAGTAGGCCGGCCCTTCCAGCCACCGGCCACCGGTCCAGAGGTGCTCCACTTTGGCATGACCGATGATCAACCTGTTGAAGGCGCTGTCGTGCGAGACGATATCAACCATGATCACTCTCCTGCCTCATGCCGACGGATTCCGAACCCGACGGGTTTGATCCTGTTGCCGGGATGGACATCGTCCGCGCCCCAATGGGCCTGGTAAGTGTCGAAAGCCATGCCGCGCCGTTGCAGAATGGCAAAGACGATCAGGCAGAGCCCCCACCACAAGCCGATCAGCAGCCACATCCAGCGCGGCGCGTTGGCCTGCCACAGACCGGAGATGATAGCCGCGACCGCGATCAGGCCGACGAGGTAGCCGCCGAACTTGTGGACATGTTCAAAGACCAGACGCCGGAACGTCATGTCATAATGGTCGCCATGCCATGATCCGTCGGCAGCGGGCGCGGTGGGCCCGCCCTTGCTGCCGCGCAGCCAGGCGCTGAGAAACTGCACGGCGGCGAGCGCCAGCACGGTCCAGCCAAACAGGTGGTGGGCGATTGCTGTGCCGCTCTGCGGGGCGGCACGAAGGATCAGCCACAATCCCGCCAGCGTCAGCACCCCGGCGCTGTACTGGAAGACGCGATGCAGGTGCCACCATCCCGGATGATCGAGTTGCTCTGGCCAGCGCTGCCCCGGCCAGAGCTTGAGAAACCGGGCCGACAGAATGCCTGGCGGAACAAGAATACCCCAGGCCAGGGTCATCAGCCGGGCATGCCAGGCGACAAGCCCGCCGATCTCATGAGGCCGCGCGACATCGATCGGGACCATCAGCCAGTCGAGCACTGGTCACCCCTTCACTGCGCCGGCTGTCATGCCGGTGATGATCTGCCGCGAGGCAATGAAGGTGAAGATGATCGGCGGAATCGCGAGCAGCATCCCTGTCGCCATGATCACCCCCCAGTCGATGTTGTATTCGGTCAGCGAGTTGACGATGGTCACCGGTACGGTGCGCGTCTTCCGGTCCGTCAATGCATTGGCCAGCAGGAACTCGTTCCAGGCAATGCGAAAGGTGAAGATCGCCGCCGCCGCAAGGCCCGGCCTGATGATCGGCAAAACGATGAGGAAGAACACCCGGAACGGTCCGGCCCCATCGATACGCGCCGCTTCCTCAAGCTGGATCGGCACCTGCACGATGAAACTCTGCAAGATCCATATCACGAAGGGCAGGTTCATGGCCACATAGATCAGAATGACACCCCAATGTGTGCCCGCCGCGCATTGATCACCCACGCAAAACTGGAAGGTCCAGATGCCGAAAACCGGAACCAGCAGCACGGCGGGCGGTACCATGCGCATCAGCAAGGTCATCAGCGACAGACCATCACGCCCGTAGAAGCGGAAGCGGACGATGGCATAGGCCGCCATGCACCCCAGCACGAGCGTGATGATGGTGGCGATGGTGGCGATGAACAGTGAATTGCCCAGCGCCCGCCCGAAGGTCGGATCGCAGCTGTCGACACCCTTGGGCTCATACCAGAGGACATCACACAGCACCGCTTCATAGTTGCGCAGGGTCGGAACAAACAGAAGGCTCGACGTGTCTGACATGATCTCGACATTGAGCCGCAGCGAGGTGATCAGCATGAGGACAATCGGACCAACCGACATGACGACAAGCGCAACCAGCAAGGCATAGAAGGCCGGATGCTGACGTTCGGCTTCGCTCTGGGCAGACATCAATGCGCTCCCTCTGCCTCTGCGCGCAAGCGGGCGGCGCGGCGCTCGGTGGCTTTTGAATAGAAGAACATCGCCAGGGTCAGGACCATCAGGAACAGCAGGAGATAGTTCGACATTGCCGCCGCCTTACCGAGTTCTCGGAATTCTGATGCCGTACGCGCGATCCGCAGGGAAAGGATCTCAGTCGATAGCCCGGGGCCGCCATTGGTCAGCACCAGCACAACTTCAAGAACCTTGAAGGCATCGATAAGACGCAGGAGACAGGTCACGATCAGAACCGGCATCATCAAAGGGAGCTTGATGTGGAGAATCTGCTGCCAGCCCGTCGCCCCGTCGATCCGTGCCGCCTCCATCGCGGACTTCGGCAAAGACTGCAGCGCCGCCAGCGCCAGGATGAAGATGAACGGCGTCCACTGCCAGATATCGGCGATAATGATGGAAACCAGTGCCCAATTGGAATCCGACAGCCATTCCACCGGCGGCAGGCCCAGCCCTTTCAAAGCGCGGTTAAATGTACCGACCGTGGGATGATACATATAGCGCCACATCAGACCGACCACGATGGGAGCGATCATCATCGGCAGAATGAACAGGGTGCGCAGCAGCGTCATGCCGCGCAACTTCCGATCGAGCAGCAGGGCGAGGCCAACCCCGAGCAGCATTTCGAGGCTAACGACAACCGATGCGAACTTGATCGTGACCCACAGCGATTCCCGAAAGGCCGGATCGACCAGAAGATTGGCGTAATTTCTTAGACCGACAAAGGCCGCCTCGTTGATCTTCTGACTGGGGTTCCAGTCGAGAAAGCTCGCATAGACCATGTAGCCGATGGGATAGAGCAGTGCGACCGCCAGCACCAAACCCGCCGGCGCGAGAAAGAGATAGGGCGTGAGCCGATGGGAGTTCGCGGCCTGCATGATCGGAGCCCTGCATACTGTTTAAGGACGAAAGGGGCCGCCGGATATCCGGCGGCCCGCTGGCTTATTTCCAGGTGTCGTAACCGGCTTCCTTCATGGTTGCCTGCGTCCGCTGGGCGAGACCATCGAACGAGGCCTTGATGTCGGCATTCTCGGTGATGACCTTCGACATGGTCGTGCCAAGATCGTTGTTGATCTTGCCCCACGGCGGAATAATCGGGCGCCAATCCGGATCAGCATACTTCAGGGCTTCTCCGAAGGTCTTCATGTAGGGAAACTTGGCGTTCACATCCGCATCCCCATGGGTCGAGAAACGGATGGGATTGCCCCCCTGAAGTGCGATCAGCTTGTCCGCCTTCTTCGAGGTCAGCCACTGCATCAGCAGGAAAGCCGCCTCCTTGTTCTTGGCGTTCTTGGGGATCGCAATGCCGAAGCCGCCGGTCTGCGAGGCGCGGCGAACGCCCATGGGATGCATCGCCCAGCCGACCTTTCCGACGACTTTGGACTTCGACGGATCGTCAACCTGCCCGGCAAACACCGTGGAATCGAGGAACATCGCCGTCTTGCCCTGCAGGAAAGCCGCCCCGGCCTCGGCAAAGCCGAACGTCTTTGCGCCTTCCGGCCCGCAGTCCACAATGGTCTTCAGTGTCTGCGCCGCTTTGAGGCCGGCTTCGTTGTTGATGACAGGATTCCACTGGTCGTCGAACACCTTTCCGCCCAGCGGCGCCAAATGCAGGAGATAGGCATGGGAGGCGTGCTGGCCGGAGGCTGCGCGAGAGGCAAGCCCGCCCATGCCAGGCTCCAGCTTCGGGATCTTGCAGGTAATGTCGAGCAATTCGTCGTAGGTCTCCGGCACCTTCAGATTGTGCTTTTCGAAGATGTCCTTGCGATAGCCGAGAATCGAGGTTTCAGCGCCGAAGGGAATGCCGAACAGCGAGGCGGTTGGGCCGGGCAGATACCCCTTCTTGCCACCGGCTTCCCCGATATTCTGCATGTATCCGGGAATGATGTCTGCCGGATCATAGGCCGGATCGGCCAGCAAGGGATTCATGAAGAACCGCGCGAGATTCTCAAGCTGATCGGCAAAAACATAGTCAGCTTTCGAGAAAACCACATAGGCGATCACGTCATAGTCGCCCTTGGCCTTGGTCAGCTCCAGCGTCTGCTTCTCGCGCATTTTCAGGTATTCGAGCTGATCCACTTCAACCTTGATGCCGGTCTCCTTGGTGAATTCCGGCAGCACCTTCATCACTGCGTTGTAATGCGGATGCGCCGGGAAATTGACAACCAGCGTCTTGCCCTTGTAGGCGTCATACGGTCCCCCGAGAGCAGCTCCCGCTACCCCCGCCATGAATGTCGCGACGAGCGCAATTTTCTTCACTGTGCTGATCATTGTTTCCTCCCAGATCAGAGTGTTTTTCCACTTTTGGCATCGAATACAAAAATGGCTTCGGATTTCACCGCGTAGGAAACACGGTCGCCCACGCGCGGCAGTTCCTCCGATGACAACTCCACAAGGACATCGGAAGAACCGCAACGCGTTGCCAGAACGGTGCTGGCGCCAAGGTATTCGGCAACAACCACCTTGAGATCGATGGCGCTTCCCGCATCCGCCCGGGACGAGAAGGATGACGGACGAATCCCCACCACCACCTCGCGGGCATTAGTCGCAGCGATGCGCTGGCGCGCGCCGTCGCCAAGGGCAAGCCGATACCCGTCCCCGGCCACGAACAACCGTCCATGATCCTCGATTAACTCACCCTTGAGAAAATTCATCGTAGGCGAGCCGATAAACCCCGCAACGAACTGGTTGACCGGCTTCTCGAACAGTTCCTTCGGCGTGCCCTGTTGCTGGATGACACCGCCATCCATCACGACGATGCGGTCGCCAAGCGTCATCGCCTCGACCTGATCATGCGTGACATAGACCATGTTCTTGTCGATGCGATCACGCATTTCGGCCAATTCCGTCCGCATCTTGGCGCGCAGTTTGGCATCAAGATTGGACAGCGGTTCATCGAAAAGGAATGTACCCGCATCGCGCACCAGTGCCCGGCCCATCGCCACCCGCTGGCGCTGGCCGCCCGAGAGTTCGCCGGGCTTGCGATCCAGCAGATGGGCGATGTTCAGCATACTGGCGACCTGCCGCACCTTGGCATTGATCTCGGCCTTCGGGCGGCGTTGCAGACGCAGGGCGAAGGACATGTTCTTCGCAATGTTCATGTGCGGATAAAGCGCGTAATCCTGGAACACCATGGCGATGTCCCGGTCTTTCGGATCAAGCCGGCTGATCGGCCTGCCGTTGAAATAGATCTCACCCGCGCTGAGGGTTTCAAGGCCGGCCAGAATGCGCAAGGTCGTGGATTTGCCACAACCGGAAGGGCCGACGAGAACGGTGAACTCACCGTCCGCCAACGTCAGGTCGAGCGGCTGCAAGACCCGCACGGCACCATACCGTTTCTCGACCCCCTCAAAGACGATCTCCGGCAACTACTCCTCCCCCCGTATTTTTTAGGAGGATGACGCAGCGAACGGAGCTTGTGAATTGGGGTGTTCGGAAAACAACGTTAGCGCTAACGTGATCTTTGGCGGGGAGGCTGGCATGACACGACGAACGCCTGTTGGGATCAGGGATATTGGTGATGCACTCGGGCTAAGCATGATGAGTGTGTCGCGGGCATTGCGCGGTGTAGAAGGCGTCTCGGCAGGGACTCGTATCGAAGTCATCCAGGCCGCAAAACGGATGGGCTATCGCCCGAACAGGAATGCCCGGTCACTGGCGAGCGCCCATTCGACCCTGATCGGCGTATCGATCCCCAGTCTGTTCAGCGATGTTTTCCCGGAAATTCTCGACGGGATGCGAGCCACCTTCGATCATGCCGGGTTCGACACCCTGATCGACACAACGCACTACAACACCGCCCGCGAGGCGGACTGGGCGGAACGGATGCTGGACTGGAACGCCGCTGCGCTCGTCCTTTGCGGCGTTGATCACGAACCGGATCTTCGGCGGCGGTTGCGAGACCTTCGCATTCCCACGCTTGAGTTCTGGGATACGACGGATGACCCCATCGACGTTTGCGTCGGCATCGATCACTGGAAAGCCGGCGCTGACCTTGCGGAGCATTTGCTGGCCTGCGGCTACACGCGTCCGGCCTTTATCGGTGTGCCTGAGGGGCGGGACACGCGGGCGGACAAACGACTGGCCGGGCTCGTCGCCACGTATGCAAGCGCAGGGATCGACGCCGTTGATGTCAGGCGCATCGACCACCGTGCGACGTTTGAAGCCGGCGCACTCGCAACTGAATCCCTGCTTGCAGCAGAGGGCCCCCGGCCAGACGTGCTCGCTTACCTCAACGATCACATGGCGTTCGGTGGATTGTCGACCTGTATGCGTCTTGGCCTCTCCATCCCCGATGCCATCGGCATCGCCGGGTTCAACGACCTTGAGATCAACAAGATTTTGCCAATGCCGATCACGACCATCATCACACCCCGCACCCGGATGGGAGAAATTGGCGCGCGGAATATCATCGCGCGCATCAAGGGCGCGGTCGTCGAGCGTTGCGTGACGATCCCGACTGAACTCAGGATCGGCCACACAACGCGCGCCCCACTGTCCTCAGGCGGCCCCTTCAGCAGCAATTAGCGAGCGGCCATCCATCTCGACCGGCTGGGCCAGACCCATCAGTTGCAACAAGGTCGGCGCGAGATCGGCAAGCCTGCCATCCTCGCGCAGGCGCGTTGCCCCCGCTGTGAGGCAAACCGGCACCGGATTGGTCGTATGCGCGGTGTGCAGCCCGCCCGTTACGGGATCGCGCATCATCTCACAATTGCCGTGGTCGGCGGTGAAGAGCAACGCGCCCCCCTGCCGTGCGATGGCATCGGCAATGCGCCCCAGCCCGGCATCGACCGTCTCCACCGCTTTGATCGCGGCAGGAAGGCTGCCGGTATGACCCACCATGTCGGGATTGGCGAAGTTCAGCACGATGAGATCATAAACACCGCTGTCGATGGCCGCGACCGCCTTGTCGGTCAGTTCGGGCGCGGACATTTCCGGCTGAAGGTCATAGGTCGCAACCTTGGGCGACGGCACCATGATCCGGTCTTCACCGGGATAGACTGCTTCCTCGCCTCCGTTGAGAAAATAGGTCACATGCGGATACTTCTCGGTCTCCGCCATGCGCAACTGCTTCTTGCCGGCAGCGGCCACCACAGCGCCGATGACATTGGCGAGGTTCTGCGGTGCAAAGATGGTGCCCATCAGGGCATCAAGATCACTGGAATATTGCGTCATGCCGACGGCGCCGGCGAAGGCGATAACCTTGCTGCGGGTAAAGCCGCTGAACCCCGGATCGAGCAGAGCGCCGAGAATTTCACGCACACGATCGGCGCGGAAATTGAAGCTGAGCAGTCCGTCGCCATCCTTCATGCCCGCATATCCGCCGATCACCGCAGGCAGGATGAACTCATCCGTTACCTGACTGGCATGGGCCGCGGCAATGGCCGCTGCGGCATCGGTAAACGCCGTCCCCTTGGCTGACACCATCGCGTCATAGGCCTGCGACACCCGCTCCCAGCGGTTGTCACGATCCATCGCGTAATACCGTCCTATGACCGTGCCGATCCGGGCACCCTTCGGCAGGCCCGCCTCAACCGTGCGCACGAAGCCGGCAGCCGAATCCGGCGCGGTATCACGACCGTCGGTAAAGACATGCAGAACAACCGGCACCCCGGCGTCGGCGACGATCCTGGCCAGTGCCAGCGCATGATCCTGATGGGAATGCACACCACCGTTGGAAATGAGCCCCATCAGATGACAGGTCCCGCCGGTGGCCTTCAGGCGCTCGATCAGCCCCGTCAGGACCGGATTGCGCGCCAGCGAGCCATCGGCAACCGCCTGTCCGATCCGCGGCAAATCCTGCATCACCACGCGTCCGGCGCCAATATTGAGATGACCGACTTCCGAATTGCCCATTTGTCCCCCGGGCAGGCCGACATCAAGGCCGGATGTGCGCAGGAAAGCATGGGGCGATGCGGCCCAGAGCCGGTCGAAATTCGGGGTTCTGGCCTGCCGCACGGCATTATCGGCAACCTCTGCGCGCTCGCCCCAACCATCAAGAATGACCAGCATAGCAGGGCGAAAAGACATGGCAGTGGCTCCAGCTTCTAAAGAACGCCTCTGCTCTACCCCCCCGTTGCGGCCACCGCAAGGCAGCCGAAGTGCCAGCGCGAACCATCCGTTAACCGGACTGGAGATAAACAATCATAAGTTGCATCTACAACCAGTGGTCATCTCATGGATATCGCAACCGGGCTGGGCTTTCTGGCAGGCATCATAACGGTATCTGCCCTCATCCTGATGGGCGGCAGCTTTCGCATGTTTTATGATGTCCACGCGCTGATCGTGATCGGCGGTGGCTGCACGGCCGGCACGCTCATCCGCTTCCCGCTGTCAGCAATGGCTCACGGCTTCCCCATGGGCATCAAATATGCCTTTTCCATGCGCAGCCAAAGTCCGCGCGTGCTGATCGAGGAAATCTCGCGCGTAGCCGACATCTACAAGAAGGGCGGCGCAACGGCACTCGATCAGGTGGAAGTGCACGACCCCTTCCTGAAGCAGGCGCTGCGCTTCCTTGCGGACGGCTATGATGCAGACTTCATGCGTCGCACCCTGGAACAGGATCGCGACACATTTTTCCAGCATCTCGATGAGGGCCAGAAGATCTACCGCTCCATCGGCGATGCCGCGCCGGCCTGGGGCATGGTCGGCACGCTCGTCGGCATGGTTCAGATGTTCTCGAACATGGAAGACCCTTCCAAGCTCGGCCCCTTCATGGCGGTGGCACTGCTCGCAACACTCTATGGCGCTCTGGTCGGCAATCTTGTCTGCCTGCCCATTGCCGACAAGCTTCATGTGAAGCTTGAAGAGGAGGATGTTTCTCGCAACCTCATCATCGACGGCGTTCTCCAGATGCGCGCCTCGAAAAGCCCGGCCGTCATTCGCGAGATGCTGATTTCCTACCTCCCCGATCACCACAAGCACATGCTGGCCGAGGCGGCCTGAGGCGGCGATGGCACGCAAGAAAGGTGGTGGTCATGGTGGAGGGCACGGCTGGTTCGTCACCTTCGCCGATCTGATGGGCCTGTTGATGAGCTTCTTTGTCATGCTCACCGCGTTCTCGACCCAGGATCAGAAAAAGTTGCAAATGGTCGCCGGCTCCATGCGTGATGCGTTTGGCACGCAGAAGGCTTCGAAACTGTCGGGCGTGGTCGAACTCGATGGCCTGCCGGTTCGCCCACACCTCAGGCACGTGGAAAGGGTCTCGACGGATTTCGCCTCCGAAGTCACCGCTCCGCGCGACAAGACCAAGAGCCCCGACCCGCAACGGGATTTCCTGATGGATCGTTCCGTAGCCATGGCCGCGGCCAGTCTGCGTCAGGCAATGCAGGATCTGCCAGAGGTCGCAGAAGCCTCAAAAAACGTTCTTGTCGAGGAAACGAGCGAGGGGCTCGATCTCCAGATCGTCGATCAGGATGGCCGCGCTATGTTCGGCGAGGGAGAAGCAACACCCCTGCCCCGCACCGCTCGTCTGCTCGAACGGTTGGCAGACCGGCTTGCACGCCTGCCCAATCCGATCAAGATCACCGGCCACGCCTCCGGCGGCCGTTCGGCGACGCGGGAGGCGGATGCCTGGCGCATTTCCGCAGAACGGGCGCTCGCGGTGCGGGCAGCACTCGAACGAGGCGGCATCGCCCCTGACCGGTTCCAGAGTGTCACGGGCAAGGGCGCAAGCGAGCCGATGTTTCCCGATGATCCGCGTCTTGCCGCCAACCGTCGCGTTTCCATTGTCATTGTGAAGATGGCGCCGCCCTTGCCGCGCTGATTTACGACACGCCGCCATCATTCAAGTGGCAGGCGACCAGCCCGCCATGATTCGCCGGATCAAGCTTGGGCACCTCGCGCGCGCAGCGTGGTCCCGCCTTTGGGCATCGCGGGTGGAAATGGCAGCCCGTTGGCGGGTTGAGGGGCGAGGGGATTTCCCCGGAAACCGTGGTAAAGCTGCGCTTTCTTGCATCAAGCCGCGGCACGTTCTCGAGCAACGCCTGCGTATAGGGATGGGCCGGGGCGGTAAAAAGGACGCGCGTCGGCGCTGTCTCGACGATGCGGCCAAGATACATGATGACGACGCGCTGGGCGATGTGACGCACCACGCCAAGGTCATGGCTGATGAAGAGATACGCCAGCCCGAGATCGTCAGCGAGATCCATGAACAGGTTGAGAACCTGCGCCTGCACCGAGACATCAAGGGCCGCCACCGACTCATCACAGACGAGCAGCTTCGGCTGCACCGCCAGTGCCCGCGCAATCCCGATCCGCGCGCGCTGGCCACCGGAAAACTGGTGTGGATAACGCCTTGCATAGCTGGGATCGAGCCCGACGCGCTTCAGCGCCTCCGCCACCAGATCCGCACTCTTCGCCTTGGGCACGAGCCCATGATAGACCGGTGCCACAGCAATGATATCGCCGGCCCGCTTGCGAGGGTTGAGCGAGGCCATCGGATCCTGAAAGATCATCTGCACGCCGAGCTTGGCCGTCCGTCGGTCGCTCTCTGGCATGGCGGCGGCATCCTGGCCGTTCCAGGACACAACGCCGTCGCTCGGCGGCAGGATGCCGGCCACCATCCGCCCGACCGTCGACTTGCCACAGCCCGATTCGCCCACCAGACCGACAATCTCGCCCGGATTCACGGAAAGACTGACCTGGTCCACCGCCCTGAGACTGAGCGCCTTGTAATGTGCACCGAACATATTCGCGATCTTCGCCGCCAGATCGAGCGGTTGGTCGAAGCGGCGCGAAACCTGATCCAGTGCTACCAGCGGCGCGCTCATTCCAACCCCCCGGTGCCCTGTGCCACATGACAGGCGACCGACGCCATGCCCAACGGCTCAATTTGAGGAGCCTCCCTGCGGCAAAGCCCGATAGCCTTGGCGCAGCGCGGCGCAAAGGCACAACCGTCCGGTAGTGCTGAAAGCGAAGGCGTCGCACCGGGAATTTGCGCCAGTCGCGCACCGGGCTCGGCATGGCTCGGCACGGAGCCGATCAGCCCTTGCGTATAGGGATGATGCGGAAAATCCAGCACGGCCCCAACCGGCCCCGTTTCGACGATCCGCCCCGCATACATCACGGCCACCCGGTCTGCGAGGCCGGCGACCACCGAAAGATCATGTGTGATCCAGATCATCGCCGTCCCGATTTCGCGGCAGAGTTCCTGCATCTTGGCGAGAATTTGGCTCTGGATCGTCACGTCGAGCGCGGTCGTCGGCTCATCCGCGATAATCACCTTGGGCCGGTGAAGCAATGCGGTTGCGATGGCGACACGCTGGCGCATCCCGCCCGAAAACTGGTGCGGATAGGCATCAATCCGCTCTTCCGGCGAGGGAATGCCAACCATTGCCAAAGCCGCGATGGCCCGCTGCCGCGCCTCTGCCTTCGAAACCGGCGCATGGGCCAGCACCGTCTCGATAAGTTGCGTCGAGATCTTCAGCACCGGGTTGAGCGTCATCATCGGATCCTGGAAGATCATCGCAAGATCCTTGCCACGCACCCGCGACATCGCCTTGTCATCCAGAGTTGTGAGATCCCGCCCCTCCAGCCGGACCGTTCCTTCGACGATCCGCCCCGGCGGATCGATCAGTCCCAGAATGGAAAAGCCGGTCACACTCTTGCCCGAACCGGATTCGCCAACCAGCCCGAGAATTTCCCCCGGCGCCAATTGCAGGGACACGCCATCGACGGATTTGACCACACCCGCACGGGTGAAAAAGTGGGTTTTCAGCCCCTCGACATTGAGAACCGGCGCATCCATCTCAGCGCTCCAGCCTCGGATTCAGGACATCGCGCAACCGGTCACCGACCAGATTGATGGCAACGATGGTGATGAGCAGGGCAAGCCCCGGAAAGAAGCTGATCCAGTACTTCCCCGACATCATGTACTGAAAACCGTTGGCAATCAGCACCCCGAGCGACGGTTCTGTCTGCGGCAGGCCAACGCCGAGGAATGACAGCGTCGCCTCAAGTGAAATCGCATGGGCTGTCTGCACGGTCGCAACCACGATGACCGGCGCAAGGCAGTTCGGCAGGATTTCACCGAAGACAATCCGGGCATCGGGCAGACCGAGGCAACGCGCCGCCTTTACATAATCCTTGCGCCGTTCGACGAGCGCCGAACCACGCACCGTCCGCGCATAATAGGCCCATTGCACGAGGACGAGCGCCAGGATGATCTTGTCCACTCCCTTGCCGAACATGGCGACGAGAATGAGCGCCACCAGAACCGAAGGCAGCGACAGTTGCAGATCAACGAGACGCATGATGAGCGTCTCGACCCGCCCGCCGAAATAAGCGGCGATCAGCCCCATGGTCATGCCAACGCTCGCTGCAATGAGACAACTCACCGCCCCCACCGCGAGAGAAATGCGCAGGCCGTAAAATATAGCCGAGAAGATATCCCGCCCGACACCGTCCGAACCGAGCAGCATCGTGAAACCTTCCAACGACTTCGCCCCCGGCGGCAGACGCGAATCCATGAGATCGACCCGGGCAAGATCGTAAGGGTTCTGCGGGGCATAAAGCGGCGCGAGCACCGCCGCCAGCACGATGAGCACGAATATGACGAACCCCGCGACCGCGATGCGATCCTCGGCGAACCGCGAAACAAAGCGCCGGAACGGTGTCTCCTCTCGCACCGTGTTCACAACAGCACTCATGTTGCTGCCTCCGAAAGCCGTACGCGCGGATCCAGCAGCGAATAGATGATATCCACCATGAGGTTGATCACGACAAACAGGCATACGACCACAATCACATAGGCGACGATCACCGGCCGGTCGAGCCGCTGGATCGCCTCGAGCAGCAGACGCCCCATGCCTGGCCATGAGAAGATCGTCTCTGTCACCACCGAAAAGGCGACCAGCGAGCCAAATTCAAGCCCGAGGATGGTGACGATGGGGATCATGATGTTCTTGAGGATATGCACGCCGACAATCCGCCCGCGGCCGAGCCCCTTGGCCCGTGCGAACTTGACGTAATCCTGAAGCACCGCTTCGCGAGCGCCGGCCCGTGCAAGCCGGATGACCAGCGAGATCTTGAGCAATGCAAGATTGATGGCCGGCAGCAGGATGTGGACCCAGCCCTGCCAGGAGACCAGCGAGGTTGGAATGCCGAGAAAATGACCGACCGGGCCGCGCCCCGTGGCCGGCAGCCAGCCGAGCATGACCGAAAAGACCATGATCAGCATCAGCCCGACCCAGAAGGTGGGCAGGGAAAACCCCAGGATGGACACGGCCATGATACCGCGCGCCGGGGCGCTATCCGGATAGAGCCCCGCATAAAGACCGAGCGGAATGCCGACGACGATGGCCAGCATGAGCGCAACGAGCGCCAGTTCCAGTGTCGCGGGCATCCGCTCCAGAATGAGCCCGATGGCCGGCGTCCCGTGGACGAACGACCGGCCAAGCTCCCCCTGAAGGATGCCGCCAACGAACAGGAAAAACTGTTCCTGGATCGGTCGGTCGAGCCCAAGCGACCGGGCCACCTCGGCGATCTGATCCTGCGTCATGTCGGGACTGACAAGGATCCAGACCGGATCGCCGACGACATTTACGCCGAAGAACACGAGAACGACCATGACGGCGATCACCAGCAGTCCCTGCCCTGCCCGTCGCAGAATGAACGCGAACATGATCCCTCGCCCTCCGAGCGCCCCCCTCTCCTCAGTCCTTTTTGAAGGACATTGCCAGCGTGTATTCATCCGAACGTGGCTTGATGGAAAATCCCTTCTTCGCCGCCCAGGTGTTCAGCGGATAATGGATCGGGATGATGGCAACGTCCTTGATGGCGATTTCGGTGGCTTCCGCCAGAAGCGCATTGCGCTTGGCATCGTCTACGGTTCGGATGGCCGTCAGCAGCAGTTCGTCGACCTTCGGGTTGGAATAGCGTCCGCGATTGGCCGACCCGGTCCCTTTCTCGCGGTTGTACGTCGTCACCAGCGCTTTGACCGAATCGGACGGCTCGCCCGTTCCCGCGCTCCAGCCCACAAGGAACAGCGAGAACTCCGGTGTTCCGTTCGCGCCACCCGTCGAGGCGCGCGAGAAGAAGTTTGCTGCCGGAATGGCCTCGACCGCAACGTCCAGCCCGAGGCGCGACCACATCTGCCCCGCCGCCTCAAGAATCTTGGCGTCGTTGGTATAGCGACCGTTCGGTCCATGGATCGTCACCTTGAACCCATTGGAAAGCCCCGCCTCGGCCAGCAGCTTCTTCGCCCCTTCGAGATCGTATGGGACCGGCTTCAGCGCTTTCGATGTTCCCGGATAGCTGTCCGGCACGAACTGCGACGCAGGCTGCGCCTCGTTCTCCATGATCCGCTCGACGATCGCCGTCCGGTTCAGTGCCTTGCTGAGCGCCGTGCGAACCTTCAGGTCATTGAGTGGATTTTTGATTGCAGCGCCGTCCTTGCCCTTGATGAACGGGCTGTCCTCGCGATGGCGGTCAAGGTGAAAATAGATCACGCGGTTTGAGAGCGCGCTCGCAACCGTGAGACGGCTGTCAGCTTTTAGCCGCTGCGCGTCGGCGGAAGGCACCGCCTCAATGGCGTCGAGATCGCCCGAAAGCAGCGCCGCAACGCGTGTCGGATCTGACTTGACCGGCCGGATCGTCACCTTGCCCCAGGTCGGCTTCTCGCCCCAGTAGCTGTCGTTGCGGGTCAGCACGACCCGATCACCCGCGACATATTCGGAAAACCTGTAAGGCCCTGTTCCGATGGCCGCCTTGCCGGCATTGTAGTCCTCGGTCGTCATCGCCGCGTTCTTGCGCGAAATGATCCAGATCTGTGCAAGATGGTTGAGCATCAATGGCTCCGGCCCCGGCGTCTTGACCCGGAACGTCAGGTCATCAACCTTTTCAAAGGTTTTGCCGCGAATGTAGGAGCCGAAGCTCGCCGGGCTTTTCGGCACATCCGGCGCCCGTTTCATGGTCGCGATCACATCATCGACGCCAAAATCCGAACCATCGTGGAACTTCACGCCCGGCTTCAGCTTGAATTCCCATGTTGTGTCGTCGATCACCTTCCAGGAGGTGGCAAGGCCCGGCCCGATCTTCTGGGTCTCATCCATGAAGACCAGCGGCTCGAAGATATGCCGCATGACCTGATTGTTTGGCGACAGATTGTGGAAATGCGGATCCATCGAGGTCGGCTCGGCAGCGACGCCCAGTCGGAAATCCTGCGCCAGCACAGGCATGCTGGTCAACAGAAAGGCTGCCACCGCGCCGGAAATTGCTCTCAAATGCACCGTCATTCCCAGTCCTCCCCGAATTATCGGCAGCCAGCGACCAAGCCGCGCCGTCCTTGGCCTGAATGTTGACCTTTTTTCCCCCGATGTCACAAGCCAAATTGTTACATTCCCACATCAGGAGAATCACGTGCCGCTGCTCAACCGCCTGAAGGCCCGGCTGGCCATCTTCATCGGCGCAGGACTGGCACTGGCATCACCGGCTGCGGCAAATGCACCCTGTGCGCGCCAGAGCCTGCAGGGCCGCACTGTGATCGTCTGCACGGTCGACCTTACCCGCCAGACCCTCAGGACCTACTGGAAAGCATCCGACGGGAAACCCTATGGCTCGCTGGCGGGGATCGCCGCGCGAGCAGAAAATCGTCCCGGCCCAATGCTGTTCGCAATGAATGCCGGCATGTATCATGAGGATATGAGACCCGTCGGCCTTTATGTCGAGGCAGGCCAGACGCAAACAAAGGCAAACACCGTCGCCGGCCCCGGCAATTTCCATATGCGCCCGAACGGCGTATTCTACGTCTCGGGCGCCACGGCAGGCGTAATGGAAACACGGCGGTTCCTGGCGAGCCGCCTGAAGGCGGATTATGCCAGCCAGTCGGGACCGATGCTGGTCGTCGATGGCAAATTTCATCCGCAGATAACCGGGCGGGGCACATCGGCCAAGATCCGCAACGGTGTCGGTGTGCGCTCTGCCACGTCGGCTGTCTTCATCATCACTGACGAACCGGTCACATTCAGCGAGTTTGCCAGGATGTTTCGCGATGATCTGAAATGCCGCAACGCTCTCTATTTCGACGGTTCGATTTCAAGCATCTATGCCCCGTCTGTCGGACGATCCGACAGTTTCATGCGCGTTGGACCAATTGTTGCGGCATTTTCCCGGTAGGACAGGCTAGGGGCAGTGGCAAATGCCGCGCAACTTTGCCAAAATCACCGGGTGTTGCCCTGTGCTGGACGAATCACCACTGATTGATCATGCTCAACCGGATACTCCCTTCTAAAGAGTCAGATGCCGCCGGGGTGGACCGTATGCCCCGCGTTTTGATCTGGTATGAAGGGAACAGCGACGTGTTTTTCCGCATTTCCGAGCGGATCGCTGACCGGTTGGCAGAGTTTCTTCCGCTGGCCAATATCGGCATTGCCCTGACCGGTCGTGCTGATTGCCTGCCGCGCCTGAAGGCCCGCGGCTACGGGGTTTTCCCCTATCATGGCCCGGCGGGGCACCAGAAGAAATTCCAGGTGGCCGCCTCACTGCCACAAAACATGCTGCGCGTTCGCCGGATGCTGAAGACCTTCCGGCCCGATGTCATCATCATCACCAGCAATTTTGGCCTTGCCTGGCCATTGCTTGAGCAGGCACGGTTGCTCGGCATTCGCATTGTCTATCTCCCGCACGATCCCCAGCCTCATTCGGGGGATTACGCGCCGTTGTGGCAGCGGCTAGCACAAGGCCGCGTCCTCAAGCGCAGTGATGCGCTTGTGTTCCTGTCCGAAACGATGCGCAGTTTCGGCAGGACCATCGGCGGCCCTTTCCAGAGCCTGCCCTCGTTCGTGGCCCCTCTGCATACGCTCGGAACGCCGGGCGTCAGTCAGCCGCGCGCCGTCGTGCGCGGGCGCCCGATCCGTTTTCTGTTTCTCGGGCGCATGATCCGTTACAAAGGCCTCGACCTTTTGGCCGAGGCTTGCCGCCTGCTGGAAAATCGGCACGACTGGGAACTGACGCTTGCCGGTGCAGGACCGGAGGTCACGCAGGTTCAGGCAGATTTTGCCGGGATTTCCCAGGTGAATCTTGGCTATCTGCGCTACCTTGATGAATCCGAAATCGACCGACTCAACCTCGAACACGACGTCCTCATTTGCCCATACCGGGATGCAACCCAGTCGGGAGCCCTTGCAGAGGCAACCCTTCTGGGCTTGCCGTCCATCGTCTCGCCGGTCGGCGCCCTGCCCTCACAGGTGGATGATGGCCGCGCCGGCTGGGTGATGCCGGACATGACCGCCTCAGCCCTGGCGGAGATCATGCGTCGCGTCATCGATCGTCCGGAGGAGGTAGCGGCAATGTCTCAGGCCGTGCTCGACTTCTGGAAGCGCTCGTCGGAAAAAAACGTCTGGCAACGCGTGATCGAGACGGTCCTGGACAAAAGGCTTCAGCCAGTCGAGCACCAGCTGGCCCGGGGCGAGGCAACGGAAGAGCGGGCACATGCGCCTCGTTCATAGGCTCTGGCGCGCGTTGCCGCATCATTTCCGCCGCTCGCTCTTCGAGGGGGCGACCCTGATGGCTGCCCGTCAGGCGCGCGGTCTGCCGAACGCCATCCCCGCGGACAGCCAGATCGTTGTGGCCGGCGTACTGCGTGCGCCCACCGGCCTTGGCGAGGCGGCGCGAGGCACGATCCGCGCCTTGCAGGCGGAGGGGCGCGATGTCCGCATCATCGACCTGACCGATGTCTTCCGGCAAGAAATCGTGATGGCGGCCCCCGACCTGCCTGCACCGGCCCGCGGCCCTGGCACGATCATCGTCTTTGCCAATCCGCCGATGTCATCCTACGCCCTCCGCTTCATTCCGGGCGAAGTGCTTGAGGGCAAACTGCGCATTGCCTCCTGGGTCTGGGAATATGCCCGCGTACCTGAGCGCTGGCGTCGCCATATCACCCGCTATCACCGCATTGCGACCCCGACCTCGCTGGTCCATACAGCGGTTCGGGCAACAACCGGCGCCGATAGCCTGCATCTGCCTTATCACGTCGCACCCCTCCCGGCAGAACCGGTAGCCCGGGATCGGCCAAACCGATTTCGGCTGGGGTTCATCGGTGATCTGGTGGCAGCGGCCGGACGCAAAAATCCGGGCGCAGTGATCGAGGCTGCCGGTGCAGCCTTCGGAGCGGCCGAAGACGTGGAAATCCACATGATCCTGCGTGGGGCCAGTTCCGGGCACCCGGTCGTCACCGCCCTGCGGGAACGGGCGCGGCACTATGGCCTCAATCTGACCATTGATCAGCGCGTTCTTGATACAGCCGGGCACTGGGCGCGCCTGCGCACCTTCGATGCCTTCTGCTCGCTCCATCGCTGCGAGGGCTTCGGACTCAATATTGCCGAAGCGATGGCGGCCGGCATTCCGACCGTCGCAACCCGGTGCCCCGCCGTAGCTGATTACCTCGACGAAACCGTCGGCTACCCCGTCGCGGGCGTGCCTGTTCTGGCCGCCCCGCTCATCGACGATCCGAACCCTGGAACATGGCTTGAACCGAATATCGCCATGGCCACCGCCGCGCTCAGGGCAATCCGTGACAACCCGGCAGAGGCAAGGCGTCGTGCCGAAGCCGCCGTTGGCCGGATCGACCAGCTCTATTCAGCAAAGGCTTTCGTAAACGCGCTCGATGCCTTGCAGACAAATGCCCTTCGTCAAGACTGAACGCCGAGAAATGTCTTGCTGAGCGCGACAATCCGCTGTGCGCCCTTGCCATCGCCATAGGGCGAAATGCCACGCGCCATGCCCCTGTACGCCGCAGGGACTGTCAGGAGCTTGGTCGCTTCGGCGACAATCCTGTCATGATCCGTACCGACCAGTTTCGCCACGCCTGCCGAAACCGCCTCGGGCCGTTCGGTCTCGCTGCGCAGCACCAGCACGGGTTTGCCCAGCGCAGGCGCTTCTTCCTGGATGCCACCCGAATCAGTCAATGCGAAATGGCACGCCTTCATCAGCGCCGTCAGTTCGAGGTAATTGACCGGATCACAAAGGTGAATGCGCTCGAACCCCGCAAGATGCTCGAACACCGGCCCCCGAACATTCGGATTGGGATGAACCGGATAGACAAAATCGACATCCGGATGCGCATCATGCAAGGTCCGGATCGCACGGATGATCTCAAGGAGCGGCGCGCCAAAATTCTCGCGCCGATGGGCTGTCACCAGCACCAGGCGGCGACCGGGCTTCGGCCAATCACAAGGCAGGTCACGCTTGGCGACGTCGAGCAGTGCATCGATAACCGTGTTGCCGGTGATATGGACGGTTCTGGGATCATGCCGTTCGGCAAGCAGATTGTCCGAGGAGGATTTCGTCGGGGCGAAATGGATCGCCGATGCATAGCCGGCAATCAACCTGTTCATTTCTTCCGGGAATGGGTTTTGAACATCGTGTGTCCTGAGACCGGCTTCGACGTGGCCAACCGGAATACGCCGGTAGAAGCAGGCGAGAGCTGCCACCATCACCGATGTCGTATCCCCCTGAACCAGAACAAGGTCAGGCTGGAACTCGACCAGCAGGGGGTCAAGACGCTGGAAAATCTTGGCGCTGAGCCCTGCAAGCGACTGATTGGGCTCCATTACATCGAGATCGATATCGATCTCGATGTCGAAAATCCCCAGCGTCTGCCGGATCATCTCACGGTGCTGACCGGTGGAGACCACGATCGTCTGCGCCCAGCCCTGAGCCTTGAAGGCCTTGATAACGGGCGCCATCTTGATGCCCTCGGGCCGTGTACCGACAAGACAGATGACTTTTTTTTGCGACGTATTCGACATGGTTCAAATCCGGACCCCGTGGGAGCAGCACTATTGCGCGGTTCTTTCAAGAAACCGTTTCCAAAAGGCCGGAGAAGGACGCAAGGTAATCAGAATCACAAAAGTCTGAGGAGAAATCGTCGCGTGACAGCCGGAAAACGCCCGCGCAGCGGCCCAAAGGGGCGCTCACTCGATGAGGCCGCGTTCGATGAGGTCCGCCAACTTTTCGGCCCCGGACCGCGCCGCCGCGACCTTCTGATCGAATATCTCCACCTTGTTCAGGATCGATTCGGTGCGCTCCATGCCCGGCACCTGCGGGCATTGGCCGAGGACATGCGTATCTCGGAAGCCGAAGTCTTTGAAGTCGCGAGCTTCTATCACAATTTTGATCTGGTACCGGACGGCGGAACGCCGCCACCGCCGCTGACGGTACGCATCTGCGATTCGGTGTCCTGTATGCTCGCCGGCGCCGAAACGCTCCACACCGAATTGCTGGCCAATCTTAATGGCGAGCCTGTTCGTATCGTCCGCAGTCCCTGCCTCGGGCGCTGTGCTGAAGCCCCCGCTCTGATGGTGGGCCAGAATACGGTGGGCCGGGCAACCGCCAGTGGCGTGGCGGATGTCATCCGGGCCGGACGTATTGGCGCGACCTTGCCAGATGCAAGGTCATTAGCCGACTACATTATCGATGGTGGCTATGGCGTATTCCATGCCGTTCGAACAGGGAAACTCGACTTCGAGACCGCTGCACAGGAACTCGATGCGGCAGGGCTGCGCGGTCTCGGTGGCGCCGGTTTTCCCGCCGGACGCAAGTGGCGCATCGTGCGGTCCATGCCAGGGCCCGTTCTGATGAGCGTCAATGCCGACGAGGGCGAGCCCGGCACCTTTAAGGATCGGGTGTTTCTGGAAGCCGATCCGCACCGGATGCTCGAAGGTGCGCTGATTGCCGCCCATTTGGTGCACGCAGAGCGGATCTTCATCTACCTGCGGGATGAATACCCTGCCGCTCGCGCAATTTTGCAGCGTGAAATCAGCGCATTGGAGAGCGAGGGTCTTCTGTCGACGCCCGTCGAGCTTCGACGCGGGGCTGGCGCCTATATCTGCGGTGAGGAGAGCGCCATGCTGGAATCACTGGAAGGAAAGCGCGGCCTGCCGCGCAATCGCCCGCCTTACATCGCCGAGCGTGGCCTCTTCGGACGCCCGACCCTCAACCACAATGTCGAGACACTGTTCTGGGTTCGCGACATTCTCGAAAAGGGCGGCGACTGGTTCGCGCGGCAGGGCCTCAACGGTGCGAAAGGCTTGCGGTCATGGTCCGTGTCAGGCCGTGTGCGCAAGCCAGGGCTCAAGATTGCTCCCGCTGGAATCACCCTGCGCCAACTCGTTGCTGATCATTGCGGTGGAATGGCAGATGGCCATAATTTTGCCGGCTATTTGCCGGGTGGAGCTTCCGGAGGAATGTTGCCTGCATCGCTTGACGATCTGCCTCTGGACTTCGGCTCCCTCGACAAGCAAGGCTGTTTTGTCGGCAGTCATGCGATCATCGTCTTTTCCGACAAGGATGACCCACGGATCATTGCACGCAATCTGATGGCCTTTTTTGCCCACGAATCCTGCGGTCAATGCACCCCCTGCCGCGTCGGCACGGAAAAGCTCACCGCACTGATGGCTGCCGATGTCTGGGATGAGGCGTTGATGACGGAGATTGAAGCCGTCATGCGTGATGCTTCGATTTGCGGCCTCGGACAGGCAGCCCCCAATCCGCTCCGCTCGTTCTTCCGTTTCTTCAACACTCAGGATGCAAAGGCATGAGCGAGCGCATTCCTTTCATCCTGAATGGCAGGACTGTCGACGCAGGGCCGGACGAAACGATCTGGTCAGTCGCAAAGCGCGAGGGGGTGGCGATACCGCATCTTTGCCATGCAGATCGCCCCGGCTACCGCCCCGATGGCAACTGCCGCGCCTGCGTTGTTGAGGTGAAGGGGGAACGGACGCTCGCCGCCTCCTGCCAGCGCAAGCCGCAACCCGGCATGGATGTGGACACCGAATCGCCCCGCGCCACAGCCGCACGCGCCATGGTGTTTGAAATGCTGGCCGCCGATATGCCGAAACGGGCCGACGGGCCAGAGCCCGATGCCCCTTTCTGGCACTGGCACAGCCGCACCGGAGCCAGGAGCAGCCGACTGCCGGCAAATCCCGCCCGGTGCGTTGCCCCGGCTGCGGCGGGACTGTACCTGCACGATGCCTCTCATGCCGCCATCGCCGTCAATCTGGATTCCTGCATTGCCTGTGGCCTCTGCGAGCGAGCCTGCCGCGAAGTGCAGGTCAATGACGTGATCGGCATGGGCTTTCGCGGCATTTCGACCCGCCCGGTGTTCGACCAGAACGACCCGATGGGTCTGTCGAGTTGTGTTGCCTGCGGTGAATGTGTCGAAATCTGCCCGACAGGCGCATTGCGGGAAAAGTCGCTCCTCGATGCCGCTGCGCGCAAGCACGCGATTATCCCGGATCGGGTCGTACGGAGCCTCTGTCCTTACTGCGGAGTGGGGTGCCAGACGGAAATTGCGGTCAAGGACGATCAGATCGTCAAGGTCGATGGCCGCAATGGCCCGGCCAACGAGGGGCGCCTTTGCGTCAAGGGCCGGTTCGGCTTTGACTATATCCGCCATCCCCATCGGCTGACCAGGCCGCTGATCCGACGCGCCGACGCGCCCAAATCCGGTGACATCGTGGTGGACCCCGGCCGCCCTTGGCAGGTTTTCCGGGAGGCAAGCTGGGAGGAAGCGCTGGATCATGCCGCCGGTGGTCTGCGGCGCGTGGCGGATACCAAAGGCGGTGCAGCCATCGCCGGGTTCGGCTCGGCCAAATGCTCCAACGAAGAGGCCTACCTCTTCCAGAAGCTGATCCGGCAGGGTTTTGGCACCAACAATGTCGACCACTGCACACGGCTTTGCCATGCGTCATCGGTGGCGGCATTGCTGGAAGGCATTGGGTCCGGCGCGGTCTCCGCTCCGTTCCGCGCAGCCGAAGAGGCCGATTGCATCATCGTGATCGGTTCGCGCCCCACAGAAAACCACCCCGTCGCCGCGACCTACTTCAAACAGGCTGCCAAACGGGGCGCGACGCTCATCGTTATGGATCCGCGCGGCAATCCTTTGGCCCATCATGCCACTGAGATGCTGCGCTTCCGCCCAGGCACGGATGTGGCGCTGCTGAACGCGATGCTGCATGTGATCATTGCCGAGGACCTAATCAATCACGCGTATATCGCCGCCCATGTTGACGGCTTCGATGCGCTGAAGAGTGCCGTCGCCGCCTTCTCGCCCGAGGCCATGGCTCCGATCTGCGGCATTGATGCCGAGATCATCCGCAACGTCGCCCGGCGCTATGCGACGGCGGAACGCTCCGTCATCTTCTGGGGCATGGGCGTCTCCCAACATGTCCACGGCACGGATAACGCACGTTGCCTCATCGCTCTGGCGCTGATCACCGGCCAGATCGGACGGCACGGCACGGGGCTCCACCCCCTGCGCGGCCAGAACAACGTGCAGGGCGCCTCCGATGCCGGGCTGATCCCGATGATGTATCCGGACTATCGCCCGGTGGATGTCGAGGCGACGCGGCTTTCCTTCGAGGCGGACTGGGGCCGCGCGCTTGCGTCGGAGCGCGGCCTGACGGTGGTTGAAATTCTCGATGCGGCCCATGCCGGCCGGATCGGCGCGATGATCATCATGGGCGAGAACCCGGCCATGTCGGACCCCGACCAGACCCATGCTCGCGCGGCGCTGGCCCGGCTGGACCATCTCGTCGTGCAGGATATTTTCCTCACCGAAACGGCCTGGCATGCGGATGTGGTGTTGCCCGCCTCCGCCCATGCCGAGAAGCTCGGCACCTTCACCAACACCAACCGCGAGGTGCAGATGGGCCGCCCCGCCGTGCCCACACCCGGCGATGCGCGGCAGGACATCGACATCCTGATCGCACTGGCAAACCGGCTCGGCCTGGGCTGGTCCTATTCCGGCGTACATGAGGTCTATGAGGAGATGCGTAGTCATATGCCCTCGCTCGCCGGCTTGCCCTGGGACCGGATCGCGCGGGAAGATGCTGTGACCTATCCGGCGAGCGACGCCGAAACACCCGGTCAACCGATCCTCTTTGGCGATACCTTTCCACGTCCCGGCGGGCGGGCACGTCTGGTGCCAGCCGGCCTTATGCCACCCGATGAGGCGCCGGATGAAACCTATCCGCTGGTGCTGACCACGGGGCGCCTGCTCGAACACTGGCACACCGGATCAATGACCCGCCGCGCCAATGTGCTCGACAATCTGGAGCCGGGCGCGATTGCCGTCATGCACCCTGAGGAAATCCGTCGGCGCCATCAGGTGCCCGGCAAGGCCGTCACCTTGGAAACCCGGCGCGGCCGGATCACCGCCACGCTCAGGGCGGACCGGGACATGCCGGAGGGCATGGTCTTTGTGCCTTTTGCCTTCCAGGAAGGGGCTGCAAACCGCCTCACAAATCCTGCACTGGACCCCTATGGCAAGATCCCCGAACTGAAGCTCTGCGCCGTGCGAATCGTTTAACCGATCCCACGTGGGGATCATGCGCTAGCGCGGAACAGCAGCTTGTCGATTCGACGGCCATCCATGTCGATGACCTCGATGATCCAGCCTTCCATTTCGGCCTGATCGCCCTCGACGGGGATTTTCCCGAACACTTCCAGCGCAAGACCGGCGACGGTGTGAAACCGCGCATCGTCCGGCACGTCGATGCCGACGGTCTCCTCCAGTTCGGAGATTTCGGCCTTGCCATCAACCAGCCAGGTGCCATCCGCCCGTGCGATGATCGGTTGGCTTGTAATCTCATGCTCTTCTGGAATGTCGCCGGTGATGGCTTCGAGAACATCCGTCAGGGTGATGACGCCCTCGAACGCTCCGAATTCGTCGATGACAAAGGCGAAGTGATTCCGCTTGGTCCGGAACATCTCCAGAATATCGAGGACCGATGCGCTTTCCGGCACGAACAGCGGTTCGCGCACGCTCCTTTCGACATCAAGCGGCTTGCCTTCCAGCATCAGGTCCAGCAGATCCTTTTTGTGGACATAGCCGAGCGGCTCATCAATGGAGCCTCCCTTGGCGACCACGACACGGCTGAACGGACACTGCCGCAGTTCCGCCCGGAGTACCTTGGGATCATCGCCAACGTCAATCCAGTAAACGTCCGAGCGCCGGGTCATGATGGCCAGCACGGGCCGCTCGGCAAGGCCGATCACTTCCTTCAGCATCTCGCGTTCAGCAGGGTCGATGACACCGGATTCAGTGCCTTCCTGAAGCATCGTCTCCACTTCTTCTTCCGTCACCGACTGGTCACGCACCGTCGGGATGCGCAGCAGGCGGAGGATGAAGGCGGTGGATATGCCGAGAAAGGCAACAATCGGGCGGGCCGTCGTCGCAATGAAGTTGAGTGGGCGGGCCACGCGCGCGGCAATCGGCTCGGGATAGGCGAGCGCGATGCGCTTGGGCACAAGTTCTCCCAGCACCAGGGTCAGAATGGTGGTGATAACCACGACGACGCCGATGGCAATCGCTTCAGCCCGCGGCTTCATCCAGGCGATCTCGGCGATGGGCGCAATCAGGTATTGGGACAGTGTGGCCGTGCCGAACGCACCGGTACCGATCGAGATGAGCGTCAGGCCGATCTGGACCGACGACAGGAAACTGGTGGGTTCGCGCGCAAGTTCGGAAGCCTTGGCGGCGCCATGGTCTCCGGCTTCCGCCATCGCATCAAGACGGGCTCGCCGAGCCGAAACAATCGCCATTTCGCTCATCGCGAAGAATCCGTTGAGGATCGTCAACGCGAAAAGGAAAAAAATCTCCAGGCCCAACATCCAACCACAGGGGTGCGCGTTGCCAGAACGGGCAACAACATCCGCTTATCGCACGGCGAACAACGGTTTCGCAATGGCCTCGTCGGGCATTTCAGGGGCCATTGGCCTCAATGGCCAGGGCATGAACGCGCTCCTTCAGTTCATCCGCCAAGAGGGCGTTGATGATGCGGTGACGCTCTATCCGTGATTTGCCTGCAAAGGCTTCGGCGGTGATCCGTACACGAAAATGGGTTTCGCCACCTTCCTTCCAGCCGCTGTGGCCGTGATGGTTGTGGCTTTCGTCGATCACGTCCAGCGCAACGGGAGCAAGGGTGGCGAGCTTGGCTTCGATACGGGCTTTGTAGGTCATGGCGCGATCATAGCAGGGCGCGGCCTGAGGTGCGAGCCCTGCAATCTTGCGCATCAGTGTGTTGCCGCAAGGCTTGCAGGGCGCAACGTCGTTACGATATTCTGGCGCGATGTCATCTCGCTCCTCCCTTTTTGACAAGATCCGGATCAAGCCCGACACGGTCGAAGCACCGGCCGAGCAGCGCTGCGAACACCCTGGCTGCACCCGGCCCGGGGCCTTTCGCGCACCAATGGGACGGAACCGCGAAGGACGCTATTTCCACTTCTGCCTCGAGCATGTGAAGGCCTACAACCAGTCCTACAACTACTTCCAGGGCATGAGCGACGATGCCGTACAGGCTTTCCAGAAGGATGCCATCACCGGACATCGCCCGACCTGGGGCATGGGACTGAAGAAGGACGGCGGCGAGCGCGTCGTCGTCGATGATTCGATATCCGACATGCTTGGCCTCTTTCGCAATGGCCGGACAACCGCAGCGCGGGCGGACGAAGCGCGGCAGGTGTCTGCAGGCGCGCGAAAAGCACTCGACACGCTCGGCCTGGACCCTGGCGCGGACAAGGCCAGCGTACGCGCACGGTTCAAGGAGCTGGCCAAGCGCTTCCATCCCGATCTCAACGGCGGCGACCGGTCGCGCGAAGAAAAATTGCGCTCGATCATCGACGCCTATAATTACCTGAAGTCCGCCGGGCTGGCATAGGCGTCCGCCGCTGCCTGCCCTTCCTTGAAGTAGGCCCGCCGACAGGGTTCGTCGGGCGCGATTGGTGATCCATGTCCGTGGCGAATGATCAGGGCAGCCCGCTGCCCGATACCGAGGTGTCCGTCAAGAAGCTGTTCGGTTTCGACAGCTCCCTCATGGTTCCGGCCTATGCCGAAGCCAACGAGCATGTTCCGGAGCGTGACGCCGACTATCTCTTCGACCGGGATACGACGCTGGCGATCCTGGCCGGGTTCGCCCGCAACCGGCGCGTCATCGTCACTGGCTACCACGGCACGGGCAAATCGACTCACATCGAGCAGGTCGCGGCCCGGCTAAACTGGCCCTGCATCCGCGTCAACCTCGACAGCCATGTCAGCCGCATCGATCTGGTCGGCAAGGATGCGATTGTCGTCAAGGACGGTCGCCAGGTCACGGAATTCCGCGACGGCATCCTGCCCTGGGCCTATCAGCGCAATGTCGCGCTCGTGTTCGACGAATATGACGCGGGTCGCCCGGATGTGATGTTCGTGATCCAGCGCGTTCTCGAATCATCAGGCCGCCTGACCCTGCTCGATCAGAGCCGCGTCATCCGCCCGCACGGCGCCTTCCGCCTTTTTGCAACCGCCAACACAGTCGGCCTCGGCGACACCTCCGGTCTCTATCACGGTACGCAGCAGATCAACCAGGCTCAGATGGACCGCTGGAACATCGTGACCGTTCTCAACTATCTGCCGCACGATCAGGAGGTCGGCATCGTTCTGGCCAAGGCCAAGCACTACCAGACCAAAGACGGCAAGGATATTGTCTCCAAGATGGTGCGCGTGGCGGATCTGACCCGGAACGCCTTCATGAATGGCGAACTCTCCACCGTGATGAGCCCGCGCACCGTGATCACCTGGGCGGAAAACGCCGATATCTTCAAGGATGTCGGCTTTGCCTTCCGCGTCACCTTCCTCAACAAGTGCGATGAACTCGAACGCGGCATCGTGGCCGAGTTCTATCAGCGCTGTTTCGGGACGGAACTCAAGGAAAGCGTCGTCAACGTAGTGCTGACGTAACGCATCAAGGGCGCCGCAAGGCGCCTTTTTTGTGCCGGCCTTCCTCATGGCCCCGATAGAGACGCCAGGATGCCAACGACCGCAAACCTCCTCGCCTTCGCGGCCGTCGCCCTGACCATGGTGCTGACCCCGGGGCCGAACATGATTTATCTGATCTCCCGCACCATAGTGCAGGGGTGGCTTGCCGGACTGATCTCGCTCGGCGGGGTTGCTTTATGCTTTGTTTTTTACATGCTCTGCGCCGCGCTTGGCATCACCGCGCTGCTGTTTGCCATGCCGTTCGCCTATGACACGTTGCGGCTGGCGGGCGCGGCCTACCTGTTATGGCTGGCGTGGCAAACCCTGCGCCCCGGCGGCCGCTCGCCCTTCGAGGTGAAGGAACTGCCGATCGACAGCTCGCGGAGATTGTTCGCCATGGGGTTTTTCACCAACCTGCTCAACCCCAAGGCGGCGATGCTCTATCTTTCGCTGCTGCCGCAGTTCATCGACCCCGGCATCGCCAGCGTCCTCTCCCAGTCGCTTGTCCTTGGCACTACCCAGATCATCATCAGCATGACGGTCAACGCCATCATCGTGTTCATGGCCGGAACGATTGCGCTGTTCCTCCGGTCGAACCCCTCCTTTGCGAAGCTCCAGCGCTGGCTGATGGGCACGGTGCTGGCGGGGCTTGCCCTGCGCATGGCACTGGATGCGCGGCGATGACAATCGCCGGCATCGACTGATCCCGCATGTTCAGCCCGTCCCCGCCTCGAAAAAGGGAAGCACATTGATGAAAACTCCTCCCGCTGCCCTGCTGTTCGATGTCTTTGGCACACTCGTCGATTTCCGATCCAGCATTGCGCTGGATGCGCGGGCGCGGTTTGGTGCCGGCTTCGACGGGGAAGCCTTCGCCGATGCCTGGCGCGCGGAATATCAACCCGCCATGCAGCGCATCCGGGACGGGAATCGCGGCTATGTGCCGCTTGATGTCTTGCATCGCGAGAACCTCGACCGCATTCTGCCGCGCTTTGGCAAGGACGGTCTTTCCGAGGCCGAGCGTGCGGAATTCAATCTGGTCTGGCACCGGCTCACCGCCTGGCCGGAAGTGCCGGCGGCGCTGCGCCGGCTTCGGACAAAGTTCCGTCTCGCACCGCTCTCGAACGGCAACATCGCGCTGATGGTGGATATGGCCCAGCACAATGATTTCCGCTGGGACGCCATTCTCGGCGCGGATATCGCGCGCGATTACAAGCCGAAGCCCGTGGTCTATGAAGCGGCCTGCGCGGCCTTCGGCCTGCCGCCGGAGCGCTGCATGATGGTGGCGGCGCATAGTGATGATCTCGCAGGAGCCGCAAAATCAGGGTTGATGACCGCGCATATCGCCCGTCCCGACGAGCACGGCCCCGGCAAGGGCGAGGCGGCGCCGTCCGTGCCGGTTGATTTTGCCGCGCGTGATCTTGCGCACCTCGCCGAGCTTTTGCTCAGTTGACGTAGATCTTCTGAAATTCAGGGTCTGGCGTCAGGCCTTCCGAGCGCAATTTTCTCCCTGCTTCAACCTTGCCACCCAATTCATAAGGGCGAAATCCGATGTATTGGTTGACATTATTCTTTAGCATACAATCATAAGACTGCGCCAAATTGACCAAATTTTGCCTATATTCCGGCATTCCTTCCTGAGACCAAGGCGTTTTTACAGATTTTATTGACTTGTCCCACAAGCAATTTTTCCTTACTTCTTCTACCTTCTCATCAGAGATTGCCTGGCCATCAAGCGAACGTGGCTTGACGCCGCATCCGGATAGCATCGTCAATATCAATATAATTCCTGTCGCTTTCATAGATGTAAAAATCTTCATATAGAAACCTCATTTGAGAACTTGTGTATACTATTAGTATTAAAAGCGACGCATATGTGTCAATTCAATTTTACTTTTGCTCGAAAGTTGTTCATTTTCCTTATTTTGTAATTTATTCAACTCCCGCTTTCGCCGCAGCCAGCCGCAGCATCATCGGATTGGGCTTGGCCTCACCGGTTTTGACGAGCTTGTTCTGGTCGCGATGGGGAAAGGGCTCCGGATTGCCGCGCACTTTCAGCGTCGTCGTCTGCACGTAAGTCAGCGTCCCGTCCGCATTGAAGGTAAGGTCATGCTTGTAGGCATCGGTGCGGAAGGCGTATTCCAGAAAGGCAGTGGAGCAGATGCCGTTTTCGGTCGAGCCTCGCACCGAGCTGACCGAGATATGATCATCGCCCGGACTGGCCATACCCGTCGCGAGCGCGGTCTGCCCGCGCGGAATCGTCAGCGTCTGCATCACGAGGCCCGTTGCCGCCTCCCATAGCCAGTAGCCAACCTGATCGTGGAAGGTGATCAGCTCCTCCCTGGTGGTGATGTGGATGTGGTATCTGAGCCCGTAAAGCGTCTGCGGACCGTTCGATTGCGGGTCAATCGGCTGGAACTCAGCCCGCTCGATATAGACCCGGCGATCCGGGCCCGGCGCCTTGGGGCTGACATCGACGCCCTTCTGTGATTCCCAGACGCCGGCCAGCCGCCGCAAGGGGCCGAGATTGGCCAGTGTATCAGGATCGACATCGTCCTGTTCGGTGAAGATATCGGTCGGAAAGTCGGACATTGTGCACTCTCGGTGATGACCCAGGCATTGGCGCCACCCGGAGATTGGCACGGCGCCTGACAACAGGCGAGCGCTATCAGCGGAAGCGGTCGACGAGACGCAAGGCCATGCTTGCCTTCCGAAGGAAGGACGTGAATAAGTCTGATATCATGTCGTTGACGAACAAGAAGCCGGGGCTGCCTGCCCAGCAGCCGACAGAACCGATCAAGCGGGTGGTTTCCGCCACTTTGCGTGCGCTGGCACGAGCGCCAAACTGCGAGGTCACTTTCGCCGCGGATCGGCCTTCGCTCGTCGATGTTCCGGGAGCAGCGCGCGCGCGCTTGCCCGAACCGCCGCGCAAACCGAATGCACAGGACATTGCCATTCTGCGCGGGCAAGCTGATTCCTATGCCCTGCGCCTTGCCAGCCACGATCCCCGCATCCATCGCCGTCTTGCGCCTGAGCAGCAACAGGCACGGGCAGTGTTCGATGCCGTCGAGCAGGCGCGTGTCGAGGCCATCGGCGCCCGGCGCATGACCGGCGTCAGCCAGAATCTGACGGCCATGTTGGGTGACCGCTATCACCGGCTGAAATATGATGAGGTGACTACGCGCGAGAACGCTCCCATCGAGGATGCGGTGGCCATGCTGGTGCGCGAGGCTTTGACCGGACTGCCAACGCCGGAAACGGGCCGTCAGGTCGTTGATCTATGGCGCAGCGAACTGGAGCGCAAAGCCGGCAAGGACATTGCGGCACTGGGGAAAGCCATCGGCAATCAGGCCGCGTACGGCAAGCTCGTGCAGAAGCTGTTGCGATCGCTCGACATGGCTGATGAAGCCAATGCATCGCCCGAGGAGAGCGAAGGCGAGGACGACGCCGAGGACAATGAGAACACGAACGAGCAGCAGGCCCGCGAAGGCGAGCAGGATGACAATCCCGAAGGGCTCGAACAGCAGGACAGCGAGGCCAAGCAGGACGAATTCGAGGACGGCGAACAGGATGATGCCGACGCACCTCCCGGCGAAATGGCCGAAGAGGATGATTTCGGCGACACCGAGGAGCCAAGCGAGGCGATGCGACCGCCGCCACGGACCTTGCCTGAAAAGTTCGTCATCGATTACAAGGTCTTTACGCAGAAATTCGACGAAATCATCGGCGCTGAGGACCTGTGCGACACAGAGGAACTCGACCGGCTGCGTGCCTATCTCGACAAGCAGTTGAGCCAGTTGCATTCGGTGGTGGGAAGGCTCGCCAACCGTCTGCAACGCCGGCTTCTGGCGCAGCAGAACCGCTCTTGGGAATTCGACCTCGAAGAGGGAATGCTCGATCCCTCGCGGCTGCCCCGCGTGGTGATCGACGACATGCGCGGCTCGTTCTCTCCGCTCTCCTTCAAATGGGAGAAGGATACGGACTTCCGCGACACCGTGGTGACCTTGCTGATTGACAATTCCGGGTCGATGCGCGGACGGCCCATCACGGTCGCCGCCACCTGCGCCGATATCCTCGCCCGCACGCTGGAGCGTTGCGGCGTGAAGGTCGAGATTCTCGGCTTCACCACCAAAGCCTGGAAGGGCGGGCAGGCGCGCGAGGCCTGGCTTCAGGCCGGCAAACCAGCCGCGCCAGGGCGCCTCAACGATCTTCGCCACATCATCTACAAATCCGCCGATGCCCCATGGCGGCGGGCGAAACGCAATCTCGGACTGATGATGCGCGAGGGGTTGCTCAAGGAGAACATCGACGGCGAGGCGCTCGACTGGGCGCACAAGCGGCTGCTGGCAAGGCGCGAGCAGCGCAAGATCCTGATGATGATTTCGGATGGCGCGCCGGTCGATGATTCAACCCTGTCGGTGAACCCGGGCAACTTTCTCGAAAAGCACCTGCGCGCGATCATCGAGCAGATCGAGACGCGCTCGCCGGTAGAACTCATCGCCATCGGCATTGGCCATGATGTGACGCGCTACTATCGGCGCGCTGTCACCATCGTCGATGCCGAGGAACTGGGCGGCGCCATGACCGAAAAGCTGGCCGAGCTCTTCGACGAGAAGGCCGGCGCACCGCCAACCCGGCGTTAGAACCAGCGTTCAGAGCCCCGGCTTGGTGGCGGGGCGCACCGGTGCGGTGAGATAGTAGAGCAGCATGACAAGGATCGTCACCCCGAAGGCAAGGTGAAGCTGGCTGAAGATGTCCACCGGCGGCAGCCCGGCCGCCTGCGAAGCGCGCACGAACTGCCCGGAAATCGCGAGCGAGACGCCGGCCCCGCCGATGGACAGGAAATTGACGAAGGTCACACCCCGACCCAGCAGATGCTCAGGGAAGAACAGCCGCGCATGGCTGAGAATGACGCCATAGCACATCCCGAAAAGCCCGGTGATCGCCAGCGTGATCACTGTCGCCTCCGGCCCAAGCGTACGCACCATGGCCAGCGTGAAAAAGCCGCAGATCGCCCCGACACTCCCGAGAATTGCCACACGCTTCATGGTGCCGAGGATCGGCACGAGGACGCCCACAGACAGCGCCCCGACCGCCATGCCGAGTGCCATCCAGAAAGCCGCATTGCCGCGCTGGAGCACGTCGAACCCATGTACCTTTTCAAGAAACGGACCGATCCAGAGGCCTCGTTCTGCCGCGATGGTCGCATAGGAAACGAACGTCAGCGCATAGCAGGGCCAGACCGGCTTCAGCGTGATGATTTCCCACAATTCGGTAAAGGCATTGCCCCCGGCGTCAACCCGCGTCAGCCGTGGCGGATCGCGGACCACGAAATAGACTGAAAGTGCCGAAAGCGCCGTCATCCCCGCAATCGCGGTCATCGAAGACCGCCAGCCAATGGCCTGCACCGCCCAGGCAAGCGGCGCCGCCCCAAGCAGATTGCCGAGATTGCCCACACCGACCATGACAGAGGTGTAGAAGGGAAAACGCTCCGGCGGAGAGTTACGCCCGAAGTAGAACAGCGATGCCATCAGGATCGGCGCGCAGCCGATGCCGATCAGCCCCATTCCAGTCAGTGCCATCGCGTAACTTGTCGCCGAGCCGAAGATGATGGCGCCGGCCACCGCAACCAGCATGATGATGGAGCAGGTGCGCCGGGGACCGTATCGATCGAGCAGATAGCCGATGGTGAATTGCGAGAGCGAAAAGGTGATGAACCAGATCGCGGTCAGATTGCCGAGTTCCGCCGGACCAAGGCCGAGATCACGCGTCAGATCCCCGGCAATCACTGCAAGGCAGGACCGGAAAAACTGGGAGAAGATGTAAGCGGCGAGGAAGACGATCAGAACGAGCATGGCTTATCCTTAACCGTCTAATTCTCGTGCGCATCCAAAAAATGATCCGAGCCGCCCCGCGTCAGCGCAACCGTTCAAGAATGCTGACGTAATTGGCGACGGCGACCCCCCCCATGTTGAAAACCCCGCCAAGCTGCGCATCGGCAATCTGCATGTCGCCGGCATCGCCATTGAGCTGCATCGCGGTCATGGCGTGCATGGAAACACCGGTCGCACCGATGGGATGGCCCTTGGCCTTCAGCCCGCCAGACGGGTTGACGGGCAGGCGTCCGTCCTTTTCCGTCCAGCCTTCGATAATGGCCCGCTTGCCCTCCCCTTTCGGCGTGAGGCCCATGGCTTCGTATTCGATGAGTTCGGCAACCGTGAAACAATCATGAGTCTCGACGAACGCAAGATCGTCGAGGGTCAGCCGTGCTTTTTCCAGTGCCTTGCCCCAAGCCACCGTGCAGCCTTCCATTGCCGTGACATCGCGCTTCGACATCGGCAGGAAGTCCTGCACATGCGATACCGCGCGGAAGGCAATCGCCCGGCGCATCCTCAGCGCTGTTTCAACATCGGTAAGGACCAGCGCCGCCGCACCGTCCGAGACGAGCGAGCAGTCGGTCCGCTTGAGAGGACCGGCAACGAAAGGGTTCTTCTCGCTTTCGGTGCGGCAGAAATCATAGCCGAAATCCTTGCGCATCTGGGCATAGGGATTGGCAACACCGTTGCGATGGTTCTTGGCGGCGATCCGGGCCAGCGCATCGGAATTGTCGCCATATTTCTGGAAATAGGCAGCGGCGATCTTGCCGAACACACCGGCGAACCCCATCGGGGTCTCGCCATCTTCCGGCAGGTAGGAGGCTTTGAGGAGGTACTTGCCGATCTCCGGTCCCGGTGTCCGGGTCATCTGCTCAACGCCGACAACCAGCACAATGCGCGCGGCCTTGGCATCGATCGCCTTGATCGCCTGGTGCACGGCGGCCGATCCGGTGGCGCAGGCATTCTCGACGCGCGTCGCCGGCTTGAAGCGCAGGCCGGCGTCCGCCTGCAACACCAGCGGCGCCGTGAAATCCTGCGCGCTGAACCCCGCATTGAAATGCCCCAGCACGATCTCATCCACATCGCCCGGGCCGATGCCGGCATGATCCATGGCCTCGACCGCCGCCTTGACGATCAGGCTTTCGACCGTCTCCGCGTCATGCTTGCCGAACGGCGTATGCGACCAACCGACGATACATGCGGTCATTGCTCTCTCCCTGATGCAGCCTCGGGGGCATCGGCTGCCATGTTTTGGCCCATTCGCTATTTTAGAGGACACCGAACCTTTTGACAGTCAGGAATCGGGCGAGGTCTTGCTTTTTTCATCGAAAGGCTGCGAAGCGCCTTTTCAGCCCGCCGCAACGCAGCTAGACCGGGACACAGAGGTCCCGTCGGCTGCGATTTGCCCTTTGCGGCCAGGAATGGAGATCATGGTCAGTTTGAGGTCCCTTCGCGTCGGGCTTGGCATAGCCCTCGTTGCAGCCGCAGGCACACATGCCGCCGCTGCACCCGAACTCGTGATCGACGTTTCGACCGGGCAGGTCATCCACGCCGAGGAAGCAACCCGTCCGTGGTATCCAGCCTCGACGACGAAGATGATGACGGCCTATGTCGCCCTGCGTGCGGTGAAGCAGGGACTTCTCAGCCTCGACACACCGCTCGTCGCATCGTCCCGGGCCGCCGCTCAACCGCCGAGCAAGATCGGCATTCGCCCGGGCCAGGAAATCACGCTCGACAACGCATTGAAGATCCTCATGGTCAAGTCCGCCAACGACGTGGCGATGGTGGTGGCCGAAGGGGTCGGCGGCTCGATTGACGCCTTCGCCGATGCGATGAACCGCGAGGCGGCCCGCCTCGGGATGCGCGAGAGCCATTTCCGCAATCCTCATGGCTTCCATCAGGAAGGGCACGTCACCTCGGCGCGTGATCTTGCCACCCTTGGCCGCGCGCTGCTGATTGAGTTTCCCGAGTACCGCGACTACTGGGGCATCGGCGCGGTGAAGCTGGGCAACCGCGTCATGAAGAACACCAATGGCCTGATCGGTCGTTATCCCGGCGCCGAGGGCATGAAAACCGGCTTTGTCTGCGCCTCCGGCTTCAATCTTGTCGGCGTTGCCAACCGGGGCGGGCGTACACTGATGGCGGTGGTCCTGGGGGCGGGGTCGGGGGCCGACCGCACGCTCAAGACCGCACAACTGCTGGACAAGGGGTTCTCAAGCTGGGGCGGCGGTTCGGGCAGCCTCGCCGCACTGCCTGGCTCTGGCTACAACTCCGCACCCAATATGCGCACCGAGATCTGCCGCAAGGGCCGGCAACTTTATCTCGGCGAGGACGAAGACAACGGTGGCGCTATTTCGATGCCGCAGGCCGACAGCAGTTCCGTTTATGCGATGTTGAACCCGGTACAGGCTTCCGGCGCCCGCGCGGTTGGCGGAACCGGCGGGGGCGGTCGTCCCGTGCTTGGCGCCCGGGCCGATTTCATTCCCATCGCCGTGCATCTGGGGCGCAATCCCGGCAGCACCGAGGTTGCGCGTGGGGCCGGCAACGGAGCCTTGGCGTCGAGGGCCGCGACCGCCTTTGCCGCGCCACCTCGGCAGGACGCCGCACGCCAGGCACCCGCGCGCCAGGCCCCCGCACCGGTTCCACCCGATGGAGAACCTGCAACACCTGCACCCGCCCGCGCCGCAGCGGTCGGCGCCGGCGCTCCACTCCAGCTGCCCGGGATCATTTCAAACGCGCCCGCCAACGCCATAGGCTTGCGCGCGCCTGCTCCGGGCGCGATCCGGGCCGGTGTGAAGTCCGATGCCAAGAGCAAGGCCGGCGCAATCACGCCCAAGGCGACGAAAACCGCGACCAAGACCGACGGCAAGAAGGCATCGAAGAGCGATGCAAAGAAGGCCGACACCAAGGCGACTGCGAAAAAGACGGATTCGAAGAAGAAAAAGAAACAATGAGTGACGGCGCACTTCCGCCCCTTGCCTCTTCGCGACAGACCGCGCTGGTCGGTTCGGCGTTGGCAGCGGGCGGGGCGGTTGCGTATGGCATCAACATCGTCGGTGCGCGCATGGCCGCAAGCCAGGGTGTCACAGGCTCCGACATCGTGGTCTATCGTGCACTGTTCCTGGTTCCGGTCTTCGCACTCCTCGCGATTGCGCTGGGACGCCGGCTGGTTCTGAGCGCCGATGAGCGTCCCACTGTCCTGCGATTCGCCATCTTCGCCGCCGTCACCGCCCTGTTCTATCTCTCGGCGCTGCAATATCTGCCGGTCGCCCATGCCGTCACGATCTTTTACAGCTATCCGTTGCTCGTCATCCTGCTGACCCCGTATCTGGATCACGTCCGCCTGCCGCTGCGGCGCTGGATCGTGGCGATCGTTGCCTGTGCCGGTGTTCTGATCGCGGTCGGGCCGGACAGCCATGTCCTGGACCCTCGGGGTGTTATCCTTGCCTTCGCCGGGGCTTGCGCTTGCGCGGGCATGTTCATAACCGGCGCACGTCTTACGACGGATGCCACGGTCACGTTCTTCTGGAGCCAACTGGTGGCCCTGCCGCTCGGCCTCGGCTTTGCGTGGCTCATGGGCGGGCTGGCGGAGCCAAGACAGCTTGCGGTCGCGACTCTCCCGCTGACCATCACGCTGTTTGGCTATCTGATCGGCTTTTTCTGCCAGATTACGGCCGCGCCGCGTATCAGCGCCGCCACTGCGAGCCTGCTCTTTCTGCTCGAACCGGTTTCGGCCATCGCCGGCGCCGCAGTGGCCCTCGGCGAGGGGATCACGCCTCTGCAAGGCATTGGCATGGTTCTTGTGATCGCAGCACTGGCGGCAGACCTTCTGCCCTCGCTCCGCCCGGCGCCATCAATCACTTCCGGTCTCGGAACATGAGCGGGCGGCCGCCTGCGATTGCCTTTGCCACACTGACCGGCCCGGCGGAGGTCCGGGCGACATTGATCCACCGCCTCGCAGATCCCAGACTGATCCTCTTGCACCATCAGGCCGAAACACAGCCTGGCCCCCCGCAATGTCTCTGCTGCGCCGGCGAAACGGATATGGCCCGCCATTTGGAGACATTGCTGCGCGATATCGACAATGGCCGCGCTGAAAGGCCCCAGGGCATCATCCTCCTGTTGGACACGGGCAACGACCCAGCAATCCCGCTCGGACTCATCCTGCGGCATCCCTACTTCAGACTGCGCTTTTCCCCCGTTCGCTCGGTCGCGACCCGGCACGATGCGACCGCACCCGACCTTGCCGATCTGGTGATCGACGTCGAAGAAACTGGCCCGGACGAACTCCTTGCTGCCCTGTCCGCCCCGGTGAGCCGACCACCCGCCTTGCGCGAGCGCCTCTATCGGACGGCCATGATCCCGCCGGCCCGCCGCTGATTGGCACAGCATTTGAAGCACAGCTCTCCAACCGGCTGACACGGTCGGCCCTGTCCCCTTCCGGGACGGGCGCCGGGTCCAAACGGAGATGGTGCACATGGACCAGGGTGAAAACATCGCGGAACGGTTTCAGACCGGAACAACCCGCACCGGCGCAATGGATCTGCTGGCGGCGGCGATTCCGCACCGGAACCGGATCATCGCCACCATCCTGCCGCCGCGCGACATCCCGGGTCTGGAACCATCGCTCCGCACCCTCGAACGCCGTGCGCTCGTGCCGAACGTCTTCTACAGCGCTGATTTTCTGGTGGCCGCGAGCCAGCATTTCCGCAACGGCGCACCGACCGTCATTGCCGCCTGGGAGCGCATCCCCAACTCCAGCGCCATGCGCCTTGTCGGGCTGTTGCCCGTCGCACGTCCCGGTCTTGGACTTCCGGGCGCTGTCCAGCGGGGATGGGCACATCCCTTCCTGGTTCTGGGCAACCCACTGCTTGACCGCGACTGCGCCGAAGCCGCCTGGGATGCCATCCTCACCGCGCTCGCCGATCTCAATCCGGATGTCAGTGGGCTCCTTCTGAAGGATGTCGATCTCTCCGGCGCCCTCGGTCAGATTCTCTCCTCGGTTGCTGCGGACCGATCCGCGCCGATCATGCCCCTCTCAACCGCCGCGCGCGCGATGACATCCGGTGCGCCGATGCGCAGCGAGACCGGCGGACGCAACGGTAAGGAACTGCGCCGCCAGCGTCGTCGGCTGAGTGAACTCGGGACGCTCCGGTTTTCGGTGTCCGAACGTGCGGACGATCTCCGCCGCGCGGCGGAGACCTTCCTCGCTCTCGAAGCCGCAGGCTGGAAAGGTGCTGCGGGCAGCGCCCTCATCCGCAATCCGGACAGCGCCAATTTCACGCGGGCCCTCCTCCGCTCGGGCGCCAGGCAGGACGGGAACCGTATTGCCGAACTGACGCTGGATGGCAAAACTATTGCCAGCGTCATCATTCTCGTCTCCGGCAGCCGCGGCGCGCTGTGGAAAATTGCCTATGACGAGAGCTTTGCGAAATTCTCCCCCGGCGCCCTGCTGATCGAGGACGTCACCCGCTGGATGCGCAACGCACCCCAGCTCATGATGCTCGATTCCTGTGCCACGGAAGGGCACGGCCTTATTGAAAGCCTCTGGGATGAGCGCCTTGTGCTAACCGACCTCATGATCGGCCTCCGCCGTCAGGAGACGACCGGCTTTGCCGCCTGCGTTGCCCGCGAGCGGTTGCGTCGCAGCCTGCGGCAGCATATGCGCTCCGCCTGGCACTGGCTGCGCGCAAAGCTCTGACAGCCGGATCGGGTGGATCAGGCCTGCGCCCGCAACAGCCGCCGGATGATTTTTCCGGTGGTCGTCAGCGGCAACTCCGTCACGAAAGCGATTTCCCGCGGATATTCATGGGCCGAAAGTCGTGTTCGGACATGAGCCTGAATTTCGTCGCGAAGGCCGTCATCGGGTGCATACCCCACCTTGAGAACGACAAAGGCCTTCACGATCTCGGTGCGAAGCGGATCGGGCTTGCCAACCACCGCCGCCACAGCAACCGCCGGATGGGAGAGAAGGCAATCCTCGATCTCGCCCGGTCCGATCCGATACCCTGCCGACGTGATCACATCATCATCCCGCCCGACAAAGAAGATATAGCCGTCATCATCCACGCGGCCCTGATCGCCGGTCTTCATCCAGTCGCCGACAAATTTGGCCGCCGTCGCCTCGGGCTGGCCCCAGTATTCGAGGAACATCGCCGGATCTGGCCGGCGCGCGGCAATCTGGCCGGTCTCGCCAATGTCGCATCGACTGCCGTCCTCGCGGATCACAGCGACAACATGCCCCGGGACCGGTTTGCCCATCGCGCCGGGGCGCGATACGCCGCCGCCGGCACAGGACGCGACGATGAGATTGCATTCCGTCTGACCGTAGAATTCATTGATCGTCAGGCCAAGCTCGCGCTGGCCCCACGCAAACACCTCTTCACCGAGTGATTCGCCCCCCGAAGCGAGCGATCGCAGATTTACCCCGAAGCGGGATTTCGGCGCTCGCACTGTGCGCAGCATCCTCAGGGCCGTCGGCGCGATGAACGTGTTGCGGACGCCCTGTCGCCCGAGAAAATCGAGCGCATATTCTGGATCGAACTTCTCGACCACATGGCCCACCACACCGACGCCACAGGCCAGCGACGTCATCAGCACATTCATCAGACCGCCGATCCAGGCCCAGTCAGAGGGTGTCCACATCTTGTCGCCCGGCTGCGGCATGAACTCATGCGGCCACTGCACGCCCGGCAGATGTCCGAACAGCACCCGATGGGCGTGCAGTGCGCCCTTGGGCTGCCCGGTCGTTCCGGAGGTATAGATCATCAACGCCGCATCATCCGGCCCGGTCGCCACAGTCTCAAAAGCCTCCGGCGCGCCCTCAATGAAGCGGGCGAGACCAACCGCATCGCCATCATCGCCATCGACAGACACGACAAGCTCAAGATCCGGCAGTACCGCACGGATCGCACGAAGTTTGGCAACTCCCGCCGCGTCGGTGATCAGGACCCGCGCCCCGGCATTTGCGAGCCGGTACTGCAAGGCGTCGACCCCGAACAACACGGCCAGCGGCAAGGCAATGCCACCCATGCGATAGACAGCAAGATGCGCGGCCGCGACCGTTACCTGCTGTGGTAACAGGATCGCCACCCGATCGCCGCGCTGCACTCCCCGGCGCACCAGCGCGTGGGCAATCCGGTTCGACTGGCGCCTAAGTTCGGCATAGCTCGTCACCACGACCGCGCCATTGCGCGACACATCGAAGATCGCCGGGCGGTCGGGATCATGGCTTGCCCAATGGTCGCAAGCCATATCGGCGATATTGAAACGGGCGGGAATATCCCAGTGGAACTCTGCCCTGAGCCGGGCATAATCGCGGATGACGGGCAGCAACATGGCACGCTCCTTGGTTCCGGCTCGCATAGCGCGGTAGAGGCCCAAAGGGAACCGTCCCGCGCGGAATTTGCGCGCAAAATCCCGCCAAACGCCGGATCCTCGCTCTAAAACGAAAAAGGCCGCCCGAAGGCGGCCTCTGTTACCGGTCAGCTGACCGATCTCAAGGGCGAACCGCCGCCTGCATCGTCTTCAGCGCGTTGAGCGTGGTCCGAGCTGCCTCGCGGGCATCCTCGGTCTTGGCATCCTTGAGGTCGTCTTCGGCATTCTTGATGTCCGTCGCGAGCGCCTCAAGGTTGATTTCCTCAACGGGCGTCGCCTTTTCGGCAAGAATTGTCAGACCAGCCGCCGTGACATCGGCAAAGCCGCCACGAACATAGAGACGGCGCGCCGCCCCCTTGTCAGCGCTGACCGAGACAATGCCGGCGCGCAGCGTCGTCATCACCGGGGCATGGTTCGCCAGGATGGTCATGTCGCCATCGTCACCGGGCACGACAACCTGCTCGACCGGGCCGGAGAACAGCACGCGCTCCGGCGAAACGAGATCGAAGGTGAAGGTAGCCATCGTTCATCTCCTGCCCGGGCATGATCCCGGAAAAGTGTCCTTGCGGCTTTCCGCAAGGATCATGCCCCGACCAAATTAAGCGGCTTCCGCTGCGAGCTTCTGCGCCTTCTGGACGGCTTCTTCGATGGTTCCGACCATGTAGAACGCCGCTTCCGGCAGATGGTCGTACTTGCCTTCGACGAGGCCCTTGAAGCCGGCGATCGTGTCCTTCAGCGACACGAGCTTGCCCGGCGACCCCGTGAACACTTCGGCCACGTGGAACGGCTGCGACAGGAAGCGCTCGATCTTGCGGGCGCGGGCCACGACCAGCTTGTCCTCTTCGGAAAGCTCGTCCATGCCCAGGATCGCGATAATGTCCTGCAGCGACTTGTAGCGCTGGAGCGTCGACTGCACACGGCGAGCGACATCATAGTGCTCGTCACCGACAACCAGCGGCGAGAGCATCCGCGAGGTCGAGTCGAGCGGATCCACCGCTGGATAGATGCCCTTTTCCGCAATCGAGCGCGACAGAACCGTGGTCGCATCCAAGTGGGCGAAGGAGGTGGCCGGCGCCGGGTCGGTCAGATCGTCCGCCGGCACGTAAATCGCCTGCACCGAGGTGATCGAGCCCTTGGTGGTGGTGGTGATGCGCTCCTGCATCGCGCCCATGTCGGTCGCGAGCGTCGGCTGATAACCCACCGCCGAAGGAATACGGCCCAGCAGCGCCGACACTTCGGAGCCCGCCTGGGTGAAGCGGAAGATGTTGTCCACGAAGAACAGCACGTCCTGGCCCTGATCGCGGAAGTGCTCGGCAACGGTCAGTCCGGTCAGCGCGACGCGGGCGCGGGCGCCCGGCGGCTCGTTCATCTGGCCATAGACGAGCGCTGCCTTGGAGCCTTCGCCGCCACCCTTCTTGTTCACGCCGCCCTCGATCATCTCGTGATAGAGGTCATTGCCTTCACGGGTGCGCTCACCCACGCCGGCGAACACGGAATATCCGCCGTGCGCCTTCGCAACGTTGTTGATGAGTTCCATGATGAGCACGGTCTTGCCGACACCGGCGCCGCCGAACAGACCGATCTTGCCGCCCTTGGCGTAAGGCGCCAAGAGGTCAACGACCTTGATGCCCGTTTCGAGGATCTGCGCCTCGGTCGACTGCTCGACATAGGCCGGCGCGTCCTGATGGATCGCGCGCAGCGCCTCGGCCTTGATCGGACCGGCTTCGTCGACCGGCTCGCCGATGACATTCATGATGCGCCCGAGCGTGCCGGCACCCACCGGCACCGAGATCGGCGCGCCGGTATCCGTCACCGGCTGCCCGCGCACCAGGCCCTCGGAGGTATCCATCGCGATGCAGCGCACGGAGTTTTCACCCAGATGCTGGGCCACTTCCAGCACCAGGCGGTTGCCGCCGTTGGTGGTCTCCAGCGCGTTCAGGATCTTCGGCAGTTCACCGTCGAAATGAACGTCAACGACCGCGCCGATGACCTGGGTGATGCGACCGGTGGCAACGGCGTCACCTTCGGCCTTCTTCGACGTCTTTGCTGCTGCTTTAGCCATGATAGTGACCTCTTAGCCGTTAACTCAGAGCGCCTCGGCGCCCGAGATGATTTCAATCAGTTCCTTGGTGATCATGGCCTGACGCGAGCGGTTATATTTCTGCGTCTGCTTCTTGATCATTTCACCGGCATTGCGCGTGGCGTTGTCCATGGCGCTCATCCGTGCGCCCTGTTCGGACGCGGCATTTTCCAGAACGGCGCGGAAGATCTGCACCGAGACATTGCGCGGCAGAAGGGCGGCCAGAATCTCGCCCTCGTCCGGCTCGTAATCATAGCTCGCCTTGACGCTGGCCGATTCGGTCGCCGCCGGCACATCGGCCGGGATGAGCTTCTGCGCCGTCGGGATCTGCGCGATCACCGAGCGGAAGCGCGCATAAAACAGCGTCGCGACATCGAACGAGCCTTCGTCGAACATCTCCAGCACGCGCTTGCCGACACCATTGGCATGGTCGAACGTGATCTGCTTCACGCCCCGGAACTCGACATGCTCGACAATGAGATTGCCGAACTGGCGCTTGAGCTGCTCGTTGCCCTTCTTGCCGACCGTAAAGATCTTCACGGTCTTGCCTTCCGACTGGAGGCGCAAAATGTGTTCGCGCGCCAACCGCACGATCGACGAATTGAACGCGCCGCAAAGGCCGCGCTCGGCGGTGCAGACGATCAGGAGATGCACCTGATCATTGCCCGTGCCGGCCAGCAGACGCGGCGCATCAGCGCCGCCGCTGGCGCCGGCCGCAAGGTTGCCCAGAACATCGCCCATGCGCGTGGCATAGGGACGGGCCTGTTCCGCAGCCACCTGGGCGCGGCGCAGCTTCGCCGCGGCCACCATCTGCATGGCCTTGGTGATCTTCTGCGTCGCCTTGACCGAGGCGATCCGGTTTCTAAGGTCCTTCAACGAAGGCATTCGTGTGTTCCCCGTGCGATCATGGACAGCAAGGCCAGCGCGGGCGCGCCGGCCTCACCCCGGGTGTCAGGCGAAGGACTTGGTGAAAGCCTCGACGATGCCCTTCAGGGTCGCTTCATCCGCAGACGACAGATCCTTGGAATCGCGGATCGAGTTCAGCAGCGCCTCGTGCTTGGCGCGCAGCAGGCTGAGAAGCCCGTCCTCGTAGTCGCGGATCCGGTTGACGGCGAGGCCGTCAAGATAGCCGTTGACGCCGGCATAGATCACGCAGACCTGCTCTTCCATCTTCAGCGGTGAAAACTGCGGCTGTTTCAGAAGCTCGGTGAGGCGCGCGCCACGGTTCAGAAGGCGCTGCGTCACAGCGTCGAGGTCCGAACCGAACTGGGCGAAGGCGGCCATTTCGCGATACTGGGCGAGTTCGCCCTTGATCTTGCCGGCAACCTTCTTGGTGGCCTTGGTCTGCGCGGACGAGCCAACGCGCGACACGCTGAGGCCGACGTTCACCGCCGGGCGGATGCCCTGGTAGAACAGGTCCGTTTCAAGGAAGATCTGGCCATCGGTGATCGAGATCACGTTGGTCGGAATATAGGCCGACACGTCGTTGGCCTGCGTCTCGATGACCGGCAGCGCGGTCAGTGAACCGTTGCCGTTGTCGTCGTTCAGCTTGGCCGCGCGCTCGAGCAGGCGGGAATGGAGATAGAACACGTCGCCCGGATAGGCTTCGCGGCCCGGCGGACGGCGCAACAGCAGCGACATCTGGCGGTAGGCGACGGCCTGCTTGGAGAGGTCGTCATACGTGATCACGGCGTGCATACCGTTGTCACGGAAGTACTCGCCCATGGCGCAACCTGCGAAGGGCGCCAGGAACTGCATCGGCGCCGGATCGGAGGCGGTCGCGGCAACAACGATCGAATACTCAAGCGCGCCCTGCTCTTCCAGCACCTTCACAAACTGGGCAACCGTGGAACGCTTCTGGCCGACCGCGACATAGACGCAGTAGAGCTTGCCGCTCTCGGGCGCGCCGGCAACGTTCAGCGGCTTCTGGTTCAGCATCGTGTCGAGCGCGATGGCGGTCTTGCCGGTCTGGCGGTCGCCGATGATCAGTTCGCGCTGGCCGCGGCCGATCGGGATCAGCGCATCCACGGCCTTGAGGCCGGTCGCCATCGGCTCATGCACCGACTTGCGCGGGATGATGCCGGGGGCCTTCACGTCCACGCGGGCGCGGGCCTTGGCCTTGATCGGACCCTTGCCATCGATCGGATTGCCGAGCGCGTCAACCACGCGGCCGAGCAACTCCTTGCCGACCGGAACGTCCACAATAGCGCCGGTGCGCTTGACCGTCTGGCCTTCCTTGATGTCGCGGTCGGCACCAAAGATCACGATACCGACGTTGTCGCTTTCAAGGTTCAACGCCATCCCGCGGATGCCGTTCTCGAACTCGACCATTTCACCGGCCTGGACCTGATCGAGGCCGTAGACACGGGCGATGCCGTCGCCGACCGACAGCACCTGACCGACTTCAGTGACCTCGGCAGCCGAACCGAAGTTCTTGATCTGCTCCTTGAGGATCGAGGAGATTTCTGCGGCGCGGATATCCATCAGCCGACCTCTTTCATGGCGAGTTTGATCGAATTGAGTTTGGTTTTCAGTGATGCGTCCACCATCTTGCTGCCGATCTTCACGACCAGCCCGCCGATGATGGAGGGATCAATCTTTTCAGAGAGCTTCACGCTCTTGCTGCCGAGGACGCCGTTGACGACCTCAAGCACGGCAGCGCGCGTCTTGTCGGTGAGCGCAACGGGCACCGTGACCTCGGCGTTGACGACGCCGTTCTTCTGGTCGACAAGCGCATTGAACGCCCGCACCATATCCTCGACCGCGAACAGACGACGCTTGGCGGCCAGCAGCTTGAGGAAGTTGGCGGCAAGACCGCCAATGCCGGCCTTGCCGACCAGCGCGGTGATCGCGCCAAGCTGCTGTTCCGTGGTGAAAACCGGATTGCGGCACAGGGCCTGCAGATCCTCGCTCGAAGCCAGCAGACCTGCGAAGGCGTTCAGGTCGGCACCGACCTTCGCTGTCGCATTCTGCTCTTCGGCAAGTTCAAACAGGGCGTTTGCGTAACGCCCGGCCAGTCCGGAAACGATCGGGCCTTGATCCGCCACGACAATCTCTCTCGTTCGCGCACATTTCGCAACCCGGAGGCCACGAAGGGTGCAGATGAAGGGATCGTTCGGGGAAAAAACGGACGATTGCCGGCCCCACCCCAAACGTGGCTGGTCGCTAACATCAATCGAAAGGGCGCGCAACCCTTTCGAGGCCCTTTCCGCCTTGGCGAAAAGGAGGGGGTTTGCCGGGGCCTGCCCTTAAGGAAGCCATCAGCTCGACATCCGGCAACCAATGGCAGACCCCATGACCGGCCATTGCGCGTCATACACCGATCCGAAGCTCGTATTCAGACTTCAGCCGCTGCCATGTCGGCCAGAACGGCTCGGGCTCGGTCAAACTCAGCCGCGCCGCCAGAATATCGAGATGCGTATGCCAGCCCGCGCTGACGTTCAGCTTCACCGCATGATCGGACAGGCGCCGATGTGTCAGTTTCAAGAGCACCTTCCCGCCCATCGGCTCCAGTTCGATCAGCACGCTTGCGTCTTGTTCGCCCCAGGTAAACTCAAGGCGTCTCGGCACATCCACCGCGATGATCCTGCCCGCCATGTGATGTTCCTCGGGAAAGCCCTCCGGCCGCGCGCTCGGCGGATCGCTGAGATCGTCGTTTCGCCAGGTGAAGGCATAGGCGCTACCCGGTTTCAGTTCCATCGGCCCTGCCGCCAGCCATTTCCCGCGCAACGAACTGTCCGTCAGATAGGACCAGACTCGTTCGATCGGGCCGGGCAGCAACCGCTGGATTTCCAGTGTCGCCGGTTCGATCAGTGTGCCGTAGCCGTCCTGCCGCTTCATGTGTCGTCTCCGTTTGCGTTGGGTATCGTGAACGCTTGCTCTGCCGGTTGCCCGTCCCCCCGCAACAAGGCATCGAGACGGTCGAGGCGGCTGGTCCAGAATCGCTCGTAAAAGCCGAGCCATTCATTCGCACTCGCCAGCGGACCGGGTTCGAGCCGGCAGAAGTGGACACGGCCCTGCACCCGCCGTGCAACCAGCCCCGCCCCCTCCAGCACCTTGATGTGCTTGGACGCCGCAGCCAGCGACATGGCGAAAGGCGCCGCCAACTGGCTCACGCTGCGTTCGCCGCCCGCCAGCGCCCGCAGCATTCGGCGGCGGGTGAGGTCGCCAAGCGCATGGAAAACCTGATCGAGGGCATATTCGCGATGATCAACCATAAGGTTGAATATTACGACGCAAACCAGATTGTCAACCGTTCGGTTTAATAAACGGGCTACAGCTCTACAGGAAGCTCATCGGATCGACATCCACGTCGAGCCGCGCGCCGTTCCGCATCGGCCCGGCTTCCGCAATCATCGCCCGGAGGAACCTTTGCAGATCAACGCTGCGCGGCGACTTGAGGATCAGCCGCATCCGGTGCCGCCCGCGAATGACCGCGATGGGCGGTTCTGCCGGCCCCAGCACAGTGATCTCGGTGAAAGCGGGCGCATCCGCCACCAGGCGATGCCCGGCCTGGGCAAGCCGCCGCGCCGCCTCCTCCGCCACCGTGCGGTCCTTCGCCGAGACAAGGACACTAGCGAGCCTGCCGAACGGCGGCAGGCCCCCGATTCGCCGGTTCTCGATTTCCGCAGCATAAAAGCCCGCGCGGTCGTTTCGCAGAATGGCTTCGATCACAGGGTGGTCGGGCTGATGCGTCTGGATCACGCCGCGTCCCGGTCTTGCGTGGCGTCCGGCACGTCCCGTCACCTGCGTCAGGAGTTGGAACGTGCGCTCGCCCGCGCGCGGATCCGCATTGGCAAGGCCGATATCGGCGTCAATCACCCCGGCCAGCGTCAGCAGCGGGAAATTATGCCCTTTGGCGACCAGCTGCGTGCCGACAATGATATCGAACTCGCCCTCGGCAATCGCCTGCAACTCGCGCCGCAGCCGCTCAGTGCCGCCCGGAAAATCCGAGGAAAGAACAATGGTGCGTGCGTCGGGAAAAAGACTGGCCACCTCCTCGGCGAGCCGTTCCACGCCCGGCCCCACCGGGCGCACGTCATCCTCGGCGCCGCAGGCCGTGCAGACCGGGGGGCGCCGCTCGGTGTGCCCGCAATGGTGGCAGACGAGCGCACGGCGAAAGCGATGCTCCACCAGCCAGGCCGTGCAGTTGGGGCACTGCCAGCGGTGACCGCAGCGGTTGCAAAGCGTCAGCGGCGCAAATCCGCGCCGGTTGAGAAAGAAAAGCACCTGCTCGCCCGCCGCCAGCGTCTCCCGCGCCATCCGCTCCAGCGGCGGCGAGATCCAGCGCCCCGGCGGCGGCGAATGCCGGCGCAGATCGACCGCAGAGAGATCGGGCAGCACCGCGCCACCAAACCGGTCCGGCAGGCCCACATGCCGGTAGCGCCCCTGATCGGCATTGACCCGCGTCTCCACCGATGGCGTCGCCGAGGCCAGTACCACCGCCGCCCCTTCGATCCGCCCTCGCACCACGGCCATGTCGCGCGCATTATATCGAACGCCATCGCCTTGCTTGTAGGCTGCTTCGTGCTCCTCATCGACAACGATCAACCCGAGATCGGTGAACGGCAGCATCAAAGCCGAGCGGGCCCCGATCACCACCTTCGCCTCACCAGCCGCCACCGCCCGCCACAGCCGGTCACGCCTGCCTCCGCCGACCCCAGAATGCCATTCGGCGGGCGGTACTCCGAATCGTTGCTCGAACCGCCCGATAAAAGCGCTGGTGAGCGCGATTTCCGGCATCAGCACCAGAACCTGCCGGCCACGCCGCAGCGCTTCGGCAATCGCCTCGAAATAAACCTCCGTCTTGCCCGATCCGGTAACCCCTTCGAGCAGCGTCACGGAAAACGAACGCTCGGCCACGGTGGCGGCAAGGGTCGCGGTTGCATTGGACTGATCCGCCGTCAGCACCTGGCGGAAGTGGGCGGGATCGGGCGGCAGCGCCACCGGTTCAGCCGGCAGCGCCGTTACCGAAAGCGCACCGTCATCGACAAGCCCGTCAATGACCCCCGTTGAGACGGATGCGGCTTCCGCAAGCGCCCCCTTGCGCCAGACAAGCCCGCCCTCCGCCGCGGCAAGCACCCGTGCGCGCGCCGGTGTCAGCCGCTGTGGCGCAATACCCGTGGCATGAACGCCGAGCTTTGGCTTTTCCGGCCCTACAGCGTCGGGATCGCGCAGCGCCATTTTCGCCACCATCCCCGGCGCGCTGAGCGTCCATTGGGCGATCCACTCGATGAAGCGCCGCATCTCGGGCCGCATCGACGGAACATCATGCCGCCCCTCAACCGGTTTGAGATTGTCTCCACCCCGGTTTGAAACCGCCCAGACGACCCCGATGGTGCTCCGTGTCCCCAGCGGAACCTGCACGGTGTCCCCCGGCTGCACGGCCATGCCCGACGGGATGCGGTAGGAATAAGCCGTCGGCACCGCGACCGGCACGAGCACTTCGGCCACGCGCGGCATCTCATCCTGATCGGTGCGATCCTGTTCCATCGCCCGTCGATAGCACCGATTCGCGGGCTCCGGCCAGAAACCGAGCGTTAAGCCTGCCCTGCGACACTGCGGACATGACCCTCGAAGCTGCCGTGGCCCGCTGGCTGGCCCATCTTGCCGCCGAACGCCGGCTCTCGCCGAAAACGCTGGAAGCCTACGCGCGCGACCTCCGGCAATTTCTTGCCTTTGCCGGCTCCCGTGCGGGCGAAGCCATCACCCTGACAGCACTGGGGACCCTCAAACCGGCTGATGTGCGCGCCTTTCTCGCCGCGCGACGGGCCGAGGGCGTCGAGAGTCGGTCGCTGATGCGCCAGTTGGCCGGCTGCCGCTCGTTCCTGCGCTTTGCCGAACGGGAGGGGCTGGCGAGCGCCTCGGCCTTCGCTTCCGTGCGCGGCCCCCGTGTGCAGCGCCGCTTGCCCCGCCCTGTGGCGCCTGTCGCCGCCCGGGCCCTTGCCAGCGCGGATACTCGCGCAGGCGAAGAACGCGAACCCTGGATCTTCGAGCGCGATGCCGCCGTTCTCGCGCTGCTGTATGGATGCGGCCTTCGCATTTCCGAAGCCCTGTCCTTGCGCCGATCCGAAGCGCCCCTGCCCGGCACCGACCAGATCACTGTCACCGGCAAGGGCGGCAAAACGCGCTCGATGCCGGTCATCCCGAAAGTTCAGGACGCAGTGGCGGCCTACCTTGCCAGTTGCCCCTGGCACCTGCCGGCTGACGGCCCGCTCTTTGTCGGCGCCAAGGGCGGACCGCTGAGTCCGCGCATCATCCAGTTGACCGTCGAACGCCTGCGCGGCGCCCTCGCCTTGCCCGACAGTGCGACGCCCCACGCACTGCGCCATTCCTTTGCAACACATATTCTCGGACGCGGCGGCGACCTGCGCACCATACAAGAGCTGCTGGGCCACGCTTCACTCTCGACCACGCAGATCTATACGGAAGTGGACGCCGCCCGCCTCGTCGCCAGTGTCCGTGCCGCCCACCCCCGGGCGCGGATGGCGGGCTGATCCCTTTCGCATACACCGCGCGAGAACGCAGAACCGCAGCATCGGCTGTGGCCATCCGCCCGTGTTTTCGACCTTGCCCTTGGCGTCCGTGTGCAGTAGGTCAGCGCAACCGTCAATTCGCCGGCGCGTGCCGGGCGCAGCCTCGGGGTACAAGACCCATGACCTATGTCGTTCTCGATAACTGCATCAAGTGCAAGTACATGGATTGCGTCGAGGTCTGTCCGGTCGACTGCTTCTATGAAGGCGAGAACATGCTGGTCATCCATCCGGATGAATGCATCGACTGCGGTGTCTGCGAACCGGAATGCCCTGCCGAAGCCATCAAGCCGGACACCGAGCCGGGGCTGGAGAGCTGGCTCAAGCTCAACGCCGAATATGCCTCGGCCTGGCCAAATGTGACCGTGAAGCGCGACCCCATGCCCAACGCCAAGGAATTCGATGGCGTACAGGGCAAGCTCGAAAAGTATTTCTCGCCGAAGCCCGGCGAAGGCGACTGAGCCTCGCAATTTTTTCCGTTTGCCGACTGCCGGTAAAAGACGCAATTTGCCCCCCTATTCGCTTGACTGGGGGTGGTCATGTGTTTTTTGCAACCCTCGGCGCACGGGTCTTCGCCCCGGCACGGACCAAAGCAAGGCCGACCAATTGGGCGTGGTTTGCTTGCAACTCTGACGTTGATTACCAATGCTTTTCTTGCACTGCACAACGATGAGTGGATTTGTTCTCGCTGCAAATTGATGTAGTAAATGAATTCTTAACAGTATTAACCTTTGTAAACGAAGGCACAGCAAGCCTTTGATTTTCACCGATTTTTGTGCTACCCATTTCACACAGTCGAAACGGCGGCGGTCCTTGATCCGAACCTGATCTTCCCTGCGACATCGCACCACACTTCCTGCCCGGCAGGGCGGGAGGGAGGGTTTTGCGGTGTTTTCGGACGGACCACTGCCGGGTGGCTGGCATCTGGCTTCGCGCCTCACGAGGCGCAAGGCCGTCACAGCGTGGTGGTGTCCGCCCGTCCGGGCGGCATTGGAAAGGTGTGGCGCGTCATCGTGACGGTCGGCCATACAGCGAGGGACCTTATGAGCTCTAAGAAGACGACACAGCAGCGCGAAGGCTTCAAGACTGGCGAGCACATCGTTTATCCGGCCCATGGCGTTGGCCGGATCATGGCGATCGAGGAGCAGGAAATCGCGGGCTTCAAGCTTGAGCTTTTCGTGGTCACCTTCGCCAAGGAAAAGATGACCCTGCGCGTCCCCACCTCGAAGGTGGCCGCTGTCGGAATGCGCAAGCTCTCCGCCGCTTCGGCGATCGAGAAGGCGCTCGAGGTGCTGACCGGTCGTGCCCGTATCAAGCGCACGATGTGGAGCCGCCGCGCGCAGGAATATGAGACCAAGATCAATTCGGGCGACCTGATTGCCACCGCCGAGGTCGTCCGCGACCTCTACCGTTCGGAAGCCCAGCCGGAACAGTCCTATTCCGAGCGTCAGCTTTACGAAACGGCTCTCGCCCGCCTCGTGGATGAAATCGCAGCCGTGGAATCCCTGACCGAGACCGAAGCGCTGAAGCGCGTCGACCAGAGCCTCGCCAAGAACCCCAAGCGGACGCAGCGCGGCGCGGAAGCGGCCGAGGCGAGCGACCCCGACGCCGAGGAAGCCGCCTGATCGGCTTTTCCATCCGATACAAGGGCCCGGCACTGCCGGGCCTTTTTGTTTGTCGATCACGCATATGGCAATTGACGATCGCGCCAGAGTGTTCACAGAACGAGGCATGGCATCTCATTCTTCCGGTCCTCTCGCCCTGCTCCGGCGAAAGGACATCCGGTTCTATCTCGCGGGCCGGTTTTTCACGGGCATTGCCCAGAGTGTTCAGGTCATTGGCGTAGGCCTTTATGTCTACAGTACCACGCGGGACCCGCTCGCGCTGGGGCTGGCCGGGCTCTTCACCTTCCTGCCGCAACTGTTGCTGGTCGCTGTCGCCGGCCATGTCGCCGATAGCCGGGACCGCCGGCTGATCACCACCTGCGCCTACCTGGTCGCCAGCCTTTCGGCCTTTGGCCTGCTGGTGCTGACGCTGACCGGGTCAGCCTCGATTCCATTGATCTATCTGATGATTTCACTGGTCGGCGTCACGCGCGTCTTTGCGATGCCGGCGCAGCAGTCGCTCCTGCCCAATCTCGTGCCAACGGCAGAGTTGCCGCGCGCGGTCGCCATGGTCGCTTCAACCATGCAATCGGCAACCATCATCGGCCCGACACTGGGGGGGCTGATCTACATCCTGGGCCCCGCCCCAACCTTTGCGGCAGCAGCAATCCTGCATCTGGTGGCAGCCTTTTCGGTATTCCAGGTCGCACCGCAGATGCCTCGGTCCAATGGCGAGCGCTTTTCCTGGAGCGCCTTTTCCACGGGCGCCGGCTTCATCTGGCGCAACAAGGTCCTGCTTGGCGCCCTTTCGCTCGATATGGTGGCTGTGCTCTTTGCCGGCGTGGTCGCACTGCTCCCGATCTATGCCACGGACATCCTGAACGGCGGACCGGAAGCCCTCGGCTGGCTTCGTGCCAGCCAGGCCGCCGGCGCGCTCACGATGGCACTGTTTCTCGCCCGCTTCCCCATTCAGCGCCATGCGGGCCGCTGGCTACTGCTGTCCTGCATGATTTTCGGTTGTGCCATCATTGGCTTTGGTTTTTCGCGAATTCTCTGGCTCTCGATGCTGTTCATGGTGATTGAGGGCGCGGCAGATATGGTCAGCGTCGTCGTGCGGCTGACACTCATCCAGAACGACACCCCGGATGAAATGCGTGGCCGCGTGGGTTCGGTGAACTCGCTCTTTGTGGGCGCGTCGAATTCGCTGGGCGAGTTTGAATCGGGCCTTGCGGCATCCCTGATTGGCACGGTGCCGGCGACGATCCTCGGCGGCATCCTCTGCCTTCTGACCACCGCCCTCTGGAGCGTCCTTTTTCCCGCATTGCGCACCCGTGACTGGCTGGAAACCCGCTCCCGCCAGGGCAATGGCGCTCAGGGCGCCGCCGTCACCAGCACCCAGTAGATCTTGTACTTCGAGCGTGGGTTATAGGCCGTGGCGATGCCGAAACGCCGGGCCGTTGCAGACCGCAAAGTCGCATCGTGACGCGGAGAACCACGCCAGCCGGAGAACGCATCGGAAAGGGTGTGATAGCCGGCAGAAACGTTTTCCAGCGCCGAACCCCCGGCAATGCCCGCGCCTGAAAGGCGTGACGGCAGTGAGCGCTCGCGCGTGGCATCCACTCGATCCGCGCGGGCCAGCGCCTGCGCCTCTCGCTCGGCAAAGGCCATCAGCGCCGGATCGATTGCAAGCCCGGACAGGCCCAGATTGCGACGGTAGCCGTTGAATAGATCGCGTGCGCTTGCCGCGTCAACCTTCGCATCCGGGCTGGCAAGGCTCGCATAGAACGCTGGCGTTTCGGTCTGCCGAACGGGTTCGGGGCCGGTGCAACCGGCAAGAAGCGGCCCGATAGCGGCAAGAGCCAGAACAAAACGAAGCATATCAGGCACCCCGATCACTGGCATCGCCAGCAGCACAGTCCGGTATTTGATTGCTGAATAGAACCATTCACTAACCATCGTCTTAATGCTCACATCAATACTGTTGCCAAACCACTGCACTTAACAGTTCATGGACCGAACTGTGACAAGACAATGGATCAGATGAATGGGCATTGCCCGAAGAAATGGTCTGACCATGAACGCTCATGTCGCAACTGCCGACCTGTCCGCAGCCGCCGTCGCAACCGGCCATGCGTCCACGCCGGCAAACACACCACGACCGGCACCGTCCATACCGCCGGATATCCGCATGTCGCAACCGAAGATCATCGGCGGCGTCATGTTGATGGACTGCGTGTTGCTGATCGCCTGCGGTGCCCTGTCCTGGGCGCACTCTGCCGTCATGGGCATCGGCCCGCTGGTCGCTACCGGCTATATTGTTGCGGCCACGCTGGCGGCGATCCTGCTGCATCAGCGGTTCTGGGGATACACCATCGCCTCGCTCGGCAGTCGATCGCAGCAAGTGCTCAGATTGACCGGCGCCCTTGCGCTCACCTTTGCCTCGCTGATCGCTGTCACCGTGGTGGTTGGCGCCGATATTCAGTCCCTGCGTGGCTGGCTGCTCACCTGGGCCGGCGCTTCGCTAGTGTCGATGACACTTGGCCGCGTGATCATCGCCCGCAGGATCGGGGATTGGACCAACGCCGGCAAGCTTGCCCGTCGCGCCGTAATCGTTGGCGGCGGCAAACCGGTGGCCGATCTTATCGGTATGCTCTCCAATGATCACTCCAAGGCCATCAGCATCCTTGGTCTGTTCGATGATCGCGGGGGCGAGCGTTCGCCCGATGAGGTTGAAAGCTATCACAAGCTCGGTCGCTTCGATGAGTTGGTCGAATTCTGCCGCGTTCACAAAGTGGATCTGCTGATCATTACCCTGCCGCACACGGCCGAGATGCGCATTCTCTATCTGCTGAAGAAGCTCTGGGTACTGCCGATCGACATCCGCATCAGCGCCGTCGGTTCCAAGCTGAAGCTGCGCCCGCGCGCCTATTCCTTCATTGGCAAGGCACCGTTCCTCGCCGTGTTCGACAAGCCGCTGACCGATTGGGGCATTGCGGTGAAGGCGGTCGAGGACCGGGTTCTGGCCGCGCTGGCGCTGACCCTGCTGTCACCGATCATGCTGCTGGTCGCACTGGCTGTGAAGCTCGATTCCAAAGGTCCTATTTTCTTCCGCCAGACGCGCTACGGCTTCAACAACGAGAAGATCGGCGTCTTCAAGTTCCGTTCGATGTATGTCGACCAGTGCGACGCCCAGGCCGCCCGGCTCGTCACCAAGGGCGACCCGCGCGTCACCCGCGTCGGCGCCTTCATCCGCAAGACCTCGCTCGACGAATTGCCGCAGCTTATCAACGTACTGCGCGGCGAACTGTCCATGGTCGGCCCGCGCCCCCACGCCATGCAGGCAAAAGCCGATGGCCACATCTACGATGAGGTCGTCGAAGGCTATTTCGCGCGCCACAAGGTCAAGCCCGGCATTACCGGCTGGGCACAGATCAACGGCTGGCGCGGCGAGACCGACACCGTGGACAAGATCGAGCGGCGCGTCGAATGCGACCTCCAGTATATCGACAACTGGAGCGTCTTCTTCGACCTCTACATCCTGGCAATGACGCCAATCTCGCTGATCAATACGAAGAACGCCTATTGAGCGGCCGGACGGGCACCGGAACGGGCTCTGCCGCTTCAGCAAGCCCGGTTCCACTCGTCCTGTCCTCATGCGGAAGGCGCATGACGGCGGAGGCGCAGACGACACCGCCGCAGGTTATGGCAAAGCCGCCAAACAGCAGGGCCAGCGCCGGAATGGCCAGATCCGACCTGAAGATCATGGAGCGCAGGCCACCGATGTCGACGGCCAGAATGCCGGCGGCAAACAACACACCAAGCGTGATGCCCAAAGCCCAGTTGACCACCAGCAGACGGACGATTGATTTCTCGGGCATCCCATATCTCCCGAAGCAATTTCCAACAGCCCCATCAAACGCCTGAAAACCCTGGACTGCAAGGGGCAATTTGCCGCCCGGAACGGTCGAGAAACGGGCAGATACGCGTTCTTTGGACACGACGCAAAATCGGATCGCTCTCGATAATCCCATCAGTCCGCGGTCATACAAGCGCCGGCGCGCCGGAGGTACGACGGAGTGCTCTGGCGGTTGCCAGGCGACACACCCTACACCTCGCCAACTGACTGTGGTTTATCACCAGAGATGCACGTGGGCAAACACCGGACGCGAGCAGGATGTCCATGGCGGACAGCCGCATTGAAAGCGCTCGACATTATTGAATTCTGGCGGTCCCGACAGGATTCGAACCTGTGACCTTCGGTTTAGGAAACCGCTGCTCTATCCTGCTGAGCTACGGAACCGCATCGCAGACCGGCATAACCTGCATGATCGGGAAACTCAATCGCCGACAGAAAAAGACCGGCCACCCCGTTCGGGATGGCCGGCCTGATGCCCCGCGTGCGCCCCGATCAGAAGCGGTAGTAGACGCCGCCACCGATCAGCCACGGGTCGATGCGAGCCTTGCCGTGAACGACCGTGCCGCCCAGGACCGCGCGATAGTTCGGCTGAAGGAACAGCTTCTTCACATCGACGTTGATACCCCACTTCTGGTCCATGGCGATGTCGACACCGGCCTGAAGGGCAAGACCTGCCTGATTCTTCAGGTTGAAGGCCGAGAACACACCCTTTTCCTTCTCGTCGAGGAAGAATGTGTAGTTCACACCCGCACCGACATAGGGCTTGATCCGGTCGGTCAGGTTGAAGTGATACTGGGCCGTCAGGGTCGGCGGCAGCAGCCACGCCCGGCCAACCTTGCCAAGCCCGGCGAGGTTGCCGGAGGTCTTGACGTTGTGAGGCGTCGTGCCGAGGATAAGCTCTGCCGCAAAATTCTTGGTGAAGAAGTAGGTGATGTCGAGTTCAGGAACGCCGCTGTTCGACACGTCGAGATTGCCCGAACCCGGGATGCGGGTGCCGCCGACAAAAACCTTGCTGTTGTCACGCGGAACCACCGCGAGGGCGCGGAAACGCACCATCCACGGATTGAAGGTCTCGACCGGTGCAGCCACAGCCACCGGCTTGCGTGCGCCAAGATCGGCGGCCTGGGCAACCCCGGCGCCCAGAAAGGCGGCCGCGCTGGCGGCGAGAAGAAGACGAATTTTCATGTTAGCCACATTTCCCTGCATATGTATGGTGCCTTCCCGGTTCACCGCTGGCTCGGCGTTGCTCCGGGGGCATCGTTGACCACCCCAATTCGCGGTAACTCATGAAGAGAACGCCCGCAATCGACGTTGACTTAAATCAATTCTTAACCGGGGCCAGGACCACTTTGACAACAGTGCGTTGCTGCGTTGCCACAGTGCTGTGTGCCCTGCGTCCGATGGCGCTCGCAATCCTGCTTGTCCATGGCTGGCTGGCGACCGCCGCCGCAGCCTGCGACCTTGCCGGTGCCGAGCCGGTAACAGTCCTGCGTCTTGCCGAAACCGGCGATCTTTTCCTTGCCGACGGTCGGATCATTACCCTTGAGGGCATTGATTGGCCCGCGCGCGATGAGCCTGCCCGGCGCGCCGCTCTTGTCAGCGCGCTGGAACATCTGTTCACGGCCGGCTCCGTTCGGGCCCTGTTCAGCGTTGGTGTGGATCGATGGCGGAGGCAAACGGCGCAACTGGCCGTCGTTGTCGCCGGTGACACCGCCTGGATCCAGGGAATGCTGCTTGAAGATGGATTGACATTTGCGTGGTCGGGCGCGGCCGCGCCCCGTTGCTGGCCGGACCTGCTGTCGCACGAGGCCCTTGCGCGCGAGGCCGGACGCGGCCTTTGGTCCGCACCACCCTCCCCGTCCCGCATTACCGCCCGCGTGATCTATGAGGGGCGCGTCCGCTCCGTCCGTCCCGGGCGCCGGATGACCTTTGTGAACTTCGACAGTCCGGGCGGGCAATCGCCGGGCTGGATGCTGACACAGCGGCAGATGGCAGCGTTTCGGCAGGCCGGGCGTGATCCTGCCACATTTGTCGGCAAACGCCTGCGCTTGCGCGCGGTGGCAGAACCGGGTGAGAAGAGGCGCCTGACGGCCGTGGCTCCGCACATGGTCGAGGTGCTGGAATAGAGGTGGCAGACGTGCTGGCCCTGAATCTGAGAACAGCTTTGCGGAAGCATATGCGCCGAACACTGGCGCTTGCGCTGGTCGCAGGGCTGGCGGGTTGCGGCACCGACATTCTGTTTGTCGGTCCGCAACAACCCGAAGCCACCGTCGAACTGCCCTCGGCGAGCCCGCGCGTCAGTGGCGCCGATACCTCGTCCGCGCGCGAGCACCAACGCCTGGTACAGGCCTTCGGCGGCGAATACCGCGCACCGGCAGTGCAGCAAATTCTCAACGGCTTGCTGGAACGGCTGCGCAACGCCACCGATGTCCCGGGCCAGCCCTATCGGGTTACTATTCTCAATTCAGGACTGGTGAACGCCTTCGCCCTGCCTTCAGGCAATCTCTATGTCACGCGCGGCCTGCTGATCCTGGCCAATGATATGTCGGAGGTTGCCTCCGTGCTCGCCCACGAGATCGCCCATGTCACCGCCCGTCACGCCATCGAGCGGGCGGAACTTGAAAGCCGCTCCATCCTGGTCAGCCGGGTGCGGGCGGAAGTGCTCAACAACCCCGGCGCGGCCCAGCTGGTGCGGGACCAGGCACAGGTGGCGATCGCAAGCTTCTCCCGGCAGCAGGAACTGGAAGCCGACATCGCCAGCGTCCGCACGCTCGCCGCTGCCGGCTACGATCCCTATGGTGCCCATCGTTTCCTGATTTCCTTGGGTCGGAATGCGGAAATCCAGGACCGCGCCAACGATGCAAGAACCAATCGGCAGGCCCTCGATTTCACGGCAAGCCATCCGACGACGCCTGACCGCATCCAGCAGGTCCTGCTCGCGGCCCGGCAGCAGGGCACCGCCGGCAACATTCCCGCCGACCGCAACCGCTGGCTCAACGCCCTGACCGGGATGATCTATGGCGAGGATTCGGCAGAAGGCTTTGTCCGGGGCCGCACCTTCCTGCATCCAAGGCTCGGCATCACATTCACTGCCCCGGATGGTTTCATTCTCGAAAATTCCGCCAAGGCCGTGCTCGGCATGACGCCGGGCGCTACCGAAGCCCTGCGCTTCGACAGCGCCCGCATTCCTTCGGACAAGAGCCTCGAAACGTTCCTCAGCGAGAACCCCGTCGAAGGCCTCGCCCTGACCGATGTCCGCAGTCTGACCGTTAATAGTCTGCCTGCCGCGACCGCGCTCGCGCAGGGAAGCGACTGGACGTTCCGGATTTTCGCCGTCCGCGTCGGCGGGCAGGTCTATCGGCTGATCATGGCCGCACGGAATTTCTCGCCGGAGACAGACAGCCGCTTTTTTGCGGCATTTGAAACATTCCACCGCCTTTCCGCGGAAGAACAGGCCCGCGCCCGTCCCTTGCGCATCGCCATTCACGCCGCCCGGCGTGGCGAGACACCGGAAGACCTGTCACAGCGGATGGGCGGGGTCGATCACCCGCTCGAACGCTTCCTGATCATCAACGGGCTGGAACGGAGCGCTGAACTCGAACCGGGCAGGCTTTACAAGACGATCATTGACTGAGCGTCGCTGTTACCGGCGAACGGTCGCCGTCATCTCGCTCTGCTCGATCGAATAGCGCACAGCCTGGATCACCGAGGTTCCGACCATGGTTTTGACCGACACGCGGAACGGCAGGTAGATGCCCTCGACACCGCTCGGAGCCAGCCAGGCCTCGATGTCCCGGTTCTCGGCCATGTATTTGACGGCCGGACGATCCGCCCGGTGCCCGGCAATCGGCGTATAGCGTGCCTTGCAGATCACGACCGGCCCGGCATAGCCACCATCGCGCGCCGCAACCGTCTTAGTGCTGGCGTAGGACAGACGGATATCGAAGCGCTGGGCGCCATCGAAGACCGGTATCGTCCGGTTGCAGGCCGCTTCCGGTGTCGCAGCGGTCGCCTGCATCAGCACCGCGCCGAGCGGGTCGACCACCCCGCGCTGGTGACTGGCATTCACCGGCACACGATCGGGCCTCGGCTCGATCGGCGGATTGACGACCACCTGCTGCACGCCGGCACTGGTCATACCCATCTGTACGGTGCGCGTCATTTCACTGTTCGAGGCGGTGAGCGCGTAGTTGCCCGGCACCACCTTGCCGCCACCGAACCCGCCCGTTGCGGTGGCCGCCCCCTTGCCGCCCGTTACCATGCCGGCAAGGCCCGTAAGATGTGCCTGCGCGGTCAGGGAATAGCGCGACGGCGTGACCGTTCCCGTCAACGTGGCCGTGCCGAGAGAAAGCCCCGCAAGGGACACCGCATAAAGGACATCGACAGAACCGGCCCGGGCCGGAAGCGTTGCCAGAAACGTGGTCGCAACGAGGGCCGCGAACCGGACTTTGCAGGACTGACTCATGACATGAACCCGTAACTCGTTACCGGCGAACAGAAGGCGATGATTGCCGACGATTCTAGGCAAGCAACAGTTAACCATGAATGTATGGATTTCGCTAACCCTGCCAAAATCGCAATCCCGGCGCCCCACGCCCGATTTCATCTTGACCCGCGCGGGCGTTGCTCCTATAGGCGCGGCTTCGACAAGTTCACACTGGCCTTGGCGCATCCTGCGGCGTGTCCGCGTCCCGTGCCCCGGTCAAGGACGTTTTGGAAAGGCGTATCCCATGTCGCGTCGTTGCGAGCTGACTGGCAAGGCGGTTCTCTCTGGCCATAAGGTCAGCCACTCGAACCGCAAGACCAAGCGCAAGTTCCTGCCCAATCTCACCAATGTCACGCTGCTGTCGGACACGCTGGGACGGGCTGTGAAGCTGCGCATCTCCACCAATGCCCTGCGCACGGTCGAGCATCGCGGCGGTCTGGATGCCTTCCTGCTCAAGGCTTCCGATTGCGAGCTGTCGCGCGATGCGCTGGCGGTGAAGAAGGAACTCGCCAAGAAGGCGTCCGCATAAGGACGCCGGCCTGTTCGGCCCCGGGGGCAGCCCTGGAGACATCAATTCCGGCGGGGCCTGTTCCTGCTTGGGAAACCGAAGTGCCCCGCTTGGTTTTACCTTGCGGGGTAAACTCTTGAACAGAACAATAAAAAGACGGTTCGGCTGCACACGGCAGACTGAAACCGTAACCTGAAAGCGAAGACCATGTTTGCAGTGATCAAGACCGGCGGAAAGCAGTATCGTGTTGCCGCCAATGACGTCATCACCGTCGAAAAGCTGACGGCCGAGCCCGGCGCTTCGGTGTCCTTCAGCGACGTGTTCATGATCGGTGGCGCCACCGTCATCGTCGGCTCGCCGACCGTCGCGGGCGCGACCGTTGTTGGCGAGGTTGTGGAACAGACGCGCGGTCCGAAGGTCATCGCCTTCAAGAAGCGTCGCCGCAAGAACTCCAAGCGCAAGCGTGGTCACCGTCAGGATCTGACGACCGTTCGGATCGTCGATATTCTGACCGACGGCAAGAAGCCTGAGGCAAAGCCTGCGGCCAAGGCTGCCGCCGCTGCTGCTGCTGTCGGCATTGTCGCCGCCGGTGCTGCTGCTGCAACTGCCCGCGACGAGAGCAACCTGTCGCTGATCTCGGGCATCGGTCCGACCATCGAGAAGAAGCTGCGCGCCGCCGGCATCACCACCTGGTCGCAGATCGCCGGCTGGAGCGAGGCGGACATCGCCAAGTTCGACGAGGAACTCGCGCTGCGTGGCCGCGCCACCCGCGAGGAATGGGTCGAGCAGGCGAAGGAACTTCTCGCCGGCAAGCCGCCGCGCGCCAAGACCGATCAGGCCGAGCTTGCCTCGGGCGAAGACCGCTGAGCCGAATTTATCGGCTGACCAAACCTTTCAATTCGGGTATAGGCCCGTAACACCAGTTCAGGAGCACTCAAATGGCTCACAAAAAAGCAGGCGGCTCGTCCCGTAACGGTCGCGACTCCCACTCCAAGCGCCTCGGCGTGAAGAAGTTCGGCGGCGAAGCTGTGCTCGCCGGCAACATCATCGTGCGCCAGCGCGGCACCAAGTGGCATCCGGGCACCAATGTCGGCATCGGCGTGGACCATACCCTGTTCGCGCTCGTTGACGGCACTGTTGCGTTCACCACCAAAGGCAACGGCCGAACCTATGTCGGCGTACAGCCGGCAGAGAAAGCAATGGCAGCGGAATAACGGCAGGGCAATCAGAAGGGTCCCGCCGGTGTCTACCACCCCGGCGACTCAGGCCCTGACGAGACGAGGAATCCCTCGGAAACCCAGGACCGGAACACCCGAAGGGGAGGTGGGCAGCCACTTCCCCTTCTGCGTTTACGGGACTGGAGGAACCGATGTTTCCCGAAATCGCGCGTGATGATGTTTTCCGGATCGAAACCCGGCGGCTGTGGCTGCGCTGGCCGCGCATGGCCGATGCGGCGGCGAACGCCCGTCACGCAGGGGAGAAAGCGGTTGCCGAAATGACGGCGACAATCCCGGTCGGGATCACCGACCAGCAGGCGGCAACCTTCATTCTCGCCGCCCGGCAGGCCAATACGGAAGGGGATGGTCTGGTATTGGCAGTCGCCCCCAAGGCTAGGCCCATGGACCTGATCGGCGTCATTAGCATCCTGCCGCAGGAGCGCTGCGCACCCGTGTTGGGCTATTGGCTGGCGGCACCATACTGGGGACAGGGGTTGATAACCGAAGCCGCGCAGGCGCTGGTGGATGCGACCTTCGACCTGACCTGCGTGACCACGCTTTCGGCAACGGTTGTGCCCTACAACACGGCCTCGCGGCGCGTGCTGAAAAAGTGCGGCTTTGCTCAGGCCGGAACCGGCATGGCCGAGGCTCCGGCCAGAGGCGGCGCGCAGGCGGTGGATTTCTTCCGTCTCGACCGCTCGACCTGGGCCAGCCTCAAGGGTTGGCGCGAACCGCGCTTTTCCCGGGACGACTCTCGGGACGACTCTCGGGACGACTCTATGGCAGCGGTGGCCCTGTGAACATGGAAACGAAAACGGAAACAATCGGTCGCGCGCGAGGGCTGGACCTTGCGCGCGGTCTCGCCGTGCTGGCAATGGTTTTCTATCACTTTGCCTGGGACCTGAGCCATTTTGGCCTGATCGAGACCGATGTGGGTCTTGATGCGGGCTGGAAGCGCTTTGCGCAGGCCATTGCTGCGAGCTTTCTGGCAATTGCCGGCGCAAGCCTTGCTCTCTCGGCGCGGAATGGTCTTGACCGACGCGCCTTTCTGAAACGCCTCGCGAAAATCGCCGCCGCCGCGCTGGCAATCACCGTCGCAACCTTTTTTGCCTTCCCGGACCGCTTCATCTTCTTCGGCATCCTGCATTGCATCGCCGTGTCGAGCGTGCTGGCCTTGCCCTTCTTGCGCTGGCATTGGAGCTTTGCCGCGTTGGCCAGCCTCGCCGTGATTGCCTTGCCGCAGGTCTACAGCAGCGCTGCCTTCGAGCATCCGGCATTGGTCTGGCTGGGCCTAGGTTCCGAACCGCCGCTGACCAATGATTTCGTGCCCGTCTTTCCCTGGAGCGGCTGGCTGCTTCTGGGCCTTGCAGCAGGAAAACTGTGGCTTGCAAAGGGCTATGCCATGGCGACAACGCCGCCGACAATGCTCGCGCGTATCGGGCGCTGGAGCCTGCCGATCTACCTCATCCATCAACCGCTGATGTTCGCGGTGTTCATCGGCCTTGGCCACACAGGCCTTTTGACCTTGGCGCCGGAGGTCAAGCCCTTCGTGCAGTCCTGCGCGGTTGATTGCGAAAGCGCCGGGGCTGCCTATGCGACCTGCTCGAACGCCTGTTCCTGCGTTGCCCGCACCCTGCGCAACCGTGCCGTCTGGCCGCGCGTGATAGCGGACAAGACAACGCCGGAGGATCAACAGGAGCTTTCGCTGGTCGGCCAGCGTTGTTATCAGGCAAGCGGGCCTTCAGACACCTTGACCAAACCTGAAAAAGCGGGTCCTTGAGGCCATGAAGTTTCTCGATCAGGCCAAGATTTTCATCAAATCCGGCAATGGCGGCGCCGGTGCCGTCTCGTTTCGCCGTGAAAAATTCATCGAATTCGGCGGGCCGGACGGCGGCGACGGCGGCCGGGGCGGCGATGTCTGGGTCGAATGCGTCGATGGGCTGAATACGCTGATCGACTATCGCTACCAGCAGCATTTCAAGGCGCGGGTCGGCGGGCACGGCATGGGCCGCAACCGCACTGGCGCGCGCGGCAGCGATGTTGTTCTGAAAGTGCCTGTCGGCACGCAGGTGTTCGACGAGGATGAGGAAACGCTGATCGCGGACCTGACCGAAGTGGGCCAGCGCGAACTGATCGCCAGAGGCGGCAACGGTGGCTTCGGCAATCTGCACTTCACATCGTCCACCAACCGGGCTCCCCGCCGCGCCAATCCCGGCCTTCCCGGCGAAGAGCGCTGGATCTGGCTGAAGCTGAAGCTGATCGCCGATGCCGGACTGGTCGGCCTGCCCAATGCCGGCAAGTCGACCTTCCTTGCTGCGACCACCGCCGCAAAGCCGAAGATCGCCGATTACCCCTTCACCACGCTTCACCCCGGGCTCGGCGTCGTCCGGGTCTCGGGCCGCGAGTTCGTGCTCGCGGATATCCCGGGCCTGATCGAGGGCGCCCATGAGGGCCACGGCCTCGGCGACCGTTTCCTGGGGCATGTTGAGCGTTGCCGTGTCCTGCTGCACCTGGTCGAAGCCACCGGTGAACACGCCGGCAAGGCCTATAAGATCGTGCGTGGCGAGATCGAGGCCTATGGCGCCGGGCTTGAGGACAAGCCCGAGATCGTCGCCCTGTCAAAGGTCGATGCAGTCGACCCCGAAACCCTGAAGAAACAGCGCGATCGCCTGAAACGCGCCGCCGGCAAAGCGCCCCTGCTTGTCTCCGGCGTCAGCGGCGAGGGTGTTCAGGAGGTTCTCCACGCGCTCCTCCACATCATTGACGCCGCCCGCGCGGATGAGGGAGGCGAGAATGCCGCGCAAGACCGCACCTGATCTTGCGAAATTCAGGCGGATCGTCGTCAAGGTCGGCTCCTCGCTGCTGGTCGGCAAGGAGGGGCTGAAATCCGGCTGGCTCGACGGCCTCGTGGCCGATCTGGCCGGGCTCCATCGTGGCGGCGCCGATATCCTCGTCGTGTCCTCGGGCGCCATCGCCCTTGGCCGCAGTGTGCTGAAACTGAAGCCCGGCGCGCTGGCGCTTGAGGAGGCGCAGGCCGCCGCCTCCGTCGGCCAGATTGCGCTTGCCCGCCATTGGGCGGAAGCACTCCAGAGCAACGGCATCACCGCTGGGCAGTTGCTACTGACCTACAGCGACACGGAAGAGCGCCGGCGCTACCTCAATGCGCGCGCCACGGTGGAGACCCTGCTCTCGTTCCGCGCAATTCCGGTCATCAACGAGAATGATACAGTAACGACCGCCGAGATCCGCTACGGCGACAACGATCGTCTTGCCGCGCGCGTCGGCACGATGGCGAGCGCTGATCTCGTGATCCTCCTTTCCGATATCGACGGGCTCTACACCGCTCCGCCGCAGAAAAACCCTGCCGCCACGCTGATTCCCGTGGTGCCGACGATCACCGCCGAAATCGAGGCGATGGCCGGTGGCGCCGCCTCCGAGCTCTCGCGCGGCGGCATGAAAACGAAGATCGAGGCCGCCAAGATCGCCACCTCGGGCGGCGCGCATATGCTGATTGCCAACGGCACACGGGCCAATCCCTTGCGTCATGTGCTCGATGGCGGGCCGGCCACCTGGTTCCTCTCGCCCTCAAGCCCCGTGACTGCACGCAAGCGTTGGATCGGCGGTACTCTGGAGCCGCGCGGCACGCTCACCATCGACGATGGTGCTGCAAGGGCCCTGACGGGCGGCAAGAGCCTGCTGCCAGCCGGCGTGGTGCGGATAGACGGCAATTTCAGCCGGGGCGATGCCGTTCTCGTGCGCAGCCTGCAAGGTGGTGAGATCGCCCGCGGCCTCGTTGCCTATGATGCGGCGGACGCCCTGCGCATTCAGGGGCGCAAGACAAAGGACATCACGGATCTGCTCGGCTATGCCGGGCGCGCCGAAATGATCCATCGCGATAATCTCGTCCTGTCCGGCGAGGGAGGACACCGATGAACGCCGTCATGAAAACCGATATCGACGCCCTGATGCGCGACATGGGTCGCCGCGCCCGCGCCGCCGCCCGGGTGCTGGCCCTCGCAACGCCGGAGCAGAAGTCGAAGGCCTTGCACACCGCGGCGGAGGCAATTCGTGCCGCAGAAGGCGCGATTCTCGGGGCCAATGCCACCGACCTTGCACAGGCGCGGGGGAACGGCGCGCCAGACGCCTATCTGGATCGTCTTGCCCTGACCCCCGCTCGCATCGCGGAGATCGCCGGCAGTGTCGCCATGGTCGCCGCACTGCCCGACCCGGTCGGGGCTGTGATGAGCGAATGGACGCGGCCGAACGGCCTGAAACTCCAGCGCGTTCGCACGCCGTTGGGCGTCATCGGCGTTATCTTTGAAAGCCGCCCGAATGTGACGGCGGATGCCGCCGCGCTCTGTCTGAAATCCGGCAATGCAGTGATCCTGCGCACCGGGTCGGATGCGCTTGCCTCCGCGCTCGCCATCCATGCGGCCATGGTTTCGGGCCTTGCCACCACGGGCCTTCCGGCAGATGCGGTGCAGCTTGTACCGGTCAAGGATCGCGATGCGGTCGGCGCCATGCTGTCCGGTCTTGACGGCAATATCGACGTTATCGTTCCGCGTGGCGGCAAAAGCCTCGTGGCCCGGGTGCAGGCCGAGGCCCGGGTGCCGGTCTTTGCCCATCTCGATGGCAACAACCACGTCTATGTGCATGAAAAGGCCGATCTTGCGAAGGCCGAGCGTGTATTGCTCAACTCCAAGATGCGGCGCACCGGCGTTTGTGGTGCGGCGGAAACCCTGCTGATCGACCAGAAGATCGCCGGACAGGCGCTGAAACCGCTCACGACAGCGCTGCTCGGTGCGGGCTGTGCCGTGCGCGGCGATGCGGCATTTCAGGCGGTTGATCCGCGCGTGAGCGCAGCCACCCCCGAGGACTGGGACACCGAGTTTCTCGATGCAGTCATTGCGGCGAAGGTCGTTGCAGACCTCGACGAAGCCATCGCCCATATCGAGCGGCACGGCTCACACCACACCGATGCCATCGTCACAGAAGACCCCGCCGCGGCCGAGACCTTTCTGGCGCAGGTTGACTCAGCCATTGTGCTGCACAATGCCTCGACCCAGTTCGCCGATGGCGGCGAGTTCGGTTTCGGCGCCGAGATCGGCATTGCGACAGGCAGGATGCACGCGCGCGGTCCGGTTGGGGTTGAGCAACTGACGACCTTCAAGTATCGCGGCCGCGGCAATGGCACGGTGCGCCCGTGAGAAAAGGCCGCCCGTTTGCTGCGATTGGCGGTAACGGGCCGGTTCGCCTGCCCTTCCATGCGCCGGGAATGCGCATCGGTCTGTTTGGCGGTTCGTTCAACCCGCCGCACGACGGGCACCGGCTGGTGGCGAAGACCGCCCTCAGCGCCCTGCGCCTGGACCGGCTCTGGTGGATCGTTACCCCGGGAAACCCGCTCAAGAACAACACCGCCCTGCCCTCGCAGAACGAGCGCATGGCTCTCTGCCGCGCGCTGATGCCTGATCCGCGCATCGAAGTAACGGGCTTTGAGGCCAGCATCGGTACGCGGTACACCTACGATACGCTTCGCTATCTGGAACAGCGCTGCCCCGGCGTCGATTTCGTCTGGATCATGGGGGCGGACAGCCTCGCCGGCTTCCACCGCTGGCAGAAATGGCGCGACATCGCCCGCATGATCCCGATTGCCATCATCGACCGGCCCGGCTCCACCCTGCGCGCGGCGGCCTCGAAGGCCGCCCAGGTCTTTGGCTCTGCACGCATCGACGAGACCGATGCCGCGCTCCTGCCCGGCCTGAAACCGCCGGCCTGGGTTTTCCTTTATGGCCCCCGGTCAAGCCTCTCGTCCACCGAACTCCGGGCGAGACCGAAAGTCGCAACCAGTTGAATTGTCCGGATCAAGGGTTGAATTCCTTAACGCTCGTTAGCTATCTTTGGCTTCGGGCGAATCTGCCTCGCACCAACAAGGGAACGACAGCGCTGGCTCACCTGTCACTTGTCGAAGCGGCTAAGCCGCTTTCTCCGGCTTCGGCGGACGTGCCGTTGAAGACCGGATCGCTCCTCGAAACCATTCTGGCGGCGCTCGACGACGCCAAGGCCGAGGATATCTCCGCACTGGATCTCGAAGGCCGATCCTCGCTTGCCGACCATATGGTCGTGGCAACAGGCCGCTCCGACCGTCACGTCGGCGCGGTGGCCGATCGCGTGGCGCGCGCCCTGAAGGATAACGGCTTTCCAACGCCGCGGATCGAAGGGCTCGGCACCTGCGAATGGGTGCTGATCGACGCGGGCGACATCATCGTCCACGTCTTCAAGCCCGAGGCGCGCAGCTTCTACAATCTGGAGCGGCTCTGGGGCGCTGACCGTCCGGCCGAGCAGAAGCAGGGCCGCGCGGACAGCGCCCGGCCTTGATCTGACCCATGAAGGTCAGCCTTATTGCCGTGGGCCGGCTGAAATCCGGCCCCGAACGCCAATTGTGCGACCGCTATGCCGAGCGGTTTTCCGCGACCTGCCGTGCCATTGGCGTGCAGGACATCCGCATCCTCGAACTGCCGGAAAGCAACCAGCGCCGCCCCGATGACCGGATGGCCGAGGAGGCGCGCACCATTGCCGCTGCCCTGCCCGAATCAGGCCTGCTGATCACTTTTGACGAGCGCGGTTCATCCATGACCAGCCCGGAATTCGCTGCTCGCCTGCGCCAGGAGCGCGAGGCGGGCACCGCAGCGCTTTCCCTTGTGATCGGCGGGCCGGACGGGCTCGCCCCGTCCTTGCGTCAGCGGGCCGGCCTCGTCCTGTCGTTCGGCAGACTGACCCTGCCGCACCAGATGGTCCGCGCGCTCGCGCTCGAACAGCTCTATCGCGCCGCAACCATCCTGACCGGACACCCCTATCACCGGGTGTGAGGCTGCGCCGGGCCGAAGCGAAATCCCCGATATGATGCGCCATTCTTTCGCCGGGCTTTTCGCTTATTAAGCGGCCATCCACCACGAATCAGCCAGAATGGTCGGCGTGACGAATCTGTGCATGGCTTTGCCTTCGGCCTCTTGCCCGCACCGCGCCCTTTTCCTTCTGGCGTGGCTGACGGTTGTTGCACCGGACGTTCGCGCGCAAACCCCGTCCACGCCGACCGGACCGGGCAACGAACTCAGGACCGTAACTGACCAGTTGCAACGCAGCGAGGCCGAGCAGAGCCGCTTGCGCAGCGAGATCGCCGGCCTCAAGGGAGACAGGACGAAACTCTCGGCCGAACTCCTCAAGACCACCGAAGCCGTCCGGGCCGCGGAAACACGCGTCACCGACTCACAGGCGCGCCTCGACGAGGTGTCTGCCAGCGAAGCGGCCCTCCAGCGCTCGCTGGAAGCACGGCGCGAAACCACGGCCGAGGTTCTCGCCGCCCTGCAACGCATGGGCCGCCGCTCGCCGCCGGCGGTGGTCGTTCACCCCGAAGACATGCTGGAGGCGATCCGCTCGGCCATCCTGCTCGGCTATGTCATTCCGGAAATCCGCGCCGAGGCCGAAACACTGGTCGCTGACCTTGGCGCTCTCGTCCGGCTGCGCGAGGCCGCCGCCGCCGAGCGCCAGCGTCTGGCGCGCGAACGCGACACAATTGCCGGCGAGCGCACCCGCCTTTCGGCTCTGATCGAGGCACGTCAGGGACAGATCGAGACATCCGAAAAGGCACTGGTCGAGGAACGGGGGCGAATCGAGGCGCTCGGCAAACAGGCCCAATCCCTGCGCGACCTGATCGCCCGCGCTGAATCCGACGCCGCGGCACTTCGGCGAGCCGAGGAACAGGCGGCCAAAGTGCCACTTCCCGCCCGTTCGCCGCAGGAACTGGCAGCCCTCTCCCAGTCCGCGTTCAAGGACCCGGCGCGCCTGCAACCGAAAATCGCGTTCACGGATGCGCGAGGATTGCTCGCTCTGCCCACAAACGGCCCGATTGTGAAGGCATTCGGCGCAGCGGACGGCTTCGGTGGAACCGAGCGCGGCATCACCATTGCCGCAGCGGCAGGCAACATCGTCACCGCTCCGGTGGATGGATGGATTTTGTTCGCCGGCCCCTATCGATCCTATGGACGTATCTTGATTATAAACGCGGGCAACGGATACAACTTCGTACTGACGGGATTGCGTGATACGTCTGTCGAGATCGGCCAGTTCGTTCTCGCCGGAGAGCCGGTTGGCGCCATGGGCGCGCTGACGGTGGAAGAGGGAACCGGCGCGACGGCATCGCCTGCGCTGTATGTGGAATTGCGTAAGGACAACCAGCCCATCGACCCGACACCGTGGTGGGCGAAGAACATGAGCGAGAAGGCGCGGGGATGATGCGCAAGGCAAGTTTATTTGTGGCCGGGGTTGCTGCCGGCGCCGTGCTGGCAGGTGCTGCGGGAGCGTTGAGGCCGGGGTTGCAGGCCAATGCGGCCCCCTCCGACACGTACCGGCGACTGACGCTGTTTGGCGATGTCTTTGACAAGATCCGCGCGGATTACGTCGAGGCGCCGGACGAACAGAAGCTGATCGAATCGGCAATCAACGGCATGTTGGGCTCGCTTGATCCGCATTCGGCCTTCCTGGACCAGAAGGCCAATGAAGACATGATGCGCACCACGCGTGGCTCCTTCGGCGGCCTCGGCATCGAGGTGATGATGGAAGACGGCCTCGTGAAGGTCATGTCGCCCTTCGATGATTCGCCCGCCGCCCAGGCCGGCATCATGGCCAACGACCTGATCACCCATATTGACGGCACCCAGGTTCAGGGGCTCAGCCTCAATCAGGCCGTGGACAAGATGCGCGGTGAGATCGACACCAAGGTGACGCTGAAGATCCTGCGCAACAAGACCCAAACGCTGGATGTGACGCTGACCCGCAAGACGATCCGTCCGCCAGTCGCCAAGGTGCGCAGGGAAGGTGACGACGTCGGCTACATCCGCCTGTCGCAGTTCAATGAGCAGTCCTTCGACGCGATCCGCAAGGGCGTCGAGGATCTCAGCAAGGAAATCGGCCCCGACAAGGTCAAGGGTTTCGTGATCGACCTGAGAAACAATCCGGGTGGCCTTCTGGAGCAAGCAATCCAGATTTCCGATGGTTTCCTTGATCGCGGCGAGATTGTCTCGACCCGCGGCCGCACCCCCGATGCGACCCAGCGGTTCTCGGCCAAGGCCGGCGACATCGCCAAGGGCAAGCCGGTGGTCGTTCTGATCAACGGCGGCTCGGCCTCGGCTTCCGAGATCGTGGCCGGCGCGCTCCAGGATCACAAGCGCGCGACCATCATCGGCACACGCTCGTTCGGCAAGGCCTCGGTGCAGTCGATTTTCCAGATGCGCGGCAATGTTGCGCTCAAGCTGACGACGCAGCTCTATTTCACCCCCTCGGGCAAGTCGATCCAGGGCAAGGGCATCGACCCGGATATCCAGATCCTCCAGGACATTCCCGATGACCTGAAGGGCAAGGACGAGACCAAGGGCGAGGCTTCGCTGAAGGGCCACATCAAGACGAACGACGACGAGAAATCAGGCTCGTCCGCTTATGTGCCGCCCGATCCGAAGAACGACAAGCAGCTGATCTTCGCGGTCGACTATCTCAAATCCGGCGGCAAGCTGGAAGCGCCGAAGAAGGCAGAAGCGCCAGCCCCCAAGGACGACACCAAGAAAAACTGAGGCTGAAAACGGGGTATTGCCTCGCTTTCGCCTTTCCATCGGTAACAGTAGTGTGAGCCGGCAGGTGATTCGCCTGCCGGTTTTCATTGATCGCAACCGATGACCAGCAACGACCTTTCTCGCCCCCTGGGCCTCGAGCCAAACGCTCGCACAGACAGCGCCGCGCATCCGCGCCTGCCCCTGGCGCCGATTGTGCTGGGAAGCCTCGGGCTTGCCGCGACGGGGTTTATTGGCTGGCTGATCTGGAAAAGCGATCCCTACGGCGGTGAGCCGCATGCGCTCGTCCCCATCGACCGGACCGTGCAGACCGCGATGGCCAAATCGCCTGCGGATCCTGCAAAGGCTGCTGCGCCCACCACCGATCCCAGCCGGGAAACCGCTGCAGAGATCGAGGAAGCCTCGGGCGTCCGTGTCATGCGGGGCAAGGGCGGCAGCGTCCCTGGCGCTCTTATCATCAAGGTGCCGGATGCACCGACCATGGCGGGACGCGTGACCGCTGTCGATCGCCGCCTTCTGGAGCGGGGGCGCCACGGTCTCCTGCCGAAAGCCGCCGACGGTCTGCGCCCGCGCGAGGTCTATGCGCGCCCGTTCGACGCAGCGGCCGCAAAGGGCAAGCCGATGATCGCCGTGATGATCACCGGGCTCGGCATCGCGCAGGGCTCGACCGGCGAAGCCATCGGCAAACTGCCGCCGGATGTCAGCTTGGCATTCGCGCCCTATGGGACCGAGCTTGAAAAGCAGACCCAGCGCGCCCGCGAGGATGGTCACGAGGTGCTGCTCCAGGTGCCGATGGAGCCTTTCGACTACCCCGCCAACGACCCGGGCCCGCAAACCCTGCTGGCCGAGGCGCCGGAAACCAATACCATGGACCGCCTGCACTGGTTGATGAGCCGCTTTCAGGGCTACGTCGGCCTGACCAATTTCATGGGTGCGCGCTTCACCGCTTCGCAGAAGGCGTTGAAGCCGGTGCTCGACGAAGCATCGAAGCGCGGCCTGCTTGTGGTGGATGACGGCTCATCCGCCCGCAGCCAGATGGTTGCAGCCGCGGCCAGTGCCGGCGTGCCGGCGGCACGTGGCAGCACCGTCCTTGATTCGATCGACAAGGCCACCGATCTTGATACTGCCCTGACCCGGGCCGAGGCCTCTGCCCGGTCCAACGGCCAGGCACTGGTGGTTGCCCCTGCCCTGCCCCTGCCGCTTGAACGCATCGGACGCTGGCTGCGCAGTCTTGACCAGAAGGGTATTGTACTGGTTCCCGTCAGCGCACTTGCATCCGGACGCCGCGAGTGAGAACGGTTGGCATGGTAGGGAACCGCCCCCCGGGAGAATGCACCATGAGCCATGCGCCGATCATCCGTGCGCGGATGCCCTTCCGCCCTTGCGTGGGCGCCGCGCTGTTCAATGCACGGGGCGAGGTCTTCATCGGTCGCCGCACGGGCGGCCAGGGTGCTGAATACAACGATCAGGCGCGCGAGTGGCAGATGCCGCAGGGCGGCATCGACGGCAACGAGCCAGCCTACGATGCGGCACGGCGCGAACTTTATGAGGAAACCAATGTCCGGTCTGTCGTCCTGCTCGGCACCGCTCCGTTCTGGTTCCACTACGAATTGCCCGATGCGGTCCTCGGCAAGGCCCTGCATGGCAAGTATCGCGGCCAGACCCAGAAGTGGTTTGCCTTCCGCTTCACGGGCGAGGATCGCGAGATTGACGTCGCAAATCCCGCCAATGGCGCCCATCCTGCCGAGTTTGTGGAATGGCGCTGGGAGCCGCTTGAAAACCTGCCGGGCCTGATCGTTCCGTTCAAACGACCGGTTTATGAGCAGATTGTTGCCGCCTTTGCCCCCTATGCCATTGCAAACGCTGCCCATGCAATGTGACATGGGCCAAACCATCCCCATAGCCTGCCGATGCCATGTCCGATTCGATCCAGCGACTGTATGAGTCCATTCTGAAAGCCAAGCGGCACGACGCTCCCCAGTCGCGCACCGCCAAGCTGATGCGGGACGGTACGACCAAGATCGCCAAGAAACTTGCAGAGGAAGCCGTCGAAGTGGGGCATGAGGCAATCCTGCGGGACCGCAAGGCAACCATCGAGGAAAGCGCCGACGTCCTTTACAATCTTGCTGTGCTCTGGGCCGATGCCGGGATTAAGCCGCAGGATGTTTTCGATGAGATGCTCCGGCGCGAACAACTGATGGGCATTGCAGAAAAGCTGCCGAAGTCCGCCGCACAATTGGCCGTCACTCGGGCGATCCACGCACATCCGCCATCCCCTGAACCGCAAAAAACACAAAAGTGGTCATTTCGCACCCTTGCCCACCGGCTTGGAATAGGTCACAAGTAAACCAAATCTGAGATTGGGGAGCGTTCGATGACGGGACTACACACCTGCGGCTGGAAACTGGCGCTCCCCGTGATCGCCGCGCCGATGTTCCTGGTCAGCGGACCAAAACTGGTCAGCGCATGCGTCCGTGCCGGTGTTATCGGCACCTTTCCTGCGCTTAACCAGCGCACGACCGAAGGCTATGTCGAGTGGGTCCGCGAAATTCGCGCGGCCAACGCGGACCTTCCGCCAGACAGTGCGATTTTTGGCGTCAACCTCATCGTCCATCCTTCCAACACGCGGCTGGAGGCTGATGTCCGCGCAACGGTTCAGGAACAGGTGCCGCTGGTCATCACCTCGCTTGGCGCCGTTCCCATGATCGTCGAAGCCATCCATAGCTATGGCGGCAAGGTCTTTCACGATGTCACTAACCGACGCCACGCGGAAAAGGCGATTGCAGCGGGGGTTGATGGCCTGATCCTCGTCGCAGCGGGTGCCGGAGGTCATGCCGGCACCGCCAATCCTTTCGCGCTGATCGCCGAGATCCGACGGATCTTCGATGGACCGATCATCCTCTCCGGCGCCATGTCGAACGGTGCGCAGGTGGCTGCTGCCATCGCTGCCGGGGCCGACTTCGCTTACATGGGCACCCGCTTCATCGCCACCGAGGAATCGAATGCCGTGGCCGGCTATCGCGAGATGATCACGCAGTCATCGATCAGCGATATCGTCTATACCCCCGCCGTTTCCGGTATTCCCGCCAATTTCCTGGGGCCCTCGCTGCGCTCCATTGGTCTCGACCCCAAGAACCTGCCGGAGGTTGATCCCAAAACGCACAAGATCGACATGGGAGCCGAGGCGAAGGCCTGGCGCGATGTCTGGTCCGCAGGCCATGGTGTTGCCGACACGAAGGATATCCTGCCGGTGTCCGATCTCGTGGCGCGGATGAAACGCGAGTTCGACGAGGCGCGCCGGCGCCTCGCCAAGGTGTAACCTTACTGCCGAAGGGCGTTGTCGCGCAGCACCTTCACGGGGCGGATCAGCGTTTCCATGATCGTGCGGCGGCCCGACAGGATGTCGACGTCCGCGACCATGCCCGGCACCACCGGCCGATCCGGACCAAAGTTGGAACCTGTTGCTTCCAGCCGCATCCGGAAATAGGGCTGGCCCTTTTCGTCCTGCAGCGCATCAGGGGAAACCTCCACGACCTTGCCCTTCAGCCCGCCGTAGACGGAAAAGTCATAGGCGCTGATCTTCACCACCGCGTTCAGGCCCGGCCAGACTTCGGCGCGGTCTTTCGGCTGGATACGGGCCTCCACCGCGATCGAGGTGTCGATCGGCACGATGGTGCCAAGCGGCTCGCCCGATTTCACGACACCGCCCACCGTCGTGACGTTGAGTTTGTTCACGGTGCCGGCAATCGGCGCAACGACATCCGAACGTTCGGACCGGTCCTTCATCGCATTGACGGTTTCGGTAAGCTTGGCGATCTGCAATTCGTTGTCGGCGCGCTCCTTCTCCGCCTCGGTTCGGAAGCGCAGCACCGTCTCCGTCCGCCGACGGGCAATCTCGCTCATCGCCGCCTCGGTTTTCGGAATGTCATGGGTCAAATCGGAGATCTTGCCCTCGATTTGTTGCAGGATGCGTTCGTTGTCGAGGAGTTCGTTGGCCGAGACAGCCCCGACATTGACCAGCCGCCGGAGGCTGGTGACACGCTGCAAGACGAGTTCGCGTTCGCGGGACGTGTTTTTCCAGCGCGACTTCTGCTCGGAAATCTCGATTTCCTTCTGTCTCGACTGGTCTTCGAGGATCAGCAATTGTTCGGACAGCGTTTTCTTGCGGGTTTCAAACAGCCCGACCTCGCGCTCATAGAGCCGATTGAGGTTACCCGTCAGCTCGGGCCCGAGCGTAAAACTCGACGCACCGTTGATCTCCGCATCAAGGCGCCAGATGCGCAAGGTCTTGGCCCGGATCTCAAGCTGGGCCTGCAAAAGCTCTGCTCGCTGGAAGCTGTTTTCGACCCGGAGCAGGACCGCCCCCTTCTCGACGCGATCACCTTCGCGGACCAGAATTTCCTGAACGATACCGCCCTCGAAATGCTGGACAACCTGGTTCTGCGACTGCGGAATCACGCGCCCTGTCCCGCGCGTGACCTTTTCCAGCTCCGTCATCTGCGCCCAGACCAGAAACGCCGCAACGCTGGCAAAGGCAGTCGAGACGAACAGCCGCTGCGAACGGGTGGCGATGCGGTCGCACTGTCGCGGATAGGGCAGTTCCCCAAGCGGCGAAGCAGTATCCTTGGGCGGGGAAGCAGGCTTGATATCGGTCATGCGCCGATCTGACACGAGGAAGGTTTACGGCTTGTTAAGCAAGGGGCCTCACTACTCGGAGGTATTCATTTTTTAACTGGCTGCTTGCTGCGCCAGCCCGCGGAACCCGTCCATGGCCGAAGCGAAAACCCTGTTCCAGGATCTGAAGACCCGCCTCGAACCGAAGGCATATCGCTGGCGGCAGGGCAATGCCGAGCCCGCCGCAGCGACAGCTTCGGAAGCAGACGCGCTTGACGCCGCAAGGACCGGCACCACGCCGGCAAAAGACGAACCCGCGCCGCTCGCCCGCGAGGTTGAGGCCGCACTGAACGAACTCGAAAGCATGGCGACAGCGCCAGGCGGCGGCCAAATGCCCCGCCACGCTTTCGAGACCATGACAGACAGCATCCACAAACTCGTCACCGAAATCGAGATGCGCACGGGCGACCGGCCACGCCCCGAAGAGCCGCCGCAACCCATCGCGGCAGAGCAAAGCCCTTCGGACAATGCCGAAACGCCGGCGCCAGCGGCAGAAGCTGTTTCTGATCCGACAGTTGCCGACACACCCGCCGAAGACGGGCCGAATGTCCCGCTGAAAGGCAACAACCTCCTGGCCGATGTCCGCGCACTTGCGGCGAGCTGGTTTCGCAATGGCCGCGCCTCCGATGCGGCCCATCGCGGACCCGGCGACATTGCAACGCCCGAGGAGTTGAAGGCCGCCGCCGCCGATCGCGGTGTGGATGTCTCCTATGCCGAAAAGTCCCTGAACCGGCTGACCGAGAAAGACTTCCCCTGCATCGCACTTGACCGGACGGGCGGCAGTCATGTGCTGGTCGGTCGCCCGGACAAGCACACCTTGCTGGCCCGCGTGGGCGGCAGCATCCGTTCCGTCAGCCTGTCCAGCTTGCAGGCCATCGCTTCCGGCGTCGTCTTCTTTGTCCGCCCCCGGGCCACTCCGGCGCCGGAGCCGGCCATTGGCACAACCTCCGAACAGCCTCCGCCAGACAAGCGGCGGCTCGCAGGCATTTTTGGCATCATCACGCGGGAGATGCTGGCGACCCAGCGCCCGCTGCTCTGGCAATTGGCGCTGGCAACGGTTCTTTCCAACCTGTTCACCTTCGCCCTGCCCCTCTTTTCCATGGCGGTCTATGATCGCGTCGTGCCACACATGGCCTGGGAAACGCTCTGGGCGCTCTCGATCGGCGTGGTGATCATCCTCGGCGCGGATTTCGCCCTGCGCTACATCCGGATGAAGCTGCTCGACTCAGTGGGCCTTACCACCTCGACGACCCTCCAGGCCCAGCTTTACAGCCGCATCGTCCATGGCCGGATGCAGGACATTCCCAGTGTTTCCGGTGGCATCAGCGCGGGAATGCGCGAAGTCGAGGCGCTCTGCCATGTCGTCCCCTCGCTGCTGATCGGCATCGCCGTCGACCTGCCGTTCTTCCTTCTCGCCGCAGTGTTGATCTATTCCATCGGCGGCCTCGTCGCCCTTGCGCCGATTATCGGTGCCGTGGCACTGGCCGGCCTGCATCTCATCACCCATCTCGGCGAGGATGCTGCGCGCAAGCATTCGCGCTATGTCGGCACCCAGACCAATGCGCTGCTGGAGACGCTCGGAACGCTTGAGACCGTCAAGACGACCGGTTCGGAGCGGATGCTGCTGCGGCGCTGGGAGCGTCTGGTGGACGCATCGAGTTTCGCAAGCCACCTCAACCGCCTTCAGGGCAATTTCTCCGGCCAGGCGTCCATCGTGATCGGCCAGGCGGTGACCGTGCTGGCGATGATCATCGCGGTTTACGAGATTTCGACGGGCTCGATGACCATCGGCGCCATGTCTGCCTCGGTTCTGTTGATCGGCCGCATGATGACCCCGATCAGCCAGTTGATGACCTATCTGCACCGGGCCCATCAACTTTCGACCTCGGCCCAGATGATCCAGCGCATGTTCACCCTGCCACAGGAAAACGCGGGCGATGCCTCTGAAGTGCGCGAGGAAACGCCGCTTGCCGGGCACCTGCAAATGCACAACGTCCGGTTCAGCTATCCGGGCGAACAGGCACCGAACCTCGAAAACATCACGCTGGAGATTCGTCCTGGCGAGAAAATCGGGCTGATTGGCCGCGTCGGCAGTGGCAAGAGCACGTTGCTTCGTCTGATCCTGCGCCTGCACGATCCTTCGGAAGGCACGATCCTTCTTGACAGCAAGGACATGCGCCAGGTCTCGCCTCGCGCCCTGCGCCGGATCATCGGCTTCATGCGGCAGGACAGTGTGCTGTTCGACGATACGCTTCAGGCAAATATCTGCTTTGGCCTCGAAAAGATGAAGCAGGCCAACTTTGAGCGGGCCGTGACGATCACCGGCGTCAAGGACTTTGCCGCGCGCAATCCCGCCGGCTACGGTCTGCGCGTCGGCTCGCGCGGTGAACGCCTCTCGGGCGGAGAGCGCCAGGCGGTCGCGATGGCCCGCATTCTGGTCGAGGATTCACCGGTGTTCGTGCTCGACGAGCCGACTGCGGCCATGGACAACGCGCTTGAAGCCAGCATTGTGCGTGAACTGCGCGATGTGGTGGCGAACAAGACCCTCATTGTGGCAACCCACCGGGCACCGCTCCTGTCGCTGGTCGACCGGATCATCTGGATGGACAACGGACGGATCGTTGCCGACGGCCCAAAGGCCGAGGTTCTTCAGCGGCTGAACCAGCAGGCGGCCTGACGCCGGAGGGGAGAGGACCTGTCATTTCCTTTCCGCACTTGAAGCAATTCCCGTGATTCCAGACCGATACAATTAACGAATTTTGCAATCTTGACGCGTAAACAGCAGGTTGGTGCCTGTGTCGCGTAGCACAGGATGCGTTGTGAGGATTGGCAATGGCGGGTGGTGGCAGCGGCGAAGAGGACAACTACTGGCCGGGGTATGTCGACGCGCTCACCTCCATGACGATGGTGCTGACCTTCATCATGATGATCCTCGGCGTGGTCATCTTTTCCATGTCGCAGAATGTCTCCAAAATCATCGTCAAGCAGATTGCCGAAGCTGCCAAGATTGACATTTCAGGCACCGGCAGCCTTGAGAAGATCCGCGATCAGGTCATCCAGACGCTCAAGAAGCAGCGCGAGACAGAGTCGGAGATCAAGGACGGTGAACTTGCGTCCCAATTCCCGCTCCGTGGCGAATCCCAGTCGCGTCCCTCGCCGGCCGAACGCCTGAACGGCAACGTCCGGCTGCCTTCGCCGCCGCATCCGACCGAATCCAACAAGGGTAACCTTGCCGGCACAACCGCCGGTCAGGCGCCACTTAGCGGGAAGCAGGACGAATATAACCTCAGCCCGCCCCCCTCACCCATCAATGAGGATCCCTCAAAGACCATCGAGGACAAGCGCGTCGAGGCCGCCACCAACAACGACATCGCCGAAAAGGCATCCGGCACCGTCCTTTCAGGTGAAGGCGCCGTGATTACCGTGACCTTCCAGAAGCGCGTGGTTCAGCTCGATGACAAGGCAACATCCGAATTCCACGCCATCACCTCCGAATCCGCACCGATGAAGGCCGCCAAACGGCTGGAGATCAAGGGTTATGCCGATGTCTCCGTGATGGGCGTGACCGAAGCGCGGCGCATTGCCTATTATCGTGCGATGCTGATCAGGAAGCAACTGATGGCTATCGGTTTCAGCCCGGACATCATGAACGTCCGGATCGAGGATTCGTCGGGTGCCGACGGTGAACTCGTGCGGGTTTTTGCCCGCTGATGTCTAAAATTTCGCTGCTGAAAGACGCGCACGCTTAACCTTTTGTTGCCTCAAACCGGATAATTTAAGGCGTTGCTTCGTCCTTCCCTTCGGACGAACAAGGGGTTGAGTATGGGTAATGCGTCTCTGTCTTCGCAGATCCGGGTCCAGTATATCCGGTTCCTCGTCATCTACTCGTTTCTGGGGCTGCTCGTTGCCTGGCAATGGCACTTCGTTATCGAAGGCTTCAGCCATAACGTTTACCTGAACGGCGCGATTTTCGGCACCTTCTTCTTCGGTTCGGCGCTCGCTTTCCGCGACCTGCGCAACATGACGAACGAACGTCTCGCGTTCGAAGCGCTTCAGGAAGCCTATACGGACATCCAGCGAGGCAAGGCACGCTCCAAGGAAGACCCGTTCTGGCGGCACTATCGCTGCCTTGAGAAGGGCGAGGTTTTCACCCATCCGCAACTGCTCGGGCACCTCTTCGATATCATCGTCGAGGAACTGCATCGCACCAAGCACATGCAGATCACCGTCGGCACCATGCAGACCCTGATCGGAGCATTGGAACATGCCAATGCCCAGAGCCGTTCGCTCCTGCAATACATGAGCGGCCTGCTGGTCTTCCTCGGCCTCATCGGCACCTTTATTGGCCTTATGGAAATGGTGGGTTCGGTCGGTGGTATCATCGGCGGCCTCGCCAATGCGGAATCCGGCTCGGGCGATGCGATGAAGCAGCTCCTGAAGGACCTGCAAGCGCCGATGACCGGCATGGCGACAGGCTTCGGCGCCTCGCTCTTCGGCCTGTTCACCTCGCTGGTCCTGGGTCTCGTCAACCGTTTCGTCGGCTCCGCCGGCCATGCGATCAAGGCCGAGTTCGAGGCCTGGCTCGCCGGCATCGCGCAGATCGAGAACGACAAGAAGGCCGGCAACGGCAACGGCGCCTCCGGAAACGGCGCCAATGGCGAGGGCGGCGAGGGTGCCAATGGCCTGCCGCAGGATGCGACCTTCATGGCTTCGCCCGGTGTCGCCGCCATCATCACCGCCATGCGCTCGACCAATCACACGTTCGAGAAGACGGCGGATGCGGTGATGAAACTTGCCGAACGCCGCAAGGAAGAGAACGACGCCCTGATGGCTACCTGCGCCCAGATGGAGCGCTTGACGGCCGAGCAGGACAGCATGCGCCGCGCGATTGCTGCGCTGGGCGGCATCCGCGACGATGTGAACAGCCTGCGCCAGCTCGACTATGCGCAAGCCAACCGCATGATCGACGGGTTCAACAAGATCGAGGTCACGATGGAGGAGATTCGCATGTCCTCCCAGCGCGGCTTCGAGGACATGGCGATGCGCGAACTCGAAACGCTGCGCCAAGCCCGCACCAACACCGAGCAAATCATCAAGAAGCTCGACGAGGGCACCTATCAGGCCGCGGAGCGCCAGCACGAAACGGTCGACCGGCTCGAAACCCTGGCCCAGATGCAGGCCAGCCTGACTCGCCTGCTGCAATCCTCGCAAGGCCAGACCAACGCCAAGATCGATGATCTCGCCGGCTCCCTGAGCGACATCCATTCGATCCACGCCGAGATTACCAAGGACATGGCGAACCTGCGCGGAGAACTCTCCGGCGGCATCCGCGAACTGACCAACCGTCCGGATACCTCGCCTCAGATCCAGCAGATGTCGGTGTCGATGGATTCGGCACTCATCAAGGGGCTTGGTGAAATCGCCCAGGTGCTCAACACGGCGCTTGGCGTCATGACCGCCTCGATGAAGGAAATCGCCACAAAACAGAACGAGACAACAAACGTGATCGGCGCCATGAGCGAGACACGTGAACTGACGACCGAAATCCGCTCGCTCGGCCGGTCGATCGACAGCGGCCTGTCACAGGGCTTTGCGGAAATGTCCCGGTCGTTTGAATCGATCTTCCTGTCCTATTCGGAGCTGCTCGCCCGGGTGAACACCGGCGCTCCGGCACCGGCCGCCGCCACCGCACCGGTGCCGCAGGCCAGCACGGACCTGGTTCCAGTTGCACCGGAAGCTGCCAGCGACGACGCAGCGGCCAAGGAAAAGGCCATGGCGGACATGAACGCCCACCAGCGCCTCGAACATATGGAAAAACTCTATTCCTCGGCAAAGGGTCGCCTTGGCGATCTGCTCAAGAGCGCCTGACATCCCGGATTGAGCGGAGACATCTGCCATGCAACTGCCCAAGATCTCGCTGCCAAAATTCCATATGCCGGAGGCGCTGTCGGTCCTCGCCGACAAGCTGCCCTTCCGCAAACGGGAGCGGGGTGGCAGCCACATGCGCGCTCACATGCGTCACCCCTGCTGCCTGGTGGCCGAACTACTCATTGCCGAAAAGGGCTTCAGGATCGATGGCCTCGTCATCGAAGCGTCGCGCGGCGGCATTCGTTTCCGCGAAGCCTCACGCTTCGTACTGGATCGGCGCGGCATCACGGTCGTCGTGATCATTGGCGAGAGCCAGTACCCCGGCACTATCGTCAACGTTGGCAACAACGGTTACGGCATCAAGCTCGACACTCTCATTTCAGATGAAGAGGTTGAGCGCCTGGTGGCAAACAATCCCACCCCACACGAACTGATGAACTAAGACGCCGCGGGCGTCATAGAACCTTCGCCGTCTTGCCTGCAGGGCGGGCCGGAGGCACACTGCGCGGGATCAGGATTGCTCCCAGGAAACCCGCGCATGAAACTCGACAATTCCATCGCCGCCATCGTCACGGGCGGCGCCTCCGGTCTCGGTGAGGCCACGGCCCGCCGCCTTGCCGCGCGCGGGGTCCGTGTCACCCTGTTCGACCTTGACGAAGTGCGCGGCACCAAGGTCGCAGGCGAAATCGGAGGGCTTTTTGTGCGAACCGATGTGACAAGCGATGCCTCTGTGGCCGACGCCATTGCAACCGCCGGCAAGGCGCATGGCCCGGCGCGCGTCGTCGTCAACTGCGCCGGCATCGCCCCGGCCCGCCGCACCGTCTCGCGCAACAAGGACACAGGCGAGATGCTCGCCCACGACCTGCAAAGCTATCTGAAAGTCATCAACGTCAATCTCGCCGGCACCTTCAACGTCATCTCGAAGGCCGCCGCCGCCATGGCCGCGCTCGATCCGGTGACCGAAGACGGCGGGCGCGGCGTGATGGTGATGACCGCTTCCGTCGCTGCGGAAGATGGTCAGGTGGGGCAGGTCGCGTATGCTGCCTCGAAAGGGGGCGTCAAGGCCATGACCCTGCCGGTCGCGCGCGATCTTGCCGGTTATGGCATCCGCATCTGCACGATCCTGCCTGGCATCTTCTACACGCCAATGTTCGATACGCTAAACCCCGAATTCCGGGCTTCGCTCGCTGCTGCCGTGCCATTCCCCTCGCGGCTTGGCCGTCCGGATGAATATGCCGCGCTCGTCCAGCACATCTGCGAGAACGACATGCTCAACGGCGAATCGATCCGGCTTGACGGCGCAATCCGTATGGCTCCGCGCTGATCGGCTCATCGACATCGAGCGGATAGGCGGCTTCGACCACATAGGGTCCGCCGCCAGTCTGTTCACGCGCGGAGAAGAGTTCGAAAGTCACAGGCTGAAAACGGATGGGCCGGAAGCCACCGCGCGTCGAAAGAAAATCAGCCACATCAAGCACCGAGGCCGAACGCAATCGCGCCAGCGTCACATGTGGCGTGAACTTGCGTTTGTCCGGCGGCAGACCAACGCGCCGTGCCGCGCGCTCATGGTCCTGCTGCAATTCGCTCAGCGCCCGGTCCTGTGCCACCGAAGCGTAGACAGAATGGGGCTTGGCCCCGCCGAAACTGTCGAGCCCCGTGATCGTGATTGTCAGGGGAGCGCACCGCACATCAGCCAGTGCCTCCTCAAGGTCGCGTGCCGTGCGCCCGTCAATGTCGCCGATGAACCGGAGCGTGATGTGATAATCGTCAGGCACAGCCCAGCGCGCGCCCGGCAAGCCGCCCCGCAGGGCGGATAGCGCCGAACTGATGCCTTCCGGCATCTTGAAACCTGTGAAGAGCCGCGGCATGAGCCCCTCCCGCGCGAATCAGCGTTTCCCAAGCATAGAGCGAACAGGCCCGATTTCCGAAACACGCCGATGACAGATCCGACTGAGAGCCGGGGATAAAGCGCCTGGGTACCCTATGGATCTGCCAATTTACAGCACCCTGTATGCCACATTTGGATAACGCATCCTCCCCTTGCCGGCGAGCCGGCTGCGTTGCATGCCAGCACCTTCGATTCGCACATGTGAGAGGGGAAACTCATGTCGGAAATCAGCGAAGTTCACGAATTAGCCGAAGAAGCCCATGGCCAACGGAACAAGGTCATCGCGCTGCTGATTGCCGCGCTCGCCCTGATGCTGGCCTTTGCCGAGGCCGGCAATGGCAACAATGAGAACGCGTCCATCGACCTCAATATCGAGGCCTCAAACCTCTGGTCGTTTTATCAGGCCAAGACGATCCGCATGACAACCATGCAAACGGCGGCCGAACAGGGCGAACTGGAATTGCCAAGAATCACCGATCCCGCGCAACTGGAGGCAGTGAAGAAGCAGATCGAGAAGTGGCGCGCCACTGCCCAACGCTATGACAGTGAGCCTGCGACAGGCGAGGGCCGCAAGGAACTCGCAGCGCGCGCCATTGCCAAGCAGGAGGAGCGAAAGATCACCATGCAGCGCAAGGAACTCTACGAGGTCGCGGCCAAGACTTTCCAGATTGGCATCGTGCTGGCCTCCGCGATGATCATCACCGGCCTGATGCCCCTGGTCTGGGCTGCGATTCTTCTTGGCCTCACCGGCGCGACCCTGATGGGTTTTGCGCTCTTTGCGCCGATGGCGATCCACCTGCCGTTCTGAGGCGTGGGCCGCTCGACAAAAAGGCGGGCTCAAAGCCCGCCTTCCGCCACCGTTCAGCTATGGATGGCGCGCTTTTCAACCGCCATTGCCGCTTCTTTCACGGCTTCGGACATCGTGGGATGGGCGTGGCAGGTCCGTGCGAGATCTTCGGAGGAGCCGCCGAACTCCATCAGCACCGCCGCTTCGTGGATCATCTCGCCCGCACCGGCACCGACGATATGAACACCGAGCACCCGGTCGCTGGCCTTGTCAGCCAGCACTTTCACAAAGCCGTCCGTCGTCCGGTTGGCCCGCGCGCGACCATTGGCAGAGAAGTTGAACTTGCCGACGGCATAGGCGACGCCCGCCGCCTTCAACTCGTCTTCCGTCTTGCCCACGGAGGCGATTTCCGGGAAGGTATAGACGACCCCGGGAATAACATCATAGTTCACATGCCCGGCCTTGCCGGCCAGCATTTCCGCCAGCGCCACGCCTTCATCCTCAGCCTTGTGCGCCAGCATCGGGCCGGTGATCACATCGCCGATGGCATAGATGCCCGGAACGTTGGTGGCGTAGTGGGCATCGGTGACGACACGCCCGCGATTGTCCAGCGCAATGCCGACGGCCTCAAGGCCCAGCCCCTGCGTGAAAGGTTTGCGCCCGATGGCGACCAGCACCACATCGGCACCGATGGTGGTCTTTTCCCCGCCCGCAGCCGGCTCGACATGCAGCTTCACGCCACCCTTGATCGTATCGACACCGGTAACCTTCGCGCCAAGGCGGAAGCTGATGCCCTGCTTTTCGAGAAGACGCTGGAGTGCCTTGCTGGCTTCGAGGTCCATGCCCGGCAGGATCCGGTCGAGATATTCGATCACCTCGACCTCTGCGCCGAGACGCCGCCAGACCGAGCCGAGTTCGAGGCCGATGACACCGGCACCGATCACCACCAGCTTGCCCGGAACCTTCGGCAGTTCAAGCGCGCCGGTGGAGGACACCACCTGCTTCTCGTCGATCGTCACGCCGGGCAGGCCCGCGACCTCGGAGCCGGTCGCAATGCAGATCGCCTTCGCTTCCAGCACATTGGTCTTGCCGTCTTCCGCTGTCACCTGCACCTTGCCTGGGGCGAGGATCGTCCCGAGGCCAAAGTGCACGTCCACCTTGTTCTTCTTGAGGAGGAAGCCGACACCGTTGACATTGGCGTCGATCGTCTCCTGCTTGTGTTTCATCATGGCGGCCAAATTCAGCTTCGGCTTCGGAACATCGATGCCGAATGCCGCAAAACCATGGCCCGCCTCGTCGAACAGCTCCGAGGCGTGAAGCAGCGCTTTTGACGGGATGCAGCCGACGTTGAGACAGGTGCCGCCATGCGTCTTGCGCTTTTCCACCACGGCCACTTTCAGCCCGAGCTGGGAGGCGCGAATGGCGCAGACATAGCCACCCGGGCCGGTGCCGATGACGATGAGATCATAGGTCATGGAAAGATCCTTTACATGTGCGGGTCAGCGCCCGCCGCTGACAGTGATGAGGGTGCCGACGGCATAGGACGCCTTGTCGGAAACGAGCCAGCGCACGGCTTCGGCGATTTCCTCCGCCGTGCCGCCGCGCTTGATCGGAATGGTATCACGCAGAGCTTCCACCCGGTCCGGAATGCCCCCCGAAGCGTGAATATCGGTGAGGATCAGGCCCGGCTGTACGCCGTTGACGCGGATGCCCTCGTTCGCCACCTCGCGCCCGAGGCCGAGCGTGAAGGAATCGATGGCGCCTTTGGCCGCTGCATAATCAACATACTGCCCCGGCGCGCCGAGCCGCGGCGCGATGGATGACAGGTTGACGATGGCGCCGCCCTTGCCGCCAAGACGGGTGGACATGCGCCGTATCGCCTCGCGGCAGCAGAAAATCGTGCCCATGACGTTGATGTCGAACATCCGGCGCAAACGCTCCGTCGACATCTCGACCACGGGCTGCGCCTTGTCGACCACCCCGGCGTTGTTGACCAGCGCCGCGAGCGTTCCCATCCGGTCGGCGGCAGCGAAGATCGCGGCGACATCCGCCTCGCTCGCCACATCGCCCTTCACCGCAACAGCCTTGCGGCCCAGCGCGATGATCAGCGCCACAACCTCATCCGCCGCAGCCGTGTTGCCGGCATAATTGACCACAATATCAAAACCGTCCGCCGCAAGGCCGATGGCACAGGCACGGCCAATGCCGCGCGAGGCCCCAGTGACGATAGCGACTTTGGTCATGGCGCTCTCCTCGTCTCGGCCGGGCCGGTCCCGGTCATCACGACTTACAGCGACGCTCCCAAATCATGAATGCCCGCCAACAAGGGCGGGCATCACGACTTACGGGGCTTACAGATCCATCACGAGACGGGCCGGATCCTCAAGGCTTTCCTTGACACGCACGAGGAAGGTGACCGCCTCCTTGCCGTCAACGATGCGGTGATCGTAGGACAGCGCCAGATACATCATCGGGCGGATTTCCACCTTACCGCCGATGGCCATCGGCCGCTCCTGGATCTTGTGCATCCCGAGGATGCCCGACTGTGGCGCGTTCAGGATCGGCGTCGACATCAGCGAACCATAGATGCCACCGTTGGTGATGGTGAAGGTGCCACCGGTCATGTCGGCCATGGTCAACTGGCCATCGCGGGCGCGCTTGCCGAAGTCGGCAATCGTCTTTTCGATGCCGGCGAGGCCCAGCCGGTCCGCATCGCGCACCACCGGTACGACGAGGCCCTTGTCGGTGCCCACCGCGATGCCGATGTGGTAGTAATTCTTGTAGATGATGTCCGTGCCGTCGATCTCGGCATTGACGCCCGGCAGTTCCTTCAGCGCCTGCACGACAGCCTTGGTGAAGAAGCTCATGAAGCCGAGCTTCACGCCGTGCTTCTTCTCGAACAGGTCCTTGTAGGCGTTGCGAAGCGCCATGACATTGGTCATGTCCACCTCGTTGAAGGTGGTCAGCATCGCCGCCGTGTTCTGCGATTCCTTGAGGCGGCGCGCGATGGTCTGGCGCAGCTTGGTCATCTTCACGCGCTCTTCGCGGGCGGCATCATCGGCCGGCGAGGCAACGCGGGGTGCAGCGGGAGCGGCAGCGGGGGCCGCGGCCGGCGGATTGGCAATCGCTGCAAGCACATCGCCCTTGAGGACCTGACCGCGCTTGCCTGAACCGGCGTCAACCGAAACGCCTGTTTCGGCCATCAGCTTGGCAGCGGACGGCGCCGGCGGCATCGTGCCGGTCTGGACCGGAGCGGGAGCAACCGGAGCAGCGGCAGCCGGGGCAGGCTTTGCAGAAGGCGCGGCGGCGGCAGCGCCCTCGCTGATCGTGCCGAGCAGCGCACCGACACCGACGGTCTCGCCATCCTTGGCGATGATCTCGGCCAGCACACCGGCCGCCGGGGCATTGACTTCGAGCGTGACCTTGTCGGTTTCAAGCTCGCACAGCGCCTCGTCGGCCTTCACGGCGTCGCCGGGCTTCTTGAACCACTTGCCGATGGTTGCCTCGGAAACGCTTTCGCCCAGGGTTGGAACGCGGATTTCGGTTGCCATTGTCTGTCCTCACCACCGGCCTTGCCGGCACTTGTCACGGGAAGCGGCCCGGCGATGCCGGGCCAGGATCATCGGATTCAGAAGGTATAGGCCTCATCAAGGAAGGCCCGAAGCTGGGCCAGATGCTTCGACATCTGACCGACGGCGGTGGACGCCGCTGCCGGGCGCCCGACATACCGGGCCCGCTTGGTCGCACAGCCCGCCTGCCCCAGAACCCATTCGAGATAGGGTTCGACGAAGGACCAGGCGCCCATGTTCTTGGGCTCCTCCTGGCACCAGATCACATCGGCCTTCTTGAACTGCTGGAGCTTGATGGTCAGCGCCTTCAACGGGAAGGGATAAAGCTGCTCCACGCGCAACAGATAGACATCGTCGATGCCGCGCTTCTCCCGCTCTTCCAGAAGATCGTAATAGACCTTGCCGGAGCACAGGATCACCCGGCGGATCTTGGAATCCTTGGCGAGCGTAACGGGCAGGCCGCCGCGCTCGGCATCATCGTCGAGGAAACGGTGGAACGACGTGCCGGTTTCCAGTTCCGCCAGCGTCGACTTGCAACGCGGATGGCGCAGCAGCGACTTCGGCGTCATCAGGATAAGCGGCTTGCGGATATCGCGCCGCATCTGCCGACGCAGAATGTGGAAGTAGTTGGCCGGCGTTGTGCAGTTGGCCACCTGCATGTTGTCTTCGGCGCAGAGCTGGAGGAACCGCTCCAGTCGAGCCGAGGAATGCTCCGGCCCCTGCCCCTCATAGCCATGCGGCAGCAGGCAGACGAGGCCGGACATGCGCAGCCACTTGCGCTCACCGGATGAGATGAACTGGTCGAACAGCACCTGCGCGCCATTGGCAAAGTCGCCGAACTGGCCTTCCCACAGCGTCAGTGCATTGGGTTCGGCCAGCGAGTAACCGTAGTCGAAGCCAAGCACCGCCTCTTCCGAGAGCATCGAGTTGATGACCTCGTAGCGCTTCTGCCCTTCCCGGATATGGTTGAGCGGCGTGTAGCGGTTCTCGGTTTCCTGATCGATCAGCACCGAATGACGCTGACTGAAAGTGCCGCGCTCGCAATCCTGACCGGAGAGACGCACGGCGTGTCCTTCGTCCAGCAGCGTGCCGAAGGCAAGCGCTTCGGCCATCGCCCAGTCAATGCCCTGCCCCGTCTCGATCATCTTGGCACGCGCTTCCTGGAAGCGCTGGATGGTGCGGTGGATGTTCATGCCCTCGGGCACGCGCGTGATCGCCCGCCCGATCCGCTTCAGCGTTTCGGCATCGACGCCGGTCTGGCCGCGCCGCGGATCATCCCGCGTTTCGGAGGCGGCAGCCTTGAGGCCCTGCCACTTGCCGTCCAGCCAGTCGGCCTTGTTCGGCTTGTAAGACTGGCCGGCCTCAAACTCCACATCGAGCCGCTGTTGCCAGTCAGCCCGCATCTTGTCGACTTCGGCCTGCGTGACCAAGCCTTCGCCGATCAGTTTGTCGGCATAGAGTTCAAGCGTGGTGCGATGCGCGCGGATGATCTTGTACATCAGCGGCTGCGTGAAGGACGGCTCGTCGCCCTCATTGTGACCGAAGCGGCGATAGCACCACATGTCGATGACAACCGGCTTCTGGAACTTCTGCCGGAACTCGGTCGCAACCTTGGCAACGAACACCACCGCCTCGGGATCATCACCGTTGACGTGGAAAATCGGCGCCTCGACGATCTTGCCGAGATCGGACGGATAGGGAGAGGACCGCGAGAAGCGCGGATAGGTCGTGAAGCCGATCTGGTTGTTGATGATGAAGGAAATCCAGCCGCCGGTCCGGTAGCCCTTGAGGCCCGAGAGACCAAAACACTCGGCCACCACGCCCTGCCCGGCGAAGGCTGCGTCACCGTGGATCAGCAGCGGCATCACCGCTGTGCGATCTTCCGGCGGGCAATTCTGCTGGTCCTGCTTGGCGCGGACGCGGCCGAGCACGACCGGATCGACGATTTCCAGATGCGACGGGTTCGGCGTCAGCGACAGGTGGACGCGGTTGCCGTCAAACTCGCGGTCAGACGACACGCCGAGGTGATACTTCACGTCGCCGGAACCTTCGACCTCGTCGGGCGCGGACGAACCACCCTTGAACTCGTGGAACAGCGCCCGGTGCGGCTTGGCCATCACCTGCGTCAGCACGTTCAGGCGGCCGCGATGAGCCATGCCGAAAATGATTTCCTGCACGCCGAGATTGCCGCCGCGCTTGATGATCTGCTCAAGCGCCGGAATGAGCGATTCGCCGCCATCGAGGCCGAAACGCTTGGTGCCGGTGAACTTCTTGTCGAGGTACTTCTCGAAGCCCTCGGCCTCGACCAGCTTGTTGAGGATCGCCCTTTTGCCCTCGCGGGTGAAGGTGATGTCCTTGTCCGGCCCTTCGATGCGCGCCTGCAACCACGACTTCTGCGCCGGGTCGGAGATGTGCATGAATTCATAGCCGATGGTCGAGCAATAGGTCCGGCGCAGGATTTCGAGCATCTCGCGAATGGTCGCGAACTCAAGCCCCAGCACATGGTCGATGAAGATCTTGCGATCCCAGTCCGCATCCGTGAAACCATAGGATGAGGGATGCAACTCCTCGTGGTCCTTCTTCTGCTCCAGCCCGAGCGGATCGAGATCGGCATGGAGATGGCCGCGCATCCGGTAGGCGCGGATCATCATCAGGGCCTGCACCGAATCGCGCGCCGCGGCCTGAAGCTGCGCCGCCGAAGGAGCTGCGCCGGGGGCGGCACCAGCCTTGTCCTTCAGCTTGTCGGTGACTTTCTTCTCCACCACGGTCCAGTTGCCGTCGAGCGCGGAAATGAGATCGTTGCGCGGCGTGACTGGCCAGTTGTCCCGGGCCCAGGAGGGGCCGGGCGTGACTTCGCCCAGCAACGTTTCGAGATAGGCTGCGTTGGTGCCGGAAAATGCAGAAAGGTCCGATTCGCGATCCATGTTGTCCTCGTTTCCCCCAAACCCGGATTCTGATTGCCCGTCGCGCGCCCGACCGGGCCGGAACGGTTGAAAACAGGCGCGGACTGAGCCGCGCCTGTTTGGTGTCACTTGCCCTTGAGCACGTCGACGAGCGTCTTGCCGAGCCGAGCCGGCGAGGGTGAAACACGGACGCCAGCGGCTTCCATCGCCGCGATCTTGTCCTCGGCGCCGCCCTTGCCGCCGGAGATGATCGCACCCGCATGACCCATACGACGACCGGGAGGCGCCGTGCGACCCGCGATGAAGCCGACCATCGGCTTCTTGCGTCCACGCTTGGCCTCGTCCTTCAGGAACTGCGCGGCATCTTCTTCCGCCGAGCCGCCGATCTCTCCGATCATGATGATCGAATGGGTCTTGGGATCGGCAAGGAACATCTCGAGCATATCGATATACTCGGTGCCCTTCACCGGATCGCCGCCGATACCCACCGCCGTCGTCTGGCCGAGGCCCTCGACCGTGGTCTGGAACACCGCCTCGTAGGTCAGCGTGCCCGAGCGCGAGACAATGCCGACATTGCCCGGCTTGAAGATATTGGCCGGCATGATGCCGATCTTCGATTCGCCCGCCGTGACGACACCGGGGCAATTCGGCCCGATGAGGCGCGACTTCGAGCCCGACAGCGCCCGCTTGACACGGATCATGTCGGTCACCGGAATGCCCTCGGTGATGCAGACGATCAGCGGGATTTCCGCGTCGATCGCCTCGCAGATGGCATCCGCCGCGCCCGGCGGGGGAACGTAGACGACCGAAGCGTCAGCGCCGGTGGCATTGCGCGCCTCGGCGACTGTGTCGAACACCGGCAGGCCGAGGTGGATCGAACCACCTTTGCCCGGCGAGGTGCCGCCGACCATCTTGGTGCCGTAGGCAATCGCCTGCTCGGAGTGGAAGGTACCGTTCTTGCCGGTGAAGCCCTGGCAAATGACCTTGGTGTTCTTGTCGATCAGAATGGACATCAGTTTTTCCTGTCCTGCAAAAGCGTCTTGATTTCTTCGAGCGTTACGAGAAGTTTCTGGCGGTCCACCGTTGCCTGTTCCGACAAGGCGAGCGCACGGGCATTCTGTCGGTTCAGGGCTTCATTGTTCTGCCGAATATAGGCCCAGCGCCGCCGACCAACGACGACGCAAAAGACCAAAAATGCGCAGATGGCGAGAAAAACCGCCATCACCAGCAGATCGTCGGTGTTCCAGCCCCAGATCATCCCTTCACGGCCTTGACGATTTTCTGCGCGGCATCATCCAGATCATCCGCCGGGATGACGTTGAGGCCGCTTTCGCGGATGATTTTCTTGCCTTCCTCGACATTGGTCCCTTCGAGGCGCACGACCAGCGGCACCTGGAGGCCGACGGCCTTGACCGCGCCGATCACGCCGCGCGCGATCACGTCGCACTTCATGATGCCGCCGAAGATGTTGACGAGGATGCCCTTCACCTGCGGATCAGCGGTGATGATCTTGAACGCCGCCGTCACCTTCTCTTCCGAGGCACCGCCGCCGACATCGAGGAAGTTCGCGGGCTCGGCGCCGTAGAGCTTGATGATATCGAGCGTCGCCATGGCAAGGCCCGCACCGTTGACCATGCAGCCGATGGTGCCGTCGAGCGCGATATAGGCAAGGTCATATTTCGAGGCCTCGATTTCCTTGGCGTCCTCCTCGGTCTCATCGCGCAGGGCGACGACATCCGGATGGCGGTAGAGCGCGTTGGAATCGAAGGAAATCTTGGCGTCGAGCACCTTGATCTGGCCGCCGGTCGTCACGATCAGCGGGTTGATCTCCAGCATCGACATGTCCTTCTCGGTGAAGGCCTTGTAGAGCTTGGCGCCGATCGCCTCGGCCTGCTTGGCAAGGTCGCCCGTCAGGCCGAGCGCCTTGGCAATGGCCCGGCCATGATGGCCCATGTAGCCGGTCGCCGGATCAACCGAGAAGGTGATGATCTTCTCAGGCGTATCGTGGGCCACTTCCTCGATGTTCATGCCGCCTTCGGTCGAAACGACAAAGGCGACGCGCGAGGTTTCGCGGTCCACCAGCATCGAAAGATAGAATTCCTTGGCGATGTCGGAACCGTCCTCGATGTAGAGGCGGTTGACCTGCTTGCCGGCGGCGCCGGTCTGGAGCGTGACAAGCGTGTTGCCCAGCATTTCCTTGGCGTTGGCGCCAACCTCATCCACCGATTTGGCGAGACGCACGCCGCCCTTGGCATCCTTGGAAAGTTCCTTGAACTTGCCCTTGCCGCGCCCGCCGGCGTGGATCTGCGATTTGACCACATAGAGCGGCCCCGGCAGCTTCTTGGCAGCCTCGATCGCTTCAGCCGGGGTGAAGGCCGGATAGCCTTCCGAAACCGGCAGGCCAAAGCCCTTCAATACAGCTTTACCCTGATATTCATGGATGTTCATATGTTCCTCCGCGAATTGCGAATTGCCGGCAGCAAATTGGAAAGCGGCCAGTCACGAAATGGCGAACCCGGTCCGCCATTCGCAACCGGCCATTCGCGTTACGCCAGCGTCTTGTTGATGCCCTTACACGCCTCGATCAGCCCCTTCACCGAGGCAACCGACTTGGCGAACATGCCAACTTCATCGCCCTTAAGCTTGATCTTGACGACGCGCTCGACACCCTTCTCGCCAATGACCACCGGCACGCCGATGAACATGCCGTTGCAGTCGGAGCCGTACTCGTTCTTGAGATAGGCAGCGCAGGGCAGCACGCGCTTCTGATCCTTGAGGTAGCTTTCAGCCATCGAGATGGCGGAAGCCGCCGGCGCATAGAAGGCCGAACCCGTCTTGAGCAGCGCCACGATTTCGCCACCGCCCTTGCGGGTACGGTCGACGATGGCGTCGATACGCTCCTGCGTCGTCCACTTCATCTTGATCAGGTCCGGCAGCGGAATGCCGGCGACGGTCGAATAGCGGGTCAGCGGCACCATATCGTCGCCATGGCCACCAAGCACGAAGGCAGAGACGTCCTTGACCGACACGTTGAACTCGTCGGCGAGGAAGTGGCGGAAGCGGGCCGAATCGAGCACGCCGGCCATGCCGACGATCTTGTTCGGCTTGACGCCGGAGAACTTCTGGAGTGCCCAGACCATCGCATCGAGCGGGTTGGTGATGCAGATCACGAAGGCCTTGGGGGCATACTGCTTGATGCCGGCGCCAACCGATTCCATGACCTTGAGGTTGATGCCGATCAGATCGTCGCGGCTCATGCCCGGCTTGCGCGGCACGCCTGCGGTGACGATGACGACATCGGCGCCCTCGATGTCCTTATAATCGTTAGCGCCCTTGAGACCGGCGTCAACAAGGCTGACCGGTGCGGATTCGGCGATGTCGAGCGCCTTGCCCTGCGGCGTGCCCTCGGAAATGTCGAACAGGACAACATCGCCCAGTTCCTTGAGGGCTGCGAGATGGGCAAGCGTGCCGCCGATCTGGCCAGCACCGATGAGAGCGATCTTGCGACGCGCCATGGCGTAAATCCCTGTCCTGGGGTGATATCCACGTTGCCGTGTGGCCTGGCGACCCCTTCCGCCGGACCAATGCCATTTGACTGCGGCCCGGCGGCCTCCGCGCATCCGGGTTTGTGTCTGTACCCTGCCCCCGAAGGGCAGGCAAGGAAGCCTTTGGTCGGGGCCTGCCTGGCCTTGGAGGCCTGCTGTCTGTCACCGGCAAGTTGGTGCACACCTGAAAGAGAAATCAACGGCTTACAGCACGATATCACTCAATCCGCCTTGAAAATGCCTCGAATTTTATAGTTACAAAAATCAAAAAATGTAATTTTTGCTCAACTCGCGCCACTAAGACCCCTCAGAACGAGCCGCGTGATCCGGTCGCGTCTGGCCTCGCGACCACCCCCTTCCTTACTGTCGGCAGCGATCTCTCGCGCCACCGCGTGGGGATCAAGAAACCGGTGGAGTGCATCGAACACGAAACTCTCGCCTCGCCGCACATCCCCCTGCATGAAGACACGGGTGGCACTCCCCTCTTCCAGCACTCGGGCCAGCAGGTCTCGGACGCGCTGGCGATGCCGTAATGCCACCGCGCGCCCCTTTTCGTCAGCATCAAGCAGCACCGAAAATCGTGCGGGGTCACCGCGCGCTTCCTCGCCGAGCGCCCGGGCGTAGAGCGTGATGAACCGTTCAAGCTTGTCGTCCGCGGGGTCCGGCGCCTGCGCGATATCGGTCAGGACGCGCTCAATCCCCCGCAACCAGTCGGCAACCAGCCGGTCTGCCAGCGCGGTTTTCGACATGAAATAGCGGTAAACGTTGGCATGGGTCATGCCGGCATCGGCCGCGATGCGCACGATGGCCATCCTCTTGAGGCCATCACGCCGAAGATGACGCAGGGCGATGGCGAGGATGCGCGCTTCGACGGCCTCGCCATCGCGCTGGCCTGTCATGTTTCAACAAGACCTTCGGAACTGCCCGAAGTTCCTTCATCCGAGCGCCCATGCGGCCGGGCCAAGTACTCTTCGGAGCGCATGTCGATCAGGCGCGAGACCGTACGATCGAACTCGAACACTTCCGCGCCCGTCGTGCCCCGATAGAGTTCGTCCGCCGGGGCTTCCGCCGAGATCACCACCTTCACATTCGTGTCGTAGAAGACATCGATCAGCGTGATGAAGCGCTTGCACTCGTTTCGGCTATCCTGCCCCATCACCCGCACGCCCTCGATGAAAACCGTATGAAAGGCATGCGCGATGGCAAGATAGTCCGATGCCCCCAGCGGCTTGAGACAAAGCTCCTCAAACGTGCAGCGCGCGACCCCATGCGCCGTCACCGGCACGGTCAGTGCGCGTCCTTTCACCGTGAAATGCGCCGGCTGGGTTGGCGCCCCGCCGGTCATCCGCCGGAACATCTCGTTGATCGCCCGCTCGGTTTCAGACCCGAGCGGCACAAGATAGACCTGCGCACCGGCGAGCTTTTCCATGCGATAGTCCGTGCGGGCATCGAGCTTCAACACCACCAGCTTGTGTTGCAGCATGGCGATGAACGGCAGGAACAATTGCCGGTTGAGCCCATCCTTGTAGAGATCAACGGGGTCGCGGTTTGAGGTGGCGACGATCGTCACCCCTTCGGCAAACAGCGCCTCGAACAGCCGCCCGAGCAACATCGCATCGGCGATATCCGTCACCGCAAACTCGTCGAAACAGAGCACCGTGGCTTCCTTCGCCAGCATTGCCGCCACCGGCGCTACCGGATCAGAGCCCTTCACTTCGCCCCGTCGCGAGGCCTGCCGCCACAGATGGATGCGCTCATGCACATCACTCATGAAAGCGTGAAAATGCGCCCGCCGCTTGTGACGAACAGCAAGCCCATCAAAAAACAGGTCCATCAACATGGTCTTGCCGCGTCCAACCGAACCCCAGATATAAAGCCCCTTGGGCGGCGGCTCCGGCTTTGCCTTGCGACCGAACATCCAGCCGAGCGCACTGCCCTTGGCGGCCAGTTGCCTTTCCGCGAGGGTCCGTGCCAGCGAATCAAGCCGTTCGATCACCGCTGCCTGCGCGGCATCCGGCTCGATCTGCCCGGCTTCCACCAACGCCGCATAGCGCGCCTTGACGCTGAGCCCCATATTCTCTCCCCTGGATGTCAGGCCGCTTTTGCAGGGCCTTCACCACCCTCAACACCGCTGCCACTTCATGTCTTTCATGGGATAGCCTGCCCCGGTGCGGGCTGGCAATGCGGCTCAAGAACGAGGACGTATGCACTCACGTCATGGTTCGACCCGGTTCACTTGCCATTAATGCACCTATGATATAGGAAGAATCACGATACCGGGGAAACCAAAAGGAAGGCTCTCTTGTTGTTCCAGGGTTAGCTGAAGGAGGCTGACATGGGTTCTACAGCGACTGAGCGTGGTGTTATCCGCAGACTGTCCGTCTTCGATCACGATGCTTTCACGCAACATCTGCTTCGGCTGGATGCTGAAAGCCGCTACCTGCGGTTCGGCATGGCCACGTCGGATGCATTCCTGATTGACTATTCCCGCGGCTGCTCCCGCTGGGACGTGGTGATCTACGGCTATTTCGTCGACGACATCCTGCGCGGCGCTGCAGAGTTGCGTCCGCTTGGCGGCCTGCACACGAACGAGGCCGAAGTGGCCTTCAGCGTCGAGAAGGACTGTCGCGGCCATGGCATCGGCACGCGGCTGTTCGAGAAGATCATCCGCGCGGCGCGCAACCGTTCCTACGTCAAGCTTTACATGAGCTGCCTTGCCACCAACCTGCCGATGCAGGCACTGGCGCGCCGGTTCACGGCCGAGATTCTGTTCGATCGCGGTGGCACGGTCGGAATCATCCAGCCCGAACACCGGACGGCACAAACCATGGCCGACGAATCCTCGGATGATGCCGACGCATACGTGCTCGCAAGCCTCGACCTGCCAGGGCACTCGATGTCGGACCCGCTGGGCTGGTTCAATTCACGAGGATAATGGCGTTTCCGTCCCGCCTTGAACGGGCGGGACGGACCCTTATTTCGACAATGTGAGCGGCGCCCCGCTCTTGGCGATCGCCCCTGACATCGAGCGACCGCTCGCCTTCAGCCGCGCAGCGACCGCGCCGCCCGGCTCGTAGAGATAGACATCATCGCCCCGCAATTCCCACGCCGTGATGCGTTGCAGATCTTTGCTGGCACAGCCGCTGCTCGAAGCTCCGTAAAGATCAAGTTTGGTGACAGACGACAGTGTGACACGGCAGGAACCGCCCGAGGCATCGCGGGCCGTCCAGTTTCCGGTCACGGAACTCTGGGTCGGTCGCGGCGCGGGTCCATCATCCTGCTGCGCCGCCCTGGGCGGGTCGAGCTTGGCACTCTGCTGCGGGGTCACACCGGAAGCAGACCCTCCAGGCGTGATCGGATCGACGCCTCCCTGTAGCCCATCCACAGGCTGCGCCGGGGCTGTGGCAACGCCTGGCGGCGGCGCCAGATCCTGTCGGGAAACCTGGGGCAGCGGCGCAGCCTGCACAGCACCGGGTTCGACCGGCGCAGCTTGCGGCGCGCGTCCGCCGTCGCCGAACCGATCCGATCCGCCGAAGGGATTGTCGAAGGGCGAAAGCCGCGAACTGGTCTCGCAGGCGACCAGCAGCGGGGCAAGAAGAACGGAGAGAAGTAGCTGGGCGCGCAACCGGCGAACATCCTGTCTGGAACTTGTTTTACAAAAACAAGCGAATCCGATCATCGGTTGATCCACAGGACCACCCGACAACACGAACCATAGTCAATCCCCGTGATTCGGCCAAATTACGGCCAGACGATCAGATCTGGCGCGTCACCAGCATCTTTTTGATTTCCGCGATGGCCTTGGCCGGGTTCAGCCCCTTCGGGCACGTCTTCGAACAGTTCATGATCGTGTGGCAGCGGTAAAGCCGGAAGGGATCTTCCAGATTGTCGAGACGCTCGCCGGTCGCTTCGTCACGGCTATCGATCAGCCAGCGGTAGGCCTGGAGCAGCACCGCCGGCCCAAGATAGCGGTCGCCATTCCACCAGTAGCTCGGGCAGGAGGTGGAGCAGCAGGCGCAGAGAATGCACTCATAAAGGCCATCGAGCTTCTCGCGATCCTCACGGCTCTGGCGCCATTCCTTTTCCGGGGCCGGCGTCACTGTCTGGAGCCATGGTTCGATCGAGGCGTGCTGGGCATAAAACCGCGTCAGGTCCGGCACCAGATCCTTCACTACCGGCATATGCGGCAGGGGATAGATCTTGATGATGGAACCGACGTCATCCATCGCCTTGGTGCAGGCCAGCGTATTGGTTCCGCCAATGTTCATCGAGCAGGAGCCGCAGATGCCCTCGCGGCAGGAGCGGCGGAAGGTCAGCGTCGGATCGACCTTGTTCTTGATCCACAGGATGGCGTCGAGCACCATCGGGCCACAATCGTCCCGGTCGACGAAATAGGTGTCCATATGCGGGTTCTCACCCGTGTCCGGATCCCACCGGTAGATATGGAACTCGGTGACGCGCTTCGCGCCCTCCGGCTTCGGCCACACCTTGCCCGGCTTGATCGTGGAGTTCGAGGGAAGCGAGAAATTGGCCATCGTCTGGATTCCGGATGCTGCGACGTATCCTCATCCGATACACAAGCCCGGCGCAAAAGGCCAGTCATTCCATGGGCGAACGGGCAATCTCTGCAAGAGGTTCAGCCCGGCCTGCCAGGCTCCAGCCGCGCCCAGGCCGGACGCCGGAACAGGAAGCCGAGCCCGATCCGCGGCCCGACCTTCGCAAGACCTAACGGAATCGCCAGCGCGGCGAGCGTGACGACGGCGGCAATCAGCCCCGGGTCATCAATCATATCTGCCCGAAGGAGCATCATCCGGACCGCCGCCAGCGGCAGGGCATAGGCCAGATAAACCACCAGCGAGTTCCGCCCGAGCATAGCCAGCCAGTTGAAAACCGGAATGCGGCTCAGCAGAACGGAAAAGACAATCACGGCAAGCGCTCCGGCAAGCCCGAAGATAAAGGTCGCACCGGGTACATCCAGCCAGCCCCGCACGACAGCGAACCAATTCATCAGCGCCCAAGGGGCCAGCATCACCATTCCTGCCCCCGGATTGGCGCGGACGAACGCCGCCAGCGCGAAAATCGGCGCGCGGGCGTAATGACCGATCAGGAAAAACACTGTGAAGAGCGCGAATGAATCGATAGCCGTATTGCCGGTCAGCGTCGCCGCCATCATGTAAGCCCCGCCATCTTCATGGGCCGCGGCAAGAAGATGCAGCCCGAGGGCCACAGCCAGGACGACAATGCGCGGCAGATGCATCGCAAGGCGCGCAGTCAGGAACATCGCCGGCAGGACATAGATGAACCAGAGCGAGGAATAGGGGTCGACCAGCGCGCGGAGCCACTGGCCGACCCCCGCGGTAACTGGACCACCGATCGCGCGGATCATCACCAGAATCGTCATCCAGAGCAGATAGAAATAGACGAAATGGACCACCCGGCGGTCAAGGAAGCTGCGCCACGGGGCAGCGATTGCTGCGCTGGCGAAGAGACCGGCAATCAGAAAGAAATCAGGCATCCGGAACGGCTTGGCGAACTGGACAATCACATGCGTCCAGCCAGTAGCATCCAGTTGCTTGCCGACCCCGAGCGTCGCATGCATCAGGACGACCAGCAGGATCGTCCAGCCCTTGGCAAAATCCACCCATGCAACGCGGTCGCCGCCCCTCGCCACCGCATCCTGCCGGTCGACCGCCGTACGAAAACGGGACGCCTCCGTCGAAACTTGCATCGTCATGGATCAACTCCATTCACTCAGATCATCTGGGAACAGAGCGTTGCAGAGGCCATGCCAACAAAAAAACCCGCCTCGCGGCGGGTTTCATGAACGGGTGGGCAGCGTCCAATCAGAACTTGCGCACTTTCGGTGCGATCTTTTCTTCGGACATCTCCCCGGTCAGCGTCTCGGTATGGACGGAGCGATAGGCAAGGCGCACATGCCCGTCGGGCGACAGATAGGACAGCGTGTGCTTGCGCCAGGCCTTGTCGTCACGCGCCGTGAAATCCTCCCGCGCATGGGCGCCGCGGCTTTCCTGGCGCGCTTCCGCCGAATAGACGGTGGTGATCGCATTCGCCATCAGGTTCTCGAATTCCAGCGTCTCGACGAGATCGGAATTCCAGATCAGGCTGCGGTCGGTGACCTTGATGTCCTTCATCTCGTCCCAGACCTTGGAAATGCGCTCGCAGCCGCTCTTCAGCGTCGGCCCGTCGCGGAACACCGCGACATCCTCCTGCATGGCCCGCTGCATCTTGAGCCGGAGGTCTGCCGTCGACGTATGGCCGTTGGCGTAGCGAATCCGATCGAAGCGCGCCATGATGGCCGCATCCGCCGCAGCGTTGATGCCCGGGATTGGCGCCTTGCGGTCGACAACATGGCCAGCGCGGATCGAAGCTGCGCGACCGAACACGACAAGGTCGATCAGCGAGTTCGAGCCAAGGCGGTTCGCTCCGTGTACTGAGGCACAGCCGGCCTCGCCGACGGCCATCAGGCCGGGAACAATGGCATCCTCGTCGGTCTTGGTCGGGTTGACGACCTGCCCCCAGTAGTTCGTCGGCACGCCGCCCATGTTGTAGTGCACGGTCGGGATGACCGGAATCGGCTCCCGCGTCAGATCGACGCCCGCGAAAATCTTCGCGCTCTCCGAGATGCCGGGCAGGCGCTCATGCAAAACTTTCGGATCGAGATGGTCGAGATGCAGGAAGATGTGGTCCTTGCTCTTGCCGACACCGCGTCCCTCGCGGATTTCCATGGTCATGCAGCGCGAAACGAAGTCGCGCGGCGCCAGATCCTTATAGGTCGGCGCATAGCGTTCCATGAAACGCTCGCCCTCCGAATTGGTGAGATACCCGCCCTCGCCGCGCGCACCTTCCGTGATCAGACAGCCCGAACCGTAGATACCGGTCGGGTGGAACTGCACGAACTCCATGTCCTGAAGCGGAAGACCGGCGCGGGCAACCATGCCGCCGCCATCGCCGGTGCAGGTATGGGCCGAGGTCGCCGAGAAATAGGCGCGGCCATAACCACCGGTCGCCAGAACGACGAGCTTGGCGCGGAACCGGTGCATGGTGCCGTCATCAAGCTTCCAGGCAATTACACCCTCGCAGGCACCGTTGTTCATGATCAGGTCGAGCGCGAAATATTCGACGAAGAACTCGGCATGATGGCGCAGCGACTGGCCATAAAGCGTATGCAGAATGGCATGACCCGTCCGGTCCGCAGCGGCGCAGGTGCGCTGCACCGGCGGGCCCTCGCCATATTCCGTGGTATGCCCACCGAAGGGACGCTGGTAGATCTTGCCCTCTTCCGTCCGCGAGAACGGAACGCCGTAATGCTCAAGCTCGTAAACCGCAGCAGGAGCCTCGCGCGCGAGATATTCCATCGCGTCGTTGTCACCCAGCCAGTCCGACCCCTTCACGGTGTCGAACATGTGCCACTGCCAGCAGTCAGGCCCCATATTGGCCAGCGAGGCAGCGATGCCGCCCTGCGCTGCCACGGTATGCGAGCGGGTGGGGAACACTTTGGTGATGCAGGCGGTCTTGAAACCCTGCTCGGCCATGCCAAGCGTGGCGCGGAGACCCGCACCACCGGCGCCGATCACCACGACATCATAGGCGTGGTCAACGAGCGGATAGGCAGGAGCGTTCGGGGTGGATTGAGCTGTGCTGGCCATGATCACATTCCAAGGCTGATCTTGAGCAGGGCATAGACGGCCGAAAGGCCCATCAGCGCCGCAAAAAAGGTGTTGAGCATCAGCACGAAAAGCTTCGTGCCCTCGGTGTGGATGTAATCCTCGATGATCACCTGCATCCCGAGGCGCATGTGATAGACGCCTGCGAGGACGAAGCAGAGCATCAGGATCGCCACAAAGGGGTTCTTCAGCGTCTTTACCGCAGTGGCATAATCAGCCCCGGCGAGGCTGATCAGCAAGATGACGAACAGGATCGTCAGAGGAACGAGCGCGACAGCGCTGACGCGCTGATGCCAGAAATGCTTGGTGCCGGACTTGGCCGAACCGAGACCCTTGACCCGGGAAAGCTGCGTCGCCAGCGAACGGGGATCGAACTGCATCATCCTCTCCTTACTTCACTGCCACGAAAACCCAGACGATAATCGTCAGGGCGATCGAACCGATCAGCGTTGCCTTCACGATATTCTCGCGGGCCGGGTCGGTGAGGCTCGCCCCCGTATCCCAGACGAAGTGGCGGATGCCGCCCAGCATGTGGTGGATCAGCGCCCAAGTGTAACCGAACAGCACGAGCTTGCCGAGAATGGAGCCATAGACCGCAGACATCAGCGCGTAGGCATCCTTGCCCGAGGCGGTTGCGATCAGAAACAGCACCAGCAGGATAGTGCCAACATACAGCGCAGCTCCGGTGATGCGGTGGACAATGGACATCGCCATCGTCAACGTCATCTTGTAGATCTGCAAATGGGGCGAGAGCGGCCGGCTGGCCGGGGTCTTGGCGTCTGCCATCGAATGTGCCCTTGATATGGTAAGCCCGGGTGATCCTTCCACCTAGCCCAAACTTGTGCCCCCGCGCAAGAAAGGGGAGGCAAGACAATCGACTAATTCTAGAAAATAGCTGGCCTCACCGGCCCGGCCATTCGTGAATCTGTTCGCGGCCGCCACGCCACGGCCTGGTCTCAACCCGTAAGCCGTGCCGCGATCTCTGCCCCATCCCCCTCGATGCGCAGCACCTTGATGCGTTGGCTGTGCCCGGAAACAAGGCTGATGCGAGATTTCGGCACTCCGGCCACGCCCGCCAGAAGCTTGACCAGCGCTTCGTTGGCCGCCCCGTCTTCCGGCACGGCACGCACTTTCGCTGCCAGAACGGCCCTGCCATCAGCCAGCAGGCTCACGCCGTCCAGCCTTTCCTGCCGGGCGTTGGGCGTCAGTCGCACCGTCAAAAGCACAAACCCGTCACGAATCGTGATCGGCGATGCACTCACAGCGCCCGCATCATCGAAAAGAAGAGCTCGTGCACCAGCATCCGGATGAACATCAGCCCGATGATCAGCACCATCGGCGAGATATCGATCCCGCCAAGATCGGGCAGTCTGCGGCGGATCGGCCCGAGCGCGGGTTCGGTGATCCGATAGAGGAAATCCCCGATCTGCATCACGAACGGCTGGCGCGCGTTGACGATACCGAACTGGATCAACCAGCTAAGCGCAATCTGGGCGATCACAAGCCAGATATAAAGGGAAATGAGCGTATCGAAGAGCCAGAGAAGGGCGCGCATCCGTTCCTATCCTGTGATGACCGTGCCTGTCTTACCCACGACGGCACCAAGCGCAACCGGACTTTTCCTCGCGTCCCCCGAAAATCGCCGGCAGGCCGATTGACTTGCACGCAGAACTGACGCAAAAGCCCGTCACCCTGGGGCTGTAGCTCAGATGGGAGAGCGCTGCAATCGCACTGCAGAGGTCAGGGGTTCGAATCCCCTCAGCTCCACCAGGTCTTTCCGACAAGATTGGCGGCAAGGAACGGCAACCGTCGTTCCTTTGGTTGTGCCTCAGCGCAGTCCGGGCAGATAGGCGTTGAAGCCCTTCAGCAAGGACGGCTCGACCGCCTTGCGCGCGTCCACCATCTTCTCCGGCTCGGCGCTGCCGGCCTGACGCTGTGGCGCACGCGGCGGCACCGGCACCTTCGAGGGACGGGGCTGTTCAGGCTCCACAGCCGTCACCGAATCTGTCTTTTCGGGAGCAGATCCGCCCAACCAGTTACGGAAAAGACCGGTTGGCTGGCTAGCCGGCTGCTGCGCGAAGGCAGCGGCAGATGGCGCGGCACTGGCGGCAGGCGCCGGACTTGACGCGACAGCCTGCGCCGCAGGAGCCGGCGCTGACGCCTGAGCAGCCTTGCGCCCCTTGTCCTTGGGCTGGCCCACCGGAATTTCAACGCCCCCGTCGAGCGCATCGGGCCGGCTGACTTCCGCCACGCGCGATGAGACAGCGCCGGAATCGGAATATTGCACACTCTTGAAGGAATGGTGCTGGTCGCCATCCTTATAGACGCGCCGCACGGGGCCAACACCACTGGCGGCGAGCTCTGCCACCTTGGCCTCATCCGCCCGCGCCTTTTCGGCAACGGCCACCACGACCGGCGACGTCGTATCTGCCGGCCCGCAGGCATCGCTCGCGCCGCCGGTGGCAGTCCGGTCGAACACATATTTGCGCTCGCAAATAGCGACCTGCGGTTCGCGCTTGGTCACATCGAACGTATCGACGCCCTGTTTGAGCATCTTCCAGAACGGCATGTTCGGATCGGCCCGATACTTCGCAAGATTGGTCGGCGTGAAACGGAACGGCAGCGACTGGAACTGGATCGCCTTCTGCCCGCCCGCGAAGGCTTCGCGGGTGACGGCATAGATCTCCGCGATCTGCTCGTCTGTCATCGAGAAGCAGCCCATCGACGAGCAGGCGCCATGCACCATGATCAGCGAACCGGTCCTGCCATAGGCCCGGTCATAGGCGTTCGGATAACCGACATTGAAGCTGAGGTAATAGGCCGAGTTCGGATTCAGCGAATTCTGCGTGATTGTATAGAAGCCCTCCGGCACCTGTCGGTCACCTTCGACCTTTTTCGGCCCAAGCTGGCCCGACCATCGGCACATCGGATAGGTCTTGAGGAGGACGTATTCACCGGAGGTGCTCTGCTTCCAGACTTCGAGCTCGCTCTCCTGCTTGTAGGCGCGCAGGAGGATCGGCGAATACTTGCTCGTGCCCTTTTCGGACATCAGCGCCATCATCTTGGGCGAGACCGGCGTGAAATGCCGGGCATTGCGCGACAGACGCCCGTCTTCCTCGCAGCCGGCCAGCAGGGCAAGCGCAAGGATGGCAGCCCCTGATCGGATCCAACGTGATACGGTCATCCCCAAACTCTCAATCGCGAAACCACCGATACGATCCCAATGTTTACTCTGGTTTAACTTGACCAATCGTTACCACAGTCGGCGGGCTTTGTCCGACATCCTCAACAAGCCGTTAACCGACCCGTCAGAGGCGACGCCCGATTGCCAGGAACTTCTCCGCCCGTGCGGTGCGGATTTCCTCGGCATTGCGCCCGGCAAGCTCGCCGAAAGCCGCATGAATCACCTTGTCGGCCGCCGCTATGGCCGCCGCCGGATCACGATGCGCACCCCCGACAGGTTCGGGCACGATATGGTCGATGACACCGAACTTGAGCAAATCTTGGGCAGTGATCTTCATATTCGTCGCCGCATCCTGCGCCTTGGTGCTGTCACGCCACAGGATCGAAGCCGCCCCTTCCGGCGAGATCACCGAATAAATCGCATGTTCCATCATGGTGATGCGATTGGCGGTTGCTATGGCGACGGCGCCACCGGATCCACCCTCGCCGATCACCAGCGCGACATTCGGCGCACCAAGTGCGAGGCAGGCTTCCGTCGAACGCGCGATGGCTTCAGCCTGCCCGCGCTCTTCCGCATCAATGCCGGGATAGGCCCCCGCGGTATCAACAAGACACAGCACCGGGATGGAAAAGCGGTCGGCCATTTCCATCAGGCGCACAGCCTTGCGATAGCCTTCTGGCCGCGCCATGCCGAAGTTATGGCGAATTCGGCTGTCGGTATCCGAACCCTTTTCCTGCCCGATCACGCAGATCGACTGGCCATGATAGCGTCCAAAGCCACCAATGATCGCCTCATCCTCGCCGAAGGCCCGGTCGCCGGCCAGCGGTGCGAAATCGGTGATCAGTGCCTGGATGTAGTCGATGCAATGCGGGCGCTGGGCGTGCCGGGCCACTTGCGTCTTCTGCCACGGCGTCAGGCTGGCATAGAGCGACTTCAGCGCATCCTGCGCCTTGCTTTCCAGCTTGTGAACATCGTCGGCGATGTCCCGATGATTGCCGCTTGCGGCAACAGCCTTCAACTCGCCGAGCTTTTTCTCAAGCTCGGCCACAGGCTTTTCAAAATCAAGATAAGCGCGCATCGAATCCTGAATGTTGCGACAGACCCATGACTGTGCAAGGGCCGGCCCGGAACCCGCGTCCATACAGGATCAGCGCCTCAAGGGAAAGCGGTCAAATCAATCGCGCGGTCCATCCTCGGGGTCGGAGAGTGGATGCAGATCGCGCACCATCGCTTTCGCGCGCTCGTCAAGAACATGGGTGTAGATCTGCGTCGTGACGATATCGGCATGGCCGAGAAGCTGTTGCACGACCCTGAGATCGGCGCCGTTCTGCAACAGATGACTGGCAAAGGCATGGCGCAACACGTGCGGTGAAACCGCGTCGGGCGCAAGGCCGGCAGCGGCCGCAGCGCGCTTCAGATCTCGCGCAAACACCTGCCGTGCAAGATGCCCTGCCTCCCCTTCCGCCGGGAACAGGAATTTCGACTGCGCTTCCGCCGACCCCTTCGGCAGCATGGCCCGGTAGCGCGTCACCGCCGCAATCGCCGCCGGACTGAGCACCACCAGCCGGTCCTTGCTGCCCTTGCCGCGCACGACCATTGTTTCCTTGCCGGCCCGAAGCGCCCCGACGGGCAGCGTGACAAGTTCGCTGACCCGCAGGCCGGTAGCATAGATCAGTTCCAGAAGCGCGCTGAGCCGGGCTGCCGCAAGCCTTTGCGAAAAAGGACGCGCCGCATCCTCGATGCCTTCCCCGGCGACAGCCAGCAGCCGGTCTACGGCGTCGACGCTCATGACCTTTGGCAGCGGCTGGCCCCGCTTTGGCCCTTCGATGATCACCGTCGGATCGTGATCGCGCCGCCCTTCCCGATAGAGAAAGGCATGAAACTGGCGCACGGCGGACAGTTTCCGCGCCGCGCTCGCCGCCTTGAGGCCGGCGTCCGTAAGGTGAAGCAGGAACGCCCGGACATCATCCGTATCTGCATCAAGCGGCCCCTTGCCGCGGGTGGCAAGGTGACTCACATAACCGTCGAGATCACGCTGATAAGCATCGAGCGTATTGCGGCTTGCCCCTCGTTCCGCCGCCATCATGTCGAGAAAATCGCGCACATGCAGCCGGGCGGGGAGATTGGCACTCACTTGTTGAACCGCCCCGGCTGCACGGTCATCGTCATGTCGCGCTGTTCGGGCTCCACCAGTTCGGCGAGCGCCAGCATTGAGCCGACAACAACGATGCCGAACACAACCAGAATGACGAAAAGGCGGACAATGGCGAGCAAGGCCACGGTACTCCTGGGACGGAAGGACTGTAATGCCCGACCGGGCCGCATGAAACAAGGTCCAACCGAATGACATGGTAGCGATTTGCATGGACCCCGTAACGTGCTAGCGAGGGCTCTCCATTGACTCCACAGCGAACACTTTCGGCCTCGTGACCCAAACGGACATACCCGATGTGCGTGTGCCTTCCCCGGCCAGGAGCACCGAATCGGCGGTTGTCGAACAACTCGGCAAGCGCTCGATTGTGCTTGTCGGCCTCATGGGCGCGGGAAAGTCCTCTGTGGGCAAGCGGCTGGCCGCCCGTCTGTCTCTCGGCTTCGTTGACGCCGACACGGCCATTGAGCAGGCCGCCGGCCTGACCATTCCGGAAATTTTTGCCCGTCATGGCGAAACGTCATTTCGCGATGGCGAGCGCCGCGTCATCGCCCGTCTCCTGAAGGAAGGCCCGCAGGTGCTGGCCACCGGTGGCGGTGCCTACATGAACGAGGAAACCCGCACTGCAATCCGCTCCAGCGGTGTTTCGGTCTGGTTGCGCGCTGAATTCGAGGTGCTGATGCGCCGTGTACGCCGCCGTTCGGATCGCCCCCTTCTGAAGACCGAGGACCCCGAAGCGACGATGCGCCGCCTGATCGACGAACGCTATCCGGTCTATGCCGAGGCGGATATCACCATCCAGTCCATGGATGTTGCCCATGAAGTTGTTGTGGAATCCATCGTGCGCACCCTGAGCGATCATCTGGCGGCCCGTAATGTCTGAATTCAGCGCCGTTCCGGTCGCTCTCGCCGGCCGCAGCTACGAAATCCTGATTGGTCGCAACCTGATCGATCGGGCCGGGAGCGAGATTGCCCGGCTCTTGCCGAAGGCCCGGGCGGCCATTGTCACGGACGAGACCGTCGCCGGCCTGCATCTTGCCCGGTTGGAGGCAAGCCTCGCCGCAGCCGGCATCCAGAGTGTGGCCATTCGCCTTGCTCCGGGCGAAGCCACCAAGAACTGGCATGACCTCGGCAGGGTGGTCGATTCCTTGCTCGCAGGACGCCTCGAACGCGGCGATGTCGTCGTCGCACTCGGCGGTGGCGTCATTGGCGATCTCACCGGATTTGCCGCGTCGATGGTCCGGCGCGGCATGCGTTTCGTGCAGATTCCGACAACCCTGCTGTCGCAAGTCGATTCCTCGGTTGGCGGCAAGACGGCGGTCAACTCTCCGTATGGCAAGAATCTGATTGGCGCCTTTTATCAGCCGATGCTGGTGCTGGCCGATACGGCCCTGCTCGACACACTGTCCGACCGTGAAACGCGGGCCGGCTACGCGGAGGTCGTGAAATACGGATTGATTGACAGCCCGGCCTTCTACGACTGGCTGGAAAGCGGCCATTGGCGCGGCATTTTCGAGGGCACCGCCGACCGTGAGGAAGCCGTGCGCATCGCTTGCGCCGCGAAGGCCGCCGTCGTTACGCGCGACGAAACAGAAACCGGCGACCGCGCGCTCCTGAACCTCGGCCACACCTTCGGCCATGCGCTGGAACAGGTGACCGGCTACAACGCCACGCGCCTCGTGCATGGCGAAGGCGTCGCCATCGGCATGGCCATGGCGCATCGCTTCTCGCGCGATCTTGGCCTTTGCCCCGGGCAGGATGCGGAACGTGTCAGCCGACATCTGGCCACAGTTGGCCTGCCCACGCGTCTCGCCGAGGTGCCGGGCGGTGTCGGCACGGTCAAGGACCTCATCGCCGCCATCCGTCAGGACAAGAAGGTCACGCGCGGTACGCTGACGTTCATCCTGACACGCGGCATCGGCCAAAGCTTTATTGCCAGGGATATAGAGGAAAGCACCGTCCGCGCCTTCCTCGAAACGGAGATGACCTGACGACAGGTTCTCCCGTCAGCCGTAGACCGTGCCATCACCCGGCTTCTTCGCCGGTTCCTCGCTGGCCATGAACTGGGCGCGGGCAAGCGCTGCAAAGCGGCCATTGAGCCGCACAAGTTCATCGAAACTGCCATCCTCGACCACCTGCCCCTGATCAAAGACCAGAATGCGGTCCGCATTGCGGATGGTCGCCAGCCTATGCGCAATTACAAAGGTCGTCCGGCCCTTCATCACCTCATCGAGCGCGATCTGGAGTTTCTTTTCCGTTGCGGCATCAAGCGCACTGGTCGCCTCGTCGAGGATCAGCATGGGCGGATCTTTGAGCAGCGCGCGGGCAATGGACAGGCGCTGACGTTCACCGCCGGAGAGCGACCGCCCCCGCTCGCCGATCACCGTATCAAGCCCGTCCGATTGCCGGTTGATGAATTCCAGTGCCTGGGCGCGCGTCAGCGCATCCATCATCTCGGCATCGGTCGCGTTCGGGCGCCCGACCTGAAGATTTTCGCGGATCGAGCGGGCAAACAGCATCGGCTCCTGAAACACCACGGCGATATTACGCCGAAGCGACTGGAGCGTAATGTCCCGAATATCCTTGTCGTCGATGAGGATGCGCCCCGATTGCGGATCGAAGGCCCGATGCAGCAGGCCAAGCGTCGTGGATTTGCCCGAGCCGGTCGCACCGACCAGCGCCACCGTCTGCCCCGGTTTGACCGCAAAACTGACGTCCTTCACCGCGGCGCGCTTGCCATCGTACGAGAAGGATACGTCATCGAAGGCCACCGCGCCCGCAGGCCGCCCGACGTCGAGCGCGCCCGGCTTGTCGTGGACACTTGGCATCGTATCGAGAATTTCGAAGAATTCCTGCATTTTCGGCGCCTGCATGAAGAGCGCGTTGATGAACCCGACCGCTGCTTCCAGCTTGCCGATCAGCAGCGTCGCATAGCCCATGAAGGTGACGATATCGCCGACAGAAGCGAGATCGTGGAGATAAAGCCAGGTGCCGAGCAGGAAGATCGCCGTTACCGTCAGCGTCGAAGCAGCCCGCGTCGCCACCGAGGCGATGGCCCACCAGGACAGAACCGGGATCTGCGCGGCCAGAAGGCGGTCGATGATCCCCTGCATGTTGTTCATTTCGGCCTGAACACGCGTAAAGCTCTGGATCACGGGGATATTGCCGAGCGCATCGGAAGCGTGTTCGGCAAGATCGGTATGATACCGTTCGACCGCACCCTGCTTGCTCTCGGTCTTGCGCAGCACCACCGTTGTCAGCACGGCAAAGACCACGACAAGAATGCAGAGCAGCAGGCCGAGCCGCCAGTTGATGAAGAGCGTCAACGGCAACAGGACGAACAGCGAAACGAGAGCCGCACAATGCTCGCGGAAAAAGCCCAGCCACAGCCAGGCCATGCCGTTTGAACCTTCCAGCATCACTTTCAGCACGCGTCCCGAATGCGTCTGCGAGTGGAACTGCAACGGCAGGGCGAGCACATGCTCGAAATAATCGGCCATCACACCAAGCCGCCGCCGGTGCGACAGCCGATCGGCATGGAGCGCAACGAGGACACCGCCGGCGATGGTGAAGAGGCCGAACAGCAACCAGGCGAAGATGAGCGGCATCAGCTGGTCGAGCGTCGGTTTGCCGCCACCCGGCTGCGCACCGGTCAGAACATTGATGATTCGCCCGAAGAGATAGGGCTCTGCAAACTGCGCGATGGCGAGGACGAGATTGGCGCCAAGGAGCAGGAAGCCGATCTTGAGCTCATTGCCGAGCTGGCCGACGACACGCACATAGAGCCGCAACATGGACATGAAAACCCCCGCAGTAACGCGTCCCTGATACGCGCGGGGGCTGTTGAATGGCAAGTCGCCTGAACATCAGCCGAATGGCAGGCGCTGTGCATGCAAATGCGGTGGCAGGCCTACGCCGCCACAATGGCCGGCGCGGCCGGATGACCGTTGAACCGGCCGAGCAGCGCTTCCGCCTCCGGTCGCGGCAGCGGGCGGCTGTAGTAGTAGCCCTGCACGTCGGTGCAGCCCATCTGCCGGATCAGGTTGAGCTGTTCCTCGGTCTCCACGCCCTCAGCCGTCGTCGTCATGCCGAGGCTCTGGCCCAGGCTCGCCACCGACTTGACGATGGCAAGACAGTCCGGACGCGTGGAACTGTCGCGCACGAACGACTTGTCGATCTTGATCTTGTCGAATGGAAAGCTGCGAAGATAGCTCAGCGAGGAATAGCCGGTACCGAAGTCGTCAAGCGAGATTCGAACGCCGAGGTCGCGGAACTGGTGCAGGATTCCCACGGTCACATCCATGTCCTGCACAAGCGCGGTTTCGGTGATTTCAAGCTCCAGCCGGCGCGCTTGAAGGCCCGTCTTGGCCAGAACATTGCGCACGACATTGACAAGGTTGCGATCGCGGAACTGCACTGGCGAGAGATTGACCGCCACCCGCACATCCGCCGGCCAGTTGAGGGCCGCGGTGCAGGCCTCGCGCAGCACCCACTCGCCGATTGGAATGATGAGCCCGACTTCCTCGGCGATCGGCACAAATTCCACCGGAGAGATCATGCCCTTTTCCGCATGGCGCCAGCGGATCAGCGATTCAAAGCCGGTGATCCGGTTGGAGGCGAGATTGACCTGCGGCTGGTAATGCAGTTCGAGCTCGTTGCCTGGCAGGGCGCGCCTGAGATCCATCTCGACGAGGCGCCGTGCCTGCATCTTGGCATCCATGCGCGCTTCAAAGAAGTGATAGTTGCCGCGCCCTTCAGATTTGGAATGATAAAGCGCAAGGTCAGCGTTCTTGAGCAGTTGCTCGGACGATGTGCCATCCTGGAAGCCAATCGCGATACCCACAGAGGTGCCCACCGATACCTCGTGTCCGTCGAGCATGAACGGGGTCGAGATGCTCTTCACCAAAAGCTGGCCAAGCTGGGCCAGCGCGTCATGTTCGACGGCGCAATTTTTCAGGATGGCGAATTCGTCACCGCCGAAGCGGGCCACGACATCCTCCTTCTGGACGGCCGCCTGGAGACGTTGCGAAACCTGCTTGAGCAAAAGGTCGCCCACCGGATGGCCAAGCGTATCGTTCACCGCCTTGAAGCGGTCAAGGTCGAGACAGAGGACGGCACAGTTCGATTCACCGCGCCGCATCTTGGCCAGCGCCTCTTCGAGATGCTTGAGGAAGTAGGCACGGTTCGGCAGGCCGGTCAGCGCGTCATGGTGCGCCATGTGGCTGATCTGCTCTTCCGCCTTGCGGCGCTCGGTGATGTCCTCGTAGGTTGCCACCCAGCCGCCATCGACCATCGGCTGGTGATGCACGGCGATCGAGCGCCCGTCCGGGCAGTCGCGCGTGAAGGCCGCCGGCGTGCGCGCGCTGACAATCGCGTCATGCTCGCGCATCAAACCCATAGTACCGCTTTCGCCAAGCTTCAGGGCAACGCCCATGCGCACCATCAGCGCGGCAATGGCCGTTCCGGGCCGGGCCGTCTCCTGATCGATATTGAACAGCTGGCGGAACTGGTTGTTGCAGACGATCAGCCGACTGTCGGCGCCGGCCATGCACAAGCCGTGTGACATGTTGTTGAGCGCGGCATCGAAGCGAACGTTCTGTGTCCGCATTTCGTTATCGCGCATCTTGAGGATCTGGTTGTGCAGATTGAGTTCGGCGTTGGCGGTCTGGATACCCTGGTTCGCCGTTTCAAGGTCGATCTTGGTCTGCTCCAGCGAGCCCGCGATAACCTGCAACTCGCCATTGGTCCGCTTCAGGACCCGGAAATTCCACAGCATGATCGCCATCAGCGCAATGCAGCCGATGACCAGACCCGCGATCATTGTCGAAAACGCCCAGTGAAGCTCGAGCAGCATGTGCTGGTCCGCATCCACCCGTTCCCCGCCATAGACATTGGCGGCAGAGGCAAGACGCGAAAGCCGCTTGTCCAGCGGCTCCAGCATCGACATCAAATGCAGCGGCAGCTTCGGATCGGTCGATCGTTCAAGTAAGCCCTGCACCTGACTGAGCACGTTCCCGAGGTCATTGACGATCACCTGGCGTTCGGGATCGGCCTTGACGAAGGCATCGAAGTCACCGCTGTTCATCAGGCGCAGGCGGTTGTCGACGATATCGAGCTTCAGCTGCACGTCGTCGCGCGAGATATCGCTGCCGGGAACGCCGAAGCCAGCCACAGCCTGCGTCAGGCGGGAAACCTCGACACTGGCCTGGCCTGCAAGCCAGGCAATATTATAGCGGGCAGATTTCTGGATCAGCTTCTGTCGCTGGCCGATAAGGGTCGAGGTATAGATGGCACCGGCAAAACACACCGCCATCAATACGACGACAAAGAACTGGAACGTGCGCAGAAGTTTCATGAGGAACCTGAGGAGCGGCCTGGCCGGTAAGCCTGGAAGCGCACCGGCCGGCGTATCGTTTGATTACGAGACCGTGAGGCGGGCAACCTGCCACGCCGAACGGCTGTAATATTTCTGGCTCTTCAGTTCCGAGTCGCTGTCATAGGGATAGACGATGAACAACGGCCCCTTGTCTTTCACCGGCATGTAGACGCCGTTGCGCTTCAGGGCGAGGATCGGTTTGTACTGTGCAAAATCCGAGATCGGAATCTCGGTGGTATAGTCATTGAGCGCCACTGCGGTCAGCTTGGCACCCTTCGCCCCGACAAGTGCCATCAGCGCCGTCATCGGGATGCCCTCGAAGGTCATTGGGCCGGAATACCATGGCGTATTGGTCGCAAACGACGTCATGCCGATCTTCTCGAGCATCGGCAGGCTGAACTTGGCAAGACCATCGGGCCCGACGCAATCGATCTTTCCGTCGATGGTCAGGACAGGCTTCTCACCGACGGTGGGCAGGCACGCTGCCCGTGCAGGCGCGGCGAGGCCAACAGTGCCAAGCCCCATCATTCCAAGCGAAAATTTCCGGCGGTCAAGTGTGCGCATTTTAGCGTCTCCTAGCTTGCAAAACCGCCAGGATCATGCGCCCGAACCATAAATCAACGATTAATGATGCCGTCGCAAAATAGCTAAAATGCTGACGATTGCGATAAAATCGGATTCGCGCTTCCCGGAAACTTGCAATGTTGCAACCTTACGTTCCGTTAATAAAAATAAACAAAACTTTAACAACAAGAACTACATGAACGCCGCGCTGCAATTTATAATTCTGTCATATTGCAACCATGGCCCAAAGCCGCCTGCAACGCAGCAAATTTTTTCAAAGACATTTGAATTTTCATCAATACCGTTTACGATCCGTATTCGTCCTTGAAATTCTGGCCAAGGGGGTTGGCCAGGCGGGACTATTTGAGGAACGCATGAAATCCAACATTGTGAGAATGGTTCCAGCCAAGCTGTGCAACGAGTCGGTTGAGGGTTTCTCCAATCCGGCCGACCGTGAAACGCTGAAGGCACAGGCGGCGCAGAAGATCGAGGAATTGTTCGATATTCTCAGGATCGACTATCGGAACGATCATAACACCCGCGAAACACCGCAGCGCGTCGCCAAGATGTTCGTGGAGGAACTGCTGGCCGGCCGCTTCGAGGATGCGCCGAAGATCACCGAATTCGAGAATGCCCAGTCCTATGACGATCTGATCGTCACCGGACCGATCGAGGTGCGTTCGATGTGCGCCCATCACATGATGCCAATCTATGGCCATGCCTATATCGGCGTTCTTCCGTCCGTGGAAGGCAAGATCATCGGACTGTCGAAATATGACCGCATCGTGGAGTATTTCTCGTCACGCCTCCAGATTCAGGAAGAACTGGTCAAGCAAATCCAGAACTTCATTGTAGAAATGACCAATCCGCGCGGCCTTGCTGTCCGCATCAGCGCCGTGCACATGTGCAAGACCCATCGCGGCGTACGCGCAAGCCATCAGAGCCGCATGGTCAATTCTTGCTTCTATGGTGAGTTGCAACGCAATCAGGCACTCCGGCAGGAGTTCCTGCAGGAGTGCGCCGTGTTGGAGCCTGGCAAATGAACAAGCACCTCTCTCCCATCGCCATCGCGCGCGCTCAAAGCGGGATGACGGGCGAGATTTACCGTTCGACCAAGCATTTCGACCATAACGAGGGATTGTCCTGCTGTTTCCGGCAATGGCGGGCAACCCATTCCCATTGCAGCCTCGTCCATGGCTATGCCTTGAGCGTGAAATTCGTGTTCGCCACCTTCAATCTCGACGAACGGAACTGGTGTTTCGATTTCGGAGGCATGAAGGAGGTTCGCGCCTGGTTGCGGCATATGTTCGACCACACGATGGTGGTGGCCGAGGACGACCCGCATCTCGCCACATTCCAGGACATGCACGCCAAGGGGCTGGTCGACCTGCGCATTCTTCCCGCCGTCGGTTGCGAGGCGACCTCCCGGATCGTGTTCGATCACGTCGCGCCAATCATCGAGAAGGAAACACAGGGGCGCGTCTGGCTCGAATCAGTCGAGGTGCGCGAGCATTCGGGCAATTCAGCTTCTTACGAAAAGCGGCCATTCTGACCGAAGCGCTTCAGACAAAAACGGCGGCCCCTCGGAGCCGCCGTTTTTCGTTTGGCCAGAGCTTCCCGGCGATCACTGAACCAGCTTGGGGCCTGTGCCGTTGCCCCGTTCGTTCTCGGCAATGATGCCGAGGCGACGGGCAACCTCCGAATAGGCTTCGATCATTCCGCCCATGTCGCGGCGGAAGCGATCCTTATCCATCTTGTCGTTCGACTTGATGTCCCAGAGACGGCAGGAATCAGGGCTGATCTCGTCGGCGACGACGATGCGCATCATTTCCCCTTCCCAAAGCCGGCCACATTCCATCTTGAAATCGACAAGGCGGATGCCGACGCCGAGAAACAGGCCGGACAGGAAATCGTTGACGCGAATGGCGAGCGCCATGATGTCGTCAATCTCCTGCGGGGTCGCCCAGCCGAAGGCCGTGATGTGCTCTTCGGAGACCATCGGATCGTTCAACGCGTCGTTCTTGTAATAGAACTCGATGATCGACCGCGGCAGTTGCGTACCTTCCTCGATGCCGAGGCGGGCGGCGAGCGAGCCGGCGGCGACATTGCGCACCACGACCTCAAGCGGAACGATCTCAACCTCGCGGATGAGCTGCTCGCGCATATTCAGCCGTTTGATGAAATGGGTCGGCACACCGATCGAATTGAGATGCGAGAAGACGAACTCGGAAATGCGGTTGTTCAGCACACCCTTGCCGTCGATCACCTCGTGTTTCTTGCCATTGAGCGCGGTGGCATCGTCCTTGAAATGCTGGATGAGGGTCCCCGGCTCGGGACCTTCGTAGAGGACCTTGGCCTTGCCCTCGTAAATGCGGCGGCGGCGATTCATCGGTGTGTACCGTGTTTTCAGAAAATCCATTGAGGGGCCGTGGCTCCTTTGCTGAAGCGCCGGCGGTGGCGGCGTCCGGCGCCGAATCGGACTGCGGGCGGCGCCATAACCCGGTTGCACCCTAAAGCAATGCCAATTGCGGCACAATGACGACGGGGCCCCGAATCCCGACAACGTAAACGTAACAGCGCCCGCACCTTGCAACTTTCGTCGCCTGCGATTGATTTGCCATGCCGCACCGCTTATCTGGAAGACGGGTTTGACCGCAGCGTGATGCCGGACCGGACACGACTGCCAGCGAGGAACAGCAGCCATGACAACCTTCGACAACCGCAGGGATGCAACGGAATCGAAATACGCCTACGACGAGGAAGTGCAGTTCAAGGCCGCAGCCCGCCGCAACAAGCTGCTGGGCCTCTGGGCGGCAGAAAAGCTCGGGAAATCGGGCACCGATGCTGAGGAGTACGCCAAGAGCGTTGTCATGGCCGATTTCGCAGAAGCGGGCGATGACGACGTTCTGCGCAAGGTGAGGGCCGATCTCGATGCGGCCAACGCAGGCCTGAGCGAACATCAGATTCGCCGCACGATGGACGAATTGATGGCTCAGGCGATCACGGAAGTGAAATCCAAGGGCTGAGCGCCCGGCAGTTATCATACAACTGCTTGCATCGGCCATAAATGCCGTCATGATAAGGCGCCCCGCCGGGGCGCCTTTGTCATTTTGGAAGAACGCCCATGTCCTCTCCCCTGCTCGCCCATGCCGATCTGCTGCGCTCCGGCCGTGCCACCTTCACTGGCTGGGTTTCGGTTGCCAGTGCTGTCAATGCCGAGATTCTCGCCCGCGAGGATTTTGATTCGATCACGCTCGACATGCAGCATGGCCTGCATGATCAGCAGTCGGTCATCGACGGCATTGCTTATGCCGCACTTGCCGGCAAGGCGACGATTGTCCGCATTCAGGTCGGCGATTTTTCCTTTGCCTCGCGCGCCCTCGACTACGGCGCCATGGGTATCATCGCCCCGATGATCAATTCGGTCGAGGATGCGAAGAAGTTTGCGGCCTACACCAAGTTCCCGCCGCTCGGCGAGCGCTCCTTTGGCCCGGTGCGGGCGGCCACGATGTGCGGCATGACCGGTGGTGAGTATCTCAAGATCGCAAACCGGGCGACCGTCGCCATTGCCATGATCGAAACACAGCAGGCCATCGACGCGCTCGACGATATCCTGGCCGTGGATGGTATCGACGGGGTATTCGTTGGCCCCTCGGATCTGTCGATCTCGCTGTTCAACGGCGCCAAGGTCGACCAGGCGGCACCGGAAGTCTTTAAGGCGCTGAAGCATGTCGTCGCCCGCGCGAAAGCCCATGGCAAGTTCGCCACCGCCTTCTGCCTCTCCGGCGCCAGCGCCGCCGAACATGCCGCGCTCGGCTATTCGATGATGACCACCTTCAACGACATCAACATGTTGCAACTCGGCGCGCGCGCCGAACTTCAGCTTGCGCGGGCCGGCGCAGTGGGAAAGCAGGGCGGTAACGCCTATTGAGAGAAGTTCACCCCGTCCTCAGCGCCTCGACCGGATCGAGGCGTGAGGCGCGGATGGCTGGATAGAGCCCCGAGGCTACACCGACCAGCCCCGAAAAAACCACGGCGAGCACGATGACGGCGGGCGCGATCAGCAGCGGCCAGCCCGCCGCATCCGCAACCGCCTTGGCAACCCCGAGACCGAGCGCCACGCCAACAGCCCCACCAATGATGGCAAGCGTCGTCGCCTCAATCAGGAACTGGACCAGCACGTCGCGCGGTCGCGCGCCGACCGCCATGCGTACACCGATCTCCCGCGTCCGCTCGGTCACCGACACCAGCATGATATTCATGATACCGATGCCGCCGACGACCAGCGAGACACCAGCGACAGCCGCCAGCAGCATGGCGAGCGTCCGCGCGCTCTGTTCGCGCGTGGCGCTGATTTCTGCCAGGTTGCGCACCTGGAAATCATCTTCAGCGCCCTCCTGAAGCCGGTGCCGCTGACGCAAAAGGCTCCGGATTTCCGCCTCGGCCAGCGCCAGATTCTCACCTTCACGCACCTTGACCGTGATCTGGTTGACCGAGCGCGTCTTGGCCCGGTTTGTGCCGATCACCCGCTGGCGGGCCGTCATCAACGGCAGGAAAATCACATCGTCCTGATCCGAGCCGAACACCGTCTGGCCCTTCTTGTCCATCACGCCGATCACCTCGAACGGCACGTTGCGCACCCGGATGCTCTCGCCGACGGGGTTATCGCTGCCAAAGAGATTGCGAGCGACCGTCTGGCCGAGGAGCGCGACCTGCCCGCCGCGCGTGGATTCGTCGGTCGAGAAATCCCGCCCAGTCTCCACCGGCCACTCGCGCGCCTCGAAATAGCCGCTCGTCACCCCCATGGCCGCCGTAGACCAGTTGCTGGCGCCTGCGACGATCTGCACACCCCCCCGCACGACGGGCGCCGCCACCTGAACCGAGGGCACCTGCCGGATGATGGACACAGCATCATCATCGGTAAGCATCGAGGATTGTCCGGCCCCGAGCCGTACCCCGCCGCTGGTCACATTGCCGGGCACGATCTGGATGAGATTGGCGCCCAGCGAGCGGATCTGTTCATTCACCTGCTCGCGCGCTCCGCCCCCCACCGCCATCATGGCAATGACCGCGGCAACGCCGATCACGATGCCGAGCATGGTCAGCAGCGACCGCAGGGCATTGGCGCGCAGGGCATCGAGCGAGGAGCGGGCCGCATCACTGAGGGTCATGCCACCCCCTGAAGCCGGCTCTGCTCAGCCACCACATCCGCCGGCTCCTGCCTTCCGTCCGTTGTAACCTTCCCATCGCGAAAGCGGATCACCCGGTCAGCAAAACGCGCGACCTCCTCCTCATGCGTCACGATGATCACGGTCATGCCCTGAGCATTCAGCGCCCGGAAGAGCGCGATGATGCCCAGCGAGGTACGACTGTCGAGTGCGCCGGTTGGTTCATCCGCAAGCAGCATGGCCGGTTCGTTGACAAGCGCCCGGGCAATCGCAACCCGTTGTTGCTGCCCACCCGAGAGTTCCATGGGCCGATGCGTGGCCCTGTCTGCAAGACCGACCCGGGCGAGCGCTGCCCTTGCCCGCCGATGTCGCTCGGCCCCCGCGATGCCGGCATAGACCATCGGCAACTCGACATTGGCCAGCGCATCGGCCCGTTGCAACAGATTGAATTGCTGGAACACAAAGCCGATCCGCCGGTTGCGCACGCCCGCCAACGCCGTGGCGCTGAGCCGCGACACCTCCTCACCTGCAAGCCGATAGACACCGGACGTGGGCCGATCGAGGCAGCCGATAACATTCATGAAGGTCGACTTGCCGGACCCTGACGGTCCCATCACGGCAACGAACTCGCCCGTCGCGATCTCAAGTGACACTCCGGCCAGCGCCTGCACGGTTTCCTGCCCCATGCGGAAACTGCGGGTGATATCCTTGACCGCGACAAGTGCCGTGCCCGCGCCGTCCATCATGGGCTACATGCCGAACCGGAAGCCGCCCGTTCGGGCCGCAGGCGCCGGGCCACCACCGGTAATCACGGTTGTACCGGCCGAAAGACCTGACAGCACCTCGGTAAAGGCCCCATCGCTTGATCCGAGACGCACGGTCACCAGTTGCGGCCGGCCCTGCTCCCCGATGCGATAAACCCGCCCGGTGATACCCTCGTTGGCCCGCGCCTCCTGCCGTCGCCGGCCACCACCACGCGACCAGTCATGCAATAGTCTCTCGAAGCTCGCCCGCTGCGTCTCCGTCAGCATCCCGTTGATCTTCTCGACGAGCAGGCCACGCCCCCGACCGCGCCCGTTTCCGGCGGGCAGTTCGGCCACGATCTTGTCGAGAGCCTGCTTCTGGCTTTCGTCCAGCGCAAGCGCGACCTTGATCCGGTCGGCAAAGACGCCCGGCTGGAAGCCGCCGCGCCCGCCACCCCCACCGGGACCGCCACCCCCGGCAAACGGGCCTGCGGCCGACTCATCCCCGCTGATCGCCTCACGCTGGACCGGCGCAGCGACAGGCGGCGGCGGCTCCACCGCCACCGGCGGGCGCCAGCGCAGCGCGGCATTGGGCACGCGCACGACATCCTGCCGGCGCTCGGTGACAATCCTGAGGTTAGCTGTCATGCCGGGCCTCAGGTCGAGGTCCGGGTTATCCACCTCGATCACGGTAGTGTAGATGACGACATTCTGCACGGTCTGCGAACCGAGCCGCACCTGCTTGACGGTGCCGCTGAAGGTGCGGCCCGGATAGGCATTGACGATGAAGGTCGCCTCCATCCCCTCTCGCACGCGGCCGACATCCGCCTCATCGACATTGGCCTGAATCTGCACGCGCTTGAGGTCCTGTGCGACCAGAAACAGCGTCGGAGCCTGGAGCGAGGCCGCCACCGGCTGTCCAAGTTCGACATTGCGCTGGACAACGACGCCGTTCACCGGCGATCGGATGTCCGTGTTTGAAAGATCCACCTCGATCTGCCGGACCATCGCACTCCGTTGTTGCACCGAGGCATCCGCCGAGATCATCTGCGCCTCGATGACGGCGGAATCGGCCTTGAGCGCTGCAATCTGCGCCTCCGAGGAGCGGATCTGTGCCTTCGCCGAATCGACCTGGGCCAGCAGCATGTCGCGCTGGGTCCGGGCGGTCTGCAAGGCGGCCGCGGAAACAATACCGCGCGCGCCAAGCTCCACCTGCCGCGCCAGCGTCTTTTCCGCATCCTCATGTTGGGTCCGGGATTTTTCGAGCTGCGCCCGCATGTCGGCAGCCACCGCCGCAGCGCGATCCCGGTCCGCGCGGGACTTCTCCATCTGCGCGTCCAGCATCCGGCGCGCGGCATGGGCCTGTTGCAGGTCGGCCCGGGCACCATCGAGCCGGGCGCGAATCTGGTCGGCGTTCAGCCGGGCCAGCACCTGCCCGGTCTTCACCTCGGAATTGTAGTCAGCCAGGATTTCGATGACCTGCCCGGACAGCTGCGAACCGACAATCACCGTCGTGATCGGTGAAACCGAGCCGGAGGTGGAGATCTGCGCAATCACCGTGCCCCGGTCGGTCGTTGCCGTGCGGTAGGCAACCTCACTCGCACCACCGCTGTCGCCACGCCCGAACCAGAAGGCGCCGGCGGCAATCGCGAGCATCGCCAGAACGACAGTGACAATCCGCTTCACGGTCTCCTCCCGAAACGCCCCCATGCCGGGGATCATCTCCTATCAGTTTGTCTGAATTCGGTCACGATCCAATCGGACTGTCACGATTGCCGGGTCCGGTTGAAATGCAGCACAGCGGCAAGCCCCCGCGCCTCCGCGCCAAACGGCGCCAGCGCCTCAAGCCCGGCCGCCGTCACCGCGTCGAGCTGCCGGCGCGCGCCATCTGCACCAAGCAGGCTGATGAACGTCGCCTTGCCTGCGGTTGTGTCCTTGCCGGTCGCCTTTCCGGCAGTGAGCGAGTCGCCTTCATGGTCGATCAGATCGTCGCGAATCTGGAATGCAAGCCCCAGCGCTTCGCCATAGCGCCGCAGCGCCCCCCGACGCTTGGCATCGCCGCGCGGCAAAAGAAGCGCGCCGGCCTCTGCCGCAAAGCGGATCAGCGCCCCGGTCTTGCGGCTCTGGATCGCCAGCACCCCGGCAATGCCCTGTTCGGGCTGCTCTTTAGCGCCAAAGCGCCCCTCTGCGGCGAGATCCAGCATCTGCCCGCCAACCATGCCATCGACGCCGGAGGCTTCCGCAAGCGCCGTTACCAGCCGCAAGCGAACGGCCGCAGAGGGCGACACCCTGTGGTCCGCCATCATCGTGAAGGCGATGGTCAGGAGCGCATCACCCGCAAGAATCGCGGTCGCCTCGTCATAGGCGCGGTGAACGGTCGGCTGCCCACGGCGCATATCGTCATTGTCCATGGCCGGCAGGTCGTCATGAACCAGTGAATAGCAATGCACGCATTCGAGCGCCGCTGCGACCTGCAACGGTCCCTCGCCCACGATTCCCGCCATTCGCGCACTTTCGATAACGAGGAAGGGTCTGAGCCGTTTACCTCCGGCAAGGACGGCATGACGCATGGCCGCAACAAGGCGCGGCGGGCGCAAGCCTGCCCCCTCCAGCAACAGCGTTTCAAGCCGGGAATCAAAGGCCCGCGCTCCGCCCGCCACCCAAAGGTCCAGCGCCGTTTCCTCTTCCCCTTGCCCCGAATCCGAATTTCCGGCCATGCTGATCCCTGTCTGAACCCGGTTTTGCGAATCAACCGGCGCACTGAAATACGCCGGCCACCCCCCATATGAAATTCCTCGCAGCCGGGACTAGCATTTTCCGCCCGATGGCTCTATAAGCCGCCGCTTCCGGGACAGAATTTCCATGGATGCCACGTCGGTACACTGACGACCGGCCCATGCGGGGTCTGACCCAATGATTTTCGCCCATTTCAAAAGTGGCGTTCTGGCGGGGAATGTGCCTCGCGGAATGCTGCTGGTTCCGCCGGAGAGTTCCATGGCCGTTCCGAAGCGCAAGACATCCCGCATGAAGCGCGGTTTTCGCCGTTCGCACGATGCGCTCAGCGCACCGACTTATATTGAGGACAAGGATTCGGGTGAGCTGCGCCGTCCGCATCACGTCGATCTGAAAACCGGCATGTATCGCGGTCGCCAGATCCTGAAGCCGCGCGCCGAGGCCTGATGCCGGCGGCGCCTGGGCGCCGTCCGTCTCTGAACACGACCACGCCGTTCAACGGGCGTCCCTTGCGGGATGCCCTTTTGGCGTTTGCCTTGCATGGCCGGGATGCCCGGCACACCAGTGCCACCTTGGATACCGCTGACGTCAGAAAATTAGGCGCAACTTTACCAATTGGGCGCAAGGTGCAGGTGATTGCGGGCGATTCCGACCTCATCCGGAGGCATCCCCGACGCTGGCAGAGCTGAATTCAGGGGGCCATAGTGAACCAATCGGAAATGGAAGAGGCCGGCGCTGCCGAGCCCGCTCTTGGCCCGACCGCAGCGTCTGCGGCTTTTGATCCCCGCTCCATATTGTCGTCGGTCGGCGAGGCCGTCTATTCCTGGGATATTGAAAGCGACCGCATCACCTGGTCGCAGAACGCCTCCGAGATTCTCGGCGTCAATGATATGGCCCAGATCGCCTCGGGATCGGGCTATGCCGTCGTCACCGATGCATCCAGCCCAACCTCTCTGCAATCGACGATCTTCGAATGCCAGCGTCAGGACAAGGGCACCGGTGTCGCATATACGACCCGCTACCTCCTCAATCCCACCCCCGGACGCCGCTTCTGGGTTGAAGACAAGGGCCGCTGGTTTGCCAACCAGGCCGGTCGGCCGTGGCTGGCCCATGGCGTTGTCCGCATCGTCGCGGCGGCGAACGAGGCCGAAAGCCGCATCGCCACCACCCGCCAGACCGATCCGGCGACCGGCGCGCTGACCCGTCCCGACTTTTGCAATGCGCTCGGCGAGGCATTGGAGCGCGTTCGCAATGACAAGCGCAACCTCGTGCTGCTGATCATCTCGATCGAGGACATGGCGCATCACAACAAGGCCTATGGTTACAATGTCGGCGATGAACTGATCGCTGCAATCGCCCGGCGCGTCCGCTCGCATATCCGCAAGCTCGATCTGCTCGGCCGCTATGCCGGCAACAAGCTTGCCGCCCTGCTCGTGCCCAGCCTGCCCGAGGAGATGGAGCGCACTGCCAAGCGCATCGCCAATGTCGTGCGCGACACCCCGGTGGAAACCAGCGCCGGCGCCATTTCCGCCTCCGTCCGCATCGGCGGCGTCGCCGGTCCGCGTGATGCTCATGACGTCACCAGCCTTCTCCATGCCGCCGAAGAGGCACTGGCCGACGCCAAGGCCGAAACCAACACAGTATTCGCCGCCTACACGCGCGATCCGGACCGTGCGGCCCATCGCCAGAAGAACGCAGCCCGCACCGACGAGGTGCTGTCTGCCCTCAACGAGCGTCGGATCCAGCTGGCCTACCAGCCGATCAACCACGCCCGCTCGGGTGCGAATGCCATGTTTGAATGCCTCGTTCGGATGCGTAGCCCCGATGGCGTGATCATCGGAGCCGGCGAGATCATTCCCGTCGCTGAAAAACTTGGCTTCGTGCACATGATCGACCATCGGGTGATGGAACTGGCGATTGAGAAACTGCGTCAGAGCCCCGACATCCAGCTCACCTTCAATGCCGGCGTCGAGGCCGTCCTGCACCCCGAATGGCTGAACGCGTTCCGAAGCCATCTGGGCGCCAACGCTGACCTTGCAAAGCGTCTCGTCGTCGAGATCACAGAAACATCCCTGATCGAAGACCTCTCCACCGCAACGCGCGTGATCGAGGAAATCAAGGCAACGGGCGCCAAAGTGGCTATCGACGATTTCGGCGCCGGCCACACCTCATTCCGCAACATGCGGATGCTGCCCATCGACATCCTGAAGATCGACGGCGCCTTCATCAAGAATCTCGCCAACTCCAGTGACGATCGCTTCTTCGTGAAAACCCTGTTGCAACTGGCCAACCATCTCGGCATCGAAACCGTGGCCGAATGGGTGCAGGACGAAGATTCCGCCCGCCTCCTCGCCGAATGGGGCGTGGTCTATCTCCAGGGCGACTATATCGGCGATCCCCTCAACGAACTCCCGGCCAGTGCCACGAGCGACCGGGCGGTGGCCTGACCGGACGTCCGGATCGCCGTTCAGCGTTTGTCGAGCTTGTCGAGCCGTGCCTTCATCGCACCCAGTTCACGCTTGAGCGCAGAAACCTCGTCATCCTCGACCGGGGCGGCCTTGGCCGCAACCGGGTCAGCGGTCTTGCCGGCAAAGGGCGAGAACATTCGGAATGCCTCGGTGAAGGCGGCCATGTTGGCCCGAACCTGATCATCCATGCGACCGAGCGGAAAGCCGCCGAAAGTCTTGGTCATCTGCTCGCGAAAGCTCTGCTGCTCCTGAATCAGGCGATCCATCGAAAGTTCGAGGTAGCGGGGCACCAGACCCTGCATGCTGTCGCCGTAAAAGCGGATCATTTGCCGGAGGAAATTCACCGGCAGCAGGTTCTGGCCCTTGCTTTCCTGCTCGAAAATGATCTGCGTCAGCACCGAATGGGTGATGTCCTCACCGGATTTGGCATCGTTGACCACGAAATCCTCCCCCGCCTTGACCATGGCGGCGAGGTCCTCAAGGGTCACATAAGCACTGGTGCCGGTATGATAAAGACGCCGGTTGGCGTACTTCTTGATGACATGCGCAGGTTTTGCATTTGGCATGGAGTATCCGTGTCGTTCCTGCCCCAGGGCCCGGGCACCGAAGGCACTGTCTTGCCACCTTATAAAACACAATGCGCCGCTCCGCGCAAATTCAGCCTGCCACTATGCCTAAGGCTAGCAATTCGTTCCATGCGGGCGAAGTTCATCATTTGACACTTGACGGAATGGGGCCGGACCTTTTCTCTCGCTTCAGTCCAGGTTGCACCGCCACCAGCAGCCGGCATGAATCAAGGATGAGGAGACACCTAGATGGCCAACACCGAAATCGTCATTACAAGTGCCGCGCGCACACCCGTCGGCAGTTTCTCTGGCGCCTTTGCCGATGTGCCGGCCCATGTGCTCGGCGCGGTGGCGATCAAGGAAGCGCTCGCGCGTTCCAAGGTCGACCCGAAGGAGGTCGACGAGGTGATCATGGGCCAGATCCTGTCCGCCGGCCAGGGCCAGAACCCGGCCCGCCAGGCGGCCATGGCCGCTGGCATCCCGCAGGAAGCAACGGCCTTCGGCATCAACCAGCTTTGCGGTTCGGGCCTGCGCACCGTCGCGCTCGCCATGCAGCAGATTGCGAATGGTGACGCTGACATCGTGGTTGCTGGCGGCATGGAATCAATGAGCCAGGCCCAGCACACGGCCTATCTGCGCGCCGGCGCCAAGATGGGCGAGATGAAGCTGATGGATTCGATGCTCCGCGACGGCCTGTGGGATGCCTTCCAGGGTTACCACATGGGCACGACCGCCGAGAACGTCGCCACCAAGTATCAGATCAGCCGCGACGAGCAGGACAAGTTCGCCGTCGCCTCGCAGAACAAGGCCGAGGCGGCACAGAAGGCCGGCAAGTTCAAGGATGAGATCGTTCCGGTCACGGTCAAGACCCGCAAGGGCGATGTCGTGGTCGACACTGACGAATATCCGCGCCATGGCGCGACGCTCGAAGCGATGCAGAAGGTCCGTCCGGCCTTCTCCAAGGACGGCACGGTGACTGCGGCGAACGCATCGGGCATCAACGACGGCGCTGCGGCGCTGGTGCTGATGACCGCCGAGGAAGCCAAGAAGCGTGGCCTCAAGCCGCTCGCCAAGATCAAGTCCTGGGCCACCTCCGGTGTTGATCCGGCGATCATGGGCACGGGGCCGATTCCCGCCTCCAAAAAGGCGCTGGAGAGAGCCGGCTGGAAGGTTGCCGATCTCGATCTGATCGAGGCGAACGAGGCCTTCGCCGCCCAGGCGATTTCGGTCAACAAGGACCTCGGCTTCGACACCTCGAAGGTCAATGTCAACGGCGGCGCCATCGCCATCGGCCATCCGGTCGGGGCTTCGGGCGCCCGCGTGCTGACGACGCTTCTGCACGAGATGCAGCGCCGCGACGCCAAGAAGGGCCTTGCCACGCTCTGCATCGGCGGCGGCATGGGCATTGCCATGTGCGTCGAGCGCGCCTGATCAACGCTTCCGATCCGCGCTCCGGCAACGGAGCGCGGATTGCTGACCGCCCGGAACGGGCGGCATTGAAATCACAAAATGACGTTTGAGAGAGGAAACATCATGAGCAGAGTTGCACTCGTCACCGGCGGCACTCGCGGCATCGGCGCCGCCATTTCCGTTGGCCTGAAGGCGGCGGGATACAAGGTCGCAGCCAGCTACGCCGGCAATGACGAGGCCGCCCAGAAGTTCAAGGCGGAAACCGGCATTCCCGTGTTCAAGTGGGACGTGGGTGACTTCGATGCCTGCGCTGCCGGCATCAAGCAGGTGGAAGCCGAGGTTGGCCCGGTTGACGTGCTCGTCAACAACGCCGGCATCACGCGCGACGGCTTCTTCCACAAGATGTCCAAAGAAAACTGGAACGCGGTCATCAATACCAACCTGAACTCGCTGTTCAACATGACCCGGAATGTCTGGGAAGGTATGATGGCGCGCAAGTTCGGCCGCGTGATCGTCATTTCGTCGGTCAATGGCCAGAAGGGCCAGGCCGGACAGGCGAACTATTCGGCAGCGAAGGCCGGCGACATCGGCTTCGTGAAGGCACTCGCTCAGGAAGGTGTCCGCTCGGGCATCACCGTCAATGCCATCTGTCCTGGCTACATCGGCACCGAAATGGTGGCGGCGATCCCGGAAGAGGTGCTGAAGTCCAAGATCCTGCCGCTGATCCCGGTTGGCCGTCTCGGCAAGCCCGAGGAAATCGCCCGCTGCGTCGCCTTCCTCGCCTCCGACGATTCGGGCTTCATCACCGGCTCGACCATCTCGGCCAACGGCGGCCAGTACATGGCCTGACCGGAAACGCGGACGGATTTCCAGTTCGCTCTTGCCAACACGCGACCGCGCGGGCTACGCGCGGTCGATGTCATTTTCAGCCTCTTTCTCCCGCCCCACGCTGCTTGGTCTTGGCGCGATCCTGCTCTGGGGCCTGCTCGCCGTGCTCACCACCGCGACAGAGGGCATCCCGCCGTTTCAGGTCACGGCGATGACCTTTGCCATCGGCGGTCTTGCTGGCCTCGCCATTGTCGCGACCCGCGGGCAATTGGCCCTGCTTCAACAGCCGCCTCAGGCCTGGGCCCTCGGCATTTACGGGCTGTTCGTCTATCACGCCGCCTATTTCAGCGCCCTCAAGCTCGCCCCGCCTGAGGAGGCGAGCATGTTGAATTATCTCTGGCCGCTGCTGATCGTCGTATTCAGTGCCTTTTTGCCTGGCGAGAAACTGGCCATGCGCCATATCGGCGGCGCCCTGCTCGGCCTGGCCGGCGTCGCCGTGCTGGCCCTGGGCAGGGGGAGCCTCGACTTTTCCAGCAGCTATCTTGCCGGCTATGCACTTGCATTAGCATCGGCCATCATCTGGTCGAGCTATTCGGTGCTGTCGCGCCGCCAGTCCAATGTGCCGACCGAGGCCGTCGCCGGCTTCTGTCTCGCCACCGCAGCGCTCGCCGGCATCGCGCATCTCCTGTTCGAAACCACCGTGATGCCGGCTTCGCTGAAAGCCTGGGGCGCCATTGTGCTGCTTGGCCTCGGGCCGGTGGGCGCAGCGTTCTTTCTCTGGGATGTCGGCATGAAGCGCGGCGACATCCGCTTTCTCGGCGTCGCATCTTACGCAACGCCGATCATCTCGACAGTAGCGCTCGTGCTCGCCGGTGCGGCAAAACCAACCCCCGCGCTCGGCCTCGCCTGTCTGCTGATCGTCGGTGGGGCACTGGTCACGCGGCGCTAGGGCGCGTTCGGCAAACGGACCTCGCAATAGGGGTAGAGATCGCGAAAGCCGAGCGCTGTATAGAGTCTCCGCGCGACCCTATTTTCCGCTTCGACCTGCAGGAAACACCGGCGCGCTCCCGCCTCCCCAGCGGCCTGCATCAGCCCCGCGACGAGCACTTGCCCAAGACCGAGGCCACGCATTCCCGGAACCACCATGATGAGGCCGATTTCGGACATGCCGCGATCCACGACCGTCATGCCATAGGCCGCGGCCTGCCCCTCAACCATCAATGTGGCAAAGCGGGCCGGGCGGCGGATGCGGCTGACGATGGCTTCAAGATGATCGGGGTTTCGCTTGCGCGCCTCCTGAAAGGTACTCACGCCTTCGATCCAAGCCCGTGAAGGCGCACACTCCACCACCAGCCCCGGCGCGGCTTTCGCCCCTGCAAGCCCTTCGGTGATCATTCCCATCGAGCGTGAGGCAACAGTCCAGCCATTGCCGACCAACCGTGCTTCCAGCCCCGCCTCTGCCAGCGGCGTCACCCGGATGGCCGGGGCAAGCCCGCGTTCGCGAAAGAAATTCGTCACCTCTGCCATCAGCGCCGCGTCCAGGTCGGCGCCGATCCGCACCGCGCTCGCCGAATTGGCCCGCCCGGAATAGCCATTGGCAAAGCGCACCGCCCAGCCGTCCATCAGCAGCGTATCAAGCGCCGGCCAGCAGTTGATCAGCCGCTCCTCGCAGGCCAGCACGTCCACAAGCGCTTCCGGATCCATCGCATCAGAACCGGTTCTTCCATTCCCGCAAGGCGCGGAACACCGCTGCGGGGGGCTGGCCAGCCAGGTTGAGGCTGGCCGCGATATCGGCACGACCAGCCTGGAGGAAGGGATTGGCGGCCCGTTCGCGCCCGATTGTGGTCGGCGCGGTTGCCCGCCCCGCAGCCCGCGCAGCCTCGGCCTCTGCAACCTGCACCTTCAGTGCCGCATTCCCGGAGTCGGCCGCCAGCGCAAACTTGGCATTCGCGAGGGTATATTCATGGCCGAAGTATACGAATGTCTCGTCCGGCAGTTCGAGCAGCCGCGAGAGCGAACGCCACATCTCGTCATACGCCTCTCCGAACACGCGTCCGCAGCCGAGAGCGAACAACACGTCGCCGGCAAACAGCACGCGCTCCTTCGCAAAATGATAGGTCACATGATCGGCGCAATGGCCGGGCATCTCCCGCACGGTGGCCCTGAACGGTCCGACAGCAACCTCATCTCCCTCGCCGACGAGAACGCTCGCCTCGGGCACCGCGGCGGCGGCCTTCTTCGGCGCGATCACCACCGGGGCGAGATCCGCCATCAATCCGGCAATGCCCTGGATGTGATCGGCGTGGCTATGCGTCACCAGCACATGGCTCAGCCGCCAGCCCGTTTCCGCGAGTGCCTTGCGAAGCGCTGCCTCCTCCGGCACGTCGATGGCCGCTGTCACACCGCTTTCGGGATCATGGATGAGCACGCCGAAATTGTCGGAAAGGCAAGGAAACTGGTGGATTTTCATGAAGTTCCAAACTCCGCAGAAAGTTCGCGCTGGCAGGTTCGGCCGCAACGCGCTTGTGTCATGTCCGATGAATACATAAATTCCCGGTCAGTCCAATGGCTCTTGATGTGATCGACCTTCGCCAGTTCTACGCCTCGCCCCTTGGGCGGCTGGCGCGCTGGTGTGTGCTTTCGGCGATCACCGCACGCTGGGAAAACCTCTCCGGCCTGTCGGTGGCTGGCCTGGGCTATGCCACGCCCTACCTTGATCATCTGGCCACCAAGGCCGAGCGCACCATCGCACTGATGCCGGCCCGGCAAGGCATAACTGCCTGGCCGCCGGGCGGACTTTCAGCCTCCGGCCTGGTCGATCCGTTTGAACTGCCCCTGCGCGATGCCGTGATTGACCGGCTGCTTGTCGTCCACGCCCTTGAGATGAGCGAGGATGCCCAGGGGCAAATGGAAGAACTCTGGCGGGTGCTGGCGCCGGGCGGGCATCTGATCGTCGTGGCACCGAACCGGCGCGGCGCCTGGGCCCGACGCGATTCTACGCCCTTTGGCCATGGCCAGCCCTACAGCCGCCAGCAACTGACCACGCTGATGCGTCAATCGCTGTTCACGCCCCTGCACTGGACAGAGGCGCTGCACATGCCCCCCGTGCAGAACCAGTGGATGCTGAAGCTGGCTCCGGCCTTCGAGCGCGTCGGCAGCACCCTCAACCTGCCCTTTGCCGGCGTCCATGTAATCGAGGCAACCAAGCAGCTGTATCGCCCCGTCGTGGCACGACGCTCATCGCGGGCTGCATCCCAGCTCATTCCCGCGCTTCTACCCTCGACGCGGCAGGCGGACTGACGCTGTGGCTGCTCGCCCGATACAGGTTCTGAAGGGAATGCTGCTGGTTCCGCTGGTGATCATCGCCGCGCTGGCCCTGATCTGGCGGGTGCTTCCGCCGATCTCGACCCTGATGGTCTGGCAGACGATCACCGGCGGCACGGTCAGGCGCACCTATGTCCCGCTCGAACGGATCTCGCCGCGCCTTGTTGCCGCCGTCATCAATGCCGAGGATGCACGCTTCTGCCACCACATCGGTGTGGACTGGCATGAACTGGGCAAGGTGCTGGAGACGGATGGTGGCCCCCGGCGCGGCGCCTCCACGCTCACCATGCAGACGGCCAAGAACCTGTTCCTGTGGCAATCGCCCCTGACCTATCTGCGCAAGGGGCTCGAAATTCCCCTCGCCCTCGGCCTTGATCTCACCTGGCCGAAACGCCGCGTTATCGAGGTCTATCTGAACGTTGCCGAATGGGGAGACGGCATCTTCGGCGCTGAAGCCGCCGCCCGTGCACACTTCGGAAAGTCCGCCGCCGAGCTTTCGGCACGCGAGGCCGCGCTTCTGGCCGCCGCCCTGCCGAACCCGATCCTCCGCAATCCGGCAAAACCGTCCCGCGGCCATGCCAATGCCGCTCGGCGGATCAATGCCCGTGCACAGGCCAATCCCGACGGGCTCGACTGCCTGTCCTGAACCCGGGCAGGCCGGCGTCAGATATAGGCGCCGTGGCAGTGCTTGAACTTCTTGCCCGAACCGCAAGGACAGGGCTCGTTGCGGCCCACCTTGCCCCAGCTCTCCGGATTGTTCGGGTCAATCACATCCGCCCGCGCACGGCTCGCCTGCGGCAGCAACTGCATGGACGCCATCTCGTCCTCGCCGGTTTGCGGGTTGATGTGGTGACCTTCCATCGGCGGAAGTTCGGGCGCCGGTGGCGGCTCCTCAAACCGTACTTCGACACGGCTGAGCTGCCCGGTCACATGCTCGCGCAACCGCGTAACCAGACCGTCGAACAGTTCGAACGCCTCGGATTTATACTCGTTGAGCGGATCGCGCTGGGCATAGCCGCGCCAGCCGATCACCTGCCGGAGATGGTCGAGCGTGACGAGATGCTCGCGCCAGAGGTGGTCGAGCGTCTGGAGCACCACCTGCTTTTCGACGTAGCGCATGGCTTCAGGCGTATTGCGCTCGACCCGTTCGGCATAGGCAGTGTCTGCCGCCTTGGTGATCCGCTCGCGGATTTCCTGATCCGCGATGCCTTCTTCCTTGGCCCATTCGTCGACGGGCAGGTCGAGGTTGAGCATGTCGGCTACATTCTGTTTCAGGGTCGCGGTATCCCATTGTTCGGGATAGGCATCGTCCGGAATCGCCTGGCTGACGAGATCGTCGATGACGCCATTGCGCATCTCCTTCACCTCGCCGGCCATATCCTCCTGCGCCATCATGTCGCGACGCTGCTCGAACACGACCTTGCGCTGGTCGTTCATCACGTCGTCGTACTTGAGAATGTTCTTGCGAATATCGAAGTTGCGCGCCTCGACCTTCTTCTGCGCGGTTTCGAGCGCCTTGTTCACCCAGGGATGAGCAATCGCCTCGCCCTGCTGGAGGCCGAGCTTCTGGAGCATCGAATCCATCCGGTCCGAGCCGAAGATGCGCATCAAATCGTCTTCAAGGCTAAGGAAGAATCGCGAATGACCGGGGTCGCCCTGCCGGCCTGAACGGCCGCGCAGCTGGTTATCGATGCGGCGGCTTTCGTGCCGCTCGGTACCGATGACGGTGAGACCACCGGCCGCCAGCGCCTTCTCCTTGAGAACGGCGACTTCCTTACGAATCTCGGCGGCGCGCGCCTCATACTCCGGCGAGCCGGGCTCGAATGCCGTCAGTTCCTGCTTGAGGCGCATGTCGACATTGCCGCCAAGCTGGATATCCGTGCCGCGGCCCGCCATGTTGGTGGCGATGGTGACCGCGCCGGGCACGCCGGCCTGCGCCACAATATAGGCTTCCTGCTCGTGGAAGCGCGCGTTCAGCACGGCGAAGATCTTCTCGGCCTTGCCGCCATGGGCGGCCCGGTAGAGCGGGGCAAAGGCGTTGGGGTCAGTCAGGTCGATCTGCTTGAACCCGTCCCGCTTGAGATACTCGGCGATCTCTTCCGATTTCTCGATCGAGGTGGTGCCCACCAGCACCGGCTGGCCGCGTACCTGGCATTCCTCGATCAGCTTGACGATGGAGGCATATTTCTCGTCCGCCGTGCGGTAGACCTCATCATCATCGTCCCGGCGCTTGACCGGCACGTTGGTCGGAATCTCGACAACCTCGAGGTTATAGATCTGCTGGAACTCTTCCGCTTCGGTCGCAGCCGTGCCGGTCATGCCGGCAAGTTTGGTGTAAAGACGGAAATAGTTCTGGAAAGTGATCGAAGCGAGCGTCTGGTTCTCGGGCTGGACCTGGACACGCTCCTTGGCCTCCAGCGCCTGATGCAGCCCTTCCGAATAGCGGCGCCCCGGCATCATGCGCCCGGTGAACTCGTCGATGATGACGACCTCGCCATTGTGGATGATGTAATCCTTGTCGCGGGTGAAAAGCGTGTGCGCCCTCAGCGCCTGGTTGACGTGATGGACGAGGGTCGAATTGGCCGCATCATAGAGCGTGCTGTCGCGCAGCAGCCCCGCTTCGCTAAGCAGCACCTCGATCCGCTCGTTCCCCGCCTCCGTCAGGTGGACGGTCCGCTGCTTTTCGTCGAGTTCGAAATCCTCCTTCGCCAGACGCGGGATAAGCACATCAATGGCGTTGTAGAGGTCGGAGCGGTCATCCAGCGGGCCGGAAATGATCAGCGGCGTCCGCGCTTCATCGACCAGGATCGAGTCCACCTCATCGACGATGGCAAAGGCATGGCCACGCTGGACCATCTGCGCCATCTCGTACTTCATGTTGTCGCGCAGATAGTCGAAGCCGTATTCGTTGTTCGTGCCGTATGTGATGTCACAGGCGTAGGAATTCGCCCGCTCGGCATCGTCCAACCCATGCACGATGATACCGGTGGTCAGCCCGAGGAAGGCGTAAACCCGGCCCATCCATTCGGCGTCGCGGCGGGCGAGGTAGTCGTTGACGGTGACGACATGAACGCCCTTGCCGGCAAGGGCGTTGAGATAGACCGCAAGTGTGGCCACCAGCGTCTTGCCCTCGCCCGTGCGCATCTCGGCGATGGCGCCCTCATGCAGCACGATGCCACCGATCAGCTGCACATCGAAATGCCGCTGCCCAAGCACGCGCTTTGCCGCCTCGCGCACCGTGGCGAAAGCCGGAACGAGCAGTTGGTCGAGCGTCTTTTCCTCCGCCGCGAGCTGGCGCCGGAATTCGACGGTGCGGGCCGCCAGCGCCTCGTCGCTCAGGGCGGCGAGTTCGGGTTCAAGAGCGTTGATCGCGGCGACGATCGGGCGGTAGCGCTTCAGGCGGCGGTCATTCGATGAGCCGAATATCTTCTTGGCGATTGCGCCGAACATCAGGTGTCCTCGGATCGGGGCCGATGCCCCTCATGGGGCCGCGCAGGGTGCGACGGCTGAATTCATGCCCGCCCGAGATAAGGACTGCACCTTGTCAAGTCAATGAACGGGCGGGTCCACAGCCCTTACCACATCGATTTTTTCGCCCGTTCCGGCCATTCGCGGTCATAGGTCTCGCCGCCAACGCGGGCATCGGTGATCTCCGCAAGGATGCGACCGGGAGTCGGCAGGCGCGCAAGATCGGCATGACGGGCGGGGTTCCACAGGTCCGAACGGATGATTGCCCGCGCACACTGGAAGTAGACCGTCTCGATATGAACGATGATAACCGAGCGCGGCGGTTTGCCCTCGACGGCAAAGCTCGCGAGCAAATCGGAATCGGCAGAGATTTCCGCCCGTCCATTCACCCGCAATGTCGTGCCGGACCCCGGAATGAGGAAAAGCAGCGCCACGCGCGGATCGCGCACAATGTTGCGCAAGGAATCAATCCGGTTGTTCCCGCGCCGGTCGGGCAGATGGAGCGTCCGCCGATCAACGATCCGGATGCCATCCTGAAGATCTCCGCGCGGTGAACAGTCGAGCCCCTCCGGCCCGGCGGTGGCCAGCGCATAGAATGGCGAAGCCTCGATGAGCGCGCGATAGCCGTCGGTCAGATGCGGCTGTTCCTTTGCAGTCGAGGTCTCCTGCGGCGCACCGTAAAGCGCCTCAAGGTCTTCGATGCTGCCAATCACACCCATGCCATAACTCCGCCATGCAAACCTTGAAGAGGCTAACGCATCGCCTTCCTGCGGCAAACCACCAATCGGAGGCTTGCTGAAATCTGCAACTCATGCCAACCCGGTATCACCTGATCTTTCCTTCGGAGCCCCGATGCTGTCCGCTATCCGCCCCCTCGTCCTGGCCGCTGCCGTCCTTTCGCCGGCCATCGTTCTGGCCCAGAACGCGAAAATCGCCGCAAAGATCGATGGCATCGCCATCACCGAGGATGATCTGAAAGCGGCACAAGATGACATCGGTGCCTCGATGCCGCAGCTTGATGCCGCCCAGAAGCGCAAATACGTGCTCGACTATATGCTCGACCTCAAGCTGCTGGCCCGCGCTGCCGAAAAGCAGAAGATGGCGGAAGGCCCGGATTTCGCGCGCAAGCTCGCTTACCTGAAGGATCGCGCGCTGATGGAAGCTCTCATGACGAAAGAGGGCAATGCCGCTGTCTCCGATGAGAAGCTGAAGAAGTTCTACGAGGACGCGATCAAGGGCCTGCCGGCCGAAGAGGAGGTCCACGCCCGCCACATTCTGGTTCCCGAGGAAGCGGATGCCAAAAAGGTCGTCGCGCGGCTGAAGGCCGGTGAGGATTTCGCCAAGGTCGCCGGCGAGGTCTCCAAGGATCCCGGTTCGGGCAAGGAAGGTGGCGATCTCGGCTGGTTCACCAAGGACAGGATGGTCAAGGAATTTGCCGATGCCGCCTTCGCCATGAAGCCCGGCGAAATCTCCGCGCCCGTGAAATCCCAGTTCGGCTGGCACGTCATCAAGCTGGAGGAGCGCCGCAACAAGCCCGCCCCCACGCTGGACGACGTCAAGGATGAACTGTCGAGCTACATGCAGAAGAAGGCGCAGCAGGACCTGATCCTGAAACTGCGTCAGGAGGCAAAGATCGAGCGCTTCGATGCCGACGGCAAGCCCGAGGCGCCCGCCGCCGCCCCCGCTCCGGCTCCCGCCGAACAGAAGAAGCCCTGAGGTCCGCCATGGCCGGCAAGAACGTCCCCGTCTCTCCGCTCGCTCCGAAAAGCTATCCCAGGCCGCCAGCGCTTGATGGCGTGGTTTTTGCGACCGCCGAAGCGGGCATCCGCTACAAGGGCCGCACGGACGTTCTGCTGGTGTCCATGCCGGAAGGCACGGCGGTTGCCGGCGTCTTCACCACCTCGAAATGCCCCTCTGCCCCGGTGGACTGGTGCCGGGCGAACCTTGCCGGCGGCGGGGCACGGGCTCTGGTCGTCAATTCCGGCAATGCCAATGCCTTTACCGGAATGAAGGGGCAGGAGGCTGTGGAACTGACCGCCGCCATCGCGGCGGAGGAACTCGGCGTCAAGGCCTCGGAAATCTTTCTTGCCTCGACCGGCGTGATCGGCGAGCCGCTCGATGCGACCAAGTTCAACGGTGTGATCGGCGATTGTGCCCGCCGCGCCGAGGGCCACAACTGGCTCGACGCAGCCAAAGCCATCATGACCACCGACACATTCCCGAAGATCGCCACCCGCACGGTGAAGATCGGTGGGGTCGATGTCACCATCAACGGCATGGCCAAGGGCGCCGGCATGATCGCGCCGGACATGGCGACCATGCTCTCCTTCGTCTTCACCGATGCCCCGATTGCCGCGCCGGTGCTTCAGGCGCTGCTCTCCAGAGGCACGAAAAATTCCTTCAACGCCGTGACGGTCGATAGCGACACATCGACCTCCGACACGCTGATGCTGTTTGCAACCGGTACTGCCCGCACGCGCGGTTGCCCGCAGATCACCGACGCGAAGGACCCGCGCCTTGCCGCCTTCAGGCGTGCGCTCAACGCCCTGCTGCTGGAACTGGCCATCTTCGTCGCCCGCGACGGCGAGGGCGCCCGCAAGTTCGTTTCCGTCACCGTGGAAGGTGCGGTTTCCGCTCGCTCGGCCCGGCGCATCGCCTTTTCCATCGCCAATTCCCCGCTGGTCAAAACCGCGATCGCCGGCGAGGACGCCAACTGGGGCCGTGTGGTCGCGGCAGTCGGCAAGGCAGGCGAGCCGGCTGAGCGCGACAAGCTCACGATTTCCTTCGGCCCGCATCGCGTCGCCCATCAGGGCGCCCGCGATCCCGCCTACAGCGAGGCCGACACCTCGGCCTATATGAAGAACGAGGATATCGTGATCCGCGTCGAGCTTGGCCTCGGGCGCGGCAAGGATACGGTCTACACCTGCGACCTCACGAAAGCCTACGTCGAGATCAACGGCGACTACCGTTCGTGATCGAAGCGGAGAACCGGGCCAGCCCCGCCTTCGTACTGTCCCACCTTGCGCTCTGCTCGCTGGCCTGGGGGTCGAGCTTCTATTTCATCAAGCTGCTGGGTACGGACCTTGTGCCCGTACAGATCGCGACCTTGCGCGGGCTCATCGCCATGCTGGCGCTCATGCTCTTCATCATCGCACGCGGCGGAATGCCCCTGCCCGCGCGGGATGAGATCGTACCCTGGCTCACCATCGGTCTTCTGAACGGCGCCTTGCCTAATACTCTCGTCGCTTTCGCCATGCAGCGGATGGATTCAGGCCCTGCTGTGCTCATCCAGTCCATCGGCCCGCTGCTGACCGCCGTGATGGCCCATCACCTGTTCGCCGACGAACGATTGGGCCCGCGCGCCTTTGCGGGCGTCGCGGTCGGCCTTGCCGGCGTCTTCCTTCTGATCGGCCCGGATGCACGCGCAGGGCATGCTTCACTCAGTGGCGCGCTGGCCATGCTGGTTGTCGCGACCTCTTATGCCCTCGGCAACATCTATACGCGCCTTGTCCGCCATCATGATCCGATCCGCCTCGCCCTTGGCCAGCAGATGGGGTCGACACTGCTGGCGGGCCTGGTGACAGCCTTCATTGCTCCACCGCTCGCCGCAGCAACGATCGCGCATCACGCCTTGCCGCTCCTGATGCTTGGCATCGTCACCACCGCCCTGCCCATCGCCGTCTTCATGCGGCTGATCGTCCGCGCCGGCCCCACGCGCGCCGCCTTGACCGGCTATACGGTGCCTGCGGTTGCCGTGATCATCGGCGTCTTCGCCCTCAACGAACGCCTCAGCCTCTGGCAAATCGCCGGCGGCCTCACCGTCTTTCTCGGCGTCTATCTTGCCGCCACGGCCAAACGGAGCCTCGCATGAAACTCCTGCTCGTCGCCGCCGTCGCCCTTGTCGATGCGGACAAGCGCATTCTCATCGCCCAGCGCCCCGAAGGAAAGCAGCTTGCAGGTCTCTGGGAGTTTCCAGGCGGCAAGGTCGAGCCCGGCGAGCGCCCCGAGGAAACGCTGATCCGCGAATTGAAGGAGGAGCTTGGCATCATCGTGAAGGAAGCCTGCCTTGCCCCGCTCACCTTTGCCTCCCACGCCTACGAGACGTTTCACCTGCTGATGCCGCTCTATATCTGCCGGCGCTGGGAGGGCGTTCCCCATGGCGTGGAAGGCCAGAACCTCGCCTGGGCGCGCACGAACGAACTGCGCAACTACCCCATGCCGCCAGCGGATGAACCGCTCATCCCCATGCTGCACGACATGATCTGAAAGGTCGCGTTTGAATCGCAACCAAGATTGGTGTAACCCGGCCTCAATCCCCCTTACCGGAGCCAGCCGATGAAAGCCCGCGTCACCGTCACCCTGAAGAACGGCGTTCTTGATCCGCAGGGCAAGGCCATCGAGGGCGCGCTGAAGTCGCTTGGCGTCGATGGCATTGCCTCGGTCCGCCAGGGCAAGGTGTTCGACATCGAGGTGAACACCGCTGACAAGGCGAAGGCCGAAGCCGCGCTGAAGGCCGCGAGCGAGAAGCTCCTCGCCAACACCGTCATCGAGAATTTCAAGGTCGAGGTGCTCTGATGCACGCCGCCGTCATCACCTTCCCCGGCTCGAATCGCGAGGGCGACGTCGCCCGGGCACTGACCCGCGCCGGGGCGAAGGTCAGCGCCGCCTGGCATGCCGATTATGACCTGCCGGCCGGCACCGATCTCGTCGTCCTGCCCGGCGGCTTTTCCTACGGCGATTATCTGCGCTGCGGTGCCATTGCCGGCCGCGCGCACATCATGGAAGCCGTGCGCAAGCACGCGGCGAAAGGCGGCCTCGTGCTGGGCATCTGCAACGGCTTCCAGATCCTCTGCGAATCCGGCCTGCTACCCGGCATCCTCACGCGCAACGCCGAGCTGAAATTCATCTGCAAGATGCAGCATCTCAAGGTGGAGCGAACTGATACGCCGTTCACGCGAGGCTACGCGCGCGGTCAGGCCATCGAGGTCTGCATCGCCCACGGCGAGGGCAACTACATCTGCGACGACGAGACGCTGAAGCGGCTTGAGGGCGAGGACCGCGTCGCCTTCCGCTATTGCGATGCGTCGGGCGTGGTCACAGCTGAAGCCAACCCCAACGGCTCGCTCAACGGCATCGCCGGCATCTATTCCGACAAGCGCAACGTACTCGGCATGATGCCGCATCCCGAAAACCTGATCGAGAGCCTGACCGGCGGCACCGACGGGCTCGGCATGTTCAAGGGTCTGGCAGCCTGAGGTTCAGGCGCCCACCCCGAACCGCTTCTCGATATACTCCGCCACCATCGCCTTGAAATCGGCGGCAATCGTCGGCCCGCGCAAGGTCGCGGCCTTCTGCCCATCGATGAACACCGGCGCAGCAGGCGTCTCGCCGGTGCCAGGCAGGGAAATGCCGATATCGGCGTGCTTGCTCTCGCCCGGCCCGTTGACGATGCAGCCCATGACCGCGACGTTGAGCCCTTCCACACCGGGATAGCGGGTTTTCCACTCCGGCATCGAGGTGGAAATCCATGTCTGGATATCGCGCGCCAGCTCCTGAAACACCGTCGAGGTGGTGCGCCCGCACCCCGGGCAGGCCGCCACCAGCGGCACGAAGGTGCGGAACCCCATGGTTTGCAGAAGTTCCTGCGCCGCGCGCACTTCCGCCGTGCGGTCCCCGCCGGGCTCCGGCGTCAACGAATAGCGGATCGTATCGCCGATGCCGTCCTGAAGCAGAATGCCCATCGCCGCCGAGGAGGCGACCAGCCCCTTCGAGCCCATGCCCGCCTCGGTCAACCCGAGGTGGATGGCGTAGTCCGAGCGTGCGGCGAGCATCCGGTACACCCCGATCAGATCCTGCACCGCCGAGACCTTGGCCGACAGGATGATCCGGTCGCGGCCAAGGCCGATCTCCTCGGCCCGCGCAGCCGACAGCAGTGCCGACTGCACCATCGCTTCGCGCGTCACCGCCCGCACATCCTTCGGCGCAGCGGACTTTGCGTTCTCATCCATCAGATGGGTAAGCAGTTCCTGATCAAGCGAACCCCAGTTTGCGCCGATGCGCACCGGCTTGCCGTATCGGATCGCCATCTCGACGATGGCCGAGAACTGCCGGTCACGCTTGTCACGGAAGCCGACATTGCCAGGATTGATCCGATACTTGTCGAGAGCCTTGGCGCAGTCCGGATGCTCGGCCAGCAGCTTGTGGCCGATGTAGTGAAAATCCCCGACGATCGGCGCAGCAATGCCGCGCCTCATCAGCTTGTCCTTGATATGCGGCACCGCTGCCGCAGCCTCGTCGCGGTCAACCGTGATGCGCACCATCTCGGAACCCGCCCGCGCAAGCGCAGCGATCTGCGCCACAGTCCCGTCGATATCCGCGGTATCCGTATTGGTCATCGACTGCACGACGATGGGCGCGCCGCCTCCAACCAGGATGTCGCCGACAAGCACGCCGACTGTCCGGTGGCGCGGGCGTGGGGCGGCAAGCGCGGCATCGAGTGTCGGCTGGAACAAGGTCATCGGGCAAGTCCGGTGGCACAGGCGGCGCAGGTGCCGCTGATTTCAATGACGCGCGTGCGCGGGCTGAACCCGCGCTCGGCAGCGAGTGACGCGAGCCCGCTTTCCAGCTCCGGCGATGTCACCTCGCCGACGCGGCCACAAGCCTCGCAGATCAGGAAAACCGCCTCGGGATGGGTGCCATGCCCCTCCGGACAGGCAAGAAAGGCATTGCGGCTTTCGATCCGGTGAACAAGATTGTTCTCCACCAGAAAATTGAGCGCGCGATAAATGGTGATTGGCGCAATCCGGCCGCCGCCCGCAGCCTGCATCCGCTCGATGAGGTCGTAGGCGCCAAGGGCCTTGCCGGCATCCAGCAGTGCTTCCAGCACGGTCGCACGCTGCCCGGTGAGCTTGACGCCCCGCCGCGCGCACAGACGTTCAGCCTCGACCATGCGGTCGCCGATGCTGCCGGACGAACAACCGGCATGATCATGGTCATGATGGGAATGCGTGCTCATCAGGAGAGGGCTATAGCGCAACTTTACGCCACATGCGAGAAGCGGCTTTTCAAACATGGAATAGCTTGCAGCCATGACCGTGACCAAGAAGATCAATCTTGCCTTGCAGGGCGGCGGCGCCCACGGCGCTTTCACCTGGGGCGTTCTCGATGCCATTCTGGAAGACAGGCGTCTGGAAATCGAGGCGATTTCCGGCGCCAGCGCCGGCGCCATGAACGCGGTGGCGCTGGCCGATGGCTATGCGAGCGGCGGGCGCACCGGTGCGCAGCGGCAATTGAAGGAGTTCTGGCACAAGGCGAGTCTCGACAGCGGCCTCGCCGGCATGACCCGCACCGCCTTCGATGGTCTGCTCGCCGCCTGGGGTTTTGGCAAGCGCCCCAGCGAATGGCTGCTCGATACCATGATGCAGAGCGCAAGCCCCTACACTTTCAATCCGCTGAACATCAATCCGTTGCGCGACATCCTGACCGAAGAGATTGATTTCGCCCGTTTGCGTACAGCATCACCGATCCGGCTCTACATCAGCGCCACCAACGTCGATAATGGCAAGATCCGCGTGTTCGAGACGCAGGAGCTGACAGCCGACCATATCACCGCCTCGGCCTGCCTGCCGCTGGTCTTCCAGACAGTTGTCATAGACGACATCCCCTACTGGGACGGCGGCTACATGGGCAATCCGGCGCTCTATCCTCTGTTCAGCTGCAAGAGTTCCGATATCCTGCTTGTCCAGATCAATCCGGTGGAGCGCAAGGGCATTCCGCGCACCCTCGATGCCATCCAGAACCGCCTCAATGAGATCACCTTCAACGCAAGCCTGTTGCGAGAGATGCGCGCCATCGACTTCGTCACCCGGTTGATCGAGGAAGGCACGCTGAACAATCCGAAGTACCGGCGCATTTTCATGCACCGCATTGCCATGAGCGATACCGTGGATGAAAGTGCGGCAAGCAAGATGTCCGCGCAATGGAGCTACTTCCAGAAGCTCAACAAGGCAGGCCGCAAGGCGGGCAAGGCCTGGATTGCCGCCAATTACGACGCGATCGGCGGAAAATCCACCATGGACCTGCGCCAGGAATTCGCCTGATCGCCCTCAGGTCCGCCGGAGCAGGAAGACCGCCTGCTCGCCGACGAGATTCCAGACCCACCACGGCGCGGAAAATCCGATCTGCTTGCCGGCCGCATCAAGCGCCACCGCCCGTTCCATCCGCGCGGGGATGACATCAAGCAGCGCGACAAAATCGCGGATCGTGCAGAAGTGGATGTTCGGCGTGTCATACCAGGCGTGGCTGAGATTTTCCGTCACGGGCATCCGTCCCCGGAAGAACAGGCTGGAGCGCACCCGCCAATGGCCGAAATTCGGGAAGGAGACGATGGCGTGCCGCCCGATGCGCAGCATTTCCTCCACCACCTTGCGGGGATTGCGCGTCGCCTGGAGCGTCTGTGACAGGATCACGTAATCGAAACAATCGGTGGGGTAGGCGGCAAGATCCGTGTCGGCATCGCCCTGAATCACGGCAAGCCCGCGCGCGACGCTCTCCGCAACGCCCTGCCGGCTGAGTTCAATCCCACGCGCATCGACGCTCTTGGTCGTCGCCAGCAAATGAAGCAAGGCCCCGTCACCGCACCCGACATCCAGCACCCGCGCACCATCGGTCACCATATCGGCAACCAGCAGATGATCGACACGCCCGCTCTGGGGCCGCTCGCCCGAACTCATGCCACCCCCCTCGCCCGCGCCACCGAATCGAGAAAACCGCGTACGGTTGCAAAGAAGGCCGGTTCGTCGAGCAGGAAGGCATCGTGCCCCTTGTCGCTCTCGATCTCGACAAAGGACACCGGCGCCCCGGCGGCATTGAGGGCATGGACGATGGCCCGGCTGTCGGCGGTCGGAAACAGCCAGTCCGAGGTGAAGGAGATCAGGCAGAACCGCGCCCGCGTGTCACGGAAGGCATGGGCCAGAACCCCGCCATGGTCAGCGGCAAGGTCGAAGTAGTTCATCGCGCGGGTAAGGTAGAGATAGGAATTTGCATCGAATCGTTCGACGAAACTGGCGCCCTGATGCCGGAGATAACTCTCGACCTGAAAATCCGCATCGAATGAGAAGGTCCGTGCCGTGCGGTTCTGGAGTTCGCGCCCGAACTTGCGCTGAAGGGCCGGCTCGGAAAGATAGGTGATGTGGGCGGCCATGCGCGCTACCGCGAGCCCCTTTTCCGGGCGCACGCCCAGCTCAAGGTAGCGCCCGTTCTGCCAGTCAGGGTCGGCCATCACCGCCTGTCGGCCCACCTCGTCGAAGGCGATGTTCTGAGCCGAATGCTTGGCGCCGGTCGCAATCGGCATCGCCGAAAACACCCGGTCCGGAAAGCGCGAAGCCCAATCCAGCACCTGCATTCCGCCCATTGAGCCGCCGACGACCGACAGAAGCTGACGGATGCCGAGATGCTCCACCAGCATCGCCTGCGCCTTCACCATGTCGCCGATGGTGACGACCGGAAAATCGAGTCCGTAAGGTTTGCCCGTCTCGGGGTTCGTCTGCGCCGGCCCCGACGTGCCCATGCAGGCCCCGAGCACATTGGCGCAGATGAAGAAGAAGCGGTTGGTATCCATTGGCCGGCCAGGGCCGATCATCACATCCCACCAGCCCCCCTTGCCCGTGACTGGATGGATATTGGCGACGTGCTGGTCACCCGTCAGCGCATGGCAGATGAGAATGGCGTTGGAATGATCGGCATTCAGCGTGCCATAGGTCTGGTAGGCGATTTGCAGGGGCGCGAAATACTGTCCGCCATCCAGCAGGAGCGGCTTGTCCATGCCAAAGCGGATCACCGGGCTGTCCGGATTGTCCGCCTGCCGCAGCGCGGCATCTGCCATGCATCTTCCCGCCGTACTCATGATGCCGTCACGAATTTCCGAATACCGAACAATTTCTGATTTCAGGCCGTTTCGTTCGTTGTAGCGAACAATTGGCGGCAACGCCAGTCCCTCCACGGCAGGCCCGGATTGCGCTGATCCCAGAACCGCATTAATCGAAAGACAATCCTGTCATCCTGTCATCCTGACTTCCGGAACCCCGATGTCGAAGCCCCCTGAAGCCGGTCTCGCCGAGTTGCGCATCGAACTCGACCGTATCGACGCTGCGATGCAGGAACTGCTGATCGCCCGATCGGAGGTCACAGACCGCGTTGAGCAGGTCAAGCGCAAGGCAGGCACCGCCGGCTCCGCATTCCGTCCGGGCCGCGAGGCCGAGATCATGCGGATGCTCGCCAAGCGTCACCGCGGCAGCTACCCATTCGACGGCACGGAGAATATCTGGCGCGTTATCATCGCCACCTCAACCTTCACACAGGTTCCCTATGCCGTGCATGGTGATGTCTCGGGCGGCGATGCGCCGATCCGCGACAGTGTGCGCTTCCATTTCGGCTTCACCGTGCCGTTCCTGCCCGCGACCAGCGCCGCCGATGTCATCGAGGCCGTGGCCGAACGACCAAGCGATCTTGGCGTTTTCCCCCGCAACCAGAGCATGGAGACCGGCGCCTGGTGGCGACGCCTCAATGGTGAGAACCGGCCCAAGATCATCGCCCGCCTACCCTTCGTCGAGCGCGAGAACCACCCTTCGGGTCTGCCGGTCTTCGTAATCGCCCGCCCATTGAAGAAAGCCGCCGTCCGCGACGAGATCGTCGCGAGCCTCTGGCTGGAACGCTGGAATGTCGGCATCCCGGCGGCACTGGAAAGCCTGGGCGCCCGCCTGGAAGCGAGCGCCGGCATCGAAAGCGGCCTCTCCCTGCTCGTCACACACCCCGGCGTGGTGTCGGCAGATGAGATCGTCACGGCCATGCGTCGCCTTGGCTGCCACATCCGTTACGACGAGGTTGGCAGCCATGCCGCTGCCTATGTTGTCTGACGCGGGGTTGCTTTCGCCCCCGCCCGTCCCATAAGACATGCCACACCTTTGCCAGTTCGAGGATCCGCCATGGCTCAGCTTCCCGTCCGCCCCGTTCCGCGCGCCGGTGTTCTCGACATCGAAGCATATGTGCCCGGCAAAAGCGCCGCTCCCGCAGGCGTCAAACTCCACAAGCTGTCGTCAAACGAGACACCACTTGGCGCAAGCCCAAAGGCGATTGCTGCCTACCGGGCCGTCGCCGAAAAGCTCGAACTCTACCCCGACGGCAGCTCGACCGGCCTGCGCGAGGCCATCGCGCGGCGGTACGGGCTCGATCCCGCCCGCATCGTCTGTGGCGCTGGCTCGGATGAGATCCTCAACCTGCTGACGCATGCCTATATCGGCCCGGGCGATGAGGGCGTCTTCACCGAACACGGCTTTCTCGTCTACCGCATCGCCATCACCGCGGCGGGCGGCAAGCCGGTTGTGGTGAAGGAGAAGAACCTCACCGCCGATGTCGATGCCATCCTTGGCGCGATCACCCCGAAGACCCGGATCGTCTTCCTCGCCAATCCGAACAATCCCACAGGCACCTATCTGCCCTTCGAGGAGGTGCGTCGTCTGCATGCCGGCCTCCGTTCCGACATCCTGCTGGTGCTCGATGCCGCCTATGCCGAATATGTCCGCCGAAACGATTATGCTGCCGGTGTTGAGCTCGTCTCCAGCGCCGAAAATGTGGTGATGGCCCGCACCTTTTCGAAGATCCACGGCCTCGCCGGCCTCAGGATCGGCTGGGGCTACATGCCGCTGCATGTCGCGGACGCGCTGAACCGCATCCGTGGCCCGTTCAACCTCTCGGCGCCGGCCATTGCGGCAGGCATCGCCGCCATCGAGGACGCCGGCCATGTCGAAGCCGCCTTTGACCACAACGAGCGCTGGCTGACCTGGCTGACCAGCCAGATCGAAGCGCTCGGCCTCAAGGTGACGCCCAGCGTCGGCAACTTCCTGCTGATCGGGTTCCCGAAGGCGGCGGGCAAAACCGCGAAGGACGCGGATGCATTCCTGACATCCCGTGGACTCATCCTGCGGGCGGTGGGCGCCTACAACCTTCCCGATCATCTCCGCCTCACGGTCGGTTCCGAAGAGGCCAATCGCCTCGTCGTCGCCGCTTTGAGCGATTTCCTCGGCCAGTGATCCAATGACCCCGCCTGTCGACCGTCTCTGTCTCATCGGTCTTGGCCTGATCGGCTCGTCCATCGCCCGCGCTGCCCGGCAGAAAGGCATCGCCCGCACCATCATTGCCGCCGATGCCGATTCAGCAGTCCGTGACCGCGTGCGGGCCCTTGGCATAGCGGACGAGGTTTTGGACAGCCTGCCCGAGGCCGCCCGCGGCGCCGATCTCGTGATCCTGTGCGTGCCGGTCGGCGCAAATGCTGCGGTCGCTGCCAGCATCGGCCCGGCGCTCAAGCCCGGTGCGATTGTGTCGGATGTCGGCTCGGTCAAGGGCGCCGTGGTTCGCGATGTCGCCCCGCATCTGCCCAAGGGCGTGCATTTCGTCCCCGCCCACCCGGTCGCCGGCACCGAGTTTTCCGGCCCAGACGCCGGCTTTGGCACGCTGTTCGAGAACCGCTGGACGATTTTGACCCCGCCGGAGGGCCAGGACAGCGCCGCGATCGAACAGGTTCGCACGGTCTGGGAGCGGATGGGCGCGAATGTCGAGATCATGTCGCCGCAGCATCATGATCTCGTGCTGGCGATCACCAGCCATGTGCCGCATCTGATTGCCTATAATCTCGTCGGCACCGCTTACGATCTCGAAATGGTCGTCGAATCCGAAGTGATCAAGTTTTCCGCCGGCGGTTTTCGCGATTCGACCCGCCTTGCCGCCTCGAACCCGACGATGTGGCGAGACGTCTTCCTGAACAACAAGGAGGCGGTGCTCGAAATGGTGGCGCGGTTCCAGGAAGATCTCGCCGCGCTGGCCCGCATGATCCGCTGGGCGGATGGCGATGGCCTGTTCGATCTTTTCACCCGCACCCGCGCGATCCGTCAGTCGATCATCGCCTCGGGGCAGGATACAGCGGCCCCCGATTTCGGGCGCCCCATCAGCCACAAGGAAGATTAGGACCGATCAGCTTCCCGCCGTCTTCAGGGCCCGTAGAGCGGCCGGAGCCGCGGTCCCGGCACCGGGCCGATATACATCCGCCCCTGATCGAAGCGGAGCGCGAAAGGCAGGGCTTTCGGCGCGGCATTGGGCCGATTTCCCCCGCCCAGAATGGCCCCGAGCAGCCCGCCCGCTCCACCGCCCATATCAATGCCAAAGGCGCGAAGCACCGTGTTGATGCCCGCCGCCGAACCGGTGATGTCACCTTCCGGGCGGCGCAATTCATCGAGCCGCAACACGCCGGTCGCATTGAGCGCCAGCGGCCCCTTGGTCAGCGCCAGCTTCTCGATCTTCACTTCGCCGTCCGCCCGGCGCCAGGCCTCCAGCGTCTCGCGCCAGTCCCGGATCGGCGCCGGCGCGTATTTGGTGAACTGCGTACGAATATCGATGACGCCGGGGCTGGCATCGCCCGAGAGCGCATCGAACAGCTCGGACTTGATACCACTCGCCATGATCGCGACATCGGTCGCAGGATCGTCGCCCGGCGCGCGCCTGAGATGGAACTCCGTTGCGGTCGCAGCCACGACCTGCTTGCCGCCTCCGGCATCGGTCACGGTCAGGCGCGGATCGACCAGTTCGAACGAAACCAGATCCATGGCGGCCGGTGTGCCGCGATAGGCCGCCCGCCCGGTCGTAAAGCCCAGTTCCACCGAATCACCGGCGGCGGACTGCCACGTCAGCGGCGATGCGAACGCGGCGATGACCTGCCTGGGATCGACCGCCCGCGCGGTCACGCCCAGGCCGGCGAGGCTCCCCGTTCCGGCCCGTGCCGGCTCGCTGGATGTGAACGTCGGCTTCACACAGGAGACATCGATCCGGAAGGGAAAGCCGCCCACATCCCGATCCGGACAGGTCCAGACCCGACCGAGCCGCGCTTCGCGCGCCATCCACGCATCCATGATGCTCACGGTTTGCGACCGGGCGTAGAACCAGAAGCCGGTCCATGCTGCACAGACGAGGCCGAACAGGATCACCGGAATGTACAAGCCCTTGCGGGAACGGGGGACGGGCATATCACTTTGCATGAGGCTGTCGTACCGGGTCTTGCCGCCAAGCGCAAACTGCGCGAAGAACCGGCATGTCCGAACTTCATGGCGATTTCTGGGTCTTTGGCTATGGCTCGCTGATCTGGCGGCCTGGCTTCGAGTTTGTGGAGCGCGTACCCGCGCTGCTGAAGGGCTCGCACCGCGCCCTCTGCGTCTATTCCTACAGCCATCGCGGAACGCCGGAAAAGCCCGGCCTCGTGCTCGGGCTCGATCACGGCGGCGCCTGCCGCGGCATCGCCTTCCGGGTAGAGGAGCACCGGGCCGCCGAAACCCTCGCCTACCTGCGCGAACGCGAGCAGATCACCATGGTCTACAAGGAATGCGTCCGCCCCGTCCGTCTGGAGGATGGCCGCATCGTGCTCGCGCTGTGCTATGTGGTGGACCGGAGCCACAATCAGTATGCAGCGCGGCTGGAGCGGAATGACGTGTTGCACTTCGTGCGTCAGGGCCTCGGCAAATCAGGGCCGAACCCCGAATATGTGCGCAACACCGCCCAGGCCCTGCGCGACCTTGGTATTCACGATTCGCTGCTCGACTGGGTGGCAGAGCGGCTCTGACCCCGTTCGGCCAGGGTCTCATCGACAAGCCGCGCCGTCTCGGTCTCGATCCGCTCCTGCAACAGCCGGAAGAAGGTCTTGGCCGGCATGCCGCTGGGGATCGGTTCCAGAAATTCGAGAATGATCCGGTGGGGCGTCTTGAGGAAACGCCGACGCGGCCAGGCCACGCCCGCATTGAGCGCGATGGGCACGCAAGGCACACCAAGCGTCCGATAGAGCTGTGCGACGCCAAGCTTGTAGTCAGGCGGATCATCGATGGCCCGGCGCGTTCCCTCGGGAAAAATGATGATCTGGCGCCCGGCGGCCAATGCTCCCCGCACCCGCACGACGAGCTGCGCCATGGCTTCGGCACCCCCGCCCCGATCAACCGGAATCTGCCCCATGCGGATGAGATGCCAGCCGAACAGGGGCACATAGTTGAGTTCGCGCTTGTAAATATAGGTCGGCTGGCTGAGCAGCGGCAGCAGTGCAATGGTCTCGAAGGATGACTGGTGCTTGGAAGCGACGAGGGCGCCACCTGCCGGAATGTTCTCAAGGCCGCGAATTTCGATCTTCGCGCCGATCAGGGTGGTGAACAGCCACAGCGACGTACGCGCCCAGCCCCGGCTGAACCACAGGAAATACCGCCTTGGCAGCAAATAGCCAAGGAAGGCAAACAGGAACCAGAACGCACAGTTGCCATAAAAGGCGATGGCGAAAAGGACGTTGCGCGCAAGAAGCATGGCGGCACTTTCAGGGTTCGCTCGACAACAGGCTGCCCGTTGATGCTGCCATCGAACAGGAGGGCGCATCGGCAAGGGGCAAAGCCCTTTCGCACGCCCCCGTCAAGCCGGAGCGCGCGTTTTCGGATTGTCCGGGATCACGCGGCTGCGCACTTCGGACGCGAGATACTTGAGGTACTCGGTGAACAGCAGCCGGAACAGCGCCGGATCGCGCCACCAGTTGGTGACCGACACGGCATCCGTGATCACCGGATGGGGGATGATATGAACATCCTTGAGATGCCTGCGCAACTCCACCATGGCCCGCGGCATGTGATAATTCGAGGTAACCAGCAGAAGCGACTTGTAATTGTTCCGCCGCACCCAGGCCGCCGTCTCCACCGCATTGCCGACCGTATTGAGCGCCTCGCGCCCAAGATCGACGCAGCAGAGGAACAGATCCGCATGGCCGGCCTGCCGGATCAGGGCCTTTTCCGTCACCGGCGCCCCGACACCCGAGATCAGCAAGCGCTTGGCGCGCCCTTCTTCAAGAACCATCAGCGCATCGCCGATCCGTTCGGCACCGCCCGTCAGCGCTGCAATCCCGTCAACCGGGCGGCCGAATTCCGTATCCTGCCGCGAAAGGGATTCGACGAAGACGGCAAATCCCCCCCCGAGCAACGCTAGCCCCAGCCCGGCAAGCCCAAACACCGCCAGCACAACACGGCGCACCAGCCGCCGAGCCTCCACTCGCGACGTGGGTTGAACCAGGAAATGCCCGGGATCGGGCCGGTCGGGCTGTGTCATCCGGAAGAAAGTGATGTGACTGGCTCTTGTATGGCGGGCTACTCCTGCCCGCGCAGGTTACGGAACACGGTCGTGCGCGAAACAACAGCCGTGATCATGGCGACAATTCCGGCAATAACAAGGATGGCGAGATAGCCGGCGGGCCCAAGCGCAAAGGCGCCGAAGAGCGCCTCGATCTGATCCCCGCTGGGCGTGGCGATCCAGCGTCGCGAAAGATACCCGGCGATCAGGAAGGCGAGGATGGCAAGGCCGCCGCCAATCGCACCGCCTTTCAGACCGAGACGCAGGAAATGCCGCTGGAATTCACGCGCAATATAGCGATCCTCCGCGCCCACCAGATGCAGCACGTCGATAATCTCGCGGTTGCCCGCCATCACCCCGCGCGTGGCAAAGGCGATGGCCAGCCCCATTGCGGTCAGCACCAGCGCAAGCACGACAAGACCGATAAAGACGAGCGCATTGGCCATCGTGGCAAGGCGACCAAGCCAAAGGCGGTGATCGTCGAGACTGGCCGTCGGCACGGCGCCGAGATCAGCCTTGAGGCGGGCGATATCCGGCATTTCACCCGAGCCGGTCTTGAGCACGATCAGACGCGGCACCGGCAGCTCGCCGAGCGACAGCCCAGCCCCGAGCCAGGGTTCGAGCAGTTTTTCGCCTTCCGCCCGGCTGAACACCCGGACATCGGCGATGCCCTGTGTCCTGCGGGCAATATCAGCCACGCGACGCACATCGCTTTCGACATCGCGCCCCTGCCGGGGCCGGACCTGGATTGTCAGTTCCCGTGCGACCGAGCTCGTCCAGCCGGCCGATGCTTCTGCAATCAGTTGAACGGTGCCTGCGGTCATCGAGGCGAGGAACGCCATGATCACGATGACAATGACGAGCGCCCGGCCCGCCAGCGATGATTCGGGCAGAAGCGCCGTGCCCCGCCCGCCCTTGAACCAGGAGCGGCGCTTCAGCGACGGAACGCTCGCGGATGCCGGCGGACGGACAGCCTCAGTCGTAGACATGCAGTCGCCCCTCCGCCAGCACCATGCGCCGGGCATCAACCTGATCCATCAGCGCAAGATCATGGGTCGCCAGCACGATTGACGTGCCCGAGCGATTCATCTCGACAAAAAGGCGCAGCAGCCGCCGGGCAAGCGAAGGATCGACATTACCCGTTGGCTCGTCGGCCAGCAGCAGTTCCGGCCTTGAAATCGTGGCCCGCGCGATGGCCGCACGCTGCTTCTCGCCACCCGACAGAATGGCGGGAGGCACATGCATCCGGTCGCCCAGCCCCACCCATTTGAGAAGTTCGATCACCTCGGGCTGATAGCTCCGCTCCTCCTTGCCCTGCACCCGGAGCGGCAGGGCGACGTTCTCGTAGGTGGTCAGATGGTCGAGCAGGCGGAAATCCTGAAAGACGACGCCGATGCGCCGGCGCAGACGCGTGACCGCATCCTTGTCGAGCAAGGCCGTATCATGTCCGAACAGCGTCACCAGCCCTCGCGTGGGCCTGAGCGTCTGGAGGATCAGCTTGAGCAGGGTCGTCTTGCCGGCGCCTGAGGGCCCGGTCAGAAACTGGAGTGAATGCGGCGGAATGTCGAACGTCAGGTCCCGAAGGATTTCGGGGCCCATACCATAGCGCAAACCGACATTCTCGAACCGGACCACCTGCTCTCCTCGCTACGAATCGTATCGCTCTTTACCTGCCCTTAACGATGAGGGTCCAGCAATAGCATGGTCAACAGTTTCGGATGTCGCCTCCTGCGTTGCGTTTGCCAAAGCGTCGTCCCGGTCCCTTCCGAGCCCCGATGATCCGCATTTGCTGCCCCTCCTGCGCGACAGCCTATGATCTGCCCGACGCATCCATTGGTCCAGGCGGCCGCAAGGTGCGTTGCGCCGCCTGCCAGACACTCTGGCTCGCTGAACCGACCGCTGCCACGGATGCAGAGGCCGTAACAGACCCTGCGCCTGCCCCTGCTGTCGAGGCTCCTGCCATACCGCCGCCTCCAGCGCCGCGCCGCCGGCCCTGGCATGAGCGGATTGGCGAGAAAGCCGCGCCCACCAGGGCACGTTGGCCCTATGTCGCGGCAATCCTGCTGCTGCTTGCTGGCGGCGGGCTTGTCGGTTTCCGCAAGTCCGTGGTCGCCCGCGCACCGGAAACCGGTCGCATCTATGCCGCGCTCGGCCTGCCGGTGAACCTCTCCGGGCTCGCCTTGCGCAATGTGCGCAGCGGCGTCTTCAGCGAGGGCGGCACGGACCTGCTCGTCGTGCAGGGCGAAATTGCCAATGTCGCAGGCGATACCCGCTTAATTCCCCGTCTGCTGTTCTCGATTCGCGATTCACGGGGCATCGAGATCTATCACTGGACGGCGCAGGCCGATTCAAAGGACCTCAAGGCCGGCGAAACGCAGACTTTCCGCCGTCGTCTGGCTTCACCGCCGCCGGAAGGCGCCAACGTGCTGGTGCGCTTTGCCGGCAAGGGCGATCTCCTCGCCATGGCGAAATAGCCACAGCCGGACCATTGGCGTTCGCACGTCCTCATGCTCTAAGGGGGGCGAAGGAGCCTGCCATGACCGAGAACCGCCGTATCCGGGTCCTGTTTGACGAAACAGTGATTGCCGCGCGCAATGCCGAACTCGCGCAGGAGATTGCTGATGCCAAACCCGACCGGCTGATCGTCGTGGCGGTCCTGCGCGGCAGCTTCATTTTTGCCGCCGATCTCCTGCGCGCCATGCACCGCGTCGGCCTCGCGCCCCAGGTCGAGTTCATGCAGCTTTCGAGTTACCGGGAAGGCACGGTTTCCACCGGCCAGGTGTCAATCACCAAGGACATCGAGGGCGATGTGCGCGGGCGCGATGTGCTGATCATCGACGATATTCTCGAATCGGGCCGCACCCTCGCGTTTGCCAAGGATCTGCTGATGGCCCGTGGCGCAACCCGGGTCATGACGGCGGTTCTGATCGAGAAACCGGGCCATCGGGCCGTGCAGTTCGATGCCGATTTTATCGGCTTTGAATCACCAGACCTGTTTCTGGTCGGCTATGGCATGGATGTGGCCCATTCCTACCGCGAATTGCCGTTCGTCGGCGTCGTCGAGGTGGATTGAGGCAAGAGCCGGCAGCCCTACTTCCGCGTTGCGAGATAGACCCCGAGCGCCGTCAGAGCCATGCCGCCGATCTGGGCGGGGGTCAGCGTTTCGCCAAACATCAGCCAGGCCTGAACGGCGGCAGTCGGCGGCACGAGATAGATGAGGGAAGCGACTTTCGAGACCGCTCCGCGCCGGATCATCAGCAACATCAGCGAAATCGCGCCGATCGACAGCACCAGGACGCTCCAGAGCAGCGCGTAAAGCGATTCGATCGTCCAGGGGATAACCATCGGTTCGATCAGCCAGGCGACCGGCAGCGTCACGACAAAGGCCCCGAGATACTGAATGGCCGTGACGCTGCGCAGGTCGCCCGTCGCCCCATGGCGTTTCTGGTAAAAGGTGCCGAGCGTCACCCCCAGCATGCCAACAAGATTGACCGCCACCGGAACGGCAAAGGCAGGAAGCTCCGCCGGACTGAGCCCGGCGACGCGCGGCGCCAGTACCGCCAGCACACCGAGAAAGCCGATCAGGATGCCGAGCGCATTCACCCGGCTGATTCGTTCCCGCAAGAGCGGCCAGGCCAGCAGCCCGGTCAGCAACGGCTGCACCGCTGCGATCAGGGCTGAAATGCCGGCTGGCAAACCGGCGCCGATGGCCCACCAGACACCGCCAAGATAGACCGCATGCAACAGGATGCCGGCGACCAGCGCATGACCCCATTCAGCGCGGGTCTGCGGCCATTTGGCCCCCACGATTCCGGCGAAAGCTGCGATCAGCAGCCCCGCCGTAAAATAGCGCAGCGCCAGAAAGGTGACCGGATCGGCTTTCACCACCACGACATATTTGCCGACGATCCAACCCGTGGACCAGATGAGCACGAACAGCGCGGGGATGAAACGATCGAGCACGATAGCGCCTGGTTAGGGTGGGAAGGACCTGCGTAATCGAGACAACAGGGCGTGCCAAGGCGAAACATGTCCACACGAGCTGTCCCGTCACGAGGCATATCACCCGCTGAATGCGTGGCCCGGCGGTTGCATCAGGGGATTTCGGGGCGGACTGACACCAATCTACGCCCCAGGGAGAGGGTCATGATTGCAGCATTCCTGAAATCATCCGGCATCGATCAAATGGCTGCGCACAGCACCGTCATCATCGCCATCGCCATGGCAACCTTCTGCCTTGCCTTCGGCGTGCTCGCCGACTGGGCGTCCCGAGAAAGCGGCTTCGGCGTTCTGGGCAACGCCATGATCCTTTTCATTTCGATGCTGTCCGGCCTGATCCTGTTCAATGCCAAAGTCATGCCGCTGAAATACACCCTGCCTCCCGTTCTGGCGATGGTCGCCATCGGCTCGGCAGTTCTCGGCCTGACCGTGCTCAGTTTCATCGCATCACGCCCCATCCGGACATGAAAAAGCGCCCAGGGAAAACCCCGGGCGCCTGATCAGAATTGCAGGGGATCAGTTCAGCGTCGCATCCAGCGGGCGCCGGAGGCCGGTGGCGGGTTTGTCGCCCACCATCAGCCCGCCAGCCCCCACGGTGACGGGAACAGAATCCCCGTCCTTGACAGCACCCGCGAGGATCTGCTCGGCCAGCGGATCCTGCACGTTCTTCTGGATGACGCGCTTGAGCGGGCGGGCGCCATAGGCCGGGTCATACCCGGCTTCGGCCAGCCAGCCGCGCGCCGCATCGTCGAGCGTCACGGCGATCTTGCGCTCTTCCAGCAGACGCGCCAGCCGGGCCATCTGGATATCGACGATCGCCCCCATGTTCTCCCGCTTCAGGCGATGGAACAGGATGATTTCGTCGATCCGGTTGAGGAACTCGGGCCGGAAATGGGCCCGGACCACCGTCATCACCTCATCACGCACCGCGTCCGTATCCTGCCCTTCGGGCTGGTTGACGAGGAACTCCGAACCGAGGTTCGAGGTCATGATGATCAGCGTGTTGCGGAAGTCGACTGTCCGACCCTGTCCATCCGTCAGCCGCCCGTCATCGAGCACCTGAAGGAGCACGTTGAACACGTCCGGGTGGGCCTTTTCCACCTCGTCGAACAGCACAACCTGATAGGGCCTGCGCCGCACCGCTTCGGTCAGCGCGCCACCTTCCTCATAGCCGACATAGCCGGGAGGCGCACCGATCAACCGGGCAACCGAGTGCTTTTCCATATATTCGGACATGTCGAGCCGAACCATGGCGGTCTCGTCATCGAACAGGAACAACGCCAGCGCCTTGGTCAGTTCCGTCTTGCCGACGCCGGTAGGGCCGAGGAACATGAACGAGCCGATCGGCCGGTTCGGATCCTGCAACCCTGCCCGGGCGCGGCGCACGGCCGTCGAGACAGCGCCGATGGCCTCGACCTGCCCGACAACGCGCCGGGCGAGTTCGTTTTCCATGCGCAGCAGCTTGTCGCGCTCACCTTCCAGCATCTTGTCGACAGGCACGCCGGTCCACCGCGAGACAACCGCCGCGATGTGATCGGTTGTTACCGCCTCTTCGAGCATACCGCCCGAGCCTGCGGCCTCCTCGACATCCTTGAGCTGCTTTTCGAGCCCCGGGATGATGCCATAAGCCAGCTCGCCAGCACGCTGGTACTCGCCCTTGCGCTGGGCATTGGCAAGATCGTTCCGGGCACCATCGAGCTGCTTCTTGATATCCGCAGCCTTGCCGAGCTTGTTCTTCTCCGCCTGCCAGGCCGTGGTCAGGGCCGAGGATTCCTCCTCCAGTCCGGCCAGTTCCCTGGTCAGCCGTTCCAGCCGATCCTTGGAAGCCTTGTCGGTCTCCTTCTTCAATGCCTCCTGCTCGATCCTGAGCCGGATGATCTCACGGTCGATGGAATCGAGCGCTTCGGGCTTGGAATCGACCTGCATCCTGAGGCGGGCCGATGCCTCGTCCACAAGATCGATCGCCTTGTCGGGCAGGAACCGGTCTGTGATGTAGCGGTTCGACAACGTGGCCGCTGCCACCAGTGCCGAATCGGTGATGCGGACACCGTGGTGCTGCTCGTACTTCTCCTTGAGGCCGCGCAGGATCGAAACGGTATCTTCCACCGTCGGCTCGGAAACGAACACCGGCTGGAAGCGCCGGGCGAGCGCCGCATCCTTCTCGACATGCTTGCGGTATTCCTCCAGCGTGGTTGCGCCGACGCAGTGGAGTTCGCCGCGCGCCAGCGCCGGCTTCAGGAGGTTCGAGGCATCCATTGCCCCGTCCGCCTTGCCGGCACCGACGAGCGTGTGCATCTCGTCGATGAACAGGATGATGTTGCCATCGGCTGACTGCACCTCCTGGAGCACGGATTTCAGCCGCTCCTCGAACTCGCCGCGATACTTCGCACCCGCGATCAGCGCGCCCATGTCCAGCGCCATCAGGCTCTTGTCCTGGAGGCTCTCGGGCACATCGCCGTTGACGATGCGCAGGGCAAGCCCCTCGACGATGGCGGTCTTGCCCACACCAGGCTCACCGATCAGCACCGGGTTGTTCTTGGTCCGGCGCGACAGCACCTGGATCGAGCGGCGGATTTCCTCATCGCGGCCGATCACCGGGTCGAGCTTGCCCTCGCGCGCCGCAGCCGTCAGATCGCGGGCATATTTCTTGAGCGCGTCATAGGCGTTCTCGGCGGTGGCCGAATCCGCCGTGCGCCCCTTGCGGATCGCCTCGATGGCGCTGTTCAGCGCCTGCGCACTCACATGGCCGGCAGCCAGCGCCTTGCCGGCCTCGGTGTCTTTCTCCATGGCCAGCGCCAGCAGGAGCCGCTCGACGGTGACATAGCTGTCGCCCGCCTTCTCAGCAGCCTTTTCAGCGGTGGCAAAGACACGCGCCAGTGCGGGCGTTACATAGACCTGCCCGGCCCCAGAGCCCTCCACCCGCGCATGCTTGCGGAGCACGGCTTCAATTGCCGCGCGAACCGCACGCGAATCGCCCCCAGCCCGGTCGATAAGGCCGGAAGCCAGCCCCTGATCGTCATCGAGCAGCGCCTTCAGCAGATGCTCGGGCGCAAACTGCTGGTGGCCTTCGCGCATCGCAATCGTCTGCCCGGCCTGAATGAAGCCACGGGCCCGTTCGGTATACTTCTCGAAATTCATCTCTATCCCTCTTCTTGAGCAAGGATAGCGCTCCGTTTTCGGCAGCGCTTCTTCCAATCCGGTCCCTCTTCTGAGGCAACCGGCCATGCTGATGTGGGGAGAGGCTGGCGGTTTTCAATGACCCCTGCCATGATCTTTTTTGCACGATCAGGGAACCTTTTCATGCTGCCGGCCCACATCGTCTCGCTTCACCGCCATCCTGTGAAAGGCCTTTCCCCGGAAACCCTCGACCGGGTCTTGCTGACCGCCGGCCAGCATTTTCCGGGCGACAGGCTGTTCGCCATCGAGAACGGTCCATCAGGATTCGATGCCGCGCAGCCCGTACACCAGCCGAAAATCAAGTTTCTCGTGTTGATGGGAATACCGAAACTCGCCGCGCTGCGCAGCCGATACGACGACGTAACCGGACGCCTGTCCCTGCATGACGACACGGGCGAGCGCGTATCAGGGAATCTGTCGGACGCGGCGGACAGGACACGGCTGGAGACCTTTCTGGCAGAACGTTACGCCAGCGACCTGCGCGGCCCGCCCCGCATACTCGCGGCGCCGGACGGCTTCCGCTTCATGGATTCGCGCAAGGGATTTGTCTCGCTCCTCAACCTTGCGACCCTGCGCGTGCTGGCTGCAAAGGCCGGACGCAGCACGCTCGCACCGGAACGATTCCGGGCCAACATCATCATCGATGGTCTGCCTCCCTGGGGCGAATTCGATCTTGTCGGCCGCGACATTCGCATCGGCGGCGCGCGCCTGCGCCTGACCGCTCGGATCGACCGCTGCGCCGCAACCCACGTCGACCCGGTTCGGGGCATCCGTGATCTTGATCTCGTCGGTCTTATGGAACGTGAATTCAGCCACCACGATTGCGGCGTCTATGCCGAAGTGGTTGAGAGCGGCCCGATCAGCGTCGGCCAGCCCCTCGAAATGGCCGGGGACTGAGCCTCTCGAAGGAAGACCCGGCGCCGCCGAAGCAGCGCCGGAAAGAATCAATCGTTTGCCGCGCTTGCGGAATCGGCCGGCTCCGAACCTGAGGCCTCTGCGCCTTCACCGCCCTCTTCGCGCCCCGCCCGCCGATGGCGCCGACGGCGCGGCGCACGAGCCGGCAGCCGCCCGAAGTTCTCGTCATCGGCAACCGGAACATCCCCCACCTCGGGCTGGTCACCCATGCCGGCAACTGCCGCCGCCTCGATCGGAATGCGGACCGGAGCGGTGATGAAAGAGGGCAGCGCGCCATCGTTCGCTTCCTCGGCCTGAACCTGCGGCGCCCGTTCAGGGCGGGGCTGGTTCCGGTCGAAATTGCGGTCGCGCCGGAAATCGTTCTGTCCCCGGTCGCGGCGAAAATCGCTGTTGCCGCGTCCGTCACGTCCCTCGCGGGGCCCCTGCGGATGGCCCTGATGCTCCGGCCTGTGCTGAAACTCGTGGCGCGGCTGTTCGCCGTTCTCGCCGTTGAAGCCCGGCGGCTGCGGTGCCTGCGGCGCGCGGAAAGTGAAGCGGTCCATGACCGAGCTTTCAAACTCGTCATCGCCGTCAAAATCTTCGGCATCCTCAACGCGGCCGCCCATGGCCGCCTGCTGGGCCTGGAACTGCTGCTGCTGGGCCGCCGCGATCAGCCGGAGATAATGTTCGGCATGTTGCAGATAGCTTTCCGCCGCCACGGGGTCCCCCGAAGCGTGCGCATCGCGCGCCAACTGCACGTATTTCTCCGCGATATGCGCCGCGGTGCCTCGAATTTTCACATCGGGGCCGTTGGATTCGTAAGAACGCGTCAACGGATTGGGCCCGCGCCGATTACGGCCCCGCATGCGCTTGTTCTGTCCAGGTCTCATTGAAACTCTCTGGCGCCCCAGCAAATGCCGACATGCTCAGGCCGGCGGCTCATGGCTTGAAAAAACCGGGCTCTCCGCTGCGCAATGGCCTGTCATCCGTTTCAGCGAAAGCAGGCGCCTTCACCTTCATTGTCGGAATGTTCAGATAACCAGTCCGCCGGACCTTCCGGTTTTACGATTGTGCGTCCCCTCAGGTGGACCGGACTGTAACTATACCGGCCAGCTTCTCTTACGCACCGAGCAAACTGTGCATAGCTATCATGCTTCGGTAATGCAAGCGAAAGCTTGGCATCCTTCAGCGAATTTCACGACAATTCGCAAAGCATCGCCCGGTCAATGCCGGAAAGATCGGCCCGAACTTCCAGAATGCTGTAGCCGGCTTCCCCGGCCAGCCTGCCGACATCGGCCGCCTGTCCCTGGCCGAACTCGAAGGCCAGCCACCCCTTCGGCGAGAGCTTGCCGACGACGGATTTGAGAATGGCGCGGAAGGCCTCAAGCCCGCTCGCGCCCCCGTCGAGCGCCCGAAGTGGATCATGCAGCCGCACCTCCGGCTCCAGCCCAGCAAGATCCGCCGTCGGGATATAGGGCGGATTGGAAACGATGAGATCGAACGGTCCGGACTCGCCCTCAAGCCAGTTTTCAACAGCAAAACGGGCCCGACCACGATCATTATGGCTGGCAAAATTCGCGGCAGCTGTCGCAACAGCCGCTTGCGAGCAGTCAATACCGAGCCCGCTCGCGGCCGGCAATGCCCGAAGAAGCGCGGTGAGGATCGCGCCTGACCCTGTGCCGAGATCAACAATCCGAAGCGGCGCCCGCACAAGGCCGCATCGCCGCACATGGTCAAGCACGAGATCAACGAGACATTCGGTGTCGGGGCGCGGCACCAGTGTCTCGGGCGAAACCGCAAAGGAAAGGCCGTGGAATTCGCGCAGTCCGGTCAGCCGCGCAAAAGGCTCGCGCCGCGCCCGGCGCAGTGCAAGCTCCGAAAGCCGGTGTGCATCCGCCCCCAATTGTCGCCGGTCCTGAAGAATGAGGTCCGCGGCAGAAAGGCCAAGACAGGCCCCGACGATCAGCCGGGCCTCGCGCCGGGCCGCCTCGACACCCGAATCAGCCAGGAGCCGCGCGATTGCAGCCATCGCCCCGGCAAGATCCAGCGCCGGATCGAGCGTGAAATCAGGGTCAGCCACTGCGCTCCTCGCCGGCCAGCAACGCAGCCTGATGCTCGGTGATCAACGCCTGCACCACTTCGGAAAAGGCCGGCCCCTCGATAATCTGGTCGAGCTTGTAAAGCGTCAGCCCGATCCGGTGATCGGTCAGGCGGCCCTGCGGAAAATTATAGGTGCGGATCCGTTCCGAGCGGTCGCCGGAACCCACCTGCGACTTCCGGTCCGCGGCCCGGTCGCTCGCCAGCTGTTCGCGCTGCATGTCGAAGAGGCGCGCGCGCAGAATGGCGAGCGCCTTCGCCTTGTTCTTGTGCTGCGAACGTTCATCCTGCACGACGATGGCAAGCCCCGTCGGCACATGCGTGATTCTCACCGCCGATTCGGTCTTGTTGACATGCTGCCCTCCGGCCCCGCCCGAACGCATCGTGTCGATCTTGAGGTCACTATCCGCAATCGTGATATCGACATCCTGCGCCTCGGGCAGAACGGCCACCGTTGCGGCGGACGTGTGGATGCGCCCGCCGGCTTCCGTCGTCGGCACACGCTGCACCCGGTGGACGCCCGATTCGAATTTCAGCCGGGCATAGACCCCCGCCCCGCGAATGTCGGCAATGATTTCCTTGTAGCCCCCGACGGTTCCCTCGCTGAGTGAGAGGATTTCGACCGTCCAGCCCATTGAATCGGCATAGCGCTGGTACATGCGGAAGAGATCGCCGGCAAAAAGCGCGGCCTCGTCGCCGCCGGTGCCGGCCCTGACTTCCAGAATTGCATTGCCGTCATCCGCGGCATCCTTGGGCAGGAGGGCCAAGCGCAGCGCCTGCTCCGCTTCGGCATGGGCCGCGCGCAAACCCGCCAGCTCTTCCTGCGCCATTCCGCGCATGTCCGGATCGTCGAGCATCTCGACCAGGGCCGCTTCCTCTCCGGCAAACGCCCTGTAGGACCGGATTTTCGCGGAAAGCTCGTCGATTTCAGCAAGCTCCTTCGACAGCCGGACGATCAGCGCGGCATCCGTCGCCTCCTGAAGATGGGCACTCACCTCATCGTGACGGGCGAGAATGGCATCGAGCTTGTCTTGCGGGAGCATTACGGGATCCGGAGAGGGCGGAAAGGCGGATTGCAGCGGGCAGAAGCCCGCTACAACACGATGCCGTTGGCTTCCGCAAAATCGATCAGCTGTTCCTTCAGCGCGTCCGCAGTGACATCGCCATCAAGCGCGGCATCGACAATGGGCTTGACCTTGCTGACGTCCAGCGCACGGATCATCGCCTTGACCGGCCCCACACGTCCCGCCGACATCGACAGGGACCGCAGCCCCAGCGCAATCAGCGCCATGGCCGAAAGCGGCTTTCCGCCCATCTCGCCGCACAGCGTCACCGGCACCCTGGCCTTCGCCGCCTTGGCCGCCACAAAGCGCAGCGCCCTGAGCAGCGATGGGCTGAGATCGTCATAGCGGGTTGAAACCCGGGCATTGTCCCGGTCCACTGCAAACAGGAACTGCATCAGGTCGTTCGAGCCGATCGAAATGAAATCGACCCGCGTCAAAAGGGCATCGAGATCGAACAGCAGCGAGGGCACTTCAAGCATGGTGCCGAGCTTGATCGTCTTGGGCTGGGCCTGGCCAAGCTTGCGCGCCCGGAGGCGTTCGCGGTCCAGCAATGCCCGCGCCGCATCAAACTCCGCCGGCGTCGCGATCATTGGCAGCATGATCCTGAGATCGCGGTCCGCCGCTGCCGCGATCAGCGCCCGAAGCTGCGTGCGCAGCAATGCCGGCCGGTCGAGGCCGATCCGGATCGCCCGCCAGCCAAGTGCCGGGTTTTCCTCATCCAGCGTGCGGAAATAGGGCAGCACCTTGTCTCCGCCGATGTCGAGCGTGCGGAAGGTCACAGGCCGGCTGCCAGCCACCGAAAGGATCGAGCGGTAAAGCCCTTCCTGCGTCGAGGCACGCGGCAGGGTTGGCGCCACCATGAACAGGATTTCCGTGCGGAACAGGCCGATCCCCGCAGCATTCACATCGTGAAGGCCGGGCATGTCGACCAGCAGCCCGGCGTTCATCAGAAGGTCGATCTTCACCCCGTCCTTGGTGAGCGCCGGCAGGTGCTTGTCGCGACGATACTGCTCCTGCCGGCCAGCCCGGATGCGGGCCCGTTCGCCGAACGAAGCCTGCAGGTCGGCACCGGGACGGATATGCACCTCGCCGGCATTACCATCGATGATGATCGCATCGCCCGGCTGGACGAGACTGGTAATGCTCTCCACCTCGCCGACGCAGGGAATGCCAAGCGCCCGGGCAACCACCGCCACATGGCTCGTCGCACCGCCTTCCTCAAGAACCAGGCCGCGCAGCTTGGAGCGCTGGTATTCGAGCAATGCCGCCGGCCCCATGGTCCGCGCGACGAGAATGGCATTCTCCGGCAGTTCGGACGCGTGCAACGTGAAGGCCGAGCCGGTGAGCTGGTGCAGAAGCCGGCTCGCAAGATCATCGAGATCATGCAGCCGCTCGCGCAGGTAGGGATCGGTCTGACGCAGCAGTTTTGCCCGCGTATCGGACTGGACGCGCTCCACCGCCGCCTCGGCAGTCAGCCCGCTCATTACGGCCTCGCGCAGGCGCTTCAGCCAGCCCCGGTCATAAGCGAACATACGGAAGGTTTCGAGCACATCGCGATGTTCGCCGGCATGGCTGACCGTACCCTGGTCGATCAGATCGTCGATCGAGGCGCGCATGGTCTCGATCGCCAGATCGAGCCGGCGTGCTTCCGCCTCCACATCATCGGCAACGATGTTGGTGACAACGACGCGCGGTTCGTGCAGCACGACATGGCCAAGGCCGATCCCGTCGTTGATCGCCCGCCCCGACAGGGCGAGATAGCGGCGCAGCGCGATGCCGCCGGTTCCGGGCTTGGCCAGAGTTTCCAGATCGCCGGCAGCCAGCATCTCCGCCATCACCATGGCGGCGGTCTCAAGCGCCTCGACCTCCTCTTCCGAATAGCTGCGGCTCGCCCGGTTCTGCACAACGAGCACGCCGAGCGTATCACCGGCTCTCAGAATCGGCACACCAAGGAAGGAGGCGTAGATTTCCTCGCCCGTCTCGGGCCTGTAGGCAAAGGCCGGATGCGCCTGCGCGTCAGACAGCGAGAGGGGTCGCGCATCGCGCGCGATCAGGCCGACAAGCCCCTCATCCGAGCGCATCGTCGTCTGGTGGACCGCTTCGCGCTTGAGGCCCTCGGTTGCATAAAGTTCGAGCATGCTGTCGGCGCGCAGCACATAAACCGAGCAGACTTCGGCCACCATGTTCGCAGCGATCAGCACGACGATTCGGTCGAGCCGCTCCTGCGGCGTGACAGGTTCGGCCATCACCTCGCGGAGGCGGCGCAGCAATACGCGTGGTCCCACTCCACCCCGCATCGTGCTGCACCTCCGCTTCAAATGATCGCCCGGGTGTCAGGACCTGCCGGGCAACAGACCTGTTCGCGGTATAGCGAGACGCGTGCCAATCTCGCAAGCACTCCCACAGGAATATTCGTGTTCCAGCCGGTTAATTGCCGTCTTTTTCGAAGATATCGCCCCATTCAAGCCGCTTGAGGCGCTTGTGCGCAGCATCTCGGGAGGGAATGACGACCTCTTCGAGGCGCTCGCCTGTGCACAGACGGAAATGGCTGGCACCCTTCTGGTGTCGGGGTGGAGCAAGAATACGCGGTGAGCGGTTGGCGCCGGCGGGGGCGCGGACCGCCACGAGGTAGCTGAAACGCTCATCCTCGAACGGCACAGCCGCACCCTTGAGGTGACGATGCGTGCGACTGCGGGCCAGACGCACGGAGAAATGACACCAGTCATCGCCCGCCATCGGGCAGGCATTGTCATGCGGACAGGGCGCGAGAATGCGGGCGCCGGCGCTTACAAGATGGTGTCTGGCCATCGCAATGCGCTGAAACCCTGTCGGCGTACCCGGCTCCACCAGCACGAGCGCCTGTCGCGTGAGCGCCCATGCCCGCATCACGACATCCGGAACGGTCTCCGGCTGAAGTTCCACCAGCGCATAGGATGCGATGACAAGATCGGCGGCTTCAGCTGGCAGCCCCCGGGAAAGATCGCCATGGATCAGCGCCGGATCCCCCCTGCCCGCGGCACCAAGGAGTTGCCCGGCCAGCGCGAGGAAGGCCGGATTGTGATCGAGGCCGATCAACGTTTCAATCTGCGGGAATTGCGCCACGGCCGCCATCAGCGCCGTGCCAGGCCCGCAACCGATATCGAGGACGGACGAGAACGGCGGCCCGTCCCATGCCGCGTCCAGCCTGTCGAGCACCGAGCGGCAGGCCGCATAGGTCGCCGGCAGCCGTGCCAACGCGTAAGCAAGGGCCCGCGCATCGGAAGCGATGATGCCGGACGAGGCGCCGCCCGCGCGATAATGGTTGGAAACCGCGCCATGCTGGCGCTTGAGATCGTTCAGCGCCCGGCCTTCCGCAAGACCGGATAATGCGGCGCGAAGCCCGGGCGGCAGATCGCGGCTCACCGCCCGGAAAGCCGTCAGGACCGGTCGAGGCCGTAGAGCTGGTGCAAGGTGCGAACCGCCAGCTCGGTATACTCTTCGTCGATCAGCACCGAGAACTTGATTTCCGATGTGGTGATCGCGCGGATGTTGATGCCTTTGTCGGCAAGGGCGCGGAAGGCGCGGGCCGCAACACCGGCGTGGCTGCGCATTCCGACGCCGATGGCGGAGACCTTGGCAACCCCGCGTGCGCCCTGCACGGCCCGGAAGCCGATCTCGCCTTTGAGCTTTTCAAGCTGGGCCAGCGCCCGGTCATAATCGGCAGAAGGCACCGTGAAGGTGATATCCGTGGATTTGCCGTCTTCCGAGACGTTCTGGACGATCATGTCGACCACGATGCTGGCTTCGGCCAGCGGCGCGAACACGCCCGCCGCGACACCCGGGCGATCTGCGACGCCGCGCAGCGAAATCTGCGCCTCGTCCTTGGAGTAGGCGATACCGGTGACGACCTGCTGTTCCAAGATTTCCTCCTCGCTACAGATCAGCGTGCCCGCATGGGGATGCGCCGGATCGTCGAAGCTTGACCGCACATAGGTGCGAACGTTGTGAACCATGGCGAGCTCGACCGAGCGCACCTGCAAGACCTTGGCGCCGAGCGAAGCCATTTCGAGCATTTCCTCGAAGGCGACCTTGTCGAGACGACGGGCATTCTTCACAATGCGCGGATCGGTCGTGTAAACGCCGTCAACATCGGTGTAGATATCGCAGCGGTCGGCATTCAGCCCCGCCGCAATCGCCACCGCCGAAGTATCAGACCCGCCGCGCCCGAGCGTGGCGATCCGCCCCGTTTCCTTGTGGATGCCCTGAAAGCCGGCGACGACCGCGACCTCGCCCTTTTCAAATCCGGCCAGAATGCCTGCCCCGTCGATGCCGGTGATCCGCGCCGAACCATGGGCCGCATCCGCATAGAGCGGGATCTGCCAGCCCTGCCAGGACCGGGCCTTGAGACCGAGGCTCTGGAGCGCGATGGCAAGCAGCCCGGACGTGACCTGTTCACCCGAAGCGACCACCGTGTCATATTCGCGCTGGTCGAACAGTGGATCGGTCTCCTTGCACCAGGCAACGAGTTCATTTGTCTTGCCGGACATGGCGGAAACGACCACGGCCACATCATTGCCGGCGTCGACCTCGCGTTTCACATGGCGGGCGACATTCTTGATGCGCTCGACATTGGCGACCGAGGTGCCGCCGAATTTCATCACCAGGCGGGGCATTGCTTGCCTTGCTCTTCGTTGTGTTCAAAAGCCTCGCGGGGCGCGGCGAATGGTCCCTTGCGAACCCTGATGCCAAACCCCGTCCACGCGGGCTATAGTGCTTCCGCCGTGCCTTGAAAAGCCTCTGGAGTATGAACCTGTGACGACTTCCGCCAATGCCCGTGTCGACAAGGATGAGGTCGCCCGTTTCGACCGGCTGGCCCGCGACTGGTGGGACGAACGCGGCCCGATGAAGCCGCTGCACAAGATCAACCCCGTGCGCGTTGCCTTTCTGAAAGACCGGATCTGCGCTCATTTCGGCCGCGACGCCCGCGCCATCGACGCGCTTTCAGATCTGACGATCCTTGATATTGGCTGTGGCGGCGGCATCCTCTCCGAGCCATTGGCCCGGATGGGCGCCCGTGTCACCGGCGTTGATCCCGCCGGCGAGAACATCGCGGTTGCCCGTGCCCATGCCGAGGATCAGGGCCTCTCCGTCACCTATCACCATGGACTTGCCGAGGATCTCGCCGCTGAAAAGCAACAGTTCGACGTGGTTCTGGCCATGGAAGTTGTCGAACACGTGCCCGACGTGCCAGCCTTTTTGCGCACGGCTGCAGCGCTCACCCGCCCCGGTGGCTTCTTCGGCGGCTCGACCCTCAACCGGACCTTGCGTTCCTTTGCGCTTGCCATCGTCGGCGCCGAATATGTTTTGCGCTGGCTGCCCGTCGGAACCCATCGCTGGGAGAAGTTCGTGACCCCCGACGAGTTCAGCGATGCGTTGTCTGGCGCTGGCTTTCGGCCCGACGCCGCCGAAGGCATGGTCTTTGATCCCCTGCGCGACCGCTGGCGCCTGTCGCGCGATACCGGCGTTAACTATTTCCTGACCGCCGGAAAGCCGGACTGAGCCTGTCGGCGGACGAACCGGCGCGTTCCCGCGCGCCTGCCTGTCCCGCAATGGCACAGCCGGTTAATGCGCGCCCCGTCTCACGGGGGCCGGCAACCATTTGTTAACCATGTTTCCAGACGTCCCACCGCGCCACTGGCGCATGGAACACGGCGAACGAATCACAAAACCGTGATTCGTCGCCGCTTCGTTCCGGCTTTGCGCCGACGGTTAAGAGAACAGACCTTGGCTGCTCCGGCCCGATTGACGTTGCGGAAACCGGGCAGCCGCTTCTGCCGATACCGGCGGCGATCACGCAAGGCCGGGTACAGGCCACCCACCCACATGATCTTGTGATTCTCCGGCATTCCAACCCCAAGATGGCGCACACGCGTTCGGAGAGAATCAGTCTGTCAGCGATTCGACCCCGGTTCGTTCCGGTGACGTTCGAGGTCTTTACGCGGGCGCCTTGAAACCCCATTCTCTGTGCCACGGCGGCACAGGAGCCCCCCGAATCCGGGGGGCGTCGCAAAGGGATGTCATGCCGGTTCCGAACCTTTTCGATCCGTTCAAGAACCGGGGCGTCACAGCCATTCTCGGACCAACCAACACCGGCAAGACGCATTTTGCGCTGGAGCGGATGCTGGGCCACAAATCCGGCCTGATCGGCCTGCCGCTGCGCCTCCTGGCCCGCGAGGTCTATCAGCGGCTGGTTGAACGGGTGGGTCGCGAGGCTGTGGCCCTGATCACCGGGGAGGAGAAGATCCGCCCGCGCGAGCCCCGTTACTGGGTCGCCACCGTCGAGGCGATGCCGCGTGATCTTGCCGTTTCCTTCGTCGCGATCGACGAGGTGCAACTCGCTGCCGACCGCGACCGGGGCCATGTCTTCACCAATGCCATGCTCAACCTGCGCGGCACCGAAGAAACAATCCTCATCGGTTCGGCGACCATCCGGCCTCTTCTGGAAGAACTCATTCCCGGCGCAAACATCGTTTCGCGCCCCCGGCTGTCGAAGCTGACCTTCGCGGGGGAGCGGAAAATTTCGCGTCTGCCGCCGCGCTCGGCCATCGTCGCCTTTTCCGCCGAGGAGGTCTACGCCATCGCCGAACTGCTGCGGCGCGAACGCGGCGGGGCTGCAGTGGTGCTTGGCGCCCTCTCGCCCCGCACCCGCAACGCCCAGGTGGCGCTGTTCCAGTCCGGCGAGGTGGAACATATCGTCGCAACCGACGCCATCGGCATGGGACTTAACCTCGACATCGATCACGTCGCCTTTGCCGCCGACCGGAAGTTCGACGGTGCCCAGAGCCGCAGGCTTTATCCGGCAGAGATGGCACAGATTGCCGGCCGGGCCGGTCGCCACCTGCGCGATGGCACCTTCGGCACCACAGGCCGCTGCCCGCCCCTCGACGAGGAAACAGTCGAAGCGCTGGAAGAACATCGCTTTGATCCGATCCGCCTTGTCAATTGGCGCAACCCGGACCTTGATTTTTCGTCGCTCTCCGACCTTCAGGCCAGCCTTGCCCTCAGCCCCACCGTGCCCGGTCTTGTCAGGGCACAGGCATCCGAGGATGAAACCACCCTCGACATTCTGGCGGCGCGGCCGGAGATCCGGGCACTCTGTACCTCCCGGGAGGCCATTGCGCGCCTGTGGGAAACCTGCAAATTGCCCGATTATCGCAAGACTGCACCGCATATTCATGCCGATCTCGTCGAGAGCCTGTTCCTGCCCCTGATGCGGCGCGGCAAGGTGTCTGCGGACTGGTTCAAGCAGGAACTGGCCGCCTGCGACCGCACGGACGGCGACATCGACACCCTCTCCGCGCGCATTGCAGAAGTGCGTACCTGGACCTATTGCGCCAACAGACCAGACTGGCTTGATCATCCTGCGCATTGGCAGAACGTTGCGCGCGCGCTAGAGGACAGGTTATCCGACGCGCTGCACGAAAAACTCGCGCAGCGTTTCATCGATCGCCGCACCTCTGTGCTGATGCGGCGCCTGAGAGAGAACGCGATGCTCGAAGCCGAGATCACCGACAGTGGCGATGTCCTTGTCGAAAGCCAGCACCTGGGACGCCTTGACGGTTTCAGGTTCACCCCGGATTCGCGCAGCGAGGGACCGGAGACGAAAGCGCTGAAAGCCGCCGCCGCCAAGGCGCTGGCGGCGGAGATCGCCGGCCGCGCGCGGAAATTCGCCGAATCGGGTGACGACACCTTCGCTCTTTCGGTGGATGGCACACTGCGCTGGATTGGCGCGCCGGTGGGGCGCCTTCAGGCGGGCGACAAGCCGCTTGAGCCCAAGGTACTGCTGCTCGCCGACGACCTGCTCGCCGGCCCGGCACGCGAAGGCGTGGAAAAGCGCCTCCAGCAGTTTGTTGCTGCCCACATCGCCAAATTGCTCGGCCCGCTTTCGGCGCTGGAAAGTGGCGAAGGCCTGACCGGCGCAGCGCGCGGCATCGGCTATCAGGTTGCCGAGAACTTCGGCGTTCTCGACCGCAGCAAGGTCGCAGATGTGGTCAAGGGCCTCGATCAGCAGCAGCGTGGCGAATTGCGCAGTCTTGGCATCCGCTTTGGTGCTTATCACCTGTACACTGCCGGGCTGATGAAACCCGCCCCGCGCACGCTGGCCGCGCAGCTCTACGCGCTCGGGCACGCGAACGACGCCGGCGGGGTCGCCGATGTATCACATCTCGCCAATTCCGGCCGCACTTCAATCCCGGTCGATTCCGCGATTTCGCGCGATCTCTACCGCGTCGCCGGCTTCCGCGTCTGCGGTGAACGTGCCGTTCGCATCGACATTCTGGAGCGGCTTGCCGATCTCATCCGTCCGGCGCTCGCCTGGCGCGATGGCGGTGCGGGATCGCCCCCTGCCGGCGCCTATCCCGGCGGCGGTTTCACCGTGACCGGCACGATGACCTCGCTTGTGGGCAGCTCCGGCGATGATTTTGCCTCGGTGCTGATCTCACTTGGCTATCGCAAGGAGATGAAGCCCGCTGTTGCGCCCCCTGCGAGCCCCGCTCCACAGGCGGTCGCAGAAGCAGAACCTGTGACCCCGGAAGCCGGCAGTGAGGAGGGGGGCGCGCCACCTGAGGTTGCTGCGCCGGAAGAAACGGTCGTGGACGCGGCGGAAGCGGAAACCCCGCCCGCACCTGAAGCTGCATCGGCGGAAGTGGCCCCGGAAGCCGGCACCGAACCCGAAAAGCCGGCGGAACCGGTGCTCGTCGCCGTCTGGCGTCCGGGCCGACCCGACCATGAACGCCGCCGCCGCCCGGACCATCGCCCGCGTCAGGGCGAGGGCGAGGCGCGCCGCGCCAATGAAGCCCGCGCTGGCGAGAAAGGCGAGAGCCGCCGCCCGAACCGCCCTGAAGGCGAACGTCGCGACGGCGGCAGAGCGGACGGCGACAAGCCGCATTTCCGGGATCGCCCGCGCGAGGCGCGCACGGATGACCGCCCCCGCAGTGGAAAGCCGGATGGCAAACCGTTCAGGAAACCGGGGGGCAAGGGTGACCGCCGCGATGATCGCCCGCGCGAGGAGCGCTCCTGGCAGTCAGCCCCGCAGCAGAAGAAGGGGCCGGATCTCGATTCGCCTTTCGCCAAGCTGATGGAACTGAAAGCAAAGCTCAACAACAAGAGCTGAGGCTCCGGGGGTGGCATGAACAAGGCTCCGGCCACCCCGCGCCCCGCCATCGACCGCCAGCGGCTGGACAAGTGGCTGTGGCACACCCGCCTTCAGCCGACGCGCAGCAAGGCCGCGCAGTTCATCAAGGATGGCCATGCCCGCCTCAATGGCCAGCGGGTGACCGATCCGGCGCGCACCGTCCAGATCGGCGATATCCTCACCCTCGCGCTTGTGAACCGCACCGTTGTGGCCCGCATCCAACAGATTCTGCCGGCACGCGTTTCAGCAACACGCGCCGCCGCCACCTGGGAAACACCCGAACACTGACAGTCCTCAGCGCCGCGCATAGATCAGCAGCGTCTCGAACCGCTCGGGATCAGCAAGCCCAAGGCCCTCAGCCTCACGGTCCAGTAACGCCTTCGCCGCCGGAAACGCGAAGGACCCGGTGTAGAACAGCACCTTGCCACCCGGCCTGGTCCTGGCCACCATCGCCTTGAGAACATCGACATCGCGCATCGTGGCAAAGGGCGCATTCGTCTCGCTCCAGAACTCGCAGAGATGGAACAGCGTGACGACATCGAATACCGGCAGAAGGCGCGGCTCAAGCTGGTAGATATCGGTGAAGAGCACCTTGTAGCGCTTGCCGATCTCGGGATGGGCGATCACCAGATCCATGTAGCTGATGTATTCAGGCTTGGTCGCCGTGACACCGAGAACGGCATTGCCCGAACCGTTCATCGCCAGCGTCTTGCCGACATGATGATGGTCGCCCGTGCCGAAATGGAAAAGGCTGGCGTTCCGCACCCTCTCCCGCGCCAGCCAGTCGGTCAGATGCACATCGCAGGGACATTGCGTCACATTGAGCGGCCAGGGATCCTTCCACAGGTCCAGCATTCTCGTCTCGCTCCCAGATTATAACGTCCCGGCTCGCTACCGGGTTGGCGCGCGTTCTCGCACGAATGCCGCGATCATGGGAAGAATACGCCGGACGATTTCTTCGACCCCGGCACGGTTGGGATGCATCCCGTCGGCAAGCGTCATGCCTCCAACACCTGTCACACCATCGAGGAAGAACGGATAGAGCGCGAGCCCGTGCCGGGCGGCAAGCCGCGCGAAGATCGGATTGAACGCAGCCCCGTACTCCGCCCCGTTGTTTGGTGGCGCCAGCATCCCGGCGAGAAACACGGCTATGCTCCGCTGTTTGAGGCTGGCGATCATCTGGTCGAGATTGGCTTCGGTCTGTCTGGGATCCAGCCCGCGCAGTGCATCATTGGCGCCAAGTTCGAGGATCACCCCGTCGGTGCCATCGGGCACCGACCAGTCGAGGCGCGCAAGGCCTCCGGCGGTCGTATCGCCCGATACCCCGGCATTGCTGATCTCAACCGCAAGACCCTGCCCGCGCAGAGCCTTTTCGAGCACCACGGGAAAGGCAGCATCTGCCGGCAGCTGGTAGCCCGCCGTGAGACTGTCGCCAAAAGCAACCAGCCGGACAGGCCGGCCCTGGGCGCAGACGGAAGCAGACGCGAACAGCATGGGGGCCACGGAGAGGAGCAACAGCGACGTCTGGCGACGATTGAGCAGGACCATACCTTGGATTTAGGACCGAACCGCCCTATCTGCCAGTGGCAAAGCTGATAAAAATGCCGATGGAGTGTGCATGTCCGCGACGGAACCGCCGCATCTGAACGACGATCCCGCCATCCACCTCGACAATGTGCATCTGTCGCTGGGCGCCGGCGCCTCCCGCGTCCACATCCTGAAGGGCATTTCGCTCACGGTTTCGCGCGGCGAGGCCATCGGCCTGGTGGGCCCCTCGGGCTCGGGAAAGTCTACCCTGCTCATGGTTTCCGCCGGTCTGGAGCGGCAGGATTCCGGCAGTATCCGCATCGCAGGACAGGATCTTGGCGTGCTCGACGAAGACGGCCTCGCCCGTTTTCGCGGTCGCACCGTCGGCATTGTCTTTCAGGCCTTTCATCTCATTCCCACCATGACAGCGATCGAGAATGTAGCAATTCCGCTGGAACTGGCGGGCCGCACTGATGCCTTCGCGCGTGCCCGCGCCGAATTGGAAGCGGTCGGGCTCGGCAACCGGCTGAACCATTATCCGCCGCAGCTTTCGGGCGGCGAACAGCAGCGCGTCGCCCTCGCCCGCGCGTTGGCGCCGGAGCCGGCGATCCTCGTGGCCGATGAGCCAACCGGCAATCTCGACGAGGCGACCGGCAAACAGATCATTGACCTGATCTTCACACTGAAACGCGAGCGCGGCACCACGCTGGTGCTCGTCACCCATGATCTGGGCCTCGCCGCCCGCTGCGACCGCCGCATCCGGCTCGGTTCCGGCCTGATCGTCCGTGAAGACCGCACGACGGTGGCTGCATGAGCCTGCCCGCCCGCCTGAACCTTGCCATCCGCCTGGCCTTCCGCGACCTGCGCGGTGGCCTGTCGGGCTTTGGCGTCCTCATCGCCTGTATCGCCATTGGCGTTGCGGCCATCGTTGCAGTGTCTTCGCTGTCACGCGGCCTGTCCGATGGGCTTGCCCGCGAGGGACGGGTCATTCTGGGCGGCGACATGTCCTTTTCCCTGCTGCAACGCGAGGCGCGGCCCGAAGAACTGGCGGTGATCGAGAAACATGGCAGGATCGCAACCTATGCCTTCCTGCGCGCCATGGCCCGCGCGGAATCCGGCACGGCAACGCTGGTGGAAATGAAGGCCGTAGGCGACGGCTACCCCATCCACGGCGCCCTGGTCACCCGCCCGGCCCGGACACCCGCCGAGATCTTCGGCGACCACGATGGTGTTTTCGGTGTCGCGGTGGACCCCATCCTGACCGGGCGCCTGGGCCTCAAAGTCGGCGACCGTCTCATGATCGGCAATGCCGCCTTCGAGATCCGCGCCGAAATCGTCACCGAGCCGGATCGCCTTGCCATGGGCGTTGGCTTCGGCCCGCGCGTGCTGATCGGCATCGACGGCCTGCGGGCAAGCGGCCTGCTCCAGCCCGGCAGTCTTGTGCGCTGGAGTTATCGCCTCACCCTGCCCGGACCGGTGGCCGGCACACCACAGCTGGAACGGATCGTCACCGAGACCAAGGCCGCCCTGCCCGAGGCCGGCTTCGACATACGGACCCGTGACAATGCGGCCCCGCAGCTTCAGCGCAATCTTGAGCGTTTCACCCAGTTTCTCACGCTGGTCGGCCTCACCGCCCTGGCTGTAGGCGGTGTCGGCGTGGCCAATGCGGCCCGCGCCTTTGCCGAGCGCAAGCGCCTCGCTGTCGCCGCGCTCAAGGGCATCGGCGCGTCCGGCGGTATGATGGTCGCGGTGCTGTTCATCGAGGTGCTTCTGCTCGGCCTCATCGGCACACTGATCGGCGCCATCGTCGGCGCAGCCCTGCCGGCGACCGTGAAACTCCTGTTCGGGGACGCCCTGCCGGTGCCGCTCGTCACTGATCCCTACCCGCGAGAAATCGGTATCGGCATCGCCTACGGATTGATGACTGTCGCCGCCTTCGCGCTCTGGCCGCTCGGACGCGCGCATGACATTCCGGTCTCCGCCCTGTTCCGCGACAGCCTTGGCGAGGATCGTCGCTGGCCGCGTCCGCGCTACCTCCTTTTGGTCGCTGCCGCCACCGCCGCGCTCATCGCTCTTGCCATCGTCTTTGCCTGGGATCGCCGGATCGCCATGATCTATATCGCGGCAGCCGGTGGGGCCTTCGTCCTGCTCGATCTTGTCGCACGGGCCATCATGGCGCTCGCCCGCCGTGCGCCCCGCCCGCGGAACACCGAGTGGCGCCTTGCCATCGTCAATCTCTACAAGCCCGGCGCGCTCACGCCCTCGGTCATCCTGTCACTGGGCCTCGGCCTGACCATGCTCGTCGCCATGGGACTGATCGACTACAATCTCCGGACCCAGCTCTCGCGCAGCCTGCCGGACAAGGCGCCGAGCTTCTTCTTCCTCGACCTGCCGGGCAGCGAAACCGAGGCGTTCGCAAAAACCGTTTCCAGCCTAGCCCCGGACGCGAAACTGGAACAGGTGCCGATGATGCGCGGCCGCGTCACCGCCCTGAAGGGCGTATCGGTGGAGAGCGTGAAGGCCGACGACAAGGTGGCCTGGGTGCTGGAAGGCGACCGGGGCGTCACCTTCTCCGACGCACTGCCCGCCGGCAGCGTTCTGACCAAGGGCGAATGGTGGCAGAAGGGCTATTCCGGTCCGCCGCTCGTCTCCATCGCCCAGGATATCGCCGAGGGGCTCGGCCTTGCCATTGGTGACAGCGTGACCGTGAACATCCTGGGCCGCCCGGTGACAGCAACGATTGCCAACCTGCGCAAGGTTGAATGGCAGAACCTCGGCATCAGCTTCGTGTTCGTCTTCAGCCCCAACACTTTTCGGGGCGCGCCCTATTCAAATCTCGCAACCCTCGCCTTCTCCGGCAAGGCAAGCGAGACCACCGAACTGTCGATCCTGAAAACGATCACCGCCCGTTTTCCGTCCGTATCCACCATCCGCGTCAAGGAAGCGCTGGAAACCGTGGATGGCATTGTCGCCAAACTGGCGCTTGCCGTTCGCGGAGCCAGCGCGGTTGCCGTGCTCGCCACCATCGTCGTCCTGGGCGGGGCCCTCGCCGCCGGGCGCCGCGTCCGCGCGCAGGAAGCCGTCATCCTGAAAACGCTCGGCGCCACCCGTCGGCGGCTCATCTTGGCGATGATCGCAGAATATGGCCTGCTGGGGGCGGCCGCAGCGGTGTTCGGCCTCGTCGCCGGTGCGCTTGCGGGTTATGGCATCGTAACCGGCGTAATGAAACTGACGTTTTCATTCCCCCTCTCGGGGATGCTGGCGCTTGTAATAACTACCATTGCGCTCGTCATTATTTTGGGGTTGATCGGAACATGGCGCATCTTGGGGCAAAAACCGGCGCCATACTTGAGAAATTCTTGAGTTTTTTGCAGCGCAGCAGACCGTGAAATTCTTCGTTTTTCTTGCGCGGCCCGCAATTAAACAACGGGCGGTAAGCAGTTTGTGATCATTCCTCCCCGCCTCTTGAATTTTAGACATAAGTTGGCCATATTATCGCTGTTCAATGCACCATGTCGGCGGGGTGGGCATACCTTGCGCCGAACAAGTGAGGGTTCTATGTCGAATTTTGATCGCAACACCTACGTTCCGCCTTATGGCAACGTGGCAACCCAGGCCCAGATCGACCAGGGTCTGCGGTCCTACATGCTCGGCGTCTACAACAACATGGTGCTTGGCCTTGCCATCACCGGTGTGGCCGCGCTGGGCTTCTATCTGATGTCGGTGACCACCGATCCGTCGATGGCGGTCGGCAAGCTCCGCAACGGGCTGATGCTGACTCAGTTCGGCGCCACGCTGTACACCTCGGCTCTGAAATGGGTCGTGATGTTCGCGCCGCTCGCCGTTGTGATGTACTTCGGCTTCAAGATCCAGTCGATGTCGGCAGCGGCTGCCCGTGGGACCTTCTGGCTCTATTCGGCGCTGGTTGGTGTTTCGCTGGCCACCGTCTTCTTCGTCTTCACCGGCTCGTCCATCGTCCGCGTGTTCTTCATCACGGCCGCGTCCTTCGGTGCGCTCAGCCTGTGGGGCTACACGACGAAGAAGGACCTGACCGGCTGGGGTTCGTTCCTGATCATGGGCATCTTCGGTATCCTGCTCGCCTCGATCGTGAACCTGTTCATGCAGTCGACGGCGATGCAGTTCGCCATCTCCTGCATTGGCGTTGTGCTCTTTGCGGGCCTGACTGCCTATGACACCCAGAAGATCAAGGAGATGTATGCCGAGGGCTACGGATCTGAAATGGCCGACAAGCTCTCGATCTACGGCGCGCTCCAGCTCTACATCGACTTCCTCGGAATGTTCCAGATGCTGCTGAGCCTCCTTGGCGACCGCGAGTAAGGCTTTTAAAAGCCATAAACGGAACAAGCGAAAGGCCCCGGAAATCCGGGGCCTTTTTTGTTGCCCCTAGATGGGCGAGATCAAAGATCCAGCGGGATGCCAAAGCCGAGGCGGGATCGGCAGGCTGCACATCAGAACCCCAGCGGCTCGCAGAGCGTTGGCTTTATGTGCCCCGGGCTTGGCTTGGGACCGCCCGCGCTTTGGGAACGCACGCCTCTCGTCTTGTGGTCCGCCGGCCAACCCTTGCTCGGCAGGTCCGGTCCAACAAACCCAACGGAAATGGCCGGCCCCCGTGAAGAGGCCGGCCACGCAAATTACAAAGTCCCGCATCCGTCCCGATGCCCTACGGGGGGAAAGCTTCCCGTCAGGCCTTCCGCCGCCACGCCACGAACAGGCCGATGATGGCCATCACAACAACCGCAAGCCCGGCCCAGGTCAACGCCGCGGCATTGGCGATCAGCCAGCTGACCTCTCTGCCGCCACCATAGACGCGCTGCACATCGCCCTCGGTGACGCGATGGCTCGGATCGCCGAACGCGGTCGCCACATAATCGGCTACCTTGGCGATCTCGCTGGTGTTCAGCTTCGTCTTGAACACCGGCATCAGCACATGGTTGCCGTGAACCGTGCGGCTGACGCCATCAGTGATCGTCATCACCAGATTGGCGGGATCGGCAGAGCCAACCGCCGACGATCCGACCAGCGACGGCATGACGCGATCGGGCGTTCCCCGCCCGTCATAGCCGTGACAGGTCGCGCAGGCCCCCTCATAAATCTGCGCGCCGCTCATGTTTGAAACGGTAATGAACGCCTTGTAGTCCTTCTGCTCCAGCGGACTTTCGAGCTTGTCCACTGGCAGGGGCGCGGATTTGCTCCAGCCGGAGCGCGGCTCCTTTGCCCCGGTGTTCACCGGCGGCACCGTCTTGATATAGGCGGCAATACTGCGGATATCGCCATCAGTCAGCTTCGAGAAGGAGTTCTGGACAGCCAGCCCCATCTCGCCGGCCGCCACGCCCTTGCCATCCACATAACCGGTCTTGAGATAGCGGAAGAGATCATCCTCGCTCCACTTTCCAATGCCGGAAACCGGGTCCGACGTGATGTTCGGCGCTTTCCATTGGCCGAGCTGCGCACCAGCAAGGAAGCTGCCGGTCTTTTCCTCCATCAGCATCCCGCGCGGTGTATGGCAGGTGGAACAATGGGCCAGGGTATCGACCAGATACTTGCCGCGCGCCACGCCGCTTTCGGGCGCCTGTGCCGCAGGCTTGCCGCCGCTCGCCCCGAACAGCAGATCCCACCCCATCATCAACGGGCGAATGTTGAAGGGGAAGGCGAGTTCCGTTTTCGGCGCTTCGTTCTCCGCTGCCGGCACACCCAGCATGAAATAGGAGTAGAGCGCCCTGGTGTCGGCATCGGAAATGCCGGAGAAAGCCGTGTAGGGCATCGCGGGGTAGAGGTAATGCCCCCCCCTCCCTCGACCCTTGCGCACGGCATTGCTGAACTCATCCAGCGTCCAGCTGCCGATGCCGGTCTTTGCCGACGGTGTGATGTTCGGCCCGTAAATCATGCCGATCGGCGAGCCGACCCCATAACCGCCCGAGAACGGATTGCCGGTTTTCGGATTGTTGTGACAGGAGGTGCAGTCGCCGGCCGTTGCCAGATACCGGCCTTTTTCGACGAGCGACGGATCGGCACCCTCAGGAGCGGCAATTGCAGGGGCTGCCGCCAGAAGAGCCGCGACGGACAGGGCTGAAAAAGCAGGAATGCGCGCCATGATCAGACCTCCTTTGCAATCTGACGGGCCGCGCGGATCGACAACGCAACACCGGTGAGCGTGGGGTTCACCGTTGCCGAACTCGGCATGACGCCGGTGGTACACAGGAACAGGTTCTCATGGTCGTGAGTTCTCAGGTCTGAATTGACGACAGAGTTTTTCGGGTCATTGCCCATGATCACCGTACCCATGATGTGGAACTGGTTGCGCCAGCCGGTCGGCGCATCGAGCATTGTGCCGTTGAAAGCCCCGATGAAATTCGCAAAATCATGCTGCGCCTGATCGCGCATCCCGCGCACGTAATCATCGAGGTGGTAATTCACCTTGAGGCCCGGCAGGCCAATGGAGTCCTTGCGGTCAGGGTTGGGCTGTACCCGGTTGGTCGGCGAGGGCAGTGTCTCGCTCATCGTCGAGATGTTCATGAAGCGCGAGGTCCGGTCGCGGATCGCATCTTCCAGCGCCTTGCCCATCAACCCCTGCTTCAGGAGATCGGGCGTGACATCGACATTGGGCACCAGATTGCGGAATGAATAGCGGATCGCCGAATGCTTCGCGCGCGTCGGCTCGTCGCGCCGGTTAACGATACAGCCATGCTGCACCGAGCCGCGCCCGGTCCAGAGCGGCTCGTCCGACAGGAAGTTCATGCTCATGCCGGTGTGGTCCATGAGGTTGCGGCCCACCTGATCGGAACTGTTGGCGACATCGGACACCAGCAGCAGCTTGGGTGTTTCCAGCCCGTGCGCGGCGACAATGAACACCTTGGCTGTCAGCTTGTGATCTGAACCGTCCGGCTTGCGGTAATGCACCGCGACGATCCGGTTCTTCTCGCCCTTCTCCAGCTTGAAGGCGACGCTTTCCGGCAGCAGCTTGACGCCGCGCGCCACCGCCTTGTCGACGTGAACGTCGCCCGAATACATCGCACCGATCGGACAGACCGGTTCGCACATATTGTTGCCGACGCAGGCCGGACGCCCGTCATAGGGGCGCGAGGCACGTCCATGTGGCTCATGCGTCACCTGATAGCCAAGCGGACCAAGCTTGGACTGCATCCGCTGGAGCATGTAGGGCTTGCCCTCGGGCGGCAGCGGATAGGGCGCCGAACGCGGCGGATAATGACCGCGTCCCTGCCCGCTCTGGTCCTCTTCGCCCGTGCCGACGACACCCATCTCCCGTTCAGCCTGCACATACCACGGCTCAAGATCGTCATAGGAGATCGGCCAGTCGCGACCGACGCCATAGGTCGAGTGCAACTTGAAATCGTTCGGCAGCAACCGCCAGCAGGCGGAAGCCCAATGGCGGGTGGTGCCGCCAACAACCCGCAGATAGCTGGTGACATAATCGAAATCGGGGTCACTCTTGGCCTGGATATAACCGTCGGTATAGGCGCTCGGCGCCCAGGGCACGTTGGGATAGGGCGCGCACCAGTTCCGCTTGGCTGAAATGTTGTGATAGTTCTCCAGCGCCTTCCAGCGCGGTACAACGGGTCCTGCTTCCAGCATGATGACGGACTTGCCGGCGATCGCCAGCTGGTTGGCGGCATTCGCACCCAGGGCGCCGGATCCGATGATGATGACATCGGCGTCGTAATTGCTCATCGCTCTTCTCCTGAATTCCGGCGCTTATTTCTTGGCAAGCCAGGCTTCGGCTTCCGCCAGGGTCTTTGCGTGGCCCTGACAGATGACGACGTAGCGAGGATCGGGCGTTGCATAGGTCGAGGCCGCCTTGGGGCTCTTGTCGCCCCATTCAAGAATATCGGCGGGCATCGGCGGCGCCTTGACGCCGTCGGGGGTCGCTGTCCAGTAGTTCGGCCCGCCATGCGCATAGCTCGGGCGCGGCACATTGTCGGCGGTCGGTTCATACATCAGCGCCTTGAGGAAAGTGACGAACCGTGAATTGTCGATGTTGGAGGTCGTCGAAGGCGAACCGGTATAGCCGAGGTAAAGCGGTGAAATGAGCTGCACGGCGGTCGCCACCTCCGCCTGCGAAAGCCCCGCGATGACAGCCTCGCGGTCCTTCGAGCCAATGCGGGCGACGGCCTGCACGAGGCCAGCGAGGCGCGCCGCGAAGGTCGCGTCGAGATCAGCCTGGAAGGCTTGCGCACGCCCGATGATGACATCGGAATAGTCCGGCCTTCCGATCAGCAGGCGGGCCAGCGCGGCCACGTCCGGCGCAGCAGCCGCCCCCGAATTTTGCGCAAAGGACGCATTCGACGCCAGCGGGATAGCCGCGAGCGCGAGAAGAAGTTGCCGCCTGTCCATGAGTTTGAAAGCCCCGTTTCAGTATTACAACACACCCGACGCCGACGGACCATTGCCCCCGCCGGCAGGATCATACGCCCCATGGGGCAGCTAACGATTCAATGGGCGTTCCGGTTCCGCTTTCTGAAATTATTTAACGGGCCAATCCGGGAGGGTCAGGTTCCGCGGGCATCCTTGCGCAAGGTCCGCGCCCCGAGTTCGGTGATGGCAAGCGCCACCGCGCCCCCGATCAGCGTTGCGATAATCCGGTGGCCGGCGTTGGCCTCCGCCTGTCCCTGCCCGAGATCCAGCAACATGACGGCAGCCCAGGTGGTGGCAAAGGTGGAGATCGCATAATGGGCACGTTGAAAGGAAAAGGCCGCAAAGGCAGCAAGGCCGATCAGCGGAATCATGAACCCCGGACTGTTGTCGCTCCAGATCGCAATCGCTGAGGCGACCAGGCAGCCCAAGGCCGTACCGGCCATCCGCGAAACCCCGCGCCAGGTCGTTTCCTTCATACCGGGCTTTAGCACCATGAGCGTCGTCATGGGCGCCCAGTAATAATTGTGGGGATCGATATGGTGCGCCAGCACCAGCGCCAGCGGAACTGCCAGTGCGGAGCGCGCGATGACCAGACGGAAGCTGCGGTCCGATGGCACCGCGACCAGGGCCTGCGAAGGCAAGGGCTCGCCCAGGACGGGCACGAGCCGGCTAAGCCACCAGACGATGGCGATCTGCGTCAGTCCACCCATGCCGATGATCAGCGCGCGCAGCAGGGCGTCGAGAAAATCACTCGGAAAGTAGCCAGCGACAAGAAAGGCGATCGCAGCCTGTGTCAGCACCCACCACGCCTCACCATCCCGCACGGCGAGCGCGGCAACCAGGCCGGCGAGGAGGCCACAGAGTGCAAGATAAAGCCATGACTGGCTGGCCACAACGGAACCCGCCGCCGCGGCCAGCGCCATCGTTATGGTGGCCAGCACCATCGCGCCAAGACGTTCTGCGCGGAAAAGACGCCCGGCTCCGAAACCGACCGAAATCGCGGCCCCCGCCGCGACAAGCGACAATCTTGGATAGCCGCAACCAAATCCGGTGATCAGAATGGCGAAAACGGCCGGACTGCACAGCGCGCCCTCACGCCAGTAGATCGGCCTGAAGCCCGCCAGCATGCGAAGCCACCAGTTTTGTTCGGGTCGGCGAGAAGGCATTTCAGGCACCGGGATGTGAGCACGACGAGCGAGCGCCCGCACGGTCTGCAATCTTTCTTTCGGATCAATTTGCGTCAAGCGGACTGATGACCGGCCGCGCGAATCAGGTGTAGGGACCCTCGTTGGCCATGATGGCCTGAGGGCTGGGATCGATCGTGACAAGCTGGGTGGAATCGACCGTCCATTCACTGCTGGCTTTTGCCGGAATGAACCAGTGGCTTGTCGCCCTGTTCGTTGCGATCGCCGCCTTTTCCGAAGCCATCATCGTCGTAGGCGCGTTCTTTCCCGGCACGACGGCCATTCTGGCCATAGCCGCCGCCATGGGCGCCGCGAACATGCCGGTCTGGCCCCTCATCATCGCCGGCTTCTTGGGGGCCAGCGCCAGTGACGGCCTGTCCTACTGGATCGGCTACAGCCATCGCACCGATCTTGGCAGCATCTGGCCCTTCTCCCGCCATCCCGAACTGATCGGCAAGGGGCAGGCCTTTTTCGACCGCTATGGTACGAGAAGTGTCTTCATCGCAAGGTTTCTGCCCGGTGTGCGCGCCATCGTACCGGTTTCCGCAGGCGTGGCAGGCTTGAAACCGTACGAGTTCTATGTGGCGAACCTCAGCTCCGCCGCCGTCTGGGCAGTATCACACATCGGCGGCAGTGCCCTTTTGGGACAAGCCCTGCATAAAAGCGCACTCCACAAGGCCCATGGCTGGCTGACCCTCGCCGGAATCGCAATCGTTCTCGGGCTGGCCGTTACCCTGTTCCGGCCCACAGCCACATCCCGGCCACCGGGCGGAACCGGCTGACAAAGACGCCACCGCGCACTCAGACCGTAGACCGGCTCGGACGCTCCAGCACCATCAATACCCGCATCAGGTCGTGACCCCGGCGCAGCACATAACCCGCGCCCTCAACGACGGAGAACGCCCCCTGCCGCGCGGCCAGCTTGGGGGTCTTGATGACGCGGTAGAGTGGCTGCTCCGAAGCCCTGCGGAAAATCGCAAAGGTCGCAGTCTCCCGTCCGAAATCGAGCGCATAGTCACGCCACTCCCCGGCGGCGACCTTGCGACCGTAGACGATGAGAATTTGCTGAAGCTCCGCACGGGTGAACACCACCCGCTCCGGCGCGCGCTGCGCCGCAAAGGGGATCACAACCGCCCCCTCCTTTGCTCCCTCACCATCCGCCATGCCATTCTCCGCACTGGCCCACCGGCCCCGAAATCAGACCGGCCTTGGAATGAGTCGCAAGCATCGCCCCATCCCGCCGGACTGGCAAGTCCGGACCATTTCGGGGGGGGTGTAGCCAAGGCCTGTCGATTTCCCAATTTTGCCTTGTTTTGATCATGTCGCGGACACGGAGCCCTGCAATAACGCTCCCATGCCGTGATTGATGGTCGCTCGGGTCCGGTTCTTGTACGCCCCCCAGCCCCCCGGATCGGGAGACCGCGTAAGATCGTCACAGGCTTTGGCGGCCAGCCTTGCCCGGGCTGGCCGCCTTTTCTTTGCACCGGAGGCTATCGCGCCTGCGCATGATACTCGGGGTTCGGGCGCATATCCACGGCCGAGGCCATGCGATTTGACATGTTGAAGAAGGCTGCGACCGCCGCAACATCCCAGATGTCCTTTTCGCTCAGCCCGGCTTCGCGCAGAAGCTGCCGGTCCACCTCCTCGATTTCAGCCGGGTGCAGCGTTACTTTGACCGCAAAATCGAGCATCCGTCGCTGCCGCAGGGGAAGATCCGCCGCGCGGTAATTCATCACCAGCATTTCGCCAAGAACCGGATTCCCCGACAATTGGCGAACGGCAGCGCCATGGGCGGTGAGACAATAAAAGCAGCGATTCTCTGCTGAAACCGCCACTGCGATCATTTCGCGTTCCAGCTTGCTGAGGCCGGACGGCGCCAGCATCAGATCATTATACATGCCTGCAAACGCATCGAGCTTGGCCATGTCATGGGCATAGGCCGTCAGGACATTCGGCACAAAGCCCAGTTTTTCCCGGCATTTGTCGAAATAGGCGGCATTGGCCGGCGACAACTCCGCCTCGGCCAGATCGAGCGCCGTCACCCGTTCTCGTTCATCACTCTTGTCAGCCATCGCCTGTCTCCTGTTGAAAACAGGAGCGTGAACCGACGCTGCCTCAAAAACAAGCAATTGCCCTTCTCATGCGAAGAGTTAGACTTTGGTCATAGATGGGTGAGGAGAATGAAATGCCCGGAATGAATGCGCGCCAGACCAGCGCGGAGGCGATGCTGACATCAGCGTTCGAGACCATGTTATTCGGCCGGGTGGTCGCGGAAGACCTTGCCGCACTATCCACCGAATCACGCCACGCCATCGCGGCGAGCGCACTTGAGCGCTTCAGCAAGCGCGAGGCCGGCAAGGCCGACATCCGCCTCACCGACACCGTGACCGCCGACGGCACACCGCTCACGATCCTTGAGGCGGTGAATGACGACATGCCGTTCCTGCTTGCCTCAACGCTTGCGGAACTGAACGATCAGGGCCTCGATGTCCGGCTCGTCGCCCATCCGGTGCTTGCCGTGAAAAGGAACACTGGTGGTGAGATCACCGCCCTCGGCGGTATTGCCGGCGCAGCGGACACTGGCGACTTTTCCCGCGAAAGCCTGATCCATATCCATCTCGCCACGATCGCCGATCAGGCGTTGAGAGACCGCCTTGTCGCCACGCTGCAACGCATCTACACCGACGTGCAGCTTGCCGTGCGCGATTGGAAGGCAATGCGCGAACGCCTAGCCGAGGTTGCGCGCCGCTATCGTGAAAACCCGCCCATGCTGCCGGCGGACGAAATCGCCGAGGCTGTGCAGTTCCTCGATTGGCTGCTCGCCGACAATTTCGCCTTCCTCGGCCTGCGCGAATACCGGTTCCCGGACCTCGATGGCGACCCCGTTCCGGGCGAAGGGCTGGGGATTCTGTCCGATCCTGAGGTGAAGGTGCTCCGGCGAGGCAGTGATTTCGTGGTGATGACGCCCGAGATTCGCGCCTTCCTGAAAGAGCATTCGGCCCTCATCATCGCCAAGGCGAACGTGCGCTCCACCATCCATCGCCGGGTCCATATGGATTATATCGGCGTCAAGCTGATCGGCACCAATGGCCGGCTTGAAGGTGAGATGCGTCTTGTCGGCCTCTTCACTTCGACAGCCTACACGGTCTCGACGCGAGCCATCCCCTATATCCGCCACAAGGTGGCGCAGGTGATGCAAAAGGCCGGGTTTGACCCAACCTCGCATTCAGGCAAGGCACTGATGAACGTGCTGGAGAACTATCCGCGCGACGAACTCTTCCAGCTCGACCGGGATACGCTCTACCGTTTCTCGATGGATGCGATGGGGCTGATCGAGCGTCCGCGCGTCCGCGCCCTCGTCCGGGCCGACCGTTTCGATCGTTTCGTCTCGATCCTCGTTTTCGTGCCGAAAGACCGTTACGACACCTCTGTGCGTATCCGGATCGGCGAGTTTCTGGCGCACACCTTCGAGGGCCGTGTCTCCGCCGCCATTCCATACTATCCAGAAGGCCCGCTCGTCCGCACCCATTTCATCATCGGTCGCGACCAGGGCACGACGCCGAAGGTTGAACAGGACGCGGTCGAGGCGGGCATCGCCGACATCATCCGCACCTGGAGCGACAAGCTGCGATCAACCCTCCACGCCTTGCCTGTGGCGGATGGGGGCGCGCTTCTGGCAAGCCGTTACGCCGATGCGTTCGGCGCCGCCTATCGCGAGGCCTTCACGACCGACGAGGCCCTGTCCGACATCCGCATCATCGACGGCCTGTCCCGCGCCCACCCCCATGCGATCGATGCTTACCACAAGCAGGGCGATCAGGGCGCGCGGGTCAGTCTCAAGGTCTTTGCCTATGGCCAGTCGCTCACGCTGTCCCGCCGCGTGCCGATGCTTGAAAACCTCGGCTTTACCGTCAACAACGAACGGACCTACCGCATCCTGCCGGCAGGCGAGGACCCAACACCCGTCTTCATTCACGACATGACCATCGAGCGGACCCGGGGTGGCGAAATCGATGTTGCAGCCTTCGAAGGACGCCTCGAAGCGGCGCTGATGGCGCTGCTCGATGGCGAGACCGAATCTGATCGCTTCAACGCACTCGTCACCGAAGCGGACCTGACCTGGCGCGAGGCCATGGTGTTTCGGGCCTATGCGCTCTATCTGCGCCAGATCGGCGCGCCCTTTGGCCATGATTACATCGCCGATGTCCTGGCAAAATACCCGGCACTGACCGGGCAACTCAAAGCGCTGTTCAATGCCCGTTTCGCCCCGCCTGTCACCGATGATCGCGCAGGGCGGCAAGCAGCGGGCGAGACCATCGCCGCCGGCATCGAAACGGCCCTCGAAGCGGTCTCGAACATTGACGAGGATCGCATCTTCCGCCGCTATCTCAACCTGATCCGCTCGACCCTGCGCACAAACGTCTACCAGACCGATGCGGACGGCAGCCATCGCCCGGCCATGGCATTCAAATTCGATGCCAGGGCCGTGGACGCCCTGCCGCTGCCACGCCCGGCCTATGAGATTTCGGTGCATTCCCCGCGGGTCGACGGCGTACACATGCGCTTCGGCAAGGTAGCGCGCGGCGGTCTGCGCTGGTCCGATCGGCCCATGGATTTCCGCACCGAGATCCTCGGCCTCGTCAAAGCCCAGCAGGTGAAGAACGCGGTGATCGTACCCGTGGGCGCCAAGGGCGGCTTTGTACCCAAACGCCTGCCACCCCCCGGCGATCGCGATGCCTGGATGAAGGAGGGCACGGAAAGCTACAAGGTCTTCATCGACGCACTGCTTGACCTGACGGACAATATCGACGGCACGGCGATCATCCCGCCGCCCGCCGTCGTCCGGCTGGACCCCGACGATCCCTATCTCGTGGTGGCAGCCGACAAGGGCACGGCCACCTTCTCCGACACCGCCAATTCGATCTCGCTCGACCGGCACTTCTGGCTCGGCGATGCCTTCGCCTCCGGCGGCTCGCAGGGCTATGACCACAAGAAAATGGGCATCACGGCGCGCGGCGCCTGGGAATGCGTGAAGCGCCATTTCCGCGAGATCGACATCGACATCCAGACAACGCCCTTCACGGTCGCCGGTGTGGGCGACATGTCCGGCGACGTTTTCGGCAACGGCATGTTGTTGTCCCCTGCGATCCGGCTGGTGGCTGCCTTCGACCATCGCGACATCTTCCTCGATCCCGCGCCGGACATTGCAAAGGCGCTGGCCGAACGCCAACGCCTGTTCAACCTGCCACGTTCGAGCTGGCAGGATTACGACAAGGCGCTGATCTCGAAGGGCGGCGGCATCTATCCGCGCAGCGCCAAGGACATCCCGCTTTCGCCGGAAGTCCGCGCCGTCCTCGGCCTTGCCGTCGAACGCGCCACCCCGCAGGAGGTGATGACCGCCATCCTGAAGGCAAAGGTCGACCTTCTCTGGTTCGGCGGCATCGGCACCTATATCCGAGCCACCACCGAAACCGACGCCCAGGCGGGCGACCGCGCCAATGATGCCATCCGCATCACCGGCGCCGATCTCAACTGCCGCATCATTGGCGAGGGCGCCAACCTCGGCTGCACCCAACGTGGACGCATCGAGGCCGCCCAGCACGGCGTCAGGCTCAATACCGACGCCATCGACAATTCGGCGGGCGTCAACACCTCCGACGTCGAGGTAAACCTCAAGATTGCGCTTGCCCGCCCCGTGGCGGACAAGCGCCTGACCGACAAGGACCGCAACAGCCTCCTGGCCGACATGACCGGCGACGTCACATCGCTCGTGCTGCGCAACAACTATCTCCAGTCGCTGGCGATTTCACTGGTCGAGCGGCGGGGAGCGGCCAGCCTTGGCGAGTTGCAAAGCCAGATGCAGGCGCTCGAAGCACGCGGACGCCTCGACCGGGCCGTGGAGTATCTGCCCAGCAATGCCGAGATCGCCCGGCGAATGGCGGCAGGCCAGGGCGCGACACGACCGGAAATCGCGGTGCTGTTGGCCTATGCCAAGCTCACCTTCTTCGATGACCTTTTGACCTCGAAGGTGCCGGACGATCCCTATTTCGCCGACGAACTCGACCGTTACTTCCCGCAGAAGCTGCGAGATCGCTTCGGCGGCGATGTAAAGGCGCACCGCCTGCGCCGCGATATCATTGCAACGCAACTGTCGAACATCGTCATCAATCGCTGTGGTCCTGCTGCCATCGCCCAGCTCGCGGAACTGACCGGACGCGATGCACCGGAAATCGCGGCGGCCTATGCCCTCACCCGCGATTCCTTCCGCCTGCTCGATCTCAACAACGCCATTGATGCGCTCGACACCAAAATCCCCGGCGCACTGCAACTCGACCTCTACGCCCGCGTGCAGGAAACGCTGCTTGCGCGCATGGAATGGTTCTTGCGCAATGTCGACCTGTCCGGTGCACTCAGTCCGCATGTCGAACGCTTTGCGCGCGGGGTCGAAGCGGCGCGCGCCACCCTCAGCCCGGCAAAAGCGCCGGATCTTGAAGCCGCCGGCGTGCCAAAGCCGCTCGCCACCGCTCTGGCGAGCCTGCCGGCGCTGGCCGCCGTACAGGATGCTGTCCTGCTGGCGGAACGCGCCGGAACCTCGATCGAGCAGGCCCTGCAGACGCTTGGCAGCCTCTCCGATCGCCTTGGCGTTGCCCGCATCCACGAGGCCGCCAGGCAGATCGACAGCCCGGACCGTTTCGACCGCCTTGCCATCGAGCGCGCACTCGACAGCGGCGATGTTGCCCTGCGGGAGATTGCCGCCACCGTCATTGCTCGGCACGGCACCGGTGCGGCGGGGGTCGAGGCTTATGCAACAGCCCGTGCTGAAGCGCTCGCCCGCAACAATCTGGCGCTGGTCGATCTGCTGACAGGCCCGCTCACCCCGTCGCGTGTCACCATCGCCGCGAGCCTGATCGGCGATCTCGCGCGGCAGTAGCAGTGCCGTGCGACCCACCCTCTGCCTTTGGTTTCAAGGGCAGGGGGCCCGATCAATGCCGGAAATGGCGGATGCCCGTCAGTACCATGGCAAGCCCCGCCTCGTCCGCCGCCGCGATCACCTCGCTGTCGCGCATCGAACCGCCGGGCTGGATAACTGCCGTCGCGCCCGCTGCTGCTGCCGCCAGCAAGCCATCCGCAAAGGGAAAGAACGCGTCCGAGGCGACCACAGAGCCCTTGGCCATGGTTTCGGACAATCCTGCCGCGCGCGAGGCTTCCTCGGCCTTCCAGGCGGCGATCCGCGAGGAATCGACCCGGCTCATCTGCCCGGCGCCGATGCCCACCGTCGCGCCATCCTTGGCATAGACGATGGCGTTTGATTTGACGTGCTTGGCCACTCGGAAGGCGAACTTGAGATCGACGAGTTCCCGCGCCGTGGGCGAGCGCTTCGTCACCACACGCAGATCCATGTCATCAACGACGGCATTGTCACGATCCTGAAGCAGGAAGCCGCCGGAAACCGTCCGCACGGCACGTCCCGCCTCACGCGGATCGGGCAGGCCGCCGGTGAGCAGCAGGCGCAGGTTCTTCTTGGCTTTCACGAGACGGATGGCCTCATCTGTCGCATCGGGCGCGATGATGACCTCGGTGAAGATCTCGGTGATGGCGCGCGCGGCCTCCGCATCCAGTGTGCGGTTGAGCGCAACGATGCCGCCGAAGGCTGACACTGAATCGCAACGCAGCGCCTTCTGATAGGCGTCGATGAGGGTTTCTCCTTCCGCAACGCCACAGGGGTTCATATGCTTGATGATCGCAACCGCCGCCGTGCGGTTGGGGTCGAACTCGGCGACGAGCTCAAACGCCGCGTCCGTGTCGTTGATGTTGTTGAAGGACAGCGCCTTGCCTTGCACCTGCCGCGCCGTCGAGACCCCGAAGCGCGGTGCGCCCGAGCGATAAAAACCCGCCGAGAGGTGCGGATTTTCGCCATAGCGCATCGGTTCGGCCAGACGCCCGCCGAGTGCGAAATAATCGGGGGTCCGCTGGCCAAGCTCGCCGGCAAACCAGGTCGAGATCGCCGCATCATAGGCGCCGGTCCGCGCATAGGCCTTGGCAGCGAGCTTCCGGCGGAAGGCGAGCGTTGTCGCCCCGTTGTTGGCATCGAGTTCGGCCAGAAGCGCCGCGTAATCCTCAACATCGACGATGACGACGACATCGCGATGGTTCTTGGCGGCGGCGCGGATCATGGCAGGCCCGCCGATGTCGATGTTCTCGATGCAGTCGTCGTAGGGCTTGCCCGCAGCGACCGTTGCCTCGAACGGGTAAAGATTGACAACGAGAAGGTCGATCGGCGCAATGTCATGAGCAAGGAGCGCCGCCTCATGCTCGGGATCGCCGCGCAAGGCGAGCAGCCCGCCATGAACCTTGGGATGCAGCGTTTTTACCCGGCCATCCATCATTTCAGGAAAGCCGGTGACATCGGACACCTCGCTGACGGCGCAGCCTGCCGCCTTCAGGGCCGCATGGGTGCCACCGGTGGACACAAGTGCCACGTCACGCCCTTCCAGCGCCTTGCCGAGATCGATCAGACCGGACTTGTCGGAAACCGACAGGAGCGCGCGGGAAACGGTACGGAGGGTGCTGGGCATGGCAGGGGTCCAGAGTGGGAAAAACTGCCCGCCCCTACCACGCGGGGCCAGCGCTCGCCAACCCGCGCTTGACCAAAAAGATGGATGCCGCCGGGCTTTCTCTCACGCCGGGCCGGAGAGCCGCGACAGTCGCCAAATGACCGTCACATCCGAACAGGGCAGCGTGATGACCAGCTGTCGGGTCCGGCGCTGGCTGGCAAGACCGCCAAAGAAGATACTATCCTCGATCTGGATCGCCAGCCCGCCAGCCTCGAATTCCCAGTGGCTGCCATCGCCAAGCCGGAACTGCACAAGGCTGCCGTCGACCCCGGCCCGTGGCAGGATGTCCGGATGAAGATGGAAGCGCAATTCGAGCATCCCCAGCCCGGCCCGGCTGCGCTTGGGATCGATCTCGACGAGATCCTCGCCGAGCAGCGACAGGCCGTCCCCTGCGACCGTCAACGACCGTTCGTGTCGGATGCCCTTTTCCGAAAGCCGTCCCTCATTGGCGATGACGATGACATCATCGAGGCCTTCGGCCTTGCGTTCAAGACCCGGCCGGTCACGCGGTTCGGTCAGCGCCCGTTCAATGCCGCCATCCATGCGGCGAACAGGGCGAAAGCGGGCCGAGGATTCCCCCGCAAGCATCAGTGCATTATGGGCAGCCGTTTCCCGCACCGCCTGACGGAGGTCCACGAGGCCGGCCCGCGGCGCACCGCAATTGACAAACAGCCGTTCCCTCGCAACCGACACTTCAAAACTGGCAAGGCCCGCATGGGCTTCCAGTGCATTGGCGCGCGCGGGCGCCGCTCCCACATCGACCAGCACGGTCATGGCGCCCCGCTCAAGTCGATGATAGCCGCCGAAAGGCGCTGACACCGACAGGATGGCAGCCCGCGCGTCTTCGAACTGGAGCAGGGCACTGACCGTATCGAATTCCGTTGCGCCCATCCCGTTGAACAGGGCGAGTTCCCCGGAGGGATGGCGCATCAGCCGCAGGAACCCCAGAAGCCGCTCGATCGCGCTCTGGAGTTGCGGCGGTGGCGTGCGCCCCCGTGCCGTATAGGCGGTCCGCAATGGCAACAGATCGGAGGCCAGCGCCACAGCATCCTGCGGATTGCGCGTCACGGGCGCGCCATCGGCCAGAACGGTCCCGACAAGCGCATTGACCAGAAGCTTTGTGCTCCGCCGCCACTCCTGCTCGCGTGTGTCCGCGCACAGCGTGTAGGCCGCGTAAGCAATCGCCGCGTTGAGTTGTGCCAGCCCCAATCGGCTCTGCCCTGCCGCAATCTCGCAGTTGAATGCGGTGCGCGCGAGTTCGCGCATGAAGCGGCGGTAAAAGGCGTGGTCGGCATCCGTCAGCAGCAGCGGCGACTGGCTGAGCCAGGACAGAAGTCGCCGGGCCGCAACCTCCGGCAGCCAGGCCGAACGGTTCGTGCTGGCATCCCGATTGTCCAGCCAGGCCGCGACAAGACTGCGCGCATGCCCCCGTACAACGGGATCCTCGGCCTCACGGAAATGGGAAAGCCAGGCAAAGCTGTGCAGCGCTCGCGCCCAGGTCATGCTCGGTGGCGCGACCGTGAAAATCGATCGCCCCTGCGCCTGCACGGTCCGTCCCACCAGCAGGAACTGACCATCGGCCATGTCATGGGCCGTGACCGGATCCCCTGCGACCAGTTCCTGCGGCGCAATCAGCAGACGCTCGGGCACCTGTAGCCGGAAACCGCGGGCCGCACGGCGCAAGCCAACACCGACTGCCCTGAAACCGCCGGTCAGCCAAAGGCCGAAAGCCCCATCTGCAATGCCCAAATCAAGTCCCCGGCCCGCTGTCGGGCAATCACCTGCTAACAAAGGTTAAGTCGAGATCTGGCCTTTGGCTACCCGCGCGGCTAACACGTTTTCTCGAACACGGCGGAGAAGAAGCCATCACAGCCACCAGATGCGGCCAAATGCGCAGGAAAAGCCCGGAAAAACCCGTCGCTAGTGATCATTTCAGCACCGCCCGGCAAGCTGTGGACACCCGGCGGCACCACCTGCGCACCGGCCGTGCGGGCCAGGAAAGCGCGGGCCTGCCCCTCCCCCTCCTCGGTCTCGAGCGAGCAGGTGGCATAGACGAGCCGCCCGCCGGGCTTCAACAGCGACCAGGCCTTGTCGAGAAGCCGAGACTGAAGCCCTGAGAGCGTCGCAATATCCGAAAGCGTCTTGTTCCAGGCAACATCCGGATGCCGCCGGATGGTCCCCGTCGCCGAGCACGGCGCATCAAGAAGCACATGGTCGAAGGGTTCAGCCTCGAATGTGAGACCATCCGCAACATGGGTCTCGGCGGCCAGCCCGAGCCGTTTGAGATTGGCTTCAAGGCGCTTGAGACGCGGCGCTGAACGGTCCACCGCAACAACCTTCGCGCCCGTCGTCGCCAGTTGCGCCGTCTTGCCTCCCGGCGCGGCACAGAGATCAAGCACCCGCTCCCCTTGCTTGATGTCAAGCAATCGTGCCGGCACAGCAGCAGCGGCATCCTGCACCCACCAGGCGCCCTCGGCAAAACCCGGAAGATCCGGAATCGCGCCACCGCGCTGGAGACGAACCGTACCCCCGGCGAGCACATGCCCGCTCAGCCGTTTCGCCCAGAGGGCTGCATCCGCCCGCACCGACAGATCAAGTGGCGGCTCCACGAGATGGGCGGCGGCAATGGCACGCGCCGCGTCCTCGCCATAGGCCGCCGTCCAGCGCCTCGCGAGCCATTCGGGCGTGTTGTGGCTAAGGGGATCCGCCGCCGCGATGGCAGAGCTTTCGCGCGCAATCGCCCGCAAAACCGCATTGGCAAGCGGCACATAGCGATCCGCCCGCCGGTCCTGCCGCAGCTTGCCGATGGTAGTATCAACCGCGGCATAATCGGGAACGTCGAGAAAGAGGATCTGGGCGATGCCGGCAATCATCGCCGGTTCGAACACCCCGGAATTGGTCGGCATCCCCTCTCTAAGCCGCGTATTGAGGGCATGGCGAATGAGTCCCAGCCCCCGCAGTGCCGAAAGCGCGATGGCCCGGACAAGTCCTCGGTCAGAGCCTGACAACGCCTGATACGCCGCATCCTGGCCCAGACGGTCCAACCGTTCATCAAGTGCCAGCCGCTTCCAGACAACATCGCGGATAACCGCAATTGCCAGATCCCGCGCATCGGGCAAATCGCCTTGTTTGGTCATGGCCGCACCGCCTCGATAAGACGTTCAGGATCACCCCCGGCCATGCGGATGAGACCCCGCATATGCTCAGGCAACGGCGCGACGACCGATAACGGCGCCCGGTCTTTCCGGCCCGGCAACTGGATCGCGGCGGCATGAAGATGGAGATGCCGGGCCAACGCCCGCGACCGGTCGCCGCCGTAGATCGGATCTCCGGCGATTGGCCAGCCCAGCGCATCGGCATGAACCCTGAGCTGATGCGTCCGCCCCGTCACCGGTGACAGCGCCACCACGCTGAGCCCGTCGCCAGCGACCAGCACGCGATAATGCGTCTCCGCCCTCTCTGCGGCGGTATCCCCCGACGTTGCGACCTTCATCACCCAGCTCCTCCGGTCATGTGAGCGCCGGGCAAGCGGCAAGGTTATGACACCTTCCTGTTCCTGCGGTACACCGGCAACCACCGCAAGATATGTCTTCCGGACCAGCCCGCGCTGGAACATCTTGCCAAGCCAGCCCAGCGCCTCGCGGCTGCGCCCCAGCACGAGGCAGCCCGAAGTGTCCCGATCCAGCCGATGCGCCAGCGCCGGCTCCCGTTCCGCACCGAACCGGAGTTCACCGAACGCCCGGTCAAGCCCGTCATTCCGTCCGGACCCGGCATGGACCGCAATCCCCGCCGGCTTGTCGAGCACAATAACCTCATCGTCCCGATGCAGGACGCGCGTGACGATATCGAGCGATGCAGCCATCCGTTGGCTTGCCTTTCCAGCCTTGCCTTTAGTGCCAAGCCTGCGCCATAGCTTATGTTCGACCACCATGGCGAGGGCCAAACAGCGCCCGATCATGACAAGGGCCGCCGATATGCCAAAAACATCCGAAGAAATCCCCGCTCCCGACCGCCCGAGGTCTGCCGCCGCCGCGCGCGCGCTGGCGGAAGCTGCCGCCCGTCGCGCCGAGCTCGATGCGCGCGCCGATGAGCTTGCCAAAGCCCGCGAGATCAACGGTCGCGGTGGCAAAGATCCGGTCCGCTACGACGACTGGGAGGTCAAGGGTCTCGCCATCGATTTTTGACCGCGTGACGCGGCGTCACGAAGTTCACATTTCGTTCGGGGTTTGCTGGTGAGATGGCGATAACCTCGAAAGGCAAACCCGTTGCGATTCGCGCCCCTCATCGCCCTGTCGTTGAGCATCGGCCTCATGGCCGGAACGGGGATGGCCGGCTGGCGCGGCACATCAGCGCCGGCACGTTCGCCACCGGCTGAACAGTCCCAATCTTCGGGCCGCATGCTCCCGGCCCCCGGCAGGCTTCTGCCCGGTCCGTTCTATGCCGAGGTCCTCGCCGTGATCGATGGTGACACACTGGAGGCACGGGTCACCGTCTGGCTCGGTCAGACCGTGGAAACGCGCGTACGCTTGCGCGGTATCGACGCGGCGGAACTCTCGTCGGATTGTCAGGAAGAGCGCGACCTCGCCCGGACATCCCAGGCGGCGCTGCAACGCCTGGTCAGTGCCGGAGCGATCTATCTGGCCGATATCACGCGTGACAAATACGGCGGCCGCGTCGTTGCCACCGTGCTCGACGGCAACGGCACGGATGTCGGAACGCACATGCTGCGCGAGGGCTATGCCATTGCCTACGACGGAGGCCGGCGCCAAGCCTGGTGTGACGCCGGACCGATGCTTACCGCACGACGATGATCGGTGCACCGATCGGCACCCGCTCGAACAACTCCACGATATCGTGGTTGTACATGCGGACGCAGCCGTAAGAGGCAAAGGTTCCGATAGAGCCCGGGACGTTGGTGCCGTGAACGGCATACTGCCCCGGAGAGATGGTCATGCAGCGCTCGCCCATCGGGTTGTTCCGCGCCCCGCCCGCGATGACGTTTGGCAGGTTCGGATTGTCGCGACGGACATCTTCAGGTGGCGACCATGCGGGACGGACGAACTTTCCGTCGATGAACCGCTGGCCGAACCACTGCTTGCCCGGACGCCCCACCGCTACCGGATAGCGCAATGCGCTGCCGTTTCCGAGCACGAAATAAAGACGGCGCTGGCTGGTTGAAACAACGATCGTGCCTGCCGGATACGGAGCCGGCATCGCAACAACCTCCCGCGCTTCGGCGGCACCTGCGCCCACCACCGGGAGGGTGGCAAGCGAGCCGAGAACAACCCGGCGTGAAACTGACTGAGACATGGACAAAACCCCACTCACGCAACAATACCCACGCTACTAAGGAGCCAGCCCCCCTACCGACCGGTGAAGACCGGCGGGGCGGCTGGAATTAACCTTACGGAAAGGTGAAGCAGAGTCGAGTCCCGGTATCGATTCGGTTCTGGCCGGCCACCAGCTCACCGGACGTTGACAGTGATGTCCCAGCGCTGGCCCCAATAGTAGACATAGGCGATGTCCGTGCCGCGGAAGCCGGGGTTGGGTTTGTAGAACAGCCGCGTGATCTCGCCCTTGTCGCCACACCGCGAACTGGCCTCCGAGGCGATGCGCGTCGTCCCGTTGGCAGCCGTGCCGGACAGCGAGGCCGAACCGCCGCCATACTTGCAGACATAATAAAGCGCCACCTCTTGTCCGGCCTTGATATTGGCCACCTTCTGCTGGGCCGCGACCGGTGCTGTCATCATCACTGTCAAAATTCCGGCAATCCCGCCCTTCACAATTCCCATGTCGTCCATCCATTATTTTGCAATGCAGCCAGCAAATCACAGCCTGCCGATTGTTCAAATCATCCCTTTGGACGAGGCGGGCCCCGAAAAACAGCACTCCCAATTGATTTGTGACAAGGCGCGAGCCGGCCTTTCTCGGCATGGAGCGGTGAAAAAGTGAGGCCCCATGTCGCTCTCCCCAGACCTGATCCGCACTGCCGCTGTTGCGGTGCCCCGCTACACCAGCTACCCGACCGCGCCGCATTTTTCAGCCGCCGTGACACCACAGGAATATGCCGGCTGGCTGATGGACCTGCCGGAAAAGAGCCGCCTGTCGCTCTACATGCACGTGCCGTTCTGCGATACGCTCTGCTGGTTCTGCGGCTGCAACACCAAGATCACCCGGCAATATGGCCCGGTCGGCGCCTATCTTGATGCAATGATCAAGGAGATCGCGCTGGTCGGCACTCTGGTGCCGTCCGACAGCACCGTGCATCATATCCATTGGGGCGGCGGTTCGCCCACCCTGCTGACGCCGGAAGATATAGACCGGCTGGCAGCAGCAACGCGCGAGGCGTTTCGCCTGGCGCCCGGCCATGACTTTGCCATCGAGGTCGACCCGCGTGGGCTCGATGAGGCGCGGATGGATGCGCTCGCAAGGAACGGGCTGACGCGTGTCTCCATCGGCGTACAGGATTTCGACCCCGAGGTTCAGCAGGCCATCAACCGTATCCAGAGCTTCGAGGAGACGAAGGCGATCGTGGATGGCTTCCGCGCCAGAGGCATCCGTTCGCTGAACATCGACGCGCTCTACGGCCTGCCTTATCAGACGCTGGAGCGGCTCCTTTCCACGCTTGATCAGGTCGTGGCGCTTGCCCCCGATCGCATCGCCCTCTTCGGCTATGCGCACGTGCCCTGGATGAAACGCCACCAGTCGATGATCAATGAGGAAAGCCTGCCGGATGTGGTGGCCCGCCACGAACAGGCTGAGGCCGCAGCGTCCCACCTCGTCGCCCACGGCTATGAGCGGATCGGCATCGACCATTTCGCACGGAGCGGGGATTCACTGGCCGTTGCGGCCCGCGAGGGTACCCTGCGCCGCAATTTCCAGGGCTATACCGTCGATGGTGCCGAGGCGCTGATCGGCCTTGGCGCTTCATCCATCGGCGCACTGCCGCAGGGTTATGTCCAGAACCAGACCGCCACCGCCCGCTACATCTGGGCCGTGGAACAGGGCAAGATCGCCACGGAAAAAGGGCTGGCGCTCTCCGATGAAGACCGGCTGCGCCGCTGGGTGATCGAGCGGCTGATGTGCGACCTTGCCTTCTCGCGGGACGCACTCGCTAGTGCAGGCTTCAGCACGTCTCAATGCGCCGCCATGGCTGCGGAAGCCGCTGCCATCCTCGCCGAGGACAGCCACGGCTTTGTTGAAGAGACGCCGGATGGCTTCCGCATCACCGACCGGGGCCGGCCCTTCCTGCGCACGGTCGCAGCGCGCTTCGACGCCTATCTTCCTGCGAACAAGGCCCGGCACTCACTGGCCGTCTGACCGGCTGACGCGGCGCCTTGAAACGTCTATAGGGAGGCGATGAGCCCTGCCCCTCCGCGCCTTGTCTTCGTCGTTGTCGAGGACTGGTTCTTCGCCTCACACTTTCTCGGCTTTGCCCGCGCGGCGGTTGCGGCTGGCTTTGCGGTCACGGTCGTCACGCGCGTCCGCGACCATCGCGCCGCGATCGAGGCGACGGGCGCCCGCGTCATCCCGCTCGAAGCCAACAGAAAATCGCTCAATCCCCTCGCGATGGCCGCACAGGTCCTGCGCCTTGGCGCCATCTTGAAGGCGGAACGGCCCGACATTCTCCACCTCATTGGCCTGAAACCCATTGCCGTCGGCGCGCCGGCTGCACGATTGGCCGGCGTCCACCGGCGCGTGGCCGCGCTGACCGGCCTCGGCTTTGTCGGCGCCGGGCAGGATGGTAAAGCGCGCCTCGCCCGCTGCATCGTGCGCCGGCTGGTCCGCCCGCTGGCGGATGGTCACGCCACGCGCTTCCTGTTTGAAAATCGCACGGACCCGGTCACGTTGGGGTTTGACCCGGGCGATACGGCAAAAGTCACCATCATCGGCGGTGCCGGGGTTGATCCGGATGCGCTCCGCCCGGCGCCCCTGCCGCCGACGCCGCCGCTCCGCGTCGCGATGATCGCCCGGATGCTCTGGTCGAAAGGCGTGGATCTTGCCGTCGAGGCCGTCACGCGCGCCCGCACCCGGGGGCTCGACGTCACCCTGTCGCTCTATGGCGCACCGGACCCTGGCAATCCCAAGGCCGTGGAGCGGGCGACACTCGAAGCATGGTCGGAGCGCCCCGGCATCCGCTGGCATGGCCCGACACGCGATATCGCCAGCGTCTGGGCCGCCCACCACGTCGCGATCCAGCCGTCGCGTGGCGGAGAGGGCCTGCCCCGCACCCTGCTCGAATCCGCAGCCTGTGGCCGTGCCATGCTGACCACGGATGTCCCGGGCTGCCGGGACCTCGTTCGCAACGGCATCGAAGGCTTCATTGTCCCGCCCGATGATACCGACGCACTGGCGGATGCACTGGAACGCCTCGCGCGCAACCCCGATCTTGTCGCCGCTCTGGGCGCCGCTGCCCGCAGCCGCCTGATCGAGGGCGGCTTCACCGAAACCGCCGTCACCGACGCGGTCATTGCCCTCTACCGCGCCATGCTTGCGGAACCGACGCGATGACGCCGGACGCCCGAGCCGCCTTTATCCGGGCTGAGACACGGCTGTTGCCAGTGCCGCATGCACCCGAGATCCGCCTCCATCTGGCAGACGAAGCGATCCCCCTCTGGCAGAAGACCGAGGATGAACTGGCTGAAATCGGCCTGCCGCCCCCCTTCTGGGCCTTTGCCTGGGCGGGAGGACAGGCACTGGCCCGCTACACTCTCGATCATCCCGGAATCGTTGCAGGCCGGACCGTTCTTGATTTTGCCGCCGGCTCCGGCCTGTGCGGCATTGCAGCGCGCATGGCCGGCGCCCATGGTGTTCTTTCCGTCGATATCGACGCCTTCGCCGTTACATCGATCCCCCTGAATGCTGCGGCCAACGGCGTCACGGTCACAGCCCGGCAAGCCGACCTGATCGGCGCGGACGAGGGCTGGGATGTCGTTTTCGCCGGCGACGTCTTCTACGAGCGCGAGATGGCATCACGCGTCTTTGCCTGGCTCGAACACCTCACGCGACGCGGTGCCACCGTCCTGATCGGAGATCCGGGCCGCAGCTACCTCCCCAAAGACCGCCTTGAGGAATGCGCGACCTATCGCGTGCCGGTCACCCGGGCGCTGGAAGACGGCGAGATCAAGATTTCCAGCGTCTGGCGCATCAGGGCCTGACCAGGAGCCCCTCAGCATAGCGGCGCAGCCCGTCAGGCAGGCGGACCGGGCGCTGGCTAAGCCGCTCGACATAGACATGCACGAAACGCCCGGCGGCAGCCGCCGCCGGCTCACCCTGCCGGAATACGCCAAGCCGGTAGGTGAGGGACGAGGTGCCGATCTTCTCGATCGCCATCCCTACCTCAAGCACATCCGGAAAGGCGATCGAGGCAAAGAAGGTGCAGCTTGTTTCCACCACCAGCCCGACAATTGCGCTGCCGGTAATATCCAGCAGCCCGGCCCGCACCAGCGCCTCGTTCACGACCGTATCGAAATAGGCGTAATATTGCACGTTGTTGACATGGCCGAAGGCGTCATTGTCGGCCCAGCGCGTCGGAATGGTCGCAAATCGCCGGAACTCATCCCGCACCGGACGGGGCTTTCGCTCACTCATGGCCCGTCTCCGGCGTCAGCGCCTTCAGGGCATCCGCCAGTTTCATCTTCGCCGATCCTGGCCGCAGCGGCTTCTGCTGGCTTTCATGCGGCGCCCAGCCGGTCAGCCAGACAAACTCGAAGGTCGCGCGCACCCGGCCATCGGGATCGGAAAAACGCTCGCGATAAATCTGCATGGCCCGGAACAGCACGGCACGCCGCAATGGCCGGCGGGCGCGCTCGACCAGCACATTCGTCGCCCCCATGTGCCTGAGATCGCGCAACAATCCGACGGGATCGGCATAACGCACGATCACCCGCTCGCCATCGGCAACCGGCAAGGCAAGGCCTGCCCGTTGCAGCAGTTGGCCAAGAGAGCGCACATCGGCAAAGGGGGAGATGCGGGGCGCTGCACCACCCATAAGCTCTTCTTCCGCTGCCATGAACGCCGTTCTCAGTTCAATCAGCGTGTCTCCTCCCGGCACGGCAGCGAGAAGCAACCCATCCGGCACCAGCGCCTGCCGCAGTTGCGCAAGCACGCCCGGAAGATCATTGACATGATGCAGGGCGAGCAGCGACACGATGAGGTCATAGGCTTCGCCGGCAAGCGCTGGCGCCTCCAGATCTGCCTCCACGGCCGATACATGCCGAATGCGCGCCGCCGCATTTCGGGCCCGAAGCACGGCCACGGCCTCGTGGCCGGGCGTTCCGAAATCAAGACATGTCGCGAAGGTCCGCTGCACGGCCTCGAGCCGCTCGGAAAGATCCTCCGCTGCCCGGTCGATCAGGAAGGTCTCAGGCCCCAACTGTCGCGCACGCGCCAAACGCTGGCGCTGAAGTGCGGAATCAAAAAGCCGGGGAACAGGTGACATACCCCGGTGTAGGGCACCCGGACGCAGGCTGGCAAGACGACAGATAACAAGACGACAGATGGCAGGACGACAGCCCGGCAGAACGACAAACGGGCGGGCGCGCTGCCCCAGTTCATGCTATGAAGGGCCATGTCGGATTCCTCCGTCCCTGCCGCACCCTCAAGGCCCCGCTGGCGCAGCTGGCTGGCCCGCTTCGGGCGGCGCACGCTCGATATCGTCTATCCGGCCCACTGTCCCGGCTGCGGCGCCGGTACGGCGGAACCCGGCACGCTCTGCGGCACCTGCTGGCATGAGGTGTCCTTCATTGCCCGCCCCTATTGCGAGCGCCTCGGCATTCCTTTTTCCGTCGACATCGGCGGCACGCTGCTCTCGCCCGCTGCCATTGCCGAGCCGCCGGTGTTTGGCCGCGCCCGCGCCGTGGCCCTGCACGAAGGTCATGCCCGCGCCTTCGTCCACCGCCTGAAATTCTCCGACCGGCTCGATCTCGCCCAGCCGATGGGGCGCATGATGGCAGCGGCGGGCCGCGAACTCATCGATGGCGCCGACGCAATCATCCCGGTTCCGCTGCACTGGACGCGCCTGATGTGGCGCCGTTTCAACCAGTCACAGGCGCTGGCCGAGGCCGTCGGCACGGCGAGCGGTCTGCCCGTCATGGCCGGTGCGCTGATTCGCAAGAAGCGCACCCCCCAGCAGATCGGCCTCACGCGCAACCAGCGCATCGCCAACCTGCAAGGCGCCTTCGGCGTGACAGAGCGCGCGCGGATGCAACTGCGGGGCAAGGCCCTTATCCTCGTCGACGACGTTCATACCACGGGGGCGACACTCAATGCTGCCGCCCGTGTCCTGCTGAGGGCCGGTGCAGAACGCGTCGATGTGCTCACCTTCACAAAGGTTGCCGATCCGATGAAAAACCCCATATGAAATGGGAAAAGCAAATGCGTACTGCGTTTTGATGGTGTCATTGAAACGCAGGATGTCCTCCGGGGATTGGACCATGACCGACGTGACGATCTACACTCGCCCGCTCTGTGGCTATTGCCATGCGGCCAAGTCGCTGCTCAAGGCCAAGGGCGTTGCCTTCACCGAAATCGACTTGTCACGAGAGCCCGCTGCGTTCGAGACCATGCTCTCCCGCTCGGGCGGGCGGCGGACGGTGCCGCAGATCTTTATCGGCGGCACCCATGTCGGTGGCTCGGACGATCTTCACGCGCTCGATGCGCGCAGCGGCCTCGATCCACTTCTGAAGGGATGACACGATGATCCGCTACGCGCTTGCCTGCGACAGCGCTCATGCCTTTGAAAGCTGGTTCCGCAGTTCGGACGACTACGAGGCACAGGTGGCAAGGTCGCTCGTCTCCTGCCCGGTTTGCGGCTCTGTGCAGATCACAAAGCAGGTGATGGCGCCGCAGGTGGCGCGGACGGATGCCGAAATGCCGCCCGCCGAGACACCAGCCCTGATGGACCAGCGCGCGACCGCCATTCGCCGAATGATCGGGGATCTCCATCGCTATCTTGCCGAAAACTCCGAGGATGTCGGCCCGCGTTTTGCCGACGAGGCGCGCAAGATCCACTATGGCGAGAGCGAAGAGCGCGTCATCCACGGCAAGACCACCGGCAAGGAAGCCGAGGCGCTGGTCGAGGAAGGCATCAGCATTCTGCCCTTGCCAGCCCTGCCGGACGAGCGGAGTTAAACGGCCTCAGGCGGTGATGCGCTTCTCCGTGCCGTCAAAGGCGTGGAGAAGGGTAGGAAGGGCCCGAAGTTCAACCTCTTGCTTATGGGCAATCTGCTTCTGGCCCTCGCAGACAATCGTGACATTTTGCCCGTCGGCAAACCGGCCATAGGCAATGGTCTGCCCGCCAAGCTGTTCCACGATGTCGATGGTGGCGCGCCCGAGCAGGACACCATCCGTTCCGCCGATGCTGATATGCTCAGGCCGGACGCCGAGAACAACATCGGTAAGGCCCGCCGGCGGCGTCAGGGGTACGGGAATGACCGTCCCAGCCATTTCGAGCGCCAGCGTCTTGCCGGCAACCGCCTTGCCCTTGAAGAAATTCATCCGCGGGCTGCCGATGAAGCCGGCAACAAAGATATTCGCCGGGTTGTTGTAAAGATCGAGCGGCGAGCCGACCTGCTCGATCACCCCGCCATGCAGAACCACGATCTTGTCGGCGAGCGTCATCGCTTCCACCTGATCATGGGTGACATAGACCATCGAGGTGCCAAGGTCGCTGTGCAGCTTGGCGATCTCGACCCGCATCTGCACCCGCAGCTCCGCATCGAGGTTCGACAGCGGCTCATCGAACAGGAACAGGCGCGGCTCGCGCACGATGGCCCGGCCAATGGCGACACGCTGGCGCTGCCCGCCCGAAAGCTGCTTCGGCTTACGATCCAGAAGGTGCTCGATCCTGAGAATTTCGGCGGCCTTTGCCACCTTGGCCTCGATCTCGGCTTTCGGTGCGCGCGCCGTCTCAAGCCCGAAGGAGAGATTCTTGCGCACGCTCATGTGCGGATAGAGCGCATAGGACTGGAACACCATGGCAATGCCGCGCTTGGCCGGCGGCACGGCATTCATCCGTTCACCCTCAATCAGGATATCGCCGCCATTGATCTCCTCCAGTCCGGCAATCATGCGCAGCAGCGTCGATTTTCCACAACCGGACGGCCCGACAAACACGACAAACTCGCCATCCTCGATGGTCAGATCCACCCCGTGGATGACGGGAACGGTACCGTAGCTCTTGCGGACATTCTTGAGGTCGACGCGTGCCATCTCAGTCCCTCGCCTTTTCGGGCAAATTCTGCGGCTTCCAGTTCTGGTATTTCGGATGCCCCGGCCCGATGGGCAGGCGCACGGCGGCACCCGTATCGTGCGCGTGGTAGATGGCAGTAACGAGTTCGAGCGAAGCGCGGGCATCGGCCAGCGTCACCGGCAATGTCGTGCCGTTCACCAACGCATCGTGATAGGCAATCATCTGCCCGAGGAAACGTCGCGGCGTCTCGCTGAAGGTGTCAAGAACGCAGTCGATCGCCGACCGGTCCGCGCCTTCAGGCGTATCGAACTGCCATGGCTCGTCGCCGGGGCTATAGGGCGCCAGCGAACTTTCGCAGGAAACATTCTGGAACATCGCCCGGAGCCGGCTGCGATTGTCGCTGGCCCCGAGGCAGCAGCTGAGCGTCACCACCGCGCCTGTCTCCATTTCCAGCACGGCGCCCACCGTATCCTCGACCTCGATGGTATTGACGCGCGTCGCCAGCCGCGCCGAGACAAAACGGATCGGCCCCATCAATCCGCAGAGCAGGTCGTGGATGTGGATGGCATGAGCGACCAGCACACCGCCAAGTTCAGTTTCGAACTTCCCGCGCCAGGGCACGGAATAATAATCCGCACCCCGCCGCCAGTGGGTTTCCACGGTGGCGGCATAGGGGCGCCCGGCAATCCCTTCCCGAACCAGCTTCAACGCCTTCTGGTAGCCGGTGCCCCAGCGATACTGGAAAATCGGCATCACCGTTTTCGGCGAGGCGATTTCCGCTGCGATCAACCGATCGACCTCGGCCAGCGAGCCGGCGACGGGTTTTTCACAGATGACATGCTTGCCGGCTGCCAAAGCCGCCAGCGACTGCGGCACATGCAGGGCCGGGGGCGTACAGATATCGACGATATCGATATCCGGCATCGCCAGCACGTCCTCGAACGAGGTGACACGGCGCGGTACGCCGAATTCCTCTGCAACAGCATTCATCTGCACAACATCAAGCCCGCAGACCGCCAGTACACGGAATTTGTCGCCAAGCTTTGAATAGGCTTCCGCGATATGTGAACGGCCGATGTTGCAGCCAATCACCGCGACATTGAAAACCCTAGACATGGGGCCACCCGGAGGTTTCTTCCGCCAGCTTCTGCGCAGTCAGCGCAAGGCGCATCGCCTCGTAGCAGCGCGCCTGCGGCATTGCCGTTTCCGTGCGGTTGAGAACATCCGCCACCAGCGCCGGACCATAGGGCAGCGGTGTTTCGCTGCAATCAATGTGCTTCATCCCGGCCTTGTCGACAAGGAACAGATGATCGCCGCCGGGACGACCGGCGATATCGACATATTTCCTGAGTTCAATCGTTCCTTCCGTGCCTGCGATGAACAGCCGCCCGTCGCCCCAGGTCGGCAACCCGTCCGGCGTGAACCAGTCAACCCGGTGATAGCCGGTGGCATGGGCGGATCTGAGGTGAAAATCGCCGACATCCTGGAAGCCGGGCCGGTCCGGATTTGCAACATTGCGCACCGTAGCGGACAGAACCTCCGCAGTCTCGTCGCCCGAAAAAAACAGATACTGCGCGCATTGATGCGAGGCGATGTCGCAGATAACCCCGCCATAGCGGTTGCGCGAGAAGAACCAGTCCGGCCGATGATGGTTCCGCAACCGGTGCGGTCCGAGCCCGACGATGTTGATCACGCGACCGATGGCGCCCGCCTTGACGAGTTCTCCCGCTTTCACCGTGGAGCGCTGCCGGAAATGTTCGGAATAGCAGATGGAGAAGATGCGACCCGTCTCCTTCTGCACCGCCATCACCTCGGCGAGCTGCTCGAAACTGGTGACGCCCGGCTTGTCCGTCATCGCGTCCTTGCCATGACGCATCGCCTCGATTGCAATGCCTGCCCGATCCCCCGGGATGGCCGCAGTGACGATAAGCTGTACTGTCGGATCCTCGAGCAGCCGACGCTTGTCGTCGACGCGTCTGGCCATCGGCATCCTGGCTGCAAAATGGGCAGCCAGATCATCCTCCTCGGCAAAAAAACCGGCCATTTCTGCCCCGGCCTCCAGCAGCGCCTCGCACTGGCCGAAAATGTGGTCATGATTGACGGCGATGACGCCAAAACGGAGCTTGGACATGGGAAACCTCAGCGTTTCATACCGGTGGTCGCGATGCCCTCGATGAGCAGCCGCTGGAAAAGGACGAACAGGACAAGGACCGGCACGAGGGTGACGACGGACATGGCGAACAGCGCACCCCAGTCTGATTTGCCAGTCGAGTCCACAAAGGCGCGCAACCCGAGCTGCACCGTGTAGGAACCCATGTCGTTGAGATAGACGAGCGGCGCAAAGAACTCGTCCCAGGTCCAGATGAAAGTGAAGATCGCCGTCGTCGCCAGCACCGGCATCGACAGCGGTAACATGATCCGCCAGTAGATGCGCCACGGCCCGCACCCATCCATCGCCGCTGCCTCGTCGAGTTCCTTTGGAATGCCGCGGAAGAACTGCACCATCAGGAAGATGAAGAAGGCGTCGACCGCAAGGAACTTCGGCACCACCAGCGGCGCGATCGTATCGACCCAGCCGAGGTTGAGAAACAGCACATACTGCGGGATCAGCACCACATGCTGCGGCATCATCAGCGTACCGAGCATCAGCGCGAACCAGAAGTCGCGGCCGGCGAACTTGAGGCGCGTGAAGGCATAGGCAGCCAGCGAACAACTCATCATGTTGCCGATCACCGACAGCACCGAGATCACCAGCGAGTTCCAGAAGAATGTACCGAAGGAGAAGCGCAGGCCCGTCCAGCCGCGCCAGTAGGAGCTGAAATCGATATGGTTCGGGATGATCGAGGGATTGGAGAAGATCTCCTCCTCGGGGCGGAGCGAACTCACGAACATCCAGATCAGCGGATAGAGCATTGCCAGCGATGCCACGAACAGGATGGCATGGAGGAGGATCGCCTTGATTCCCTTCGGCGGCCCTGCGAAAACAGATGGCGGCGCGGCCGCTGGGGCGGCGACAGAGATCTCAGTCGTCATAGTGCACCCAGTACTTTGCCGAAAGGAACGAGAACGCGGTGAAAAAGGCGATGATCACGACCAGGACCCAGGCCAGCGCCGAGGCATAGCCCATCCTGAGATAGGCAAAGCCCTCAAGGTAAAGATAGAGCGTGTAGAACATCGTGGAATCGACCGGCCCGCCCGTGCCTTCCGAGACGATGAAGGCCGGCGTGAACGCCTTGAACGCCTCGATGGTCTGGATCACGCCATTGAAGAAAATCACCGGGGTGAGCAACGGCAGCGTGATCTTGAACATCTGCCGCATCGGGCCCGCGCCATCAAGGCTGGCAGCCTCGTACATGTCTTGCGGGATCTGACGCAGCCCGGCAAGGAAGATGATCATCGGCGAGCCGAACTGCCAGATCGAAAGGCTGACAAGCGTGTAAAGCGCATAGTCGGGGTTGGAGATCCAGCTTGGACCCTGATAGCCGAACGCCCACTTCAGCACGGCATTCAACAGTCCGTCGCCCGCAAACACCTGCCGCCAGAGCACGGCAATCGCCACGGACGCGCCAAGCAACGACGGCAGGTAGAAGATCGCGCGATAGATGCTCAACCCCTGGATGCCGCGATTGAGCGCCATCGCCAGCATCAGCGCGAACGCGAGCTTGAACGGCACCGACAGCAGCACATAGGTGAAGGTCACCTTCATCGCCGCAATGAACTTCGGATCGTTGGTGAAGATGCGTTCGTAATTGGCCGTCCCGACCCAGCGCGGCGTCTGGATCAGGTCGAAGTTGGTGAAGGACAGGTAAAGCGAGGCGAGCACCGGCCCGGCGGTCAGGCAGAACAATCCGATCAGCCACGGCGACAGAAAGCCGTAGGCCGGCAGTGACTTACGGACTGTCTGGCCAAGACCACTGGAGGGCTGCGCGATGCTCGCCATGGAATTCACCCGCGTGACAGGATCGAGGACGCTTCGGTCAGGAACTTCTTGCCCGCTTCCGCCGGCTTGATGCGACCAAAGCCGACTTCCTCGTTGGTCCGGCGCAGCAGGAAGGCAATTTCGCCCGCCCCCTTCGGCGGTGGCGGCGGCAGCGGCCCGACCTTGCTCGTCACCGATGCGATGTAGTCAACCTGTGCCTTGCCGAGCGCATCAAGATCAGCGGCGATGAGGTCGCGCGACTTCGAGGAGGGCGGCACGCCGCGCTCGACGCCATAGGCCTTGACGCCCTCGGGGTCGTTGATCACGAAGTTGATGACCTTGACCGCATCTTCGGGGTTCTTGGATGTACCGGCAACCGAGAAGAACATCGATGGCTTCAGGTACTGGCCGGGCTTCGCTCCGGCGCCGCCGCTCGGATACATGCCGATCGACAGCTTGTTGGGATTGACGGCCTGATAGCCGACGAGCTGGTTGGAATGGGCAAAGGCCACCGCCGCCTTGCCGAGCGTCAGCGGATTGGTCTCGATATTCTGCTTGTCGAGCGCCTGCACATCCGCCGGCACGCAGGCCTTTGACTGGCGCAGCCCATCCCAGTAGGCAAACCAGTCCGAGGCATCCTCCGCCGAAAAGCCGGCCTTGCCATCCTCGGAATAGAGGTTCTTGCCGCGCTGGCGCACGAAGACCTCGAAGCTTGGCTCAAGACCGCCAGAATCCATCGAGCCGTAGAAGCCGTCCTTCTTGGCTGCTTTCGTCAATTCCGCGCAAAGTTTGCCGTATTCGTCCCAGGTCAAATCGCCGGTTGGCACCTTGAGACCGGCCCCCTCGAAGGCGCTGATGTTGGCCAGCATGGCGGTCGAGTTGTTGCCCAGGTTGATGCCATAGAGCTTGCCGTCCACCTTGCCGCAATCAATGGAGTTCTTGTCGAAGCCCGACAGATCGAGCGCCTTGCCGACATAGGGATTGAGGTCGAGGAGCGCGCCGCGGCGGGCATACTCGAAGATGTAACGGTAATCCATCTGGATCACGTCGGCGAGGTTGCGCCCGGCGGCTTGGGTCGCCATGCGCGGCCAGTAATCCGACCAACCGATGGTCTCGCCATCAATCTTCACGCCCGGATTCTTGGCCGAATAGAGTTTGTTCCCCTTGAAGGTGCGATCTGCGCGCTCCTTGGAGCCCCACCAGAACATCCGGAGCCGCTTTTCCTGGGCAAGGGCCGGAAGGGAAAGCCAGCCGAGCCCCAGGACAGCAGCCGTGCCGGTCATCAGGCGGCGGCGATCCATCGCGTGTGTCATGTCCATTTCCTCCTCAGATCACGCGTCCGGTCTCTGCCGGCGCTTGTTGTCAGACAAGTCAAAAATCAATCGGGTGGCAATCCCCCGAGTTCCGAAATCGTCACCGCTCGACCTTCCTTCGCAGAGGTCAGTGCCGCATAGCCCGTCAGCATCGCAATCGCTCCGGCGCGGGCTGATGCACGCTGGCCAAGGGGATCGTCCTTCGTCACACCGAACAGCAGGTTTCGCAGCCGGTCATCGCCGCCAAAATGCCCCCCTGGCTGATGCGGCACCCGCTCGATCCGCGCCTTCCTGAAATTCGGCATCACGAGGATTTCATCACCCTCGGGCTTTGCGAAGGGGAAGTTCTCGTGCTGGCGGATCTCGATCCGCCCCTTCGTGCCATTGAAGGCAAGATGGTGACCCTCCATCGGCATCGCAGCATTCAGCGAATAGGAGGCAGACACCCCGTTCCTGAAACGGATCGTTGCGGCCATCGTGTCGTAGATGTCGATATCCTCGCGGTAGACACAGCCGTCGCGGTGATAGCCATCCTCGCGCGAGGGACCGTCGTAGAGATTGGCCAGATGCGGATCGCGCGCATAATCCCAGTAGAAGTCACATTTCGGCGCATGGGCGCAGCCCGTGCAGCGTTCCGAGCGGAACGGTCCGTTGCGACCATAGATGCGAAGATCGCCCGTCGCCATTACCCATTCAGGCTCTGAACCGAGATACCAGTGCAGAAGATCGAAATGATGCGTCGCCTTGTGCACGAACAGCGAGGACGAGAATTCCTCGAACGCGTGCCAGCGCCGGAAATAATCGGCGCCGTGACGCGTATCGAGATACCAGTGGAAATCGACCGAGGTGACATCGCCGATCTCGCCTGAAGCAAGGATTTCCTTGATCCGCCGCGCGGTCGGCGCGAAGCGGTAGTTGAAGGTGACATCGACCGTGCCGCCCGTGCGCTTTTCTGCCTCCAGAATGGCGCGGCATTTCTCCGGCGTCGTCGTCATCGGCTTTTCCGAGATCACCCGGATGCCGGCTTCCAGCGCCTTGATTATGATGGCGTCATGCGTGTCGTCACGCGAGGTGACGATGATCGAATCGGGCTTCACCTCGGCAATCAACCGGTCGAGATTGGTATAAACCGGCGCATTGGTGCCGATCTCGCGTTGCGCAGCATGGGCTCGGAGGCTGTTGGTGTCGCACAGTCCGACGATGTCGACCTCCCCCCGCCAGCGACTGATCAGGTCGCTTCCCCACATCGTCGTACCCCGGTGACCGGTACCGATGATCGCGATGCGCTTGCGGCCAGCAGCTTCACTCATTCGGCACTCTCAAATGTCAGGACCACGGTGACACACTAAACAATGTTATATGATGTCATACAACAGATTTATGTCGTTCAATGCACGTCTCTAGAACAGTATCCATCGGCTGGGCCCACCAGTTCTGCGAGAAGATCTCGACCTCCGAGAATCCGTCAAACCCCTGGGCTTCCACGGCTGCCCGGGCGGCGCGAATATCGATGACACCATCGCCCATCATGCCCCGATCTTCGAGCAGATGGTTGGTCGGCACCAGCCAGTCGCAGACGTGGAAAGCATGGAGACGCGACTTGCCGGCGCGCTTGATCTGCGCCAGCAATTCAGGGTCCCACCAGACATGGTACATGTCGACGGCGACGCCGAGCGCCCCTGTCTTGCCGGGGTCGAGCGCATCGCAGATGTCGAGCGCGTGCCGCATGGTGTTCACACAGGCCCGGTCCGCTGCGTACATCGGATGCAAAGGCTCAATGGCGAGCGGCATTCCGACCTTGCGTGCGTAGTCGAGCAATTCGGCGATGCCATCGACGACCTGCGTCCGCGCGGCGCCGAGATCGCGGCTGGCGGGCGAGCCGGGCCGCGAATACTGCGGCAAGCCGCCCACCACCAGCACGAGACAGGGCGCATCGAGAGCTTTAGCCTCATCGACGGCACGGCGGTTGTCATCGCGCATGGCCTGCGCCTGGTCCGCGCCATGCGGAAACATGCCGCCACGGCAATAACCAGAGAGCTTCATGCCATGGGCCTTGACCGTTCTTACTGCGGCTTCGAGCCCGACATGAGCCACCTGATCGCGCCAGGGAGAGATGGCGCCAATGCCGTGGCGGGCGCAGGCATCAATGATCTCGAGAAGATCACCCTGCTTGCGCACCGTGGCCGTGTTCATCGACAGCCAGCGGTGATCCTTGGTAAAATCACGCATGACTCAGCCTCCCACGCCGTGCTGAGCCATGACGGTCTGCATCCGCCGGGCGGCCCGCTCGGGGTCCGTGAGAAGGCCGGCCTTGTCAGCCAGGCGGAAGAGTTCAGCGAGATGCACGGTGGAGCGGGTCGATTCCTGCCCGCCAACCATGGTGAAATGATCCTGATGGCCATTAAGATAGGCCATGAAGACGACACCGGTCTTGTAGAAACGCGTCGGCGCCTTGAAGATGTGGCGCGACAGCGGAACAGTCGGCGCCAGGATATCGTTGAATCGGGCGTTGTTGCCCTGAGCCAGCGCATCGAGCGCGGCAGCAGCCGCAGGCGCGATCGCATCGAAGATGCCGAGCAGAGCATGCGAAAAGCCCTTGTCGTCACCCTCGATCAGTTCGGCGTAGTTGAAATCATCGCCGGTATACATCTTGACGCCCTTGGCGAGGCGCCGGCGCATGGCGATTTCCTTGTCCTTGTCGAGCAGGGAGATCTTGACGCCATCGACCTTGGCGGCATTGCGGTTGATGACATCGACCGCCGTATCCATCGCGGCATCGAGATCCTTCGCACCCCAATAGCCGGCGAGCGCCGGGTCGAACATATCGCCGAGCCAGTGGATGATCACCGGCTCTTTTGCCTGCCGCAGGATGCGGTCATAAACCTTGCCGTAGTCGTCCGGGCTTTTGGCAATCTTCGCCAGCGCCCGCGAGGCCATGAAGATAATGCGCCCGCCAAGCCCTTCGATGGCCTCGAACTGCTCCTCGTAGGCGCGGATCACATCATCGATGGATCGGGCATTGGCAGGGTCGAGATGGTCAGTACCGGCGCCGGAAAACACCACCGCTCCCTTGTGCGCCTTCGAGGCGGCCACCGAACGGCGGATCAGTTCGAGCGCCATCGGCCAGTCAAGCCCCATACCCCGCTGGGCTGTATCCATGGCTTCGGCCATGCCGAGACCGAGCGACCAGACATATTCGCGGAAGGCAATCGTCCGGTCCCAGTCGACCGCAGCGGTCAGCCAGGGATCGACATCGGCGAGGGGATCGGCGACGACATGCCCCGCCGACAGTGCAATGCGGGTAAACGGCCTGCCGGAGAGCGCAAAATCGGTCCGCGGCGGTGAGAGCCGGAAGGCTTCGATGCTGCGATCAGCGCGGGGAAGATTGATCGTGGCCATGATCGCTCCTCAAGCGCTCAGGGTTGGAACGTCGACCCAACGGCGCTCTTTCCAGCTCTCCAGCGCACATTCGACCAGTTGCACACCCTTTGCCCCTTCGAGCAGCGTGTACTTGTAGGGCGCATCCTCTGCGACGTGCTTGAGGAACATCTCCCACTGCACCTTGAAGCCGTTGTCGTAGGACCGGTTATCGGGCAGCTTCTGCCAGGTTTCGCGGAAGTTGATCGTCTGCTTCTGGTCCGGGTTCCACACCGGACGCGGCGTCATGTTGCGCTCCTGCACGACACAATCCCAGAGACCGGCAACCGCCGAGCCGCGCGTGCCGTCGACATGGAAGGTGACAAGATCATCGCGGTTCACACGCGTGACCCACGATGAGTTGATCTGCGCGATCACTCCGTCCTCAAGTTCGAAGGTCGCATAGGCGGCATCGTCGGCGGTCGCCTTGTACTTCTTGCCGTTTTCATCCCAGCGCTCGGGGACGTGCGTGGCGCCAAGACATGACAACGCCTTGACCTCTCCGAACAGGTTGTCGAGCACGTAACGCCAGTGGCAAATCATATCGAGGATGATGCCGCCGCCATCCTCGGCCCGGTAATTCCAGGAGGGGCGCTGCGCGGGAGCCCAGTCCCCCTCGAACACCCAGTAGCCGAACTCGCCCCGCACCGAGAGGATCTTGCCGAAAAAGCCGGCATCCCGCAGTGCGGCCAGCTTCATCAGGCCGGGCAGGAACAGCTTGTCCTGCACCGTGCCGTGCTTCACACCGGCCTTGTTGGCGGCCTTGACGACCTCAAGCGCCTCCTTGAGGTTCGTTGCAATCGGCTTTTCGCAATAGACGTGCTTGCCGGCAGCAATTGCCTTCTTCAGCAGTGTCGGTCGCATCTGTGTGGTCCCGGCATCGAAGAAAATCACATCGTCCTTGTTGGCGAGCGCTGCATCGACATCAGCGGAAACACGCGTCACATTCCACTTTTTCGCCAGTTCCTGCACCTTTTCGAGATTGCGGCCGACGATGTGGATGTCCGGCACCAGTTTATCGCCATTAGACAGGACCACGCCGCCCTGATCGCGAATGGCAAGCACGGACCGGATCAGATGCTGGTTCATGCCCATGCGCCCGGTGACGCCATGCATGATGATGCCAATGCGCTTGGTGGCCATTTCGCTTCCTCCGGTCCGGCGCGGCTTGCTACCGCTTCAAGTAAGTAACTGGATAGTTATTAAATGCGATCAGGGCATCCTGTCAAGCGTCCCGACACCTGGCAAGCTGCAAAGAGTTCAGGCGCGAACACCCGCCAGCACGAAATCGACGACGTGACGCCGCCGCGCGGCCAGCGCCTCGGCTTCGGAAAGGCGGCTGCCGCCAACGATGGAAAGCGTATGGATATTGGAGAAGTAGAAATAGGAGAGGCTGACCATCGAGACCCAGACCTGGAAGGCATCAAGGCCGGACCGGAAAACCCCGCGGGCCTCGCCCTGCCTGAGGATGGTGTCGACTGCCTTCAGCACGGTCGAGTTCATCGCCCGGATCTTTTCGGACTTCCGCAAGACTTTCGCCTCGTTCCGGTTCTCGGTGTTCAGCAACGAGATGAAGGTTCGGTCACGGGCAAAACTGTCGAAAGTGAATTCGGCGAGCCGCGACAGCGCCGAAACCGGATCATCGGCATCGAGCTTCAGCTTTTCCTCGGCATGGCGGGCAGTCGCATAGGCCTCTTCCAGAACTGCAAGGTAGAGCCGCTCCTTCGAGCCGAAATAGTGGTAGATCATCCGCTTGTTGACATGGGCCTTGTCAGCGATGTCATCGGTAGTCGCCCCCTCGAAGCCGCGACGCGCAAACTCACGCGTCGCGACATTCAGAATGCGGGCCCGGGTGGCCACCGCATCGCGTTCCATGCGGGGCTTTTTCGTCTCGGGATTGACCGCATTCATCGTAACTGTACCCTCAGGGGTTGACCTTGATGCCGGCGGCTTTGATCAGACCGCCCCATTTCTCGACATCTGCCGCCAGCATCTTGCCAAGCGCGGCAGGCTTGCGCGCATCGCCCACGGGCGCCTCCGCGCTGAGCGACTTGAATCGCTCCTGCGATTCCGGCCTGTCCAGACCTTTGACAATAGCATCGTTGAGCTTGTCAATCACATCCGCCGGCGTTCCCTTGGGTGCGAACACACCATTCCAGACCAGCATGTCGACACCCTGAACGCCAACCTCTGCGGCAGTCGGCACATTCGGCAGGGCTGGTGAGCGGGTCGATGCCATGATGGCGATGGGCGTCACCGTTCCGCCCGCAACATGGCTGGTCAGGCTCGTGACCTGATCGCAGATGTAATGCACCTGACCGCTCACCAGATCCTGGATCGCCGGTCCCGAGCCACGGTAAGCCGCCATCAACGGATTGATCCCCAGCTTCTGGTTGAGCAAGAGACAGGCAAGATGCGACGTTGAGCCGACGCCGGCGTTACCATTGGCAAAGCCTTGGGTTTTTGCCTGGTCCTTGAGTTCGGCAATCGTGGTCACAGGCGCCTTCTTGCTGGCAACCAGAAGGATTGGCGCGGAGGCGACCAGCCCCACCGGTTCGAAATCCTTGATCGGATCGAAGCCCGATTCCGGATAGAGCGCCGGGGAGAAACTCATGGTGCTCATCGGTCCCATCAGCAGCGTATAGCCATCTTTTGCCGACCGCGCGACCTTGGCCGCGCCGATGGTGCCGGCAGCGCCGGCAACATTGTCGACCACCACGGTCTGCCCCAGCGTCTCACCCATCCTTGCAGCAATCACGCGGGCAACAATGTCCGTCGGCCCGCCGGGCGCGAACGGCACGACCAGTGTAATCGGCTTGCTGGGAAAGGCCTGGGCAAGAACAGCACCGGTGGAAAGCCCAAGAGACACAAGCCCAGCAACGGCCGCAGCCATCATCCGCTTCATCGTTTCCTCCTTGATATCTGCCGATCCGTCGCCGGCAGCGATGGGAGTAACGCTATCACCAGTTAGTGAATTAACAAGCGCTTTCTGGCCCCCGCCGGCCAACCTGAACCCACCGCAGCCGGCACAGTTGAACGCGGGCCGTCAGCCTGAAAACTGCCCTGCCGGCCAGCCGGCGACACCCACATCGGCGGCGAAAAGGCTGCCGGAGAACGGCGCGTCGGCAAGGATGCGGGCCGGCAGGCGGATTCGGGCCGAGGTAATGAACAAGGTGCGGTACCCGCCCCCGCCAAACGCCACGCTGGTGGGTCGCGGCACCGGCAGGCGAAGATCGGACATCACCCGTCCCGAAGGATCGAACCGCCGAACGGCCCAGCCGTCCCACAGGGCGGACCAGAGACAGCCTTCGGCATCGACGGCAAGCCCGTCCGGCCGGCCATCGGCAGGATCGATCCGGGCAAAAATCCGGCGATTGGCGATGGCGCCGGACCGGACATCGAAATCGTAGGCGTGAATGATCCCGGTCGCGGAATCCGTGAAATAGAAGGTGCGCCCGTCCGGGCTCCAGTCCAGGCCATTGGCTACGGTGAACGGCGCATCCATGCGCTGCCAGGTCAGGTCGGCATCAATGCGATAGATCGCGCCCGACTTGCGGCTCGCATCGAGCCCCATTGTGCCAGCCCAGAGACGCCCGGACGCATCGCATTTGCCGTCATTGAACCGGTTCTCGGTCTTGTCGGCCTCGGGATCGACCAGCGGCGCCAGCCTCGCCTGATCGAAATCCAGCGCTTCCACCCCATCGATGGTGAGCGCCGCAAGACCACCGCCCCGGCGCTCAACCACGGCACTGACCAGTCGCGACAGCGAGCAGATATCATTCTTCCGCGTCACCGGATCAAAGCGGTAGACGGCTGGCGCCAGGATATCGACCCAGTAGAGCTTCTGCTCGCGGGCTGACCATAGCGGCCCCTCGGCGAGATTGGCGCCCCAGGGTAGAACACATTCGACATTGGAAGCGGCAGCGCGCAACGGTGCCGCCCGGGAATGGATGGATACGGACGACGCCCCGACATTGCCCGATATCATCCGGGCTGCCTCCATCAGGTCGCGCCCGATGATGTGCAGCCGATCAAGGGCGATGCGCTGCGCGGGGCCGAAAACGCCGATGGCGGCAATTGCCTTGCCGGTGTGATCGAAGACCGGGGCGGCGACTGAAACAACGCCATCAAGATGTTCCCCCAGCGAGATCGCATAGCCACGGGCCCGCGCAAGAGCGAGATCGGCAAAGAGCTGTTCGGGATCGGTCAGTGTATTGGCGGTAAATCGGTCGAGCTTGATCCGGTCCAGCAAGGCTCGCTGCTCATGCGGTTCGGTGAATGCCAGCAACGTCTTGCCAGGGGCCGTGCAGTGCAGGGGCGCACGGCGCCCCACCTCGATGCGAAAACCGAACGGCCCACCGCCGCTGCGCTGGTCGATATAAACCACCTGATCATTATCGGCCGCAGACAGCGCCACCGTTTCATGGGCCTCCGCCGCAAGCCGTTCGAGTTGTGGTGCGGCCGCTCCGCGCAGGTCGAAGGTTTCCCACACCCGATGCGCGAGTTCGAACAGCCTGTTGCCCAGCCGGTAGGTGTTGTCGCTCGCTTCGTGCCGTACAAGGCGGAAGGCGACGAGCGTATTCAGCATCCTGGCAAGCGTGCCCTTTGGCAGCCCGGAGGCCGCCTGCAAATCCTTGAAACGGGCAGGCTGGTCTCTCTCACCAATCAGGTCGAGCAGATAAAGCCCCTTGGCCAGCGCTGCCGCCCCTCCCGGCAGATCCCGCTCGTCGGGTTTCAGGACCTGTGCTTCGCCCGCCATGCGCTGGCAGCCTCCTCAACCATGCGCGCGAAGGGCCAGGCCGGTTGAAACCCTGTGACCTCGCGGAATCTCGCGTTGCTCGTTTCGTAGAACACGCCTACGCCGGGCAAGTCCACCGTGCGGATCGGATATCCTGTGATCTCTGCCAGCATCGGCAACGCCCCGGCGAAATCGACCGGATCCGTTGCTCCGAGATTATAGGTCCCGCCGACCGTGGCGGGCGTATCGAGGGCCAGCAGCAGGCCTGTCACCATGTCGCGCGCATCCGTGATGTGCATGCGGAAGGGCCGCCCGTTCTGATTGCGGGACAGGACCATGGCCGGCGTACCATCGTCATGCCGGCGCAGCAGTTCCACGACTGCCGTATTGCCAAAACCTTCCTGCTGCCGGATTCGCGGCTGGAGAAAAAAGCGTGGCCCGGAGAAAAAGCTGTCCGGGTCGAGCAGTTCGGTCGCCTCCTGCGTGTGTGAAAAGCGCAGAATGGTAAAGGCGAGCCCGGCACTGCGCCCGGCCCAGCGCACGATCTCTTCGCCCAGAAGCTTGGTCAGCCCATAGGCAGAAGCCGGCTTGAGCGGATGGTCCTCGTCAACTGGCAGATACTCGGGCAGATTTTCGGGATAAACCTCGCCGGAAGAGGCAAAAATGAAACGCCGGACTTTCTCCAGGTTGGCCGCCGCCACAAGCGCGCGTGTACCCTCGACATTGGCATCAAACAGTTTGGCCTGATCTGCGGCAAGCCAACTCATGAAGGCCCCGAGATGGAAAACGGACGACACGCCCTGCATGGCGCGTGCGGCTGCCTGCGCATCGCTGAACTGGCCGACGACCTCCGAATAGCCAGGCGCGGTGCGCCCTGATGGACGCGCATCGAAGCCGCGCACAGCCTCGCCGCGCGCCAGCAATGCCGCAACCAGGCTGCTGCCGATCCGCCCCGAACTTCCTGTGACCAGAAACATGCGTTTCTCCGTGGAATGCAGCCTCGTCGGTCGAGGTCACTGCAAAAAGAACAAAGATCGGAGCAAATCAGCTCGGCTCCGGCCTCATATGAAAGTCATCACCATGACCGGTCTGCCTCCTTCGGGATCGCCTGCCCGGTCGCGGGATCGAAAAGATGCAGCCGGTCAGGATCAACCGAAACCGTCAGCGTCTCACCGACCCTGACCGGCCCTGCATTCATCAGCCGCGCAACGATGCGGCCGGGCGGGCGGCCATCGTCGGTCGCGCCTCCCGCGGCGGCCAGATGGTTCACCTCCGGCACGTCAAAATAGACATAGCTTTCAGAGCCGAGCCCCTCGACCAGGGTCGGGCGGATCTCGAAGGTCAGCCCGCCTTTCCCCGGCTCGATATGCTCGGGCCGGAGGCCGACGATCACATCATCGACGCTCTCCGGCACCTTCAGGGCAAGCATTTCTCCGAGCACGGCAAAGCGCCCGTCCGCGTGCCGCGAGGTCCTGAGGAAATTCATTCCAGGAGAACCGATGAACCCGGCGACAAACAGATTGGCCGGCTTCCGGAACATGGTGTCGGGATCGGCAATCTGCTGAACGAGGCCGTTATTCATGATGACGATGCGGTTGGCCATCGTCATTGCCTCGATCTGGTCATGGGTGACATAGATCGTGGTCACGCCGAGCCGCTGGTGCAGGGCTGCGATTTCTGCCCGCATGGTGACGCGCAGCTTGGCATCGAGGTTGGACAGCGGTTCATCCATCAGGAAGGCCTGCGGCTCACGCACGATGGCACGGCCCAGCGCAACGCGCTGGCGCTGCCCGCCGGAAAGCTGCTTGGGTCGCCGGTCGAGCAGATGCGACACATCAAGCGTTTTTGCCGCTTCCGCCACGCGTACGGCAATCTGCTCCCTGGGTGTACCGCGCATCTTGAGGCCGAAGCCCATGTTCTGCGCGACGGTGAGATGCGGATAAAGCGCGTAATTCTGGAACACCATCGCGATGTCACGATCACCCGGTGCAAGGTCGGTCACATCACGGTCGCCGATTTTCACCATGCCGCTGGTTGCCGGCTCCAGCCCCGCCAGGATCTTGAGCATCGTCGATTTGCCGCAGCCGGAGGGGCCGACGAAGACGACAAATTCGCCATCCGCGACATCGAGATTAAACCCCTTGAGGATTTCAAGTGCGCCGTAACTCTTGCGCACGTTCTGAATGCTGATCGAAGCCATTTTCCCTCACTTGTCCGAACCGGCGGTGAGGCCGCCGACGAGATAGCGTTCAAGGAACAGGTAGATCAGCAGAACCGGCAGGGCGATCAGGATCGAGGCAGCGGAAATATCCGACCAGTTCGAAACATACTCCCCCTTCATGGTGGTGATGCCGAGATTGGCGGTCCAGTTCTGCTGGGCGTTGGTCAGGAAGGTGCGCGCATAGGCATAGTCCGACCAGGACAGCACGAAGCCATAGAGCGCGGTGGCTGCAAGGCCCGGCGCGGATACCGGCAGGATCACCCGGAAGAGCGCCCCGAGCGGCGAGCAGCCATCGACCATCGCCGCCTGTTCAAGTTCGCGCGGAATCGTGTCGAAATAGCCTTTCAGCATCCAGGTGGTGAAGGGAATGATCAGCGTCGCATGGGCAAGGATGATCGACCACATCGAGCCGATCAGTCCCACGGTGCGGAAAATGCCAAAGAGCGGAATGACCAGAAGCGTCGCCGGCAGCATCTTGGCGGTGAGGATGAAGAGGCCGAGGCTTTGACCGCCCCTCACCCGGAAGCGCGACAGCGAATAACCGGCGAGGACTGAAACAACCATCGAGATCGTAACCGCACCGATGGCGGCAAGCGCCGAATTGCCGAGCCAGAGCAGGATCGGCCGCTCCTCGAAGATCTTCTTGAAGACGCCCCAGCGCGGCTCGGACGGCCAGAAGCTGGGCGGCAACTGACGGAGTTGGTCAGGCTGCGAGAGCGCCGTGATCACGAGCCAGTAGATCGGGAAGACCAGGATCGCCGAGGTGAGAATTACGGCGGCATAGAGCAGAGCGGTCTGGAGTGGCGTGGCGCGCATCGGTCCCCTCACAGGCTTTCCGGAGCGCGGCCCATCAGAAGCTTGGCCGCGATGATGCAGATAACGAGGGTGATGATGCCGATTGCCGAGGCATAACCCATCTTGAAGAAGCTGAACGCCTGCTCGTAGGTCATGATCGAGAGCGTCTGGGTCGCCTTCAGCGGCCCGCCGCCGGTCAGCACGTAGATGATTGAGAAATCCCGGAAAATCCACAGCATAACAAGCACGATCGTGACCCCGAGCACCGGCATCAGCGAGGGCAGGGTGATGTTGGTCAGCCGCTGCCAGGCATTGGCGCCATCGACGCGGGCGGCTGCATAGTAATCCTCCGGAATCGATTGGAGGCCGGCGAGTGTCATGATCGAGACAAAGGGATAGCCCTTCCAGATCATCGTCGTCGCCACAGCGGCAAAGGCCGGGCCCGGCTCGGAGAACCAGGCAATGGTCTGGTCGATCAGGCCAAGCTTGATCAGCAGCCAGTTGAACAGTCCGAAGGAGGAATCGAACAGCCAGGCGAAGATGACGACGGCGATCACCTCGGGAACCGCCCAGGGCATTGCCACGAAAAGGCGGGCGATGGCCCGCCCCCTGAACCGGTTGTTGACCAGAAGCGCTGTGCCAAGACCGAGCAGGAAGCAGGCGGTCGTCACCACGACGACCAGCTTCAGCGTCACCCAGCAGGCATTCCAGAAATCGGGCGAGGCAAAGAGCCGCGCATAATTGTCCGTAGTGAAAGGCCGGCGCGGCAGATCGAGCCGGGCAATCCCGACATTCTGAAACGAAAGATCCACCGAAACGAACAGCGGATAGACGATGATCGCCCCGATCAGCAAGACCGCCGGCAGCAGCAGCAGATAGCCAAGCCAGTGCTGCCGGCTGGGCCGTGCCAGATCGAGGAGCCGTTTACCCGCCACTGGCCCGGCCTCACTGCTTCTGGATCGCCTCGGCCTTCTGCTGCATGGTCGCAGCAACAGCCTTGGGATCAAGGTCGTTGATGATCATGCGCTGGGATTCTTCCATGATCATCTTGGCAAACTCATTGTACTGGATTTCGAGGCCCTTCGGGATACGGTCAACGCCGGCATCGGAGGCCTTCTTGGCCATGGCGACGAGAATGTCGAAATGCGGCGTATCCTTCTTGGCGCCGGAGGTATCGGCTCTGGGATCAGGCGGTGTCGAGGCGGCCAGCGTCGCATAATCGGACTGGAACTTGTCCGAGGTCGCGATGGCGATGAAGTCCCACACAAGCTTCTTGGCGTCGTCCGGAATTTCAGAGGCCATGCCGAGCACATTCGATGACCCGCCCATCGGTGGGTTGAGCGGGACGGGCGCGATCTTGATCTGATCCTTCGCCTTGCCCTTGAGAATGATCGGATAGAGCCACGGCCCGTCGAGCTTCATGGCGATTGTGCCATCGGCAAACATCTGCCGCGTCTCGCCGGCGGAGAGATCGCGCGGCGTGTAGCCGTTCTTCACCACCGTTTTCCAGCGCGACAGCCCCTCGATCATCTCCGGCGTGTTGATGGTCACCTTGCCCTTGGCGTCGGTCCAGCGACCGCCTGCATCGAGCGTGTAGTTCATCATCTCGCTGAGATACTGGCCTCCGCCGCCCTTGGTCTCATGGCCGGTGCCGAACTGGTCGGGAATGTTGTCGCCGTTGGTGTCCTTCGTCAGCACCTTCAGCGCGGCCAGATAGTCGGCCCAGTTCGTCGGCGGCTTCACGCCGGCCTTGGCCAGCATCGCCTCGTTGTAGGCGAAGAGATTGCCAAAATAGAGCATCATGATGCAGGAGGTCTTGCCCTTCCATTCGCAGGCGCTCTGCCCGGCCCAGCCCTTGAGGTCGAGATTGCCTTTCTTGGCATAGGGACCAAGATCTTCGAGCCAGCCCTGATCAGCGAACTTCTGGAACTCGAACGAGGCGAGATGCACGATTTCCGGTGGCTTGCCGCCAGCAAACAGCGTCGTCATCGTATCGGCATAGGCGCCGCGCTCCACCTTGGTCCACTCGATCTTGACGCCAGGGTGCTTGGCCTCGAACGCCTTGATCACCGAAGCCCACCAGTCACCAACACCGCGCTCATCCTTTTGCCAGGACACGAACTTCAACGTCTTGGTCTGCGCCAGCGCGGGGGAAGCCGCCGTCAGGACCATCGCGGCTGCACCACCCAGAATGAGTGCCTTCAATGACTGCTTCATGAGAACCTCCCGTGGATGTTTCGTTTAGTGTTCAAGGATGCGGAGCGCTTCGGCTGACGGCCGCACACCGAGGCCGGGCCCCTGCGGCAGCGTGTAATGGCCCTGCGCGCAATGAATGGCGCCATCGAGATACTTCGCGTTCGGCACCATGATCGAATGCTGGAATTCATGCGCCGTCACCCCGGCCGCAGCCGCGCTGGCGTGCAGGCTCGCGGCAAGAAAGATGCCGGTGCCGATGGTCGCGTGCGGGATCACCTCAAGGTGATGCACTTGCGCAAGCCCGACCATGCGCATGAATTCGGTGATGCCCGTGTGGCCCATTTCCGGTTGCAGGATCGCCACGGCCCGCCGTGCGAGCCGCGCTTGCGCATCATAGGCCGTGCGCCATTCCTCCCCGGCCGCTACGGGAGCCGTCACGCTCGCGGCAACATCGGCAAGTCCATCGATATCCTCGGGATCGACCGGAGCCTCGGCAAACCACAATCCGTGCGGCTCCATGGCGCGGATCAGCGCCTTGGCCTGCGCTGCCGTCTGCGCCCAATGCATGTCGCAGGCGATGCGTGCACCCGAACCCAGCCGCGCGCGCAAGGTCGACAGTTCCGCAACAACGCCCTCGTCCGCAACCGGGGATGCGAATTTGAAGGCGGAAAAGCCCTTTGCCTGCCACTCCGCCGCCATGTCGGCGCGTGCAGCCAATGTCGGCTTGGGCAACCCCGACACATAGGCCGGAATTGTCTTGCGTCGCTGCCCGCCAAGGAGCTTGCATAAGGGCTGCCGGGCCAGTTGTGCTGCAATATCCCAGAGCGCGATATCGATGGCAGCCAGCGCATCAAGATAATAGCCACCCGTATAGCCACGCACCCGCATCAGGTCATAAAGCCGGTCATGGGTTGCAGCCGCATCAAACGGATCGGAACCAACCACGAATTCAGCCAGAAGGTCATCAATGATCGCCGTCGTCGCACGCGGGCTGACGATGCCGTAAGTCTCGCCCCAGCCGACAACGCCATCCCGGGTCGTGATGCGCACCAGCACATTGCGGTCAACGGTCGGATAGACCGTGCGGTTGCCCTTGCGGACAAAATAGCCGCGCCCGTTCGCTTCTTCCCCCACACGCAGCGCACCAAGATAGGGCGTGTCACGCGGAATGGTGATGATGAAGCTCTCGATCCGGGCAACAGTATCTCTCATGCGACGCCCCGGACCGGAGTCGCCGTCAGAAGGTCGGGAATTCTGGCAAGCAATGCATCGATTTCATCAAGATCACGCTGATCAAACGCCGGAATTTTCGCCCGCACCACATCATTGTCGAGAATGCCGCGCCGCATCAGAACGCGCTTGGTGAACCGCATCCGCGCATGGCTCTGGATCATCAGCAACGGCAGCGTCCGCTCGTAGAGATCGCGCGCGACATCGATGTTTCCAGCCTCCAGTGCCGTCCACATGGCGACGTGGACATCGGCAAGTTCGACCGCCGGCATCGCACCCGCCGCCCCGCGCAGAAACTCGTCGATGACGAAACGCGCGCCGCCGCCGCCCAGAACACCGACAACAGAGGCTGGCTTTTCGGCGAGAATGGCACTGATCGGCCCACCCGAGGGAATGGTCTCTTCCTTGACATAGCGGACAGCGCGATTCTCCGCCGCCACGGCAATCACAGCTGTCGGACTGAGATCGGACCCGCGTGGGGCCGGCGCATTCTGAAGCACGATCTCCACCGCCGGACAGGCATCGGCAATCGCACGATAGAATGCCGACACCGCCGCACTGTCCGCGCCAATGGCTTTTGGCGCCTGGATCATCACCTGCCGGATCCCGAGCGCCAGGACCTCACGCACACGGGCGATCACGGCGTCGAGGCTACCGGCGCTTGCCCCGGCGACAACGGGAATCGCCCCCGCCGCCTCGGCCAGCACCGCCTCCAGCAAGGCTCGCCGCTCATCCGCCGCCAAGTCATCAACCTCGCTGGCGAACCCGGGAAAGACGAGACCCGCCACGCCACAATCCATGGCAAAGCGCGTCACGCGCCGCATCGCCTCGCCGTCGATCTCGCCAGCAAATGTAAACGGCGTGCACAGGACTGGCCAGACACCCTGGATCATCGGCGCTTCCTCGTGGTCCATATTGTGGATCATTGACCCTATATATGGACTTTACATAGGATCAGTCTTAGGGTCAAGCTGAACAGCCAGCAGAGGAGTCGCAGGGCCATGAGCCAGACCGGAAGCCGCATCGTTGTTGACTGGGGTTCGAGCAACTTTCGCGCCTACCGTTTCGGGCCGGATGGCACCGTCGGAGAACGCCGCCAATCGGCCAGCGGCATCCTGTCGGTAACGGACGGGCGTTTTGAGGACGCGCTGCGACGCGAAATCGGCAATTGGCTGACACCCGGGGCGGAGGTTTTTCTCTCCGGCATGATTACGAGCCGCAACGGCTGGGTCGAAACCCCATATGTCCTGTGTCCGGCAACGCTACAGGCTGTTGCCGACGGTGCTGTCCGGCGTGATCTGGCCGGCGGCGTGGCACTGCATTTCATGCCCGGGGTCTCGACGCTGAACCCGACGCCGGATGTGATGCGCGGCGAGGAAATGCAGGTCTTCGGCGTGACCGGCCCCGAAGCGGATACCCTGGTCATCCTCCCGGGCACGCACAGCAAATGGGTGAACGTCGTTCACGGCGCAATCACGGGGTTGCGAACCTTCCTGACCGGCGAGATTTTTGCCCTGCTGTCCAGCCAATCGATCATCGGTCGCCTGATTCCAACGGGCGCGCAGCCCTTTAACGAGGCTGCCTTTCTCGCCGGTGTCGACCTTGCCTTCAGCAAAGCCTCGATCAGTCTGCTCAACGACGTATTCACGGCACGCAGCGGTGCACTCCTCGGCGCGTTCGGTGTCGAAACCATCGCCGACCGGCTGTCCGGCATTCTGATCGGCCATGAAATGGCCGCCGGGCTCGCCCTCGAAGGCGCAGCGTCCGCCCATATCGTGCTGGTGGGCGAAACCGCGCTTGTGGAGCGCTACCGGCTCGCCCTTGCCCATCGCGGCCGCGCCGCCAGAATGAGCCCGGCGGACGCAGCCGTCGATGGCTTCCGCAAGCTCGCAACCCTGAAAACCGGATAGCCGCCTCGAAACGCCGAATTGAACTTGCCGCTTGCCATACGCGCCCCACCGGAGGCCGGGCGACGCCATGATTTGCAGGGCGGCACAAAGCTCAGAAGTTCCGCATACGAACGTCTGAGGAGGGGAAAGTGGTGCGCAAGAGGGAATCGCAATTAGAGGGTATCTATTTGATTAATTGATACTAAAAATAATTTGATTTCCAAAAGACCAACAAAAAGACCAACATTTTCGCTGGCTAGAAACGGATGCGGGTGGATTTGGGCAGATGAATGTAAGCCGTGACCACATTCATTCTAAGACAGAAACAGGTGTTTCTGGAAGCCGACAAATGCTTCGCGGATAGTGCTAACGCTACCGAGCACCTTGGTGGCATCGTTGACCGATCCATATTTCAATCCGATCAGCGCCCCTAGTTTTTCTTGGTCGAGTTCATCGACGCCCTGATTGACATATTGCGAGAGCACGAAATCCAGAAAGGCTTGAAGCTTCGCATCGTAGGGCTTCAAGGCAGACAAGCGATGCGCCTCAACGCGTTCCTCGCGGCTGATTGGCGGGGCCAGGAATGCCACATAGGCCAGCACGTCGAAAATATCGCTCTTCTCGGCGCTGATAAGCTTGCGGATTTCTGCCAACTCGTTGCGCCCAAAGCCCTTGTCTGAAAGAGCAACGAGCAGCGCCTTGCGTGTTTCGGGCTGGCTCCAGAGCTGGCGAAGCTCTTCCTCGCTTTTGAACAGTTCCGGCAAATCGCCATATAGTTTTTCGACGAATTGCGCGGCTGACATAGGCCTGCCATCCGGGCTCCAAAATGTCGTTGCCGTCATGTGCTGAATCGTGCGCTCCTTGCCGTCCGCCAGCTTGATCTTGATCGTTTCCGGGCGCTGTTCGGCTTCGCCTTCGTTGCCGCCTCCCGGTGGCGGTTGCGGCTCGTCTCCATTTGTTTGGGGGCGCGGCTTCGGCGCATCCGGCTCCAGCGGCTCGCCGTCCCATTCGGGATCATTGAAGTGCTCATAAGCTTTCACAAAATCATGAATCGTGAAGTAGTCCTTGCCGTCATAAAGGCGGGTGCCGCGCCCGATGATCTGCTTGAATTCGATCATCGAATTGACCGGACGCATCAGCACGATATTCCGCACGTTGCGTGCATCGACGCCCGTCGAGAGCTTTTGCGACGTTGTGAGAATGGTTGGGATGGTCTTTTCGTTATTCTGGAAGGCTTTCAGGTGCGTTTCGCCCAAAGCGCCATCGTTGGCGGTCACGCGGGCGCAATAGAGCGGGTCTTTGCTGGTCGCCATCTGATTGATGAGGTCGCGCACTGCTGCCGCGTGATCCTGGGTCGCACAGAAAACCAGAGTTTTCTCGCGCTGATCGATGGCATCCATGAAGAGCTTCACGCGGTAGCGCTCGCGCTCGGCAATCTCAATGATGCGGTTGAAATCGGCTTCCCTGTAGCGCTTTGAGGTGTCCACCTCGCCGGAAATCACATCATCATCGGACGTGTAGACGTAATCATCGAGCGTGGTGGCGATCTGCTTGACCTTGAACGGGGTCAGGAAGCCATCATTGATCCCGTCCTTGAGGGAATAAACGTAAACCGGCTCGCCGAAATAGGCGTAGGTGTCGGCATTGGTCTCGCGCTTGGGCGTGGCGGTCAGGCCAAGCTGCACAGCGGGGGCGAAATAATCGAGAATGCCGCGCCATTCGCTTTCGTCCTTCGCGCCGCCGCGATGGCATTCGTCGATGATGATGAAATCGAAGAAATCGGGCGGATACTCGCCAAAGCTCGGGGCGTCATGCCCCGCCGCATCCTTACCGGTCATGAAGGTCTGGAAGATCGTGAAGAACACGTTGCCGTTGGTCGGCACACGCCCCTTTTTGGCGATGGCATCGGGGCGGATGCGCACCAGCGCATCTTCAGGGAAAGCGGCGAAGGAATTGTAGGCCTGATCGGCAAGAATGTTGCGATCCGCCAGAAACAGGATGCGCGGGCGGCGCGTCGGCTCGCCCGAAAGGTTCCATTTCGAATGGAACAGCTTCCACGCGATCTGGAAGGCGATGGAGGTCTTGCCGGTGCCGGTGGCGAGCGTGAGCAGGACGCGGTTGCGCCCCTCGGCAATGGCTTCGAGCGCGCGCGAGACGGCATTGTCCTGATAGTAGCGGGTTTGCCAGAAGCCGCCGCGATCCTCGAAGGGCACGGCGGCGAAGCGTTCGCGCCAGATACTTTCATGGGAAGAGGCGTTTTGAGTGGCGAAGGTTGCGGCCCAGAGGTCATCGGGGGAGGGGTAGGCAGCAACCGGGCCTTCATGCCCGGTCTGCATATCCGCTTGGTAGAGGCCATCGCCATTGGTGGAAAAGGCGAAGCGGGTGAGAAGCCGCGAGGCGTATTGCTTGGCCTGCCCCAGCCCTTCGGTAACAGGGGCCGCGCGCTTCTTGGCCTCGATGACGGCAAGGCGGGTGTTCTTGTAGAGGAGCACATAATCGGCGATTTCGGGCTTAGCCCGCTTGCCGTGGCCTTCTAGCCGTCCCTGCGTGATCTGCACCTCGCGCTTGATGGCGCTACCTTCCACCACGCCCCAGCCTGCCGCTGCAAGAGCGGGGTCGATCAGTTCGGCGCGGGTCTCGGCTTCGTTCATGCGAAGAGATTGCCTTGGGGAGAAGGCGAAACGAATTTGCCTTTGCCAGAGGGTGCGCAGTTTTTCTGGCGAATGAGGCGCAGCGCCTTATGGAATTCCGCCATGTCGATCTTCAGCTTGTTCGGGTGCCATTCCTCACGCGCGGCGCGGAGAATGGCATCGTCAGTAACGGGCATGCCCTCGATCAGCAGGTTGTTCCATGCTGCATAGACTGTGGCGAAAATCTCGGATTCCTGCATATCCATCGGGATGAACAGGTTGATGATGCGGTCAATTCTGGCGCGGATGTCGGACGGAAGCGCCTGGGCTTCCTTGATGAGGGCAGCGAAATTTGCAAGCGGCTTGAAGCTGTAGCCCTTCTCCGTCTGGGTGAAGCTGTAATGTTTGGTTGCCTCGGCCCAGTTATCGGCGGCGAGCATGTGCGGGAAGTCGTTCGGCCCGGCGGCATCGCGGGTGGGTGATCGGCCAAGGTCGAACCCGGCCTCGGCCTCCACCATGTGCAGAATTTTCTGCCCCTTGACATGGCCGAAGCTGAGATCACGGTGCGCGCGCTTGTGGCGGTCATAGGCGAGGGCCAGCACCATTGCGGTTGTGCGGCGGTTATCGTTCGCTGGTGATACGACGGCGGGCGCGGCGTCCCGCGTGAGTTCCCCGGCAAAGGCTTTTTGCAGGATGGATTGTTTCAATTCATCAATGGCGGTGAGTTTCTGGCGGTAGAGGGATTCGAGGCGTATGGTTTCGCCTTCTAGATCGGCCAACTGTTGAACAATATCTAGCTTTTCAGCTTTCGACTTCGGGAACGAAACAATAATTTCTCCAATTTTGGATGGCGAAGTGTGCCTGACCTTCACTCCAGAGGCGCTGTCGTGAATTTCTCGCCTGACCGCTCTCGTGTTGAATGCGTGAAAAAAGAACTCGTTGATCCAGCCAGCGCCCGGCTTGCCGACGACCAGCCCCAGTCTCTGATTGTGCAGGAATTTCCCAGATTCCGGCACCAGAATGGGACTGCCCAATAGTCCTGCCGCTTGCTCTGTCATGGCAACCAGTAAATCCCCTTTGGCCAAAATGTATCCGTCAGGGATTTCGCCAACATAGAATTTCTGCTTGTTACCACGATCACGGTAGCCACCGCTTTCGTAGAAATTTCCGGGCGTTAAAAGAACGTGATCTCCGTTGTCTGTAAAAAATTCGCTCTTGAAGGCAAACCCGTGCCTGATCTCGCACAGCCGCCCCAGCGTCGTTTCCACCCACCCCTCGCCCTTTTGGGAGAAGATGGCGTTGAGATGGCTGTCGAACAGGGCGCGGGCGTTGGCGAGGTTGGCTTGCGTCTTGGCGCGCATCGCCTCCAGCCCGGCAAAGGCCTCATCCAGCACCGTCACAATTCGCCGCTGTTCATCGAGCGAAACAGGGAATGAAACATCGAATTTCTCTGCTAGTGTCGAGCGGGACAGTTCGGTTTGGCCGCTCGCACCTTCTCCGCTGTCCGCTATTTCATCTTCGATTTTGATTAGCATGTAGCCAAAGAAATCAGGGAAGAACTTCCCAGCATTTGGGCGCACAATGGTGACATGGGTGTCAACGGTCAACGGTTCGGGAGGTTCGCTTCTCACTTGAGCCACACGCCCAAGCGTGCCCGCTCCAGTCGAGTTCACCAGCACATCGCCCACTTGAATAATGCGGTCTTGCGGCACGCGTTTTGTGTTTTGATCATGTCGGCGGGCGAATTGAAAATTGATGCTGTGATCCCGAATGCACTTTTGGTTCAGAACGCAGGTTCCACCTTGCTCAAGGTATTTTGGCGCAACGCCACGCGCGATAAGGTCGCAAACCTCCCCTAGCTTCCTGACTTCCCACCCCTTCACAGCAGCCCCCGGATGCTGGCGAGGATGTCGGCGCTCTCGGCGTCGAGCGCAGCGATTTCGTCCATGATCTCCTGCGGCGAGCGCAAGGCCGCTTCCTCCGGCTTGTTCGGGTTCTTCACCGAGAGGTCATAGGTCGCCTTATCGAGGCTCGTGGCGTCCACGCTCCAGGAATTTTCGCTCTCCGCAAACCCCGCCTGCTTGGCAATGAAATCCGCCATGTCGTCATCATTGAGCGGGTTGGTCTTGCCCAAGGAGCGGCCCGGATCGAGCTTGTAGAACCATGTCCGCCGCGTCGGTGCGCCCTTCTCGAAAAACAGCACCACGGTTTTCACCCCCGCGCCCTGAAACGTGCCGCCCGGCATATCCAGCACCGTGAACAGGTTGCAGTTTGTCAGTAACTCGCGCCGAAGGCTGACGCTGGCATTGTCGGAATTTGAAAGAAACGTGTTCTTGATGACAATCGCCGCCCGTCCGCCCGGCTTCAAAAAGCGGATGAAGTGCTGCAAAAACAGGAAGGCGGTTTCGCCCGTCTTGATGTCGAAATTCTGTTGCACCTCCGGGCGCTCCTTGCCGCCAAACGGCGGGTTGGCGAGGATCACATCAAACTGGTCCTTGGCCTGCACATCGGCGAGGTTTTCCGCCAAGGTGTTGGTATGCACAATGTTTGGCGCATCAATCCCGTGCAGGATCATGTTCATGATCCCGATGACATAGGCGAGGCTCTTCTTTTCCTTGCCGTAAAACGTGCGGGTTTGCAGGATTTCCACATCGCCGGTGCTTTTCGCGAGCGGGCGCAAGAATTCATACGCTTCGCACAGGAAGCCCGCCGATCCCGCTGCGCCATCATAGATGCGCTCGCCGATCTTTGGTTTCAGAACGCGGATCATTGCGCGGATCAGCGGGCGCGGGGTGTAATATTCCCCGCCGTTGCGGCCCGCATTGCCCATATTCTTGATCTTGGCTTCGTAAAGCTCCGAAAGCTCGTGCTTTTCCGCCTTTGAGCCAAAACGCAGACTGTCGATCTCCAGCAGCACATCACGCAGGTTGTAGCCGGACTGGAACTTGTTTTTGATCTCGCCGAAAATCTCGCCGATCTTGTATTCGATGGTGTTCGGCCCTGAGGCACGCTGCTTGAATTTCGTCAGATACGGGAACAACTCGCCATTGACGTATTCGATCAGGTCATCGCCCGCCTTGGTCTTGGTGTAGTCGATGCTGCCATCCGCCTTTTTCGGCGCGGCCCATGACGCCCACCGATGCGCGGGATCGATGATGTAGGAGTAGGCGCGGCCTTCGAGTTCGGCTGTGGCCTCGCGCTCACGCTCCAGATCATCAAGGTATTTCAGGAACAAAATCCAAGAGGTTTGCTCGGTGTAATCCAGTTCCGTGGTGCAACCTGCCTCCTTGCGGAGGGCGTCATCAATGTTGCGGAAGACCTGTTCAAACATGATCGCCGAATAACCCTGAATACGAATCCTGCCTTTATCGCTCGCCGAACGGACAGGGCGCGTCAAGCCTCATCGCGTGTGTTGCCGTGCCGCTTGCATGAGAGCGCGTTGAACAATTTCGGGGCTAAGCTCGCCTTCCGTTTCTGATCTCCCCGCCGTAGTGCGCAATCCGTCAAAAATTTCCGCCTGTCGATGGCTGGAAACATTGCCGTAACTCGTAAAGGTGGTGAGCACCTTTTCATGCCCGAGGTTTTGGCTCCATGCCTTGAACGCTTCCGGGTTGGGGCATGTCTTTTCACCAAGAAGGGCCAGCGTATCGCGGAAAGAGTGCGGGTTGAAATAGGGCAGGCCTGCCGCCGTGAAGGCATCGCGGAAGATCGACCGTATCGGCGTCGCGTTGCTCCAATACGCGCGCTTCAGTCCCTGCACTTCAAACCCACCGCTCTCGCCAACGCCCACCATCGTCATGGGAAAGAGGGGATCATCCGGCCCGAACAGCAGCACGGTTCTGAGGTGTGCAATCCAATCCGCCACGATGGCTTCGATATCCTCGCCAACCGGGAAGAAATTGGATGTGAAGGTCTTCCGCCGCTTGGTGCGCACGCTTCGCGCATCCTGCGCGACGGTTCGCGCCGCAAGATCGACATGGCGAAGGGACAGGGAAGCAAGCGCATCATCCCGCGCGCCGCTCAACAACGCAAAGGCGATCAAGGCGCGATTTCGCTTCCCGATGTCGGTGGCATGCGGAATCTTGGCGAGCACATGCCGGATTTGTTCAAGGCTCGGCACGGGCTTTTCCCGAATCGCGCCCGCGATCCGCGTATCGTTGGCGGATGGATTGAAATATTCCGCGTCGGCATAGCCGATCTTGCGATAGCCCTGCCTGCCGGCAAGCCATTGGAAAAAGGCTTTCAAGGCCATGAGCCGCGAATGCACGGTGGCGACGGCCAAGGGCTTTCCGGTTTCGGGGTTGGTCTGCTCGCCAAGGACGCGCTTGAATTTCTTTGCCTGTTCGATGTGAAAGCGCTTGAAGTCCTTGTAGCCGGTTGCGGTTTCAAAGGCCGCAATTGCCGCCGCGACCTGATCAACGGACTTTTCCGAAAGCCGCTTCGCCTCGGTTAAATAGGCGAAATACTCACGCTTGACGCGCTCGTTTCCCGGGTGGTGCTTTCGCATGGTCAAGGCATCCCTTCACAAGTGAACATTCAGACAGGGTTAGCTGCACTTCCCTATGGGTCGTGGGGCCTGTCTGATTGTGAGGTCCAAAACAGTCCGCATGTCCGGCAGGCGAGCGAGGGAGAAGCGTTTGTGCATGAGCCGGTTGCAGGCGCTGCACAGTGCTTCGAGATGGCCGGTCTTGGCCGTCGCCTGCCAATAATCAGCCATCCTGCCAGCGACCTCACGCGGGGCGCGGCATGTGAAGCAATAGCATTCGGCAAGGGTGCAACTCTGCTTCACCCTTTTTCGGCTTGCGGCAAATTCCTGAAGGTCTTTGCCCAAAATCAGGAAGGGGCGATGATCGGTGAGGGCGGGCAAATCCCCACTCTTGATCCACCGGGCAAGCGTGCCCTTCGCAACGCCAACCGCTCGCGCGGCTTCGTCCATCGTATAGTTCCGATGGATTTTGACGGCGCGCCAATTGGGGCGCTTAGGCATCGGGAGCTTTCCCGTTGGCAATGAGAAAGCGGATGTCATCGACACGCCAGACGGTGAGCTTGGGGCCAAGCTTCACGGGCTTGGGAAAGCGCCCGTCCTTCACGCCTGCCCACCATGTCGATTTGCCCACAGGGATCGGGCCATAGGGCTTTATGATATCCAGAAGCCGAACGAAGCCGGTGCTCGGCAATTCGGTAAAGGGGCGTCCATTTTTGTGCAGCATCTGCCTGCTCCGTTCGGTTGAAGACAGAGCAGGTCTAGGTTGTCCGGTTCATCCTGTGGCCGAATTCGGTTTCGGCCAAACCGAATTCGGATTCAGCGCTTTTGTTCGGTTGCGGGAGGCGGGAGAAGGTCGCGCGCTTCCTGCAAATAAGCCCGGACCGTGTCATCGGACAAGGCAATGCCAAGCGCTGCCAAATCACTGGCGATTTCGGAAGCCGTGCTAGTACGGCTTTTGTGGGGATCGTGTCCGTAGCCCTTAATTGCTATTCCTATGACTAGTTTGAGCAAACTCTCACGCTCGCGCACCCCCAGAGACCCAGCCTTGGCCTTAGCAAATTGGGTGGAAACAGTGCCCTCCAAGTTTGATGTCAATGCTGCAAAGTTCTCGAAATTTTCTGACGTTTCTTGAGCGTACTTTTCAAACTGTTCTTTCAGTTTCTGATATTCTCCCTTCCAATCCACCTCAAGGCGATGGATAGACTTTGCTGCGTCCACCAGCGCTTCAGGCATTGGAAAGCGCGTGTTTTCGATCCACGCCAAGAACCGAGTTAGATTCGTGCTGTGGTAAAGCTGATTCATACTTCGAGCCCGCTCCAGAATATCCAACCGCGCCAGATATTCTGACGCAAAGCGGTTTGGTTGGCGAATTGCTTCAACCTTGAGCCTTGTGACTTCTCGCGGGTCTTTGCCTAATGACAGGGCTGCCGCCTCTTCAGTGGTCCAGTACGCCGTGCGGGACCAATGGTCCACGTCCATTTCGGCGGTGACGCGGGCATAAAATGGCTTGGCGAGTTCTGTCGATCTCCATTGCCGATAGCGCTCATCGGCAAGCTTTTTGCCCTCGGCTATAGCGATGTTGAGTTGATCGGCGGGCAAAGCGGCCAAGTGTTGGCGGAAGGCGTCAGCCTGCTCGCGCTTGGCCTGTTTCACGTTTTCGGGTTGCACAAAAAACGCCTCTCCTTCCGGCGTCTTTTCGTTCAATTCGGGAAAATGAACCAGCACCAGCGCAGCAATCGGGTCTGTTATCCAAGCATCAGGTGTGTGAGCCATGCAGCAATTTTCCGGCGACCGAGACTGAAATTTTCATTCAGAACATGGCGCGACGCCAGCATATTCTCCATTCAGTCAGTGCATTACGCACAAATTATTGATCTATTTTGGACCGCCTGAGTGCGATCACGTCCGCACCTTTGCGCAACACGTCCAGATGATCGGCCCACCATTGCGCCATCTCTACACGCTCTTTCCAATAGCCGGAGCGGTTATAGACGCGCCGCACCGGATCGGGGTCTTGGTGTGCGAGGGCGCGCTCAATCGCATCGGGGGAGAACTTGCCGCTTTCGTTGAGCAAGGTTGAAGCCGTGGAGCGGAAGCCGTGTGAGGTGACTTCCTCCTTGGAATAGCCAAGGCGACGCAGCGCGGCGTTCATGGTGTTTTCGCTGATCGGACGGGTGACAACGCGAAGGCCGGGGAAGAGCAAGCGGCCCTGCCCGGTCAGAGCGCGAAGCTCGCGCAAGATGGCGAGGGCTTGGCGGGACAGCGGCACGGAATGCTCGCGCCGCATCTTGGTGCGGTTGCCGGGAATGATCCAAATCGCGTTGTCGAGGTCAAACTCTTTCCACTCGGCAAGACGCAGTTCACTGGGGCGCGTGAAAACGAGCGGGAGAAGGCGCAGGGCGGCCTTGGTCGTGGGTTGACCATCAAAGGCTTCAATGGCTCTCAAAAGCCCGCCAAAAGCTACCGCATCGGTGATAGCGGCACGGTGCGTCACCTTGGGCGCAATAACCGCGTTCCTGAGCGCTGGAGTCGGGTCAGCTTCGGCGCGAGAGGTGGCAATCGCATAGCGGATCACCGCGCCGATGGTGGCGCGCACGCGCTTGGCGGCCTCCAGCGTACCGCGCCTTTCGAGGTGCTTCAGGATGGCGACGATTTCCGCCGCCTTGATCTCGGCAATAGGGCGGTTGCCGATACCGGGATAAGCCAACTCCAAAAGGTAGCGGTTCTTGGCCAGCGTTGTTTCGGCGCGGCCCTCGCGCGCTTGGCGCTCCAGATACTCTTCTGCCACAGCCTTGAAGGTTGTGGCGTTGGCAATCGCCTTGGTGAGCTTGTCAATTTTTTTCTGCTGGCCGGGGTCGTTGCCGTTCGCAAGTTGGGTTTTCGCGTCGTTGCGCCGCTTGCGGGCTTCGGAAAGCCCAACAGCAGGATACTGCCCCAGCACCACATCCTTTTGCTTTCCGTGGAAGCGATAAGCAAAACGCCATGTCTTGGTGCCCTTCTCCGAAACCCAGAGCTGGAGCCCTCCTTCGTCGGAAAACTTCTGCTTCTCTCCGGTCGTTTTGATCGCTCGAATCGCCGCATCGTTCAGAGCCAAGGGTGCACCTGTTGGGTTTTTGATGTTGGGCCCTTTCAGTTACCCAACATGAAACCCAACATCTTCGCCGGATGCAAGCGCACGAAAATAGACGCCAAAGGATGCTTTCGGACGCATAAATATTGATTTATCTTGATTTTTCAGACCCTTATGGACAACCATGAACGTCCGTGGAGGGAAAAGTGGTGCCGCAAGAGGGAATCGAACCCCCGACCCCATCATTACGAATTGTTTTTCGTAATAATTTCAGAGATTTAGACGTTCTACGAAATCGTTGGACGATACTGGATAACGCTTTGGCCAGAATCCACTTTCGAGAGTCGAGAGGTAGCATGGGGTATCATCGCGTTGCCAGCCCTTTGATCCCGCAACCCTACCAGAAGAATACAGATCAGGAATTGCCCTACTAATCTGTCCCTCCCGCCCCCCTGACCTCCCCCTATCAACGGCGCTCTCAGATTGGGCAGGGGAGCAAGCCCGTGGATGGAGGGATGTCATGCTTTCTGAATGTCTGGGCCGCGCTCCCGGAAAGTCCTACCTTGCATTGTGTTCCCGTTATGTTCTATTAATCATTATGTGAATCAATAGATAAACGTCGTTTTTATCTCGCTGATTCGCTATCGTCAGCGCGACGAATCCCCCTAACGAGGACATTGACATGGCTACGAAATCCACCCAGCGGGCGAAGAAATCAACAGGGAGCGATCCTCTCGAACCATCTCGATCATCCAATCACTTGGACCACTCGAGTTGGGTCACTGCTGATAGCAAATTCGCGGGCGTCATCCTTGGTGATTCCGCGACCATGCTTAAGCAGCTACCTGACGAAATCTTCAATGTCGCCGTAACCTCACCTCCCTACTATTGGGTTAGGGACTATGGCTACGATGGACAGGTAGGCCATGAGGAGAGCGTTGAGGCATACATTAATGCGCTAATGAAGGTGTTCGATGAAGTTAAGCGCACCCTTCACCCCGAGGGTGTTTTTTTCCTGAACATCGGCGACACATATTATTCTGGCAACGGCCAGCCCCACGGCAGCGACCCGCGTAGTTCCTCACGCAACTTCGCGCGGAAGAAGCTGCGTCCGGTTGATCAGAGCGGTTGGGATATCCCGAAGAAGTCAATGATTGGGGTGCCGTGGAAAGTCGCCTTCGCCATGCAGCAACGCGGTTGGACGCTGCGCAGCGACATTATCTGGAATAGGGTTAACGCCTTCGTCGAGCCGACTGCGCGTGATCGGCCCTACAGGCAGTACGAACACGTGTTCATGTTTTCGAAATCTCGCTTTTATTCTTTCGACCGCATGAAATTGGTTGAGGAGGACGTTTGGAACATCCCAATTGAGCGCAATCTCCGTATGCGGCAAGCTGGTCACAACGCTGCGTTCCCATCGGAATTGGCGCGACGGTGCATCGAAGTCGGTAGTCCAGTTGGTGGTCATGTTCTTGATCCATTTGTAGGATCGGGAACAACGATCTTCACCGCGTTGGCACATGACCGCAATGTGGTCGGCATCGACATGGGTGAGGACTATGTCGACTACATTGAGACGACACTTCAATCAGATGGCCATAAACCAACAACATGGCATGAGGTTCAGAAGAGACTTCTTAATCCATCTCCGTTATGGGATGGTTGGGCGGGGAACAAGGACAATTTCCGCAAACCAGGAAAGTCGAAAACCAATGCGGAGTGATGGGTGCAATATTTCAGTATCGACACTATAGTCCAAGCCATTGAGCGGCTACAGAATTACAAAGCGAACTGGCTGTTACCGGCCTTCGTGTTTGCAGCCAATGATGTTGGTACCGAAGCGCTCGTCGATATCTCCCAGCGGTTGGGTACTGACCATTTTCTAGATCGTTATTTTAATGGGGCACGGCTGGGCATTGAGCCGTACCCCGGTACCGGCAACAATCTCCTGCGTCCCCGTCTGAAGGGCATTCCTGCATGGACCAAGCCGCCGTTCGAAGACGACTATATGGTTCGGCAGAACACCAAAATGTGGGGCAATCTGTTTTCATCCCGCGGCTATCGCGAGATGCGGCTAGAGGGATTGATCGAAGGCGAGAAGGCGATTAACCGGCTGACCGACGACTTCCAGCCGCGGTTCGAGCAAGAGATACCAGACGATTTTCGCTTCGAAGATTTCCTTATCTGGCTATACGCCTTCGAGGGCTTTCCCGATGAGATCAAGAGCTGGGAGGGCCTTCGTAATTACCTTCTCCATCAACTGGGGCTCAAAGATTTTAAGCCGCCGTATTTAGGCCGGTTTAGACTCACCAATCCTCCTGTTGATTGGCCCGAGATTTTGGACACGCGGCCCAGTAATGATCAGTATCTGGCAGCCTTGGCTCCGAAGCTCGTCGCGTATCTCGCCAGTGGCGGTGACGAAGAAGCCGAGGAGTTGGTTGAGGGCGGCATTGCAGGTGGTCTCGCCGAACCCCTGCTCTCCGAAGACGACCCCGTCTACGCTGCCATCATTCAAGGCATGCAGGCTAAGGAAAGCCTCGCGTTTCTTCTAGCGGGTCCTCCGGGTACCGGCAAGACTCGATATGCCCGACAAATCGCAACAGCTATGACCGGCGCTGACAATTCGCGTGTTCTGTTCCTGCAGTTCCACCCCGCTATCGGCTACGACGATTTCATGGAAGGCTTTCGCCCGCTGCCGACTGTAGGGGGCGCAGGAGTCAAGTACGATCTGGACGCGCGGTTATTCCTTAGCTTCGCTAAGGAGGCTGCCAAGCCAGAGAACAAGGACAAGAAATTCGTTGCGGTTATTGATGAGCTTAACCGCGGCGACGTTGCGCGAATTTTTGGAGAGGCCTTGACCTACCTTGAGGTTGATTACCGCGACGTCGAGTTCACGCTTCCGTTCTCCGGCAAGAAAGTCGTTCTGCCCCACAATCTCATTGTCATCGCCACTGCGAATCCCTTCGACCGCTCGGTGACGGACATGGATGACGCACTACTCCGGCGCTTTTGGGTGATACAACTCGATCCAGACGGCGCTACGCTCCAGAGCCATCTCGAAAAGGAGGGTGTCGAGGAGAACGTGGTCAATCGCACTATGCAAGTGTTCAAGATTCTCAACGACACCTTCCCCAATGGCTTCGGTCACTCCAATTTCCTGCGGGTTAAGACCGTTGACGATCTCGCTGCTGTTTGGCTCCGTAGGGTGCGTTTAGGGCTGCATCGCTCACTTGTTCATGACAAGGATAAGTTTGAATCGGTTTCTAACGAGATCGAGAGCATCCTTCAGACTAGCGACGATCCTGAAGAAGCCCCCGAAGCGCTGGGACCAGAGGCATAACCTATGGCCGCCCGGCTGGTTCGTATCCTCGATCAGCGCGAACGTGATCCTCGGCTTTTCCAACGGGACGATCTATTCGACCGCGATGGTCGGTCCTTGCTGCTCCCAGAAACACGGGAGTTGAACAAGATCGAGTTGCGCGACCTGCTCGACGGAATCGAAGTCCGGGTAAAGGGGTTGATCGGCTACTTGCCGCTCACCTCTCACATCGTTCTCAATCTCGTCCCCAAGTTCCCCATTGCTAATCTCTGGCGAATGCTTGAGGTCGCCGACACCGAGTACGATTGCATCTATCCGGTCCTGCGATCATACCAAGCCGCGAGTGCCATCCCGCCACACGAAATGCTCGCGCGAGGCTTCTGTCACTATCTTCGATCAATTCTCACAGTCGGCATCGCGAGAGGCTATTTCCTCGAAGACCATCGCGGCCACTATCGGCCAAAAGTTCAGTTTGGTCGCACAGTATCAAGCTACTTGGCGCGCGGGGACGGACTGAACGTCGCTTCCGATTCCTTTAATTTCTCCACCGGCATCTATCCTAACGCCGTGCTCAAGTCGGCCTGCATGGCATTCCTGCACGTTATGCCGGGGAAGCCCGAATGGAACCAAGACCGTGAGCTCATCGGCGAAGCGCTAAACGCCTTAGGAATGGTCAAGCCAGAACGAATGCAGTATGGCGACCAAGCGGTGGCTTCGATGGTTCCCGCTTGGCTTAGGGACGGCTATCGAGGTGCCTTGATGGTATACTCGATGCTACTCGGCTACAGCCGAATTGGATTCGCGTATGAGGCTCTTGGCACCGAGATGCCGAGCTTCCTCTTCTCTCTCGATGACATTTTCGAGAGTTATGTTCGCAACACGTTCCGTGAAGCATTAGCGGTACAGAAGATTGCGGTGCTTGATGGCAACAAGCCCCAACATCACGGCCGCCTCTTTCTCGACAACAGGCGTTATCCGACCAAGCCAGATCTCATTTTTAAACAGAAGAAACTCGTCATTGGCTTAGGTGAGGTGAAGTACAAGCCCGGGATAGACGAAAGCGATCGCTATCAGGTTCTCAGTCACGTTCTTGCTGCTGGATGCAAAGTCGGGGTTTGGATTTCTCCAGCGGCCGCAGGCAAGTCCGGAGGACTTGAGTACGTAGGTTCTGTGTCTACCGGTGCAAAATTCTACCACTATCAGCTCGACATCGGCGGAGACCTAGATGTTGCAAGCGCCACGATGGTAGAGAAGGTCGCAGGGCTGCTTCCAACCTAGCTATCCTGACACGGCGTTCGCCGCTGCGTGCGTACAAATAGCGTTGTACTGGGCTAAACTGAAACGGCCGAACCTCATGTTCGTCCGCTCACGCGTGCGCGGGCGATGGATGGGCTTTTCCGGTGTTAGATTGGGCTGGTCATTGTTTGATAAGTATCTGATATAACTTGCTTTTTCAAGACGATTTGGTTAGTTTGAGTTGAGGCCAAAAGGAGGTCTCAATGCCTAGCTTACGTCTTACCCGCCGCGCCATTGACGACATACCGTTCTCGGCAAGCGGCCAAGTCCTCTACCGCGATACACTGCTTTCCGGTTTCGGCCTTCGGGTCGGCAGCCGCTCCAAGGTCTATTTCGCCGAAGGGCAGGTTGACCGCATGACACGCCGCGTCACCATTGGCCGCGCCGATTTGTTTGCGCCGGAGGTGGCGCGCAAGAAGGCGCTGGCAGTGCTGGGGGAAATGGCCGAGGGCCGCAACCCCAACGAGGAAAAGCGCAAGGAAACCGCTGAACGCGTCACGCTGGCGATGGCCTTCGAACGGTTCTTCGAGGCGCGCACAAAGCTGTCGTCGCACACCGTCACCAATTACGGGCGCACCGCCAAGCTCTACCTCAAGGCATGGCGCAAGAAGCCCATGAACCAGATCACCCGGCAAATGGTGCTGGCCAAGCATCAGGAGATTGCCCGGACGCGTGGCGAGGTGACGGCCAACAACGCGATGCGCCATCTGCGTTCGGTCTACAATTTTATCGCCGCCACGCAGGACGATTACCCGCCGAACCCGGTGCTGATCCTCAGCCAAGCGCGGGCATGGCACCGCGAACGGCGGCGGCAGACTTTGGTGACCGCACAGGACCTACCCATGTGGTGGAAAGCGGTCATGGCCGAGCCGGACTACTCACGCGACTTCCTGCTAACAGCACTATTTACCGGAATGCGCCGGGGCGAGCTTATGAAGCTGCGCTGGGAAAATGTGGACCTTCAGGCGCGCACGCTGCACCTGCCCACGACGAAAAACGGTGACCCGCTGAACCTGCCCCTGTCAGCATTCCTCGCGGACCTGCTCACGAAGCGGAAGGAACAAACGGAAGGGTCTCCTTGGGTATTCCCCGGCCCCGGCAAGAACGGGCATCTGGTGGAAACCAAGAAGTTCCTGCTTCGGGTCAGCACGGGGTCGGGTGTGAACTTCACGCTGCACGATCTGCGGCGCACCTTTATCACCATCGCCGAAAGCCTCGACGTTCCCTACTACGCGCTCAAGCGCCTGCTGAACCACCGCGCCAATGGCGACGTCACGGGCGGCTACATCGTCGTCAACGCCGAACGCTTGCGTGCCCCGGTGGAACTGGTCGCGGCCCGGATATTGGAGTTGGCCGATGTCAGTCAATGACTCCACTTATCGTGCGGATTTCAGGGATGGCAGCACGGTGCTGGAACGTGTGTTGCTCGCCATTATCACTGCCCATACGACCGGCGAAACCGAAGGCCGTCAGCGGGAGCGGTTAGACGCCGCGATGGCGGCGCTGGTCGGACCGGCGAAGCAGGTTGGGCACGACCTGGAGCGCGCGCTGCAATTCATGGCGCGGCATAGACAGCGCGATATCTGCGATGCCGAGATGCGTGCGCTGCGCTCCTGCTCGTCTGCGCCCGTTGGAGCGACACGGACAGTGCAGGAATTGGCAAGCCTCGCAGCGCGTGAGGTCATGGGCTGTACCAATGCAGCCGATGTGCAGCAGACCGCCCGCGTCCTTTGCGAAATGTTCCGCAGGCGTGGCAATGCCTATGAAGTGGGGCCAGACCCCGTGCGGGAATCGCTGGAAGCGGAGGCGGTGCAGCGAATAATCGGTGAACTTGCCGAATGGGACAATCTCAGCATCTGCCCGAATTAAAATCCTCGAGCGATCAGAAACTTATGCTGAGACTGTTGGACACTATTTCGCTGACGGCAGTTACAGATTGAGGCAGCCTGCGACTTATGCCATTATGAACACGGATGAGCAGACAGAATCCAGCGGATGAATATCCGTAGGCGGGTGACCTTGGGCATCGACCCTCTGGACCACACCCTTTAGGGGAAAATTTCCCTGCCATGTCCTTTGAACGATCGCCGGAGGCAGATGTGAACGCTTCACATTTGGCCCTTGGCAGGGCCAAGTTCAAAGGTCACTTCGATGCATGTGAATTCTACGATACGCGCTGGTCTCCGGTGCGCGAATACTCCCGCCGAAATCCGCCAACCCACCAATCCTGAAAAACTCCTGGCCACTGGGCAGGTAGCGACACTAACCGGGATGAGTAAATCTTGGTTGGAAAAGGGCCGGATATACGGCTGGGGTCCGAAGTATCTTCGGCTCAGCGCAGGGGCAATTCGCTACCGCTGGTCGGACGTCCTGACATACCTCCAAGGGCGCGAATGCAATCCGGAGGAGGTGGGTCAATGACACAGTTCAATCTCGATTTGTTGATTACCGCTGAGATTTGACCCGGCGTTTTCGTTGAGAAGTGACCCGGGTTGAATGTGTTTCCCGCGTTGTTTGCGGGTGGTCAAGCGATAGCTTTTTCCTTTCGGGTTTTCGGGGTTGCGGC